>Ga0114971_10001214_pt1 | contig 17487 bp, 14 predicted proteins | sample M_140625_MF_Meta_FD_87320 | JGI IMG/M metagenome (GOLD analysis project Ga0114971, IMG submission 87320) | Freshwater microbial communities from Lake Montjoie, Canada to study carbon cycling - M_140625_MF_MetaG | ecosystem: Environmental > Aquatic > Freshwater > Lake | place: Lake Montjoie...
GTCGGTGTTCCACTGACATCGCCGTCGGCGGCTCCCCAGAGAAGCATAAAATTCGCAGCATGCGGATTTGAAGAATTGACACCCAAGAAATCTGTGGGAGAGATTGGGCAAAGAAACTTGATACTGCTCAATCCATATCCAGTTGGTGTGTAAGTCGCATCGAAAATCCGGTCATATCCACGCACGATCCCTTCGCCGCCACGACTGTGGCCGATCCAAGTGATTCGTGATGCGTCAATCTTTCCATTGATTGCACCACTTGCAACCGTGGCTTGTTGCGCAATGATTGCGCTGGTGTGTTGCAATGTCGTCGTCGAACATGTCTCGATGCCAGGCACCGTATTGTTCTGATGACTGATGACGATGTATCCCCAACTCGCCAGATGCGCCCCGAGATAGTCATACCACGTGTATTGATGACCATTGCCGTGCGAAATCACAACGAGTGGACATGGAGCCATCGAAGCGACATTTGTTGGATACCACAGTCGTGCAAGAGTGAATCCCGCAGTCGCGCCGACAGCGGTGTAACTGCTCAGAGTGGTTACTGCGAGAGGTCCAGTTGCAGTTGGATCGCGAGAGATCCAAAGACCAGCACGATCGTCACCACCATCGATCAAATCACCAAGCGAAAACCGACCATTTCGATCCATGTCAATGACGAGGTCATATCCACGACCGACTGAAAGCCCGCCATCGCCAGAGAGCGCCTCCCCTCCTGTTACTGTAAATCGATTTGCTGAGATTCCCCCACTTGCAAAGGTGATCGGTTGCGCAGCGCCCCGAACATCCGTGAGCAAATCATTCGCAGACCATTGAGCAGTTGTGCGTGCCGCGACAACAAAAAAATCAGCCGTTGCACCAACTTGAATCGATGTGAATCCAGGATCCACTGCGATCGTGACCGTAGTTCCTGCGATGAATGTCTGCACGAACGATGCGTATGGCGCATCGGTCAATGGAAAACATGCGAGACGAATTTCCATTGTCGGTTGCGGAGGAGGGCAAACCTGACCCCAGAGTGAAATGAGTACCGTCAAATCCGCACCATCCACAAACCCGTCTGAATTCAAATCAGCAGTTCCAGATCCACCCCAGTTGGACAAGACCATAGAAAGATCAGCTGCGTCGACTCGCAAGTCTCCGTTGATGTCGCCTGGACAAGCACCATATGCCGCGACCGACAGCATTGCGCTGCTTGCAAGTGCAATAACAACTTGAAGAAAAAGAGGTCGATATCTCATATGCGAAGAATACTCCTACCTACGCACCAAGCAAAAAGAATTCGCTAGAATTGAAATATGTCAGTCATCTCAACAGCTCGAAATAGCAGAGTCATTTGGCTTGTTGCCTATGGGATTCTTTCTGTGGTTCTTGGTTTCTGGGGAGCGTATGACTATTGGGTTCGTATCCCCAAGCATGAGAGTGCTTACGCTGCATTCGCGACGACGAAGGAAACATTTGACCGACTTGAGAAACAATCCGCAACGAAGTCTCTCAGTGCAAGCGAGATAACCGAATATGAGGTGGCGAAGACTGAGATCGCTGGCTATAAAGACGGTGCTCCTGAACCAGTCCCCGCATATGACAGACCGTTGCAACTTTGGGTTTATGTCATCGGATGCGGAGTTCTCGGTGCGCCGTGGTGTTTCTGGGGACTTATCAAACTCCGCCGGCAACGCTTCGAATTGGAAAATGATGGAACACTCATCGCAAACGAGATTCGGCTTTCACCAAACCAAATCAAATCCATCGACATGTCAAAGTGGATGAGCAAGTCAGTCGCAACTGTTCATGGAACCGGTGGCGAGCAAATCAAGTTGGATGATTACATGATGAAAAACGCCCATCTCATCATTGGACGAATTGCCCATCGTTTCGACCCTGGAGCTTGGAACGAAGATGGAACGAAGTGGAAGCCCGCAGAAGAATTGACTGGCGAAGAGACTGGCAAGAACTCTGACGAAACTGCTGATTCTGCACCACGAGAAACCTGATGCCGCGTGGATTGACCGACCCAACAACCGCAATTGAGAAGCGGGATCGATGCTCCGATCTTGCACATCGTCCACGCGTTTTGCTTGGAAAGATGGGCCTTGATGGACATGACCGTGGTGTCAAATTGATTGCGCGAATAATGCGCGATAGCGGAATACACGTCATCTATTCTGGACTCTGGCAAACGCCGCGCGGTCTGGCAATCGGAGCGCGTGATGAAGATGTGGACTGCGTTGCTGCATCGATGATGAGCAACTCTCATCTTGTGCTCGTCCCGAAATTGCTTGATGAACTGCGAATCATGGGGCGCGGGGATATCGCCGTGAATGTCGGAGGAATCATTCCTCAAGAAGATGTTCCAACCCTGCTCGGCAAAGGTGTTGCGCGCATTTACCACACAGGCACGAGCATGGATCAAATCATCGACAGCGTTCGAGAGTGCGTCAAGGAATATGCACCCCTGCCAAGTGATGCGAACTCGACTGCGAAACTTGCGCGACTGATGTCGATGGCGAACGAGGGCAAGCTACCTCCCAACACGCCGCTGAAACGTCCCAAGAGAGTCGTTGGAATCACCGGCGCACCTGGCGCAGGTAAGAGCACACTTGTCGCAGCGATGGCGGCCGAAGCGGTTCGCCGAAAGCACAGAATTGCAGTGATCGCCTTTGATCCGATGAGTCCAATCACCGGCGGCGCGCTCTTGGGTGATCGACTGCGTGTTGACTTCAACGCAGTCGACGAAAATGTTTTTTATCGCAGTCTCGCAATTGTTGGCGAGGATTATCGATCGCTCGATCAACTTGTCGGACTCGTCGGAGCAGCAGGATATGAAATGCTGATCATCGAAACGGTGGGCGCTGGACAGAATGATGTCGCGATTCGTCATCATGTCGATTGCACTGCAGTTGTCACAGTTCCGGGAATGGGTGACAGCGTGCAGATGGATAAAGCGGGCATCTTGGAAATCGCAGATCTGTTTGTGGCAAACAAGGCAGATCATGCAGGCGAAGCTCAACTCGTGCGAGAACTCTTGGATGTTGCTGCCGGCCGCAAGATTTATGAAACAGTTGCGACCCAAGGCAAAGGCATTATCGAACTGTACGAAGCGCTTCTCGAGCAGGCTTGACGACCGCCCATTTCGATGACTTCTGCGTAGACTTCTGCGCTCAACATCTACAACCTTACAGAGCGAGAACACCATGAGCGCAACAAAACTCCCACGGAATACCAACCAAGCACTCGGCATCGGACAATACGCAATCGACTTCATGCAGAGCGGCGATCCCGCAGCAGTTGTCCAAGCGCGAACGATTCTCTTTCACACCGACAGTGTTCTTTGCGGCGCATCTGCGCTGGCACTCGGAACCAACGCGCCACGATTGCTGCGTGAAGAAGCGCTGGGATATCCAAGAAAGAAAACTGGCGCGCGCGTTTTCGGTTCTGCGCAAACAGTCGCCCCCGAAAAGGCGGTTGTTGCAAACTGTTCGGCGGTTCGTGAATGGGATTCCAACGGAACCAACTTTGGTTTCAACCCTTCGCTCGGCCACACAGCAGGCGAGTTCGGCCATAATGATTTTTATCCCGTCGCTGTTGCTGCTGCAAATATTGCAGGACTTGACGGAGCAACAACTCTGCGCGGAATGATTGCAATCGATGAGATTCGCGGCCGTCTTGCAGAAGTTTTCAGCCTCAAGACATACAAGATCGATCATGTTGTGCATGGTGCAATCGCCAGTGCGGCGGTCTATGGTGCGATGCTCGGCGCGACGGCGGAAGAAATTGAAAGCGCCATTGGCATGGTGGTCGCTCATTACATTCCTTGGCGGGCGATTCGCGCGGGCAAGCAATTATCAGATTCCAAAGGCGCGTCTGCAGCAATCAGCGCAGAAGTCGCTGTACTTTCAATGCAGCGCTCGATGCGCGGCTTTATGGGGCCACGCGATATTTTTCGCAATCCAGAAAGTATGTTTCGCCAATTCGAAAAGACTAAAGGTGATAGTCCCTTCGATCTCGTCTTGGGATTTGCAGGCGAAGATTTCGCTGTTATGGGAATGCATTTCAAACTTGGTCTGTATGAGCACCAGTCCGCTGGGGCGCTGCAAGGTTTGATCGATCTGATTGTTGCAAATCCAATGCTGCTCAATCACAGCGCAGAGATCGCTTCAATTCATATCAGCGCGTATGAACCTGCATTTTCAATCATTGGAGATCCTGCAAAGCGCGATCCGAAAACCCGTCAATCGGCAGATCATTCAATGCTCTATATCGTCTCCACCCTGCTTCGCAAAGCGATCGATACACACGAGATCACTGCTGGCGAATCAATGCCAGCGACCAACGACGATTGGTGGAAGGAAATCATGCTTGGCCCGCATGATTATTCCGCTGAAGCCATAAATGATGTTCGCACGCGCGAGTTGATGGCAAAGATTCAATTCGAACATGGTGGACCAGATTATGACAGTCGATATCCAGACGGCATCCCCACTTCAATCGCAATCGTGATGAAGGACGGCAAGAAATTGGAGAGCGGACTTGTGATGTACCCCTCTGGACACGCTCGAAACACGACGGCGAAGTTGTCAGAGATCTTGGAGAAGAAGTTCCAATTGCTCGGACGATTGGGAATCAAGAAGCCCAAGAAAGCAATCAAAGTCTTGGAGCAACTCGCCACACTTTCGCCGAAACAAATCCGTTCGATATACAACTTCGATCTGCTTGACCGCGGAGCGTTCGAATAAATCGAGGCATAGAGCTAGCGAACCAACGCCAAGCGCACGCCGCCGTGTTCATTGATTATTTCAATGACCTCGAATCGAATGTCGGGGAGATTTCGTCGGTCTAATCGATAGCGCATCCGAAGTGCGCTCACCCGTTCAGTAACCACTTCGGATCCGCTCCAATTCGATCCCATTCGATTCAAGAAAACAAGCAGGTCTTTGCGATTTTTCTCGGCCCATTCGACGAAGACCGCTTCGCCCCCTGCGCGCTCGTATGCCTGATGTGCCTCGTCCGAAAGCATCTGCGAATAGAACGGGCCATACTCGTGGTTTTTGACCGCTTCAAGAAAGTGGGCCATGACATGCTCTGGCATTGCTGCGCGCAAAGTGATCGAACCATCACGCTCTTCTTCGCGCAACTTTAATTCTTTTGGAGGTTCCTTCTTCGGCGCAGGCGCAGGTGGCTGACCAGCCAAACTGTAAGGCGGAGTTGTATAGACCGGTACAGCAACCTTGTTACTCTTTTTTTCTGCCGCTGCTTTTTCTGTTGCGGTTTTCTTCTTTGGCAATTCATCGACAACAATTACATGTGATCCATCTTCAAGAACAGTGTCTTGACCGATTGCGCCTTCGAGTCCAAGCATTCCAGCGCCACGTTTGACATGAACTGTCTTTGTTTGCTCGCATCCGAATCCACAAAAAGTGATCGCACTTGTCAATGCGATGATGATCAAGTGCAAGAAGAATTCAGTGGTTCGCACGTGAAAAGTCACGGCTTATTTCCAACTTCGCTCCCGACAAGCGTTCGACGCGCAGAATTTTCTCCCAACTTCCAGCTCAAGTGAAAAGCTCCCGCCGGATCTTCTTCTGGCCAATCAATTCGCGTGTGCGTACCGCGAGACTCTCTGCGCTCTGCCGCTGCCCGAGTCATCAATTGACCGACGGTCAGCAAATTTTGAGTCTCCCAACCCTCTGGAGTTTCAAAGACAGATCCAAGCGCGTATCGACCCCAGAATGAAAACATATCCAGACAATCGCGCATTTTTGCGCCGTCTCGAACAATTCCAACATTTCTCCACATCGCGCTGCGCAAACTTGATCGCACATCGGAAAGATCAAGTTCACCTGCGACCGAAGTACGAACTCGGCTTTCCCACTGCTGCGGGACAGGATCTGGGAGTGAATCCTTGATCGCAGCAAGAACTGTGCGGCGCCCGAAGACCAGACCTTCCAACAAACTATTACTTGCAAGACGATTTGCACCATGTACACCATTCGATGCCACTTCACCGCATGCATACAAACCAGGAAGATTTGTTCGGCCGTCAACATCAACTTCAATTCCACCCACGGTGTAATGCGCGGCAGGATGGACTGGAATCAGATCGGCTCCTCCATCAATTCCATATCCCGCAAGCATCTCCGCAAGGCCAGGAAATCGTTTTGCAAATCCCGAAGTCCCAAGGCTACGTGCATCTAAGAACGCATGCGAATCTCCGGTTCGTGCAAGATACTCGACGATACCGCGCGTCACCACATCTCGTGGCGCAAGATCTTCTTGAGGATGTCGCCCTGCCATAATGCGCTCACCGAGTCGATCAACAAGAATCGCACCCTCGCCACGGACTGCTTCGCTGATCAAGTGGCGCGGGGCTCCTGCGATATAAAGAGTCGTCGGATGAAACTGCATGAATTCGATATCTCGAATGATCGCACCTGCTCTCCATGCCATTGCGATTGCGTCGCCAGTTGCAAGTCGTGGATTTGATGTCTCACGGAAAACCTGACCCGCTCCACCCGCAGCCAAGATCGTTGCTCTCGCCCAAATCACTTGCAGCCCATATCGAGGATGCCATGTGATTGCCCCAGCAACGCGACCGTTTGTATCCGTGCAGAGATCGATCGCAAAACATCTGTCAAACATGCGGATTCCATGCGTTTTTTCGACTGCAGCGCAAAGCGCTCGCATCAATTCTCGGCCCGTCATATCGCCATCGGTATGCACGATGCGCGGATGACCATGACCACCTTCGAGTCCCAGTGAGACCTGTCCTTGCTGTCCACGATCGAATCGCATTCCAGATTGAATGAGCCACTCAATTTCGCCAGGTCCTTCTTCAACCAAAGTTCGCACTGCAGAAGGTTCGCAAAGTCCGACACCAGCAATCATCGTGTCGCGAAAGTGCGCCTCCGTCGAATCATCTTCATCAAGTGCTGCAGCGATTCCACCTTGCGCCCACTGTGTGTTCGAAAGATCCATCGGTCCCTTCGCAAGCACAAAGACATTGCCGTGAACTGCGGCTTCGAGTGCTGCACGCATTCCTGCGACGCCACCTCCAATGATCAGCGTGTCGGTGAACAGTTGCGGGAGCAGTTGACTGCGAAACGGAATGAGATATCGACGCTCGTCAAAGATGCTCATGGAGACTTCTTTTTTGCTGGCGTTGTGGATGAAGCAGCAGGCGAAACCAAATCTGCGATCCACAACTGACTCGTTCGACCAGCGCCACGCTGGCTCGTCCACATCATTCGGCGACCAGTCGAATCAAACACAGGCAAGACATCCGCTCCTTGCGCTTGCGTGATGCGCTCTCGCCGAGGTGAATCGGTTGCAGAACCCGTTGCCATCTCCACCGAAAAAATTTCATAATTCGAATGTCCAACTTCGCTGGATGCATACACCAGTCGAGTTCCATCTGGATGCCAATATGGCGCCCAATTGACATGCTCATTTGCCGTCATTTGCCGTTCATTTGTGGTTCCGGTGATGGATCCATCTGGACCGCGAACAACATCGCTGACATAGACCTGCAGAAGACTGTCGCCCTTTCGGTCCGAGCGATAGCAGATGTGTTTTTCGTCGGCTGAGAAGAATGGGCCACCGTCATATCCCGCAACTTGAACCAGTGGCGATACCACGCCAGTCGAGAGATTCTTGACAACGATGTCGCCTTGACCAGTTGCGAGAGTGCAATACAAAAGATTCTTTCCATCACGAGTCGTGGTGCATTCTGCGGTGTATGCGGTGCCATCGCCAGCGATGACCTTGGGCTGCATCTTTCCCGATGCAATATCGTCGGCGTGATCAAGATCGATTTCGATCACCCGCATCTCTGGTGGAAATTGCCATTTGTATCGACCCGTCGCTCGTTGATATCCAGGCGCATCATGCGATTGCGGAGCGACCAACGTTGATCCACAAATGACAACATGGTTGCGTGAAGCATCAAACCATCCACACGTATTTGCAGAATGCGGCGGACTGATTCGACGAATATTTGTCAGATTCGATTTACCTGCGAGATCGTGGCCAAGATCTGCGACATACATCGCATAGAAATCATCGGGCGTCTCTCCTGCCGCGGGTTGCTCGACAGCTTGAAAAACAATTCTCTGACCATCTGGAGAAAAATATGCTTCGCCAGCTTTCATAAAACGCTCAGGAAATGTCAGTTGCGTCTGACCCGTCAACTGCTCACGCTCCGCAGCCATCCAGAGCGCAGGATCCTCTGTCGTTGGCGGAACAGCCACAGGCGTCTGAGCGAGAAAGAAAGAGGTAAAAACGGCGGCAGAGAGTTGGATCATTGGGGACAATGGGTGAGATGGACGAAGGACCAAACATTCTAGGACGCGGGTATGAGATCGTACATCTCGATTCAGAGTTGATCGTGATCAATAAGTCGTGCGGCATCTTGTCTGTTCCGGGCATCGGTCCAGAAAAAGCGGACTGTATCGCGGTACGTGTCGCCGCAGAATTCGTTGGCGCGCGAATCGTGCATCGACTTGATCGAGACACGAGTGGCTTGATGGTGATGGCGCGCGACGCAGAGACTCATAGAAAAGTTTCGATGCAATTCGAGGCGCGGACCGTGCGAAAGAGATATACAGCCTTGGTTGGCGGCCATCCAATTCACGACAATGGAAAAATTGATTTACCGATTGCCAAAGATTTCGATCGGTCACCTCGGCAGAAAATCGACCCTGTTTACGGACGACCGAGTGTCACTCTGTATGAAGTGGTCGAGCGAATCAAAACACCGCTCTCTGCACGAGTACATTTGCATCCACAGACTGGGCGATCACACCAACTTCGACTTCATCTCTTGATGATCGGCCATGCAATTTTGGGAGATGACCTGTATGCAAGCGACGAAATTCGCGCGCTCTCGTCGCGGCTCTGCCTGCATGCCGATCAACTTGCGTTCACGAATCCTGCAACGGATGAGTTCTTGGCTTTCGAATCAGCCGCGCCATTCTGAATTGCCCCATTCTGAATTGCACCTCTCTGAATGGTCCGCGCTTGTAAGAATCGACCGATTGCCATCAGCGGAAAATACAATCGATAGAGGTGGTATCGAAGATAGAAAACTTTTGGGAAACCAGTTCCCGTGAATTCGGTTTCACACCAAGAACCCGCTGGATCACCGTCGGGATTGCGTACTTTGTCTGCAGCATGAACTGCGCTGAGTTGCGTCTCAGCCAACCATCCAAGCGCGCGCTCAAGACCTGCGTCGTGCGGTCCAAAGACTTCTTGCAGAATCATTGCAGCCCACGCAGTTTGTGATGCAGTTGGCGGCCCCTTGCCTTTGAGATTTGTATCGATATAAGAATTCGCACTCTCGCCAAATGCGCCGCTCTCTTGTTGAATTGATTGAATCCATTCACCAGCTTGCAGAATCCAAGGCTCGACTGGCGAGACTCCGCAGCGAATGGGACCAATGACGGATTGCCATGTGCCATAAATATAATTGACACCCCATCGGCCAAAGAAACATCCTTCAACTTCCTGTTTCGATTTGATGTACTGAATCGCTCTATCTATAGCGGGATCGCCAACACGCATCCCATGCCATGAAAGGCATTCAAGGACACGACCGGTGATGTCTGGACACGATGGATCTTGCATCGCGTTGTGATCCGCGAATGGAACGCATTCAAGAATTGGTCGATCACGGGTTCGATCAAATGCCGCCCATCCACCATCGTCGTTCTGCATCGCGAGAATCCAATTGATTCCTCGCACTGCCGCCGCTGTCGCTGCAGGTCCACCTGTGCGCAATAAAGCCATCGCCACCATTGCAGTGTCATCGCAGTCGGGATACCAACTATTTTCATATTCGAAGTACCAACCTCCTGCAGGAGTGTTCATAGGACAATTGTCCGCCCAATCTCCCTGAAAAACGCACTCTTTTCGGACAAGCCATGAAGCCGCGCGCGCAGCACAAGCATCATGCGCATCGAGTCCGCAATCGTTCATCGCATAGAGCGCAATACCTGTGTCCCACACTGGGGAGAAACAAGGTTGAATTCGAATCATCGATCCATCTTCGATGAAGAATGCATCGAGATCTTTTTCTGCTCGTACAACGCGCGGATCGTCTCGTTGGATTCCAATCGCCTTCATCACGATCTGGATATAAACCATTGGAGGAAAAATTGCGCCAAGTCCACTTGTCGGTGCTGGACGATCTTGACTTGCGCGGCGCATGATCCACTTGAACGCATCAGCAATTGCAGCCTTGCGCCAGGGTGAACCACCAAATCGTTCAGCAACTATCAGAATAAGGTCAATAACCCCAAAGATCGCTCGCCAAATCACAGATCCATCACTGCGTCTATAGAGTCGAGCGCGCTCACGCTGATCCAAGAAAAGTTCATCAATACCTTGCGGCACTGGAATCTCCCGCGTCGGGCGCAGCACGCTGACGATTGCCAGTGGAAGAATCATCGTTCGGCTCCATGCGCTGACTTTGCTCAAGTGAAAGAAACACCACTTTGGGAGCCAAATAACTTCAGGAGGAATCGTCGGCACTGCGGACCAAGGAATCTGCCCAAGCGCAGCGAGATAAAAATTGGAAAACGAATTACAGTGCTCTGCTCCACCCATGGAATGCACGCATTTTGCAGCACGAATCATGTGAGGTGCTGCCACATCGTCTCCCGCCAATTTGAGCGCAAAGTATGCCTTGACGGTTCCAGAAAGATCCGCGGACGACCCAGGATATTGCCCCCAACCTCCGTCGGGTCTTTGCTGAGATCGAAGATAGGCCGTGATTTTGCCAAGGATCTCTATGCCCGAGCGACCATCAGACATCGGCGCTGCTTCTTGTCCAAGCACCCACTTCATCAGCAGATATTCGGATTGCAAAATCGAATCACCCTCCAACTCGCCACAGAAGTGTCCGTCATTTTTCTGAAGCGAGACAAGAGCCGCCAACGCATCGCGCTCGGTTGTACGAAGTTTCGACTCAAGTGAAACTGAATGATCCCGCAAACGAATGCCCATCACTCAATCAACCTCCGACACTGCGATTGGTCGACGACGGCGTGCGCTTCGGATCACAGCTTCGAGTACGCACTGAGTCTTCCATGCATCTTCGAAATCTGGAAGTGGAATTTCCGCAGGCTGACCTCCAAGCACACGCACGATGTCTGCCGCTTGACTGACAAATCCGTGCTCATATCCGACGAGATGCCCCGCCGGCCAATAGTGTTTGATATACGGATGCACACTTTCAGTGCAAAGAATTTTCGTCCAGCCCTTCACGGCATCTGGGCGGGTGTCGTCCCAGAATTGTAACTCGTTCATCCGTTCGAAGCTGAATCGAATCGAGCCTTTTTCACCATTGATTTCAATGCAATTTTGATTCTTATTCCCCGTCGCAAGGCGCGTCGCCTCGAACGATGCAGTTGCCCCACCACTCATGCGAGCCAGAAAGAGTACGCAGTCATCGACTGTGGATTTGCCCATCTTTTTCGATTGCTTTCGGCTGCTTCGACTTGCCGTGTCATCGTGACCACTCAGCGCAGCTTCCGAATCGACAACGAGCAGTCGCTCTTTGATGAAAGTTTCTTCGATTGCACCAACAACTTGCGTGACTTCTTCGCCAGTGATGAAACGCGCCATATCAATAATGTGCGCATTTAAATCTCCGTGTGCGCCAGAGCCCGCCTGCGATGCTTGGAAACGCCAGACCAATGGCGTTGCTGGTCCACCCCAATCTTGCAGATAGGCGGCACGAATATGAAAGATGCGACCAATGCAACCTTCCCTCACAAGCCGATACGCCAAACCAACAGCAGGTGCGCGTCGATAGTTGAACCACACAAATGTCTTGACTCCGTGCTTGGCAGCCTTGCGCGCTGCGTTGCGCATTTCGCGCGCGTCAGCAAGAGTTCCCGCCAACGGTTTCTCGCAAGTGACATGACGACCAGTTTCAAGTGCAGCGATCGCCATCTCTTTATGGACATCATTTGGCGTTGCGATATCAACCAACTGGACGGTTGGATTCGTCAGTGTCTCATGCCAATCAATGGTCGACGCCTTCCATCCCCATTTCCGAGCGAATTCATGGGTTTCAGCAGCATCACGCCCTGCTGCCCAATTCCGATCAACTTGCAGAGGCAAATCGAAGAACTTCGGTGCATTCGCCCACGCAATCGAATGGGCGCGCCCCATGAATTTCGTTCCAAGGAGTGCTAGGCCAAGTGATCCAGACAACTGTTCTGTCAGAGAGACTGTTTGTTTCTTTGATGCTGATTTGCGTGTGCGAACTTTTGCCATCTTCGTATCCTAACAATCAGAAGGACTTTCACAATTATGACAACAAACCAAATTATCGATCAAACTCTTTCGCAGCGAATGGAATCACTCGAGGCACGCATCGCAGAATTGCAAAATGCCTCTGTCAATGCTCGGCGATGGAAAACTCTTGCTGTCACTGCAGGTGTTGCATTGATCGCACTTGCTGGAGTTGCTGCGACTCAGTCATCACAAACTGCTGATGTCATTCGCGCACGGCGCTTTGAAGTCGTCGATCAGAATGACAAGATTGTTCTTCTTGCTGGCATTGGACAGAATGGCGGCCAGATTGATGTCTGGAGCAACGGCGGAACAAATGTCTTGCGATTCGGCGCAAACAATGATGGCGGCGATCTTGCGATCTGGAATAACGCTGGCAGCGGTGTTGCAAGCGTCTACGCATCATCGCAAGGCGGACGAATCGAAGCACTCATGCCTGATGGAAGTGGTTCTGCTGTATTGCATGCGGAAACTGGTGGCCCAGGACTTGCGGTCATTGATGGCCAAGGTCATCCCCGAATCGTTGCCGCGATGGCGGGCACATCGACTGGCATCAACATTCGAAATGCAGCAGGTGAAGAACTTGCCGCGATGGGCGCAGTCGATGGCGAAGGCGGAATTATGCGAGTTGCGAAAAATGATGGAACACTTGCTGCGCAAATGGTTGCCTTCCCAAGTGGTGGCTCCATCGGTTGTGCGAACCGCAACGGATCACGCTCAGCGGTTCTTGAATCCGCGCAAAACGATACTGGTGGAGTGATGAAACTTTTCGGGCAAGACGGGAATGAAGCACTTTCAGCAGTGGCGCAATCCGAATCTGGCGCGAGATTCTCGCTGTTTGGATCACAGCAACAAGCAGTGACCGTTCTCGAAGCAGGAATGAATGGAATGGGAATGATTTCATTTCTGCAAGGAACAACACGAGTTGCAGGATTGGGAGCGTCGACAAATGGCGGATTGCTGAATCTTGCCAAGACAGATGGAAAAGCCGTGATCGTTGCAGGTGCAGCGAGCGATGCAGATGGTGGCGCAATCAGCGTTCGAAGCGGATCGGGATCACAACTTGTTCGAGTTGGAGTAGACCGAATCGGTGCGGGCGAAGTTGCTGTCTATGACGGACCAGGAACACGCAAGCGCGTCTTGAGCGCAATCGCTTCTGCACCGTAATCAAGCTGACGCCGAAGCGGATGCCGAAACGAATGAAGTTCCGCTTTCGACATAGAAATTGAGAAGTTCTCCAGTTGAAAAATCTGCGGCAGCTTGACCTGCAGGAACCGTGATCCACATTGGAATCACGACATGCGCAAGAATTTTATTGTTCACAGTATCAGTCGCCAGCACGCGACCTTGAACGCTGCGCGGATGTCCGTTCACTGGTTCGATATAGACGCCGCCGCCAGTTGCTCTGTTCATCTTCAGCGCACGAGCGTGCACAACACCATTGATGTGGCGACCAATCCGACTGGACAACATTGATCGTGCAGCAGGATTCGTATCGACAAGGTCGAGCGAATAGTTTGTTCTGGGAATCGCGATGGTCATTCGACCTTCGGTGAGTGATTCAAGAACGACGCGCGCGGTATCGGTTTCAGTGTGTTGCATTGCGTCTCAAGAATAGCAAGCCAGAAGAGTGGTGACACGCACAAATCTTCGGATCGGACAAACCGTGCGAACCGTCCGTCTCGTCCGAATTCCGTCTTGGTTCGTCTCGGTTACGCATTCAACAAGCGGAAACTAGTGATCGACTCGTTTGCCCAAGATCGGCGTCAATGCCGCAACTTGCTTCTCCACCGTTGCGCGATCTCGCGATTCGAGATTCAACCGCAACAATGGTTCCGTATTGCTGAGCCGCACATTGCACCACCACTCCCCTGCATCAAGGCTCAATCCATCCAACTCTGTAAATTTTCCGGTCGGAAATGCAGCGCGCAATCCGGCAAGCGCACCCAACTTGTCCTCGTTCTGAAAATTGATTTCGCCCGATTGCTGATACCGCTGAAATGGTGCGATGATCTTTGAGAGCGGCATCTTCTTCGCAGCAAGCAAACTTGCAACGGCGAGGAATGCGCGAATGCCGCTGTCGGCGTTAAACATATCTGCGAAATAAAAGTGTCCAGAGAGTTCACCACCAATGGGCGCACGAGTCTCTGCCAATCGCGCCTTCATAAAGACGTGGCCGACTCGACTTTCGATCGGTACTCCGCCAGCTTCGATGATTGCTTCTCGAACACTGCGCGACGAACGAAGGTCATAAACCACCGCCGCGCCTGGAGCAGATTTGAGCGCTTCTCCCGCAAGAGCAGCAAGCAAAAGATCACAACCGATCGGCGTGCCGCGTTCATCGACGATCACGCATCGATCCGCATCGCCGTCGAAGCAAACACCAAAGTCCATCTTTCCTGCGATGACCGCAGCGCGAACCGAGGCAAGATTTGCCTCGACGAGTGGATTGGGTTCGTGCACGAATTCGCCAGAACTATTGTCGAAATTGATCGTTTGAATCTCGAAGCCCGCAACTCCATCAAGCACTTTGGGCGCCATCGTTCCAGCCATTCCGTTGCTTGCATCAATCGCAACGCGCAATCGACACGAACCATCCAGAACAGATGGATGCAACAAACGCAAAAGATGATCCCGATATGCTTTCCACAGATCGACTTGTTCTTCTCGACCGGCGCGACGCTCAACATTTCCTTCTTCGCATTCCTTTGCATACTCGCGAATCACTTCCAATCCGCTGCCAGTGCCAACAGGCTTCGCATGAATTCGACTGACCTTGAATCCGTTGTATTGCGCTGGATTGTGACTCGCCGTCACTTCAACCCCACCAGCACAATTAAAATGATTGATTGCGAAATATGTCATCGGCGTGTCGACCATTCCAACATCGATTACATGTGCGCCGAAATCTTGAATGCCACGCTTGAGTGCGTTCGCCAATGACGGCGAACTCTTGCGCATGTCACGACCAACAACGATGTGACGCATCTTTGGATGATCAACACCATCTTTTGTGGCACGCTCGGTCAACCACCGCGCACATCCATAACCAATCTTCCACGCAATCGCCTCATTGAGAGGAGATGGATACGTCGCCCGCACGTCATACGCTTTAAAAACCTTGTCAAGCATGGGGGCGGATAATAGGTTGCAGAGAGAAGTAGGTCGTGATACATTGACGTTCCGCTATTTCTCTCGAATTTGTGTTCGCAGGAGATGGCAAAGGTCCTAGGCTTCGGTGAGTTTGGGACCTCATTCGTTTCTCCCCCCCGCAAAAGCGCCCTATCGAGCGTGCTGCGCCGCAAGGCTCCACCGGCTGAACGTTCGGGTGTCGCTGCTTCCAGTCATGCTCATATCGAGCCCGCCTTGGAAGTGTTTTCGAAAAAGGAATCTCACATGTCACTTGTCAACGAACTCATTGAAGCAGGAATCCACTTCGGTCAACGCAGATCGAGTTGGAATCCAAAGATGGCTCCCTATATTCAGGGTGTCAAGAATCAAATTCACATCATCGACATCCGCGAGACAATCAAGGGTCTCCTGTTAGCGAAGAAATTCATTTCCAAAACTGTCAGCGAAGGCAAAGATGTGCTCTTCGTCGGCACCAAGCGTCAAGCGCGAAGCGCGATCGAAACACATTGCGCAGCTTGCCAAATGCCATACATCACGGAGCGTTGGCTCGGTGGACTGCTGACCAATTTCCGAACCGTACGCGATCGTTTGAAGCGCCTTGAGGAACTTGAAGCACTCGTCGCAACTGGCGGCATGAAGAGCTATTCCAAGAAGATGGAATCGCAACTGAGCCGAGAGTTGAAGAAAATTTATCGCAATCTCAACGGCGTTCGTGCCATGACGAAACTTCCGTCCGCCCTCGTCGTCGTCGATGTCAATCGCGAGATGAATGCCGTGCGCGAAGCAAAAAACCTTGGAATCCCGACGATTTGCTTGATCGACACCGATGGCGATCCAGACTTTTCGGATATTCCAATTCCAGGAAATGATGACTCGATGCGATCGATCGACTTGATCATTCGCGAACTCACCGCATCTGTGCAAGACGGCAAGACGCAACGACAAACATCGGCAGCAACAAGCGCACCTGAAGGTGGCGAGGATTCCGATGCTCCATCACCTCGACGACGCAGCGTTCGAAGTCGATTCCGCGTTGACGAAATTGGTGGCGGTCTGACCGATGGCGCACCGATGGAATCTGCAGCAGCGGCACCATCAGCACCAACCGCAACCGATCCTGCCTGATCTCTATCAAACATCTGTAAAGGAGAACATTATGGAAACTGTAAACATTGACGCGAAGGTTGTCATGGCACTTCGAAATTCAACAGGGCTTGGTTTCGGCGATTGCCGAAGCGCGCTTGTCGAATCCGGAGGAGATCTTGCGAAAGCGGAAGCGCTTTTGCGTGAACGCCTCAAGGGAAAGATGGACACTCGAACCGATCGTGCCGCTGGCGAAGGTTGCATTGCAATCGTGATCCAAGCTGCCAAGGCTGCGATCATCGAAGTCCGCGCTGAAACCGATTTCACAGCGAAGAATGAAGAGTTCCGCGAACTTGCCAAGGAATTGGCGACGATGTCGGTTGGCACTGCTGCCGGAGCCGTCGCAATGACGGCTGCGATGACAGCTCGACTGGATACGACTCGAATCAAGACGGGCGAGAATATTTCTTTTGCTCGCGGAACACGCCTCGATGGCGGAGCTTTCGGTATGTATCTGCATCACGACGGCAAACTTGGCGTCCTGTTGCAATTCGAAGGCGATATGCCAGAAGATTTGGCCACTGGAATCTGCCAGCACATCGCTGCGGTCGTTCCAACTCCCCTCTCGGTGGACGAAACCGGCTTGCCAGCCGATCTCATCGCCACCAAGCGAGAAGAAGCCAAGAAGGAAGCCGAAGCATCGGGCAAGCCACCGCAAATTGCAGAGAAAATGGCTGAAGGAAAACTTCGCAAGTATTTCGAAGAGACCACTTTGATGGGACAGAAGTATGTGAAGGATGACAAGAAGAGCATCCGCGAGTTGCTTCCAAAGGGCGTGACGATCAAGGCATTTGTTCGAATGCGCGTCGGAGCCTGATTGAAGCCAACGATTTGAAGTGATCGAGTTTGAAATCCAATCCCCATTAAATCCAAGCCCCATTAAATCCAAGCCCCACTAAATCCAAGCCCCAC
>Ga0114971_10001215_pt1 | contig 17483 bp, 10 predicted proteins | sample M_140625_MF_Meta_FD_87320 | JGI IMG/M metagenome (GOLD analysis project Ga0114971, IMG submission 87320) | Freshwater microbial communities from Lake Montjoie, Canada to study carbon cycling - M_140625_MF_MetaG | ecosystem: Environmental > Aquatic > Freshwater > Lake | place: Lake Montjoie...
ATCAGCGCGCCCAGCATCAGCCGGCCCGAAGTGAAATAGGGGTGCTCGCGCGACGGATAAAAACAATCATGAAAATCATAGAGAAGAGACAGCCCGCCCAGAAAGAGGACCGACGCCGTGACCATCCAGAAACAAACCCGCACTTTCCCCGGGCGCTCTGCGGGGCCCGCGCCTCCGGAGCGGCGGCGCTTCAGGAGCGCCAGAGGAATCAGCGTAACCGAGAGAATCACATACACCGCATTGACGCCTTTCAAGGCCAGCGGCTGGCGGAGCCACATGAATTCCCCCTGCCAAAAAGTGGACAGCAGGCCGGAGAGAAACATCCCGCAGCCCGACAGCGTGAACAGGGGATGATCCAGCCACTCCGCCAGGGGCCGGTGCGTCCACCCGAGAAAGGCGATTTTTTCCGCCGAGCCGGTGACATCGCCGAAGTGATACCGGCACCAGGCCATCCATCCGGCCATGGGAATCCCGGCGGCAAGGGCGAGGGCGGCCAGCGCGGGCCAGGCGGCGCGACCTCTGCCGGCGCGCGCGAGCTGCCACCCCTTCCCCAAAACCAACAGCGCGGAAACCGCCAGCAACGGCAGATTGCTGAGCTTGGTCAAATAAACCGCCGCCAGCGCCAGACCGGCAGCAGCCCCCCCCTTCATACCGGGAATGTCCGCCCGCAAAAATTTCAGGAGCAGGAGAAACGCCGCCCCGAATGTCAGCGGCGAAAGCACGTCGTTGGAGATTCCGTAAAAGGCCGTCTGCGGCAGAAAAGCAATTAGGGCTGGAACCCCCAGCCGGACCAGCTGGCTTCCTGGAACCACCTGACACGCGGCGGCGTAACCCAGCCAGACCAGTCCGCCGACAAAAAACAGGTTTAAAAACCGCAGGCCATACAACGCGCCCAAGCCGTCCAGGCCGCAGAACTTTTCCATTCCCCACCAGCCTCCCGCCACCAGATAATAGAGCGGCGGCTGCGATGCCTCATGGTTGATATTGCGCCAGCTGGCTTCCCGTAATTGGAGGACCGGGGCGATTTTTTCCAGCGGCAGCCGCCAGAGCGGAGGCGGCATCCGGCCGCCCGGAAAATCCGTCTCCGAGGCCAGGAATTGCAGGGAGCTGTAGACCGCGAGGTACTGGAGGGATTCCTGGGATAAGTAGCCCAGGGAACGCGGGACTTCACCGTGAGAATAGCTCACCGCCAGATCGAAATGGGCCGGCTCGTCCACGTTGTTGAAAAACGGAAAGGCCGCGGCATAAATAAAAACGTGCCCGGCAGCGATCAGGCAGAGCAGCCAAACCGCGCTGCGCTCGTTAGCTTGGAATGGCACCATGTCAGCGGGATGTTATCCAGACCGGCCGTCCTCGGAAAGCAGACAAATTGCGCCGCTGCATCGCCCCCACCGGGCGCGCTGTTTCCCTAGGGGTTCATCGGGAACATTGTTTGACTCTGCCGTGCGCTTGACTATCGTTTTAGCGCATGGCCGATAAACATTACCGCAGCTTGGTGAAGGCAATCTCCTGGCGGGTCACCGGCACCGTCGACACTCTGATCATTTCCTACCTGATCACGGGAAAAATGAAATACGCGCTGACCATCAGCGGCGTGGAGCTGTGCACCAAGATCGGCCTCTATTACGTCCACGAGCGGGTCTGGGAAAAACTCACGTTCGGACGGATCAAGCCGGCGGCAAAAGATAAAACGAACTACGAAATCTGAGATCGCCTTCCGCGATCCCCTCCCCTCTCAGGCAATCGTCGCCAGCTTGCTCTCGGCGGCCTCCCACTCGGGCGTGGCCTTGGCCAGCCGCTCCTGGACGTGCGCCAGCTCGCGGTTGATTTCCTGAGCGCGGCCAGGCTTGTCATAGGTCTCCGAATTTTCCAATTCCGCCGTCAGTTCCGCCTGCTTGGCTTCCAGCTCCTGGATTTCTTTTTCCAGCTTGTGAACCACCTGCTGCTGCGCCTTCTTTTCGCCGGAACGGGATTGCCGCTGCAGCGCTTCGAGACGCTTCTGCTCCTTCCGATCCACTTTCACCTTCGGCGCGGCCGGCGACGGCTCCGTCTGAGGCGTGAAATTACCCAAGCCGCCCCCCTTGCCCCCGGACGTCAGCGCCGCGCGCGCGGACGTCGCCCGGGTCTTATCCAGATAATATTGATAGCCGCCGGAATAGTGCGTGAGCTGGCCGGCGTTGACATGAACGACGTGACCGGACAGGGCGCGGATGAAATAGACGTCGTGGCTGATGAAAACTAGCGTGCCCTGGAATTGCTTGAGCGCCCCCACCAGCGCATCGATGCTCGCCATGTCCAGATGGGTCGTCGGCTCATCCATCAGCAGCAGGTTGGGCGGATCGAGCAGCAGCTTCACCAGCGCCAGCCGGCTTTTTTCGCCGCCGCTCAGGACGCTGATCTTCTTGTAGATATCGTCGCCCCGGAACAGAAAACTGCCGAGCAGCGTGCGGATGAACTGCTCCGAAACGCGCGCCGGCGTGTCGGACGCCTCGTCAAACACCGAGCGCGACTCCTGCAACATCTCGACCCGGTACTGGGAATAGTAGCCGGCCTTGACGTTGTGTCCGAGCGTGCGCAGGCCGGATTGCGGCTCCAGCACGCCCGCGAGAATCTTCAGCAAGGTGGATTTGCCCGCGCCGTTCGGGCCGACCAGCACGATGCGCTGGTCGCGCTCCGCCGTGAAATCCATACCGCGATACACCACGTTCGCGCCATACGCCTGATGGATATTTTCCAGCTTGATCACCCGCTGCCCGCTGCGCAGGGGCTGCGGAAAACTGAAGCCGATCCGGCTCTCATCATTCACCGGCGCCTCAATCTTCTCCATGCGCTCGATCTGCTTGAGCTTGCTCTGCGCCTGCGACGCCTTGCTGGCCTTCGCCCCGAACCGGTCGGCGAACTCCTGCAGACGGGCGATGTCCCGCTGCTGGTTTTTGTAGGCGGCCAGCAGCTGCTCCTCGGCGGCGGCGCGCTGGACGAGAAACTCATCGTAGTTCCCCCGATACCGGTTGAGCTTGCTCGAGCGGATTTCCACAATGCCGCTGATGATGTGGTTGAGGAATTCGCGGTCGTGCGAAATGACCACGATCGCGCCCGGATAGGTCGTCAGATATTCCTGAAACCAGATGAGCGCCTCAAGGTCGAGATGGTTGGTCGGCTCGTCCAGCAGCAGCAAATCCGGCTCCTGCACGAGCAGCCGCGCCAGATGCGCGCGCATCACCCACCCGCCGCTCAGCTCCCGCGCCTTGCGGGTGAAATCTTTTTCCCGGAAACCCAGGCCGGACAGGATTTGCTTCGCCTTCGCGTCCAGCTGATACCCGCCCAACTCGTGAAAGCGGTTGTGCGCATCATCGTGGATTTCCTCGACGTGGTCCGGGGCCACCTGATGGTCGGAATCCCAGGCGAGAATGATCCGCCGGAGCTTGGCAAATTCCGGCGAGATGGCTGTGGCCAGCTCCAGCACCGTCTCCTCGCCGACCGGCGCGCTTTCCTGCGGGAGGTACCCGAACACGACGTTGCGCTCCTTCATGACCTGGCCGGAATCCGCCTCCTCCTCGCCCAGAATAATCGAAAACAGCGTGGACTTCCCCGCGCCGTTCGGGCCGACCAACCCGATCCGGTCCTCGCGGTTCAACTGCAATGTGACGTCGGCAAAAAGCACCCGCCCGCCGTACGCCTTGCTGATTTCTGAGAGTGTCAACATTCGAAACGGCAGTTTAACCCAAATTCAGGCGCGAACACAAGGAGATGCGGGAAACACAGGCGCGAACAAAAAAGCCGGCCGGAGAATTGGGATTCTCCGGCCGGCTTGGACTCTTAATTTTTAGGAGCAGCCGAGGCTTTCGCCGCAGTTCAGGCACTTGTAGCAGGCGCCATTGCGCACGGCCACATGGCCGCAAATCGGACAGGTGGGAGCATCGCCCTGGTTTTGAAACGAGCTGGTCAGGGTGAGCTTGGAATAGCCCGCTTTCTGACCTGGCCCGCTTTCCCGTTTCAATTCCAGCACCTCTGTGTCCCCGGCAAGGGGCAGCTCAGGCACGGGACGATTCACTTTTTTTTTAATTTCCTCGAGGAGTCCCGGCATAGCGAGTTCCGGCTGAGTGCGGGAGAGATTAAGGCTCTCGCGGTAGCCGGGGATGAACTGCAGCGCCAGCCAGCGGAACACGTAGTCCGTGATGGAGGAGGCATTGCGGATCTCGGGATTTTTGGTGAAGCCGCTCGGCTCAAAACGCTGATGTGCGAACTTGCGGACCAGCGCATCCAACGGCACGCCATACTGCAAGGCCATGCTCGTGAGCGTGCCAATGCTGTCCATGAGGCCGCCAATGGTCGAACCTTCCTTCGCCATCGTGATAAACAATTCCCCGGGCTGACCGTCCTCGAACAGGCCAACGGTGAGATATCCCTCATGTCCGGCAATGTCGAATTTATGAGTCAAGGCGCTACGGGTATCAGACAGGCGGCGGCGCAAGGGCTTGCCCGCTTCCCCGCGCAGCTGGGTCACCTCGCCCTCCAATTCCTGAATGCGCTGCTCGAGCGGGGCGGCATTCGCAACAACGGCAGCGGCCGCCGCGGTTTTATCGCCCCCCTCGTTGGTTTTCTTGGTGTTCAGCGGCTGGGAACGCTTGGAGCCGTCGCGGTAAATGGCCACGCACTTGAGACCCATTTTCCAGGCTTCAATGTAGGTGTTCCGGATATCCTCCACCGTGCAGGCGCTGGGCATGTTGACGGTCTTGGAGATGGCGCCGCTGATGAAGGGCTGGGCCGCACCCATCATTTTCAGGTGGGCCATGTAACCGATGCTGCGCCGGCCTTTGTGCGCCTTGAAGGCGCAGTCGAACACCGGCAGATGTTCCGGCTTGAGACCGCTGGGGATCGTCTTTCCGTTTTCCTCCACGTCTTCAATGGTGTCGTGCGCCTCGATATGGGCGATGATGCTTTGGATCGCGGCCTCGCCATATCCCAGGCGGCGCAGGGCATCCGGAACGCCGCGATTAACAATCTTCAACATGCCGCCGCCCGCCAGCAGCTTGTATTTGACCAGCGCAATGTCGGGCTCCACGCCGGTGGTGTCGCAGTCCATCAGGAAGGCGATCGTGCCGGTCGGCGCGAGCACGGTGACCTGGGCATTGCGGAAGCCATGCTGGCGCCCCTTGGCGATGGCGCTGTCCCAAGTTTTGCGGGCCTCGGTCTTGAGATAATTGAATTCCGCGCTCGGCTGGATGTGCTCCACGGCCTCGCGGTGCAGCTGGATGACCCCCTGCATGGATTCCACATTGTCCCGGGCGACCGTCTTGGCGACCCCGGCGCAGCGCGCGTCCCGATACCCCGGAAACGCCCCGATGTTTGCGGAAATGTCCGCGCTTTGTTCGTAGGCGTGGCCGGTCATGATGGCCGTGATCGCCCCGGCCAGGGCGCGCCCCTCGTCGGAATCGTAGGGCAGCCCGTAGCTCATGCACAGGGACCCGAGGTTGGCAAAGCCCAGCCCCAGCGTGCGGAAGATGTGAGAGTTCTCCGCGATGTCCTTGGTGGGATAGCTCGCGTTGTCCACCAGGATTTCCTGGGCGGTGATGTAGATGCGCACGGCGGCCTTAAAGCGTTCGATGTCGAACTTGCCGTCCTCGCGCTTGAACTTCATCAGGTTCAGCGAGGCCAGATTGCAGGCGGTGTTATTCAGGAAAACATATTCGCTGCAGGGATTGGTGGAGTGGATGGGCTCGGTGCCCTTGCAGGTGTGCCACTTCTGGATCGCCCCGTCGTATTGCATCCCGGGGTCGCCGCAGACGTGGGTGCCCTCGGCAATCCGGTAGAGCAGCTGCGCCGCATCCTTCTTCTCCAGCGGCTTCCCGCTGGTGATGGAACGCGTCCACCAGGGCTGGCCGGCCAGGGCAGACTGCATGAACTCGTCGCTGGCGCGGACCGAAAGGTTTTCGTTCTGATACATCACGCTGCCATAGGCGTCGCCGTTGTAGGAGCCGTCGTAGCCCTGCTCGATCAAGGCCCAGGCCTTCCTCTCCTCCTTCTGCTTGGCATCGATGAACTCCTCGATGTCGCCGTGCCAGTCGCGCAGGGTGTTCATCTTGGCCGCGCGGCGGGTCTTGCCGCCGGACTTCACCACGTTGGCCACCTGGTCATAGACCTTGAGGAAACTCATCGGGCCGCTGGGCCGGCCGCCCCCGCTCAGCTTTTCCCGGCTGGAACGGATCGGCGTCAGATCGGTGCCGGTGCCCGAACCGTACTTGAACAGCATCGCCTCGCTGTAGGCCAGGTGCATGATGTTCTCCATGTTGTCCTCAACGGACTGGATGAAGCAGGCGCTGCCCTGGGGATATTCGTATTGGGTCTTGGCGCGCTCGGCCACCTTGGTCTTGCGATTGTAAAACCAGTTGCCCTTACCGGAATTTTTGCCGATGCCGTACTGGCTGTACAGCCCCACGTTGAACCACACCGGCGAATTGAACGCGCCGTACTGGTTGACGCACAACCAGGTGAGCTCCTCGAAAAAAATCTCCCCGTCCGCCGCGCTGAAATAACCATCCGCAATGCCCCAGTCCGCCATGGTCCGCGCAATGCGATGAATCAGCTGGCGCACGGAGGTTTCGCGCTCGGAGGTGTTCTGCTCCCCGTAAAAATATTTGGACACCACCACCTTGGTGGCGAGCACCGACCACGACTTCGGCACCTCGACATTTTCCTGCTTGAAAATCACCTTGCCGCTGTCATCGGTGATTTCCGCGGTGCGCTTTTCCCATTCGATCTGGTCGAACGGCTTGACCTTGGCGTCGCTGAACACACGCTCAATGCGCAGGGATTTCTTGGGGCCGGTCTTGGCGGATTTCATAGGCTTAGCGGATCGGGTCGCTGAAACGTGAACGGTACGGTGGGCGGCTTTTGCAGCCGGTGTTAAAACATCCTCGCGGGCATCTATCATGATCGTCTCCAGTCTTTAATGGTTAAAGTTTCTTCAGGAGACTCAAAAGCGGGGGAAAACACTTCCCAATCCATTGATTTGACTCATTTCTGAGAGAAACAGGTTCTTGTCCTAAAACTCAATTCCCACTACTAATTGGGGAACGGAGGCCATCATGGTACCACCCCTTGTGTCTTTCAAGAGAATTTTGAAAAAAAATTACTTGAACGATAATTTAAAGGAATTCGCTAAATTTGCCTGCGCCGGATCAGGAAAAAAATCCGGTTCAGGTTGCGAACTGCGCTATTTTCCGCGCGATTTCCCCTTGGGCTTGCGGGAATAACGTTCATGCCGCGCCGCACGGTACGCATCCATGCGTCCCGCCAGATTTCTGTCCATCGGCTTCGGTTTCCGCATCGATTCCACGGTTTTGGGCCGTGGCTTGGGGACGAAAGTAATAGGGCAGCCCTCGTAGCCGAACGCGCGGCGCATTTCGCCCGCCAGATATTTTTTATAGGAATCGGAGAACAGCTCGTCGCGGTTGACGAATAGCAGAAAGGCGGGGGGCGCCTGCCGCACCTGGGTCGCATAGTAAAACTTCAAACGATGCCCCGCGGCACTGACGGGCTGGCGCTTTTCCACGGCATCCTGCAGCGTCCGGTTGAGGATCGCCGTGGGAACCTTCTGCTGCAATTGCGCGGCGACATAGCGGATGGCTTCCAGCAGCCGGTCCAGATGAAATCCGGATTTTGCGGACGTGAAAATCACGGGCGCATAATCGAGGAAGAATAACTTCTCCTGCACCCACTCGCCGAATTCGCCCAGGGTGGTCATGATTTTCGGGGCGGAACGGTTTTCTTTTTTCTCGCGCGAGACAATTTCCGCCTTCCGCTTCTCGCGGATGTCCTGGTCGAACTTGTCCCATTTGTTCACAACCAGAATGCAGGCGCGGCGGTTCTCCACGATGCGATCGGCGATTTTTTTATCCTGTTCCAGAATGCCGGACTCGGCGTCCAAAACCAGGATGGCGATGTCGCAGCGCGCGATGGATTCCTCCGAGCGCTGGACGCTGAAAAACTCCACCGAATCATCGATGCTGCGCGTCTTGCGGATGCCCGCCGTGTCCACCAGCACATACTTCTCCCGCACCCCCTCGGTCTCAACCTCAAAAGGCACGTCCACCGAATCGCGCGTCGTCCCGGGAATCGGGCTGACGATCACGCGCTCGGATTTCGTGAGCGCGTTGATGATGGAGGATTTGCCGACATTTGGGCGGCCGACAATGGCGAGGCGCAGCGGGCCCTTTTTGCGGCGCACCGGGGCCTCCTCCTCGCCTTCGACCGGCGCGGCCATTTCCGCATCCGCCGGCGCCGGCACCTCCTCCAGCGGCGGCAGATGGGACGTCGCCGCATCCATCAAATTCTGAATGCCCTCGCCATGGATCGCGCTGACCGGGAAAATCCGCTCGAAGCCAAGCCGGGAAAATTCGTCCATGTTTTTTTCAGCGAGGCTCGTGTCCACCTTGTTGATCGCGACCAGTATGGGCTTGCCGCTGGCCCGCAGCTTTTGGGCGACTTCCCGGTCGAGCGGAACGACCCCCTCCTGCACATTGACCACAAAGATGATCGAGCTGGCGGCCTCGATGGCGATCTCCACCTGCTCGAGCGCGGCCTTGGTGATGATGTCGTCGGACTTCTCGCGGCGCAGCAGGCCGATGCCGCCGGTGTCCACGAGCGTATAAATCCGCCCGTGCCACTCGGCTTCCACGCTCACGCGGTCGCGGGTGACGCCGGGCTGGTCATGGACGATGGCAATGCGGCGCTTGACGATGCGGTTGAAGAGCGCTGATTTCCCGACATTCGGGCGGCCGACGATGGCGATGAGGTTTGACACTCGCACAGGATGCCGAAAACTTCGCCTTTGCGGAAGTGAAATTGCCACCGCAGCGGCTGGAATCCACCACCCGGAAAAATGTGGAAGCTCACCTTCTAAAAAATACCCCCCCGGCGGGTCCGGCCGCATTGGGGAAATAGCGGGCCCCGATCCGCCCCGCGCCATTAAACTGTCCGCTTGTTTTCGGGTCCGATGTCTTTAACATTCTGCGGCGGTACTATGAATCCGACGCTGATCATCGTCCCCACCTACAACGAGAGGGATAACCTCCCGCACATGGTCCGTGCGCTCCTGTCGCTGCCCGTGCCGGTGGATGTGCTGGTGGTGGATGACAGCTCACCCGATGGCACTGGCGCCATTGCCGACGAGCTCGCGGCGGCCCACCCGCAGATTCACGTCCTGCATCGCACTGAAAAGGACGGATTGGGCCGGGCCTACCTTGCCGGATTCCGTTGGGCACTGGAGCGCCCCTATGAATTCATCTTCGAGATGGATTGTGATTTCTCCCACGACCCGCAGGACATCCCGGCGTTTCTGGAGGCGGCCCAGAAGGTCGATCTGGTGCTGGGCTCCCGGTACGTGGGCGGCATCCGCGTCATCAACTGGCCGCTGCGCCGGTTGATGTTGAGCCGGTTCGCTGGCAAATATGTCATGCTGGTCACTGGCATGCCGTTCACCGACCCGACCGGCGGCTATAAATGTTTCCGCCGCCGCGCGCTGCAGGGGCTCGACCTTGACGGCATCCAGTCCAACGGCTACGGCTTTCAGATTGAACTGACTAACAAGCTCTGGCGGCAGGGATTTACGGTGGCGGAAGTGCCCATCATTTTCACCGACCGCACGCGCGGCCAGTCCAAGATGGCCGGCGGCATCATCAATGAAGCCTTCTGGCTGGTCTGGCGATTGTGGCTGCAGAACGGGCTGCGCCGGTCGCCACGCCCGCCTAAAAAAAGCGCCTGACTTCGGAAAGCCAGGCCGGAAACGCTAACTGACGACGTCTTGTGCCCCTCCCTCTTTCCGCAACCTCCCGTCGAAAAATCTTTTGCCGGCGCGGGGGTTTTCCTAACGTGGGGGCGTGCCACTCAAAATTGCCGATAAAATAACCCTGACCATTCACGACCTGGCCTTCGGCGGCGAAGGCGTCGGTCGCTTGGAAGATTTCGTCGTGTTCGTGCCGTTTGTCATCGTGGGCGAAACGGTCGAAGCCGAAATCACGGAGGTCAAAAAGAATTTCGGACGGGCCAGACTGCTGCGCGTGGTCACCCCGGCGCCCGAGCGCGTCACCCCGGCGTGCCGCTACTTTGGCGCCTGCGGCGGCTGCCAGTACCAGCACATCGACTACCCGGCGCAGTTGCGCTTCAAACAAAAACAGATTGCCGACCTCTTTGAGCGGGTCGGAAAAATCCCGCGCGAGATCGTCGCGCCGGTCATCCCCTGCCCCTCCCCCTACGGCTACCGCAACCGCATCATGATCCGCAGCCAGTGGAACGGCCCGGCCAAAAAACTCGTCATCGGCTTCATCCGTGCCGACAGCTCGTTTGTCGAGGACATCGAGGAATGCCAGATCGCCGAACCCGCCATCAGCCAGCAGATCCAGCAGGTCCGCGCCAATCCCCCGCCGAAGGGGGGACTCAAGGTGGTCCTCCGGATTCCGCCGGAAAACTGGGACGTGCCGCCCGACTCTTTTTTCCAGAACAACTTTTTCCTGCTGCCCCGACTGGTGGAGACCGTCCGGGGCTTTCTCAGCAGCAGCGGCACCCGGCACCTGGTCGACCTGTATTGCGGCGTGGGGTTTTTCGGCATTGAAATGGCCGCGGCGGTCGAATCGTTCGTGGGCGTGGAGCTGGACCAGCTCGCCATCCGGTCGGCCCGGAAAAATGCGGAGTCGCGGAAAATCACCAACGGCGAGTTCATCCCGGCGGCCGTGGAAGACATCCTGCCGGAGCTGCTGCGGAAATTCTCCCCGGAATCCACCACCGTCATCCTCGATCCGCCGCGCAAGGGCTGCTGGCCGGAAACCCTGCAGCTGCTCCGGGCCACGCGTCCGGCGCAGGTGATCTACGTCTCCTGCCATCCCGCCACCATGGCGCGGGATTTGAACATCTTATGCGCAGACGGTGTCTTTGAACTGGCTCGGGTCCAGCCCTTGGACATGTTTCCGCAGACGCAGCATGTCGAATGCGTGGCGGATTTGCGGGCAAAACAACCCTTGCCAAACCACCCGAGCGCCATTGAAACTGTCGAAGCCCATGCACACTAGCAATCAAGCCGACCCGCGCAGAAACTTTGTTCCGCGCCTCCTGCCCTGGATTCTGGCGGCGGCAGCCCTCGGCCTCTACGCGCTGACCCTGCACCCCGGGGTCTCGATGTTTAACTATCTCGCCGTCGCCAAGCTATCGGGCTGGACCTGGCAGCCCGAGGTGCTCAACCCCCTGTTTCTCATCGTCACCGCCCCGCTGCGCTGGCTGCCGCAAGCCCTCATTCCCGTCGCGCTCAACCTGTTCTCCGCCCTCTGCGCGGCATTGACTCTGGGCCTGCTCGCGCGGTCGGTGGCGATCCTGCCGCATGACCGGACGGATGCGCAGCGGGTGCGCGAATCCAGCGCGTTCTCCTTTTTGACCCTCGGCGGCGCCTGGCTGCCGCCGGTGTTCGCCGTGCTCGTCGGCGGCCTGCAAATGACTTTCTGGGAACAGGCGACGAACTGCACTCCGGAAATGTTCGAGCTGCTCCTGTTCGCCTTCGTCATCTGGTCGCTGTTGGAATACCGGCTGGATGAGCGCCTTGGCCGGCTGTATCTGGCCGCAGCCGTTTACGGGGCGGGCCTGACCGAAAACTGGGCGATGACCGGATTCCTCCCAGTCTTCGTCGGGGCCGTGCTCTGGATCCGCGGCTTGAGCTTCTTCAATGCCCGGTTTCTTCAGAGGATGATATTGAGCGCACTGGCCGGGATGACCCTGTATCTGGTTCTGCCCGTGCTGGCGGCGGCGTCGCACACGTCTGACGTCTCCTTCTGGCAGGCATTGAAATCCAACCTGTCCTCCCAGTGGCTGATCGTTAAAATATTTTTCACCAACCCCGAGGTGCGCCGGACCGTGTTGCTGCTGGCGCCCGGATCTCTGCTGCCCGTTCTGCTGCTGGCGGTGCGCTGGGGATCCTCCTTTGGCGACAACAGCAAAATCGGCATGGCACTCACCAGCATCTTATTCCACACCATCCACGCCATCCTGCTCGCCCTCTGTGTCTGGATTGCATTTGATCCATCGTACAGCCCGCGGCACCTGGGTTTGGGCCTGCCGTTCCTGACATTTTATTATCTCGGAGCGCTGAGCGTGGGATATTTCACTGGTTATTTCCTGCTGCTATTCGGAAAGCCAGCCCAACGGGATTCGCGCCGGGAGAAAAGCCGCTCCGAGCAGATGAGGGAGGAATCCCTCCGGTCTTTAAACCGCCTGGTTATCGCCGGCATCTGGCTTTTCGCCGCACTCGCCGCCACCGGCCTCCTCTATAAAAACACCCCTCAAATCCGGGCGACCAACGATGACACCTTCCGCCGCTATTTTGCGCTGGCGGCCGAAAGCCTTCCGCCGGCGGGGGCCGTAGTGCTGAGCGATGATTCGCGACGTCTGATTTTCCTCCAGTCCGCCCTCACCCAAAGCGGTCGGGCCAAGGATTTCGTTCTGGTGGATTCACAATTTCTGCCGGCACCGCCCTATCACGCGTACCTGCATCAAAAACATCCCCAACAGTGGCCGGACTCCATCAGCGCCTCGGAGAAAACCAATGGCATCCCCCCGCTGCACCTGATCAGCCTGCTGGCCACCCTTGCCCAGACCAATGACCTCTATTATCTGCACCCCAGTTTTGGCTATTATTTTGAGCAATTTTATGCGGAGCCGCACGGACTCGTCTACAAGCTGAAGACCCTGCCGAATGATACGCTCCTCCCGCCGCTCCCCGATAAAAACAGGATCGCCGCCAATGAAGACTTTTGGGCGCAGGCGGAGAAAACCACCTTTCCCCCCATTCTCAAAATCATCACCGCCGAAGACGAAGCAGGCCAAACCGGTCGGGGAGAACGCCTCCTCCAGCAGTTCCATGTGCCGCGCGAGCCCAATCCCAATGCCGCCATTGCGGGAGCTTATTATTCGCGGAACCTCAATTTCTGGGGCGTTCAATGTCAGCGCGCCGGCGAACTGACCCGCGCCGCCGCCCATTTCGATCTGGCCCAAAAACTCAATCCCGATAACACCTTCGCCCAGATCAACCTTCAGTTTAATCAGGCGCTCCAGTCCGGCCAGGGCGCCTCTGAAAACCTGGCGGCATCCCTCACGGATCCCTTCGGAAAATACCGCACCCTGCAGGCGGCCCTGTCTGTCAACGGCCCGTTGGACGTCCCCAGTTTCTGCTTCGAGATCGGGGTGGCGCTGGCCGAGCAAAACGGTTTTTTCCGGCAGGCGGTTGATCCTCTCGAGCGGGTCCGCCAACTGGTGCCGGACAACCTGGCCGCCCGGCTCTGGCTGGCCCAGATCTATCTCGCCTCCCGCCTGCCCGACCGCGCCCTGGACGCGCTGGGCGACCCGCTGGCGCAACCCAAACGGTTTTTGCTCAACCCCACCAACTCCATCCAGCTGAACATCTGCGCCGCCGCCGCCTATTTTCAAAAAACCAACCTGCTCCGCGGCACCGCCCTGCTGGAAACGGAGATTGCCCGCCACCCGGACAACAATGACCTGCTGATCGCCGCCGCCCAGGCCTATGCCTCCCGGGGCCTGTTCACCAACGCGCTGGCCGTTATCGACCGCAAACTCCGGCTGACCCCCGATGACCCCACCTGGCTCTTTGGCAAGGGCTATGCCAGCATCCAGGCCGGGGCCTACGACGAGGCGATCACCGCCCTGACCCGGCTGCTGGCTCTCCAAACCAACAACACCGATGCCCTGTTCAACCGCGCTATTGCCCGCCTGAAGAGCGACCAGCTCGATGCCGCCCGCGCGGATTACCAGGCCCTCCAGCTGACTTTCACGAACTCGTTCCAGATCGCCTACGGCATGGGCGAAATCGCCTGGCGCAAGCACGAGACTAACGAGGCCGTGAAATATTACCGGCTGTACCTGACCACCGCCGACACCAACACCGCCGAGGCCAGGGGCATCCTCCAGCGATTGCAGGAAATTTCAAAGCCGGCACCCTGAACGCGCCATGCGCGTCACCCATGTCATCACCCGGCTGGTCGTCGGCGGCGCCCAGGAAAACACCCTCGCCACTCTCCGCGGTCTCCAGCAGAAGCCCGGCGTCCAGGTGCATTTGATCTCCGGTCCGACCCGGGGCCCAGAAGGATCCCTGGAACAGCGGGCCCGGGAAATCGGTTCCCCCGCCGCACCGGAACAGGAGGGGAATTACAGCTCGTGCTTCACACTCGTCCCTGAACTCATCCGCCCCATCCATCCGCTGAAAGATTATCTCGCGCTCCGCGCGCTGGAAAAAATCTTCCGGCGTCAAAAGCCGGACATTGTTCACACCCACAGCGGCAAGGCGGGGTTTCTAGGACGCCTCGCCGCGAAGCGCGCGGGCGTGCCCCTCATCTTCCACCACATTCATGGGCCGTCCTTCGGACCCTTTCAAGGCGCGCTGGCCAACCTCGCTTTCACCGCCGCCGAAAAACGCGCCGCCACCGTCACCGACCATTTCTTCTGCTCCGCCAGCGCGATGACCCGGCGCTACCTCGCCGCGGGCATCGGCAAACCGGAAAAGTTCACCCGCATTTTCAGTGGTTTCAACATGGATCCTTATCTTAATCTGAATGCATCCCACTCCCTGCCGCTCCGCCGCCAACTCGGCCTCGACGAAAGCCACTTCGTCATCGGCAAGATCGGGCGCCTGTTCAAACTCAAGGGCCACGCCGATTTGGTGACCGCCTTCGCCGCGCTCCTGCCACAGGCGCCCCACGCCCGACTGCTCCTGGTGGGCGACGGCGTGCTGCGCGGCGAGATTGAAAATCAAATCCGCACTCTCGGGCTGACCGGTAAGGTGATTTTTACCGGCCTCGTGCCCCCGGACGAAGTTGCCCGCTACGTGGGCGTGATGGATTGTCTGGCGCATCTTTCCCATCGCGAGGCGCTGTCCCGCGCTCTGCCCCAGGCGCTCGCCGCCGGCAAACCGGTCGTCGCCTATGACTTCGACGGGGCGGAGGAGGTGTGCCTCGAAAACGTCACCGGCTTTGTCGTCCGCACCGGGGACACGGATGCCGCCGCCCGGAGATTGCTGCAGCTCGCCGGCGATCCGGCGCTCCGCAGGCGGCTGGGCCAGGCGGGCGCGGCCTTTGTGAAAGAAAATTTCTCCGTCGAAAAAATGGTCGACGATCAATATCAGGTTTACTTGAAAGTCGCGGCCGAACGCAGCCTCCCTTTTTCCATGCCGCACCCGGCAGTATCAAGTTAAGAGCGATTGAATGACTGACTCATGACCTTTCCCTTCAATTTTTTTCTGGCCGCATTTGCGGGCGCCTTTGTGACGACGCTGCTGGCGCTGCCGCTCTGGCGTGCCGGATGCCTGTGCTGCGGGCTGGTGGACGATCCCGGCCACCGCAAAATCCATCGCTCCCCGGTGGCGCTCGCGGGCGGGTTTGCCGTGCTGACGGGGATCCTGCTGCCGCTGGTTGGCGGAGCGATGCTGCTCAAGCTCGGCGCCGTCAACCTTTCCTCCGCAGGGGCAATCGTCCACGGCATCGACCGCCGCGCCCTGGAGCTGGCCGTGCTCGCGCTTGGCGCAGTGGCCATCACGCTGCTCGGATGGCTGGATGACAAACATGAGCTCAAGCCGCTCCCGAAATTCATCGGCCAATTGATCATCGCCATCGCCGTCGCCGCCGCCTGCAAACGAATCACTCTCTTTGTTTCTGGCGAGGGGTTCAGCTACGCGATCACGATCCTCTGGCTGCTCACCGTCATCAATGCCTTCAATTTCATGGACAACATGAATGGCCTCTGCACCGGAGTCGGGGCCATCGGCGCGTTCCTCTTCGCCCTCCTCGCTGCTGCCCAGGGGGAATACCTCGTCGCGCTGACGGGCTTCCTGATGTGCGGCGCGCTGGCCGGATTTCTGCCGTGGAATTTTCCCCACGCCCGGGCGTTTCTGGGGGATGCCGGCAGCCATCTGGTCGGCTACCTGCTGGCGGTCATGGCCATCCTTCCCCATTTTTACACGAAGCAACATCCGCGGCCGCTCGCCGTGCTGGCGCCGCTGCTGGTGCTCGCCGTCCCCCTGATCGACCTCGCCCAAGTCAGTCTGTTTCGGACGCTCCACAAAAAACCGTTCTGGATCGGCGACACCAACCACCTCTCCCATCGCCTCGTGCGCGCGGGCATGAGCCCCACCCGCGCCGTGCTCCTCCTCTGGCTGCTCGCCGCCCTCCTCGGCGCCCTGGCCTGCTGGCTCTGATGCCAGCCCATGCCGCTTCCGCCGCTGGCGACCCACCCCTCAAAGGTAGGGAGCTAGAATCGGCTTCAATGCCGCCAGGGTTTTCTTCGGCCAGTATTTCCGGTCGGTCATGATGGCGTTCTTCAGCGCGGTATGACAGGAGCAGCCGGGTTCGATCGGGATTTGAGGAATGACCCGGGCTAAAATGGCTTTGGCGGTGGTGGCGTTTTTCATGAGATTGGCGACGACCATCTCCACGGTGACGTGCGCCTCATCCACTTTCCAGCAGTCATAATCGGTGACCATCGCCAGGGTCGCGTAGGCGATCTCGGCCTCGCGCGCGCACTTGGCCTCACCCAGATTGGTCATGCCAATGACGTCATAGCCGAGCCGGTGGTGCGTGATGGACTCCGCGCGAGTGCTGAAGGCCGGGCCCTCCATGTTGACATAGGTGCCGCCGTCATGGACGCGGGCAGCGGCGGCGCGGGCGTTTTTGAGGAGGATCTGGCGCAACGGCTCGCAGACCGGATCGGCGAAGGCGACATGTCCCACCAGGCCGTGCCCGAAGAAGGTGTGCTCAAAACCGCGCTTGGTGCGGTCGAGGAACTGGTCGGGCACCACAATATCGCACGGCTTGTATCGGGCCTGGAGGGAGCCGACAGCGCTCACGCTGACAATCCACGCGACGCCCATTTTTTTCATCGCCCAAATATTGGCGCGGTGATTCAGCTCCGCCGGCAGGATGCGATGGCCTCGCGCGTGTCGCGGCAGGAACACCACGGCGCGGCCGGCGAGCCGCCCAGTGAGGAAGGCATCGGAGGGGTCCCCGAACGGCGTCTTGACCTTCACCCATTTCTGGTTGGTAAAGCCTTCCAGATGGTAGAGCCCGCTGCCGCCGATGATGCCGATTTTGTGTTTGGACATGAATGATTTCTAACCGCGAATGCCCCGCAACACACGAAAAAAACAGATTCAGCCCACACCCGCCAACAGGCACAGGCTGGGGGATAAAATCGGGGTTAAACCCGAATACCAAACCAGATAGAGGGCATCGCGCTGCGAGGCCTCCCCCCGGCAGGGCGAAACGAGCGGGAATAACACACTCGCCTTGCGACGCGCTTTCCGGCGCCTGACGCTGCGCTCGGCGCCGGGGACGCCGCAGCGCGGCGATCCCTACCGGGGGCGTTGGGACGGCCAAGACCGTTGAAGTGCGGCGCGGTAAAAAATCTTTATGCGGGAACGGGTCTTATCATGAGATTCCGCC
>Ga0114971_10001217_pt1 | contig 17476 bp, 17 predicted proteins | sample M_140625_MF_Meta_FD_87320 | JGI IMG/M metagenome (GOLD analysis project Ga0114971, IMG submission 87320) | Freshwater microbial communities from Lake Montjoie, Canada to study carbon cycling - M_140625_MF_MetaG | ecosystem: Environmental > Aquatic > Freshwater > Lake | place: Lake Montjoie...
AACCGCACAAAGTGCGGTTCAAGTTCAAAGGAAACGTTGCCGATAAATCAATTAAGACGCTTTCAGTTCCGGCTTTAGCCGGAACAATAACAAAGTGTGCGAACTTAAATGTTCATCGGTGTATAATTATTTATTTTCAGAACAGTCAATTATAATTTCAGGATCAGTTTTTGATTTATCAACAACAATCCATGTTTGACTTAAATTAGACTTTAGCAAATTAGGTTTGTTATTATTTTCACTATTGTCATTTACATCTGATATAGAATCTTTGTTTAATATTGAACATTGAACATTTTCTCTAATTTCCTTTTCTTTATACAATTTCAATTCAGATTGTAATTTATTAACCATTTGAGTTTTTTCTAATAATTGCAATTGCATAGTTTTTGACATAGTTTCAACTTCTAATACGCGACTATTTAATTGTGCAATTTGTGCTTGTTGGTTTTTTATAAAATCAACAATTTGCGGCATTGTTAATGCGATTGGTGGTTGTCCTTCACGTTCCATCATAATTTGTTGAGGTTGCTGGTTAATCATTTTTGCACGATTCGCCTCAATTTCTTTAATTTGTAATAATACATCAGGTTTCATTCGTGGTTCTCCTGGTGCATATGATAGCAATAAACGATCTACATCATCCACAAAAAATTGACGTATTTCTTTTTCATCTGGTCTGCGAATAAACATATCAATTGTTTTTACAGATTCCTTAAAATATTGTGTATTTGGATTTTCTAATAATTTGCGTTTATCAAATGTATTATGTTCATGTGAAAAAACCAAGATTGATTTCATTGGGTCAAGTTGAACAAACGGAATTGTATAATTTTTCAAAAATGCTTTTTCTTCAGCCAATGCAGCATGATCCTCATATTTAGTTTGTGATAATAATTCTTTTTTGAAAGCAAATGTTCCGGCTGTTGCATGATTTGGTCCATATGGACCACATTGATACATTTTTTGAATATGTTTAAAATAAATGTATAATTCACTTGATCCAGCACATAATGCAGATGGATTATTTGTTAATGTTTCAACTGCATGTGATACTCTTTCTGGTGGATAATAGTCATCATCATCCATATATACAATAATCGATCCTTTTACTAATGAATGCATATAATTGCGTTTTGCACCTAAAGTCATTTTTTCCGGAATTTGGAAATATCGTATTTGCGTAATGCTAGATTCAATTATTAGATCATGTATTTTATCTGTTCCATCGTCGACAATAATCCATTCCATTTTAGTTCTTGGATAAGTCTGGTTTTTGAAACATTGAATCATAGTTTTAATAAATGGTCTGCGATTAAATGTCGGTGTGCAAATACTAACAAATGGAATTAGTTTCTTACCATTACTTTTATTTTTCATTAGGTTTAATAATTATTATATAGTAGTGTTTATATAATAATTTATAATATAGTATTTATTACAAATTATAATTTTCATTATATATATTATACTTGACTAGTTTCTGTATTACACGTTTGTTTATGTGGATTCATTGAATTTATTATATCCTGATCCATAGTTTTATTATTTTTTTTAGTTATTAAAAAAAAAAATATAATAAATAAACAAATAATAGATAATATTACAATAATTGACAGTAAAATATTATTATTTATATTTATCGAATAATTTATAATACTCTGAACGAAAAAAATAATAAAAATTATTTCAAAAAGATATGTATATAATATTTCAAATATTTTATTTATAAAATTAATAAATTGTTGTAATATAGTTTCATCATATGAATCATTAGTTGAATAACTATTAACATTATCGTTTATTTCTAAAACCGTGTCATATAAATAACCTTTTGAATATAACGGTATTGCAAAAAATGAATATAATAATAAATATCCAAATGCTAAAATACCCGCTAACCATACACATACAATTGAAAATGTAATACGTATTACAAAACTAATTAATTGCGGTAAAAACAATGATGGTATAGTTTTTGTATAATTCATTAATTCCGAAAATGAATAATAATATTTATTTGTTTCAGACATTCCTAATAATTCGGAACCTATTCCAAATATTGATCCACTGCGTAATGTTTCAATTGCAATAAATGCTGAAAATATGCCTGAAAATATCATAATTGATATCATTAATTCTGAATATAAAGCGGGTTTACGTTTCAAATTATTTGAAAATGCATTCATATAACTTGCTCCAAACGTCCGTGTAATGTAAATAATTATTAATAGCAATAATATAAATAATATTTTGGCATTTGATACTACAATTTTAGTATATTTAGGTATTAAATCAGTTAATACCCAATTTAAAATAGATACGGGTTCTATTATGTATTTAAATAAATAACCCAATATTGAATTATAATTATTTATTATATATTTATCAATAATTACTGGTGTAGGTTTTGAATCATAAAACATTAAATAAAACCAATTATACACTACCCAACAACTAATTACAATAGATAAAAAGAGTTTAAATTGATCCTCTATTAAGGCTTTATCCGCTGGATTAATTGGTATTTTTGAGTCTTTATCTGATCCAATCTCGCATAAAGTTTGTGATACAAATGTAATTATTAATGTGGGGTATTCAATACAAAATTTATCAATAACCCATAAAATAATAAAATCGATTGTTTGAAAAATTGGTTTTAATTGTTGCCCAATAGATTCATTTTTTGATGCAAGTCCTTCTACAAATGACTCTTGAATTTTTGTATTTACTGACTTTAACCAAGTTGGAGTTGTATTTTCTTGATTTATATCCGGCAATACATTTGTTGCACTAATCTGTGGTGTATTTGAATCGATTGTTTGAGTAATATCTTGCAATGGAGTAGTTGTTAAATTAAATGGTTGCAATTGTTTTTTTGTTTTTTTACGTTTTATAGCAGGTTTATAATCAGATTCTCCATATTGAACCATTCCTTCAATGTGTTGATTATTTATTTTATTAATCCATTGTGTTTCTTTAACTAAATTCATAATAATATATTATAATATATTCGCATTATAATATCATAATTTATTTCGCATATAACATTCCACAATTTCCGCCAATAAAAGACAATATATTATATCGCTCCTCAAATAATGTCATATTATAACTATATTGATATAATCTCCAACTGGGTTTTGATGATATACCTATTGGATTTCCACTATCATTGCATATTACATTAAAACTTGATCCAACTGCATCAAATTGAGGAATGTATGTAGTTAATTCTAATTCAATCTTTTTAAAACGGCTTAAATTAATTGCTCCCGATGGCTGATAATCAAATGGACTTGTATTTAAACAAAAATTATAACAATATAATCCATCTGCAGCTGCACCATTTGTTCTTGTATATTTTTCAATATAATCGTATATTCCACGTGTTAAAATATTTTCTCTATAATCGCCATCTAATAATATTCCCATTGTTTCTAAAATATCAAGTTGATTATCTATTGAATATGGACCAGTTATATAATAACCAGTATTTGTGTTGTTGTTAGGTTGTTCACCTGGACCGGTTTGCACATTTGTTAAATTAAATGGTATATTTGCATTTGATGGAAATTTTGAAGATGCAGCTCTAATATCTGATGGCAACATTCTATATGGCCAATTTGTATAATTTGACCATTCATTTCGCATATTTACATCATTTCTTTGCAAAAACCACATCCAACTTGATACCATTCCATTTGAAGATGCTAATTTAACTTTAGTGCTTCCAATAATATTCAAAAATTTGTATTCATATACATCTTTTACTAAATATACTTGATCTTCCGCCGCAAAAAGTTTTGTTTCATCTTTTGATAAAAAACAATATGTTGCCATTAAATGTATATCTGCATTCCACGTCATTAATGTATTTGTATATTGATCTGAAGACACACATACTGCAGGAGGTGTTTGCAAGAAACGATATATTTTTAAATAATCTTGATTAAAATCGGGTTGAATATATGGATATAAATTTTCAGTATCAAATACATCACGCACTTGAAATAATTCATTAATAGGACGTAATGTAACAGTAATTGATAATTCGTTATATTGTAATGATATTAAGGGAAATGCGCATCGACTATCTAAAGTAAACCATGCATTAATTGGAATATATAATGATTTACCACGAATTGATGGTTCTTCTCCAGCTGAATTTCCACTATAAAATGCATTTGGATAAGTATTTATACGCCCAAAAGAATTTGCAGGATCATTTAATGTTTCAATATTACCCGACATGCGGTTAAATAATTCTTTTTTTTCTGCCGTAAAATCGCGATCTACCATAGCGGCTAAATATTCACCCGAGTATTTATGTAGTGTTTGCGATCCACAATTAATTTCAATATTTTTGATTATTTGTGTTCCAATATTTTTAATCCATCGAAATTCATATGGAACCCAATTATTATTTGTATCGGTGCATGGATAATATAATGGACTCCATATATCAGGTAAATTTACGACTAAATATGTGTCCATTAATAAGTCAGCATACCGTTTAATTTTGAAAGTAAACTTGGATTCCTCGGTTGGTCTTAAATCGCGCAATCCCTCATAATCTATGCGGAATTTTTGTAAACCAAAATTTGTATATTTTGAATAGGCAACTTTAAAAAACGTTTTTGTCGGATTACCAGTTAATATTACATTTGCACTTCCTACACTTATTATATTTAGTAATCCACCCGCCATTGAATAGTTATATTATATTATTATATTTATATAGATTATTTATACAATGGATTATTTGAGAAAAATGCTGATATTAATAGTTATATTGGGATTTTCTTATGTTATATTTCGCCTTATTCAAAAACGTGGGCAATTATTATCTACCATGAATAAACAATTATCTGGTCAATTGGATAAAGAAAGTTTTTTAGGTTTACCGACATTTAATATATTTGCTACTGCGGACTCTGAATTAAAAAAAATGTCTATAACTGATCCTGGACCTGGTATTGTGAATTTTAACCATAAAAAGTCAAATCTACCTTTAAAAGAATACATTATAAAAGCCTCATATAATACACCTTTTTCTGGCAGTTATGTTAGTTTAGATACAATTAAATATGTATTATCTCGAGGCTGCCGATTTATTGATCTTGAGGTGTATTTAATTAATGATGCAGTATATGTAGCACAATCTACTGAACCTGATAATATATCAATTGATTCTAAAAATCAATTATTATTAGATGACGTATTGGAATGTATTGTAATAAATGCGTTTACATCACCTTCACCTAATCCATTGGACCCACTGTTTGTGCAATTACGGATGAAAACAGATGATCCAAATATTTATAAATATACTGCAATGATAGTTGATAAAAACTTTTCAAATAAATTATATACCAATAAAGATGGTAGTCATACTGTTGATCCATTAACAGATAAATTGGGCGATTTAATGGGAAAAATTGTATTAGTTGTTGATAAAACGGTTGCTCCAAAATACAACACTTTTCCAAATTGTGATAAAAATAAACGTTCATCGCCATGTTATAATTTAGATAATTATGTGGGTATGGTTGCAGGTAGTCAATTTATTAGAACCAATACATATACAGATTTAACTAACCAATCCACAAAACCAATTGTTATAAATAATAATGGTATAACATCCCAAGTTGCGGTTGAACGTATTGCTATTCCTAATTTAATATCAAATGTTGTAAATCCTGATCCAAATATATTTATAAAAAAATATGGTGTGCAAATTATATGTTATCCATTTTATTTAAAAGATTCAAATTTAGCCAATTATGAAATGTTATTTAGTGAAAATAAAAGTGCGTTTGTGACTTTTGCGCAATATAGTTTGATGAAATAATTTTATTATGTATTTGTATTTTCACCGTTGAAAATGGGACACTAAAGTGTCTTATATTTACATCTTCAAGGGTATAAATTATATTATATCACTAATATAATATAATGCAAACAAAATCAAGGAAAACACTCAATAAATCAATAACCAATAAATACAAAAAATACAACAACAACATTTGCGAGAATGAAATGTCGTTCCAAGATTGCGAATTAGCCATTTTAAGACATGCGGTTGATGAAAGTGAAGAAATTCTTGGCAAAAAAATTGTTAATGGTGAAGAAGTTGCACGTATGATTTCAATTGTCCAAGATTTTCTTATTCGCAAAAAACTCGTATGCTACGGTGGCACTGCCATCAATAATATTTTGCCCAAATATGCCCAATTTTATGACAAAGAAACTGAAATACCCGACTACGATTTCTATAGTTCAAATGCCCTACAAGATGCTAAAGAATTGGCCGATATTTATTTCAAACATGGATATGGCGATGTAGAGGCAAAATCGGGTGTCCATTTTGGAACCTATAAAGTATTTGTAAATTTCATTCCTATGGCAGATATTACGCTTTTACCCCATAAATTATTTAATTCTTTACAAAAAGAGGCCATTACAATTGCCGGTATTAAATATGCTCCCGCCAATTTTTTGCGTATGAACATGTTCTTGGAATTGTCTCGCCCAGCCGGTGATATTTCTCGTTGGGAAAAAGTTCTTAAACGTTTGACTCTTTTAAATACACATTATCCATTTACAAATGATTCAGTCAATTGCAGTAAAGTCGATTTTCAAAGAAAAATGGAAACGAATCTTGGCGATTCAGAAAAAATATACATTGCGGTTCGCGATACATTTATTGATTTAGGCGTAATTTTCTTTGGTGGATATGCTATAAGTCTTTATTCTAAATATATGCCCAAGAAACAGCGTCAACTCATTCAAAAAATTCCGGATTTTGATGTTTTATCTGAGGAACCTGAAAAAACGGCGATTATTGTGGTTGAAAAATTATCTGAACTTGGTATAAAAAATATTCAAATTATTAAACATAATGAAATTGGCGAAATTGTGTCATTTCATATTGAAATTCGCGTAGGTAAAGAAACGGTTGCATTTATTTATAGCCCTATGGCATGTCACAATTATAATACAATTACAGTTGGACTGCAAGAAATCAACGTAGCAACAATTGATACTATGTTGACTTTTTATTTAGCATTTTATTATGTAGATAAGACGTATTATAACCGTGACCGTATAATTTGTATGGCGCAGTTTTTATTTGAATTGGAAGAAAAAAACCGTTTGGAACAGAAAGGGTTATTAAAACGGTTTAGTATTACATGTTATGGAAAACAACCATCATTAGAAGATATTCGCGCAGAAAAGGCAGTGAAATTTGAGGAATTATCAAATAAAAAAGAAAGTGAAGAATATCAGATGTGGTTTTTAAAATATAATCCGACTGATTTACAAAAAAATAAAAATATAAAATCATTAGTAGATAAAAAATCAATGAAATTTGAAATACGTGAAGCTATTGGGCCTAATATAGATGTTTTATCACAAACACCTGGCCAACATAATAATAGTAAACATAGTAACAGTAAACATAATGAAAATATTATTGATAAAATCAAAAGTATTAAAATAAAAACTTACAAAAAGAAACCGATCAAAAAAACAAAAAAAATACGTAAAAAACCATATAAACGAACTTATAAAAAACAATCAAATGATTTTTTATTTAATGGGGGCTGACTACAAAACAATATTGAATCAAATAATAGTAATGCTATTTATGGTGGTGGCTGAGTATCACAAAATATACTAAAATAATATGTCTTGTCTAAATTTTTCTAAACCTTCTTTTGCGATATATTGTAATATTCGCATAGAATGACCAAAAGAAGAACCTGAATGATTTGGATAATTGGGCAATTCTTGCATTTTTTGACCAATATGTGATATATTTTCATGTGATGAAAACATAAATCCATATTTGTCAGGTTCATACATTTTTAGCCACTCCCATAATTCTAATTCACTTACAGCTTGATATCCATTTTCAATCATTCGTCTTTCATCTGAATCGCTGATAAAATCGAATAGACTTGTTTGATCAATTTGTTTTGATTCATTATATGTGTTATGCATTAATGTGTTTGAATTAGTTTCCATTATAATAATTTGATATAAATTATATTAAATTATCTTTATATAATTACAAAAATATTTAGTTTAATTTTACATTTTTTACACTTTTTCTCATTTCAAACGCCGATTAATGTGATGATTGAAATTTTCCAGTTTGACTTCCTTGTGTAACAATTGTTGGTTCAGCCCAATATACTTTTAAATTATTATCTCTTGCTGCTACATTTAACCACCAATCAATTGGTAATTTTATTTTATCTTTTAAATTATTTATATATTCACACAATTTATTAGCACATTTTTTACTAATTATATAACTATCACAACATCTTGACGCACCATTACCTCCCCAACTTGTAGGATATAAACATTTTTCGTAAATGTTTTTATTTGGAATTAATTTATCTTTTTCAATATGAAGATTACAACCATTACCAATAAATAACATATCAAAATCTTCTGGTAATTGAGTTATATAATTATTCAATTTTTCTATAAAATTATCACATAGTATTACATCATCTTCAAGTATCAAAGCACCATCCGTTAATGCTATTATATTAAATACATAATTATGTTTTAGATGTAAAGACATTGTTGATTTTTTATAGTTTATATCAAATAAACTACTTTCATACTCAGTTATTTCATCTTTATTATATTTTTCAATAAATTGATAATCTAATATACCTTGCTTATTAAATTGTTCTAAAATATGGGTTTTTCTATCAACTAATTTTGAATAATGTAAAACAAATATTTTCATAATAATAATTAATATTATTTTAATTATTATAACTAAACGAATTACTCGGCGTTTGAAATGTTAAAATGTGTAAAATGAGATACTTTAGTATTTAGAACATATAATTCTTACAAATACTTGAAATAATCCACGATTTTATCCATACTATAGTAAATCATTGCAAATCCCGAACTTTTCAAAATCATTCCATATAAATTGATATTTCCATCTGACTTAAATATTGGCAAAACTGACAAATATTTATATAATAATTGGTTGAAAATTGGCATTTGAAAAATAAAATATAATAATGCGACTAAGATAGGAGTTTGAAATTGAACTACTAAATCCTCAGCTGTTTCTTTTCTATATTTTTCCTCTTGGTGCTGTTTCATTTTTTTGTGTTTACTTTCCTCGTAAATGCGGATATAGTCGTCTGTATCAACTGGTGGTGGAATATAATTGGCTTGGATTGTTTCATCGTGAGTGTATTCGGTGGAATCCATAGGGATATCACGAGATGGGAGGCGTTGGTCTTGCTGCTGATATCCTTGAGGACTATTGTTACGATATGGATCCATGCTTTGATGCACATTTTGAGGTAAAGGCATTGATTCAATTCCTTGAACTGATCCATTACTTTGACTGCTTCCTTGTCCAAATGGATTTGGATGTATATTCATTGGCATATATGTATTACTTAAACTTTGGTCTATTTGATTCGATTGTTTAATTCCTGTGCTAATGACTGAATTTCTTGGACCACCTTGTTGCTGCTGCTGCTGCTGCTGGGGATTAAACTGAAATTGATTAGGGACTTGTTGCATGGTTATATTTTCAGGTAAGTCCGCAATACGTGTAGTAGATGAGGACATATAAAACTATACAATATTATTTCATCTAAAGATTGTATAGTTTACGCATTTACGGTTGAAATAAGAAAACATGTAATAAATTTAATTATAACTTTTTCAAAATTAACTGTATAACCGGTAACTATTTATCCGAATTATAAAAGTTAATATAGGGGTAATGGCAGAGGTATAAAGTGGAACTTTAATTTCCTGTAATCCAATTACTAAATGGTGAACTTGATGTTTTTGCAGTCTGCGATGACGGCTGACTTGTTGGAATTATTTTTGGTGTTCCGTCCTCATTTAATTCGGGTGAACCCATATCAATAATTTTTTTTGTTTTATCACACTTTGTAGCAGTTCTTGTATATTTATAACAACTATCGCTATGTTTGAATGTTTTTTCATCTATTTCAGTAATTACTGGACCGTTAAATTCAATACAATTTTTGTCTTTGCAAACTTTACGGAATAAAGTTGCTAAACCAAGACCTAATATTATTGAAATAAATACCTTACCCAAATCAGTATTCAATAGTCTATTTAAAAACATTATATATATATTATACATATAAATTACATGGATACAGGGATACAGAGATACATGAAACTTATAGAATCATATATGTTCCCTTAACTTTGTGCTGGAACTGTTGAAATTTCTTTTGTATCTTTTGGACAATTTACTTTTGTCTGTGTATAGCTAAAACAAGATCCGGTTTTATCACGATATTGAATTAAGTTCACATTTTCTGGTGTTGGATATACATATATTTTACGACTATTTTCAGTAGTTACATATACAGCAAACATACCAAATGCAAAACTAATAATTAATACGGGAACATTAATATATTTTATTAAATTCATTTTATTTTTGCAAATGGTTATATATATTGTAAAGATATTTACAATAAAAACAAGTAATTTTTTATATTTATTTCTTGGACTTTTTCTTTTTCTTTTTATTGTTACTATTCCCAGTATTGCTTGTAGCGTTTAAATCTATTAATTCTGCATCACTAACTATAGTATCAGTAGTTAATGAATTTTCAGTTGATGATATAGGAGTAATTGAAACATTTAATTTTTTATCTGCTAAAGACGTCATCTGTTTTTCATCGCCTTCAATTCTAAAAACCTCATTTTTTATTTTATGTTTTGATTTATTTTTTGCTTTACTATTATCTTCATCCAAAAAATCATACGGTTTATAATTTGCAATTTGTTCAGCAATTGTTTTTTGTTTAATAGCTGCAACAAGTGCTTCTTTTTCTCTTTTTTCAATCATTTTTTCTTGCATTCGTGTTTTCATTGCTGATTGTTTTGTCATACGATCTAATGCATTTGTATCCATTTTTGAATTTTTAGGAATATTCATACCCATACCTTTTGCCATATTTTTAAACATTTCTTGGAAATCTCCACCACTTCCTCCTGACATTCCTTTCATTTTTCCAATAATTTCAGTAGCTTCTTTCATTAATTCATCTTGTGAAATTTCACCACTATTCATTTTTTTTTGTAATTTATCACTAACCGTTTTAATTAAACCTGTAATTTTAGTTGGATTTTTCATCATATTTTTAAATACATCTGCCGTATTTTTAATATCATCTCCATCTTTTCCTAAAATGTCTGCCATATCACCAGAAATTTCGTCGGCTAACTCTTTTGCTAAATTTCCAATTTTACCATTAAATAAACCTTTTAAATGTCCATGCAAATCATCTACATTCGGCATGTTATTATTATAATCAGATGAATCTTTACTAAATTTAGATGAATCTTGGCCAAAGTTAGATGAATCTTGGCCAAAGTTAGATGAATCTTGACTAAAGTTAGATGAATCTTGACTAAAGTTAGATGAATCTTGGCCAAAGTTAGATGAATCTTTACTAAAGTTAGATGAATCTTGACCAAAGTTAGGCCAAGAATTTGATTTTGAATCAGATGTTTGTTGATCAGATAAATTTTGAAAAAAATCACTGATATTTGTCATTGCATCTTTCAATTTTGAATGTAAATCTTCTTCTTCTAAATCATTAAACATATTTGCAGATTCACCAAATTTCGATTTATCATTTATAGATCCAACAATTGTAAATAACACAAGTTGTAAATAATTCCACATTGCTTTTTGTGTAGTTTCACTTATATCAGGGCAATTAAAAAGAAGTTTAAATTCAACACCGGGTAAAAAACATGTATTTTTATCCGATGTAAATAAATCCAAATTTTGATAAAGAATATCAAAAAAACGTTCGGGATATACTGTCATACAATAATCATATAATACACGTATTTCAAGTTCAGAAATATCTGGATTTGACCATTTTTGCCAAAGATATGAATATTCTGGAAATGTTGTTGATAAATCTTTGGTCCAATCTGAAATAATTGTTTTAAAATTGGCGGGTATTTGTTTAATTTCAGACATATTATATTATATTATAATGATTATTTTATATTATTATTTAACTTAATATTTTATAGTTATTTTTATAATTATATATACAATAACTATAAAAATAATATTATATACTATAATGACAAGCACATATCATTTTACAATTGAAAAATTGTGTTTACAATTCCAAGAAATTCAAGAACTATATATAGAAATTCAATTAAATCAAACACAAATCCAAGAAAAACTTGTTAAATTAAAAAATATATATAATAATTTAATTAAATCCAATAATAAAAAAAAATTTTTATTTTGTTTAGATACATTTTTTTTCCAATATAAAGTGTTAAATATTGAAATGGATAATTTAAATCTATTCACATCTTTAATTAATAATAGAATATATGGTGACTATTATAAATTATATAATATGATATTATTAACACCAATCCAAGATGATGTATTAAAACCAATCCATGATGATGTCGAATTAAATAAAGTTGATGTATCAAATACAAATGTTAATGAAAGTTCCAAGAATTATCCAATATATAAAGATTTAGAACCTTTTTATGAATATCCAATAATATATTGTAAATCTTTACATGAAGATATAATTCAACTTATTAATCAAATTTTTATATTCTATTCTAAAAAAAACACTGAAATCCAAGAATATAATACAAATCAAATCGGATTATCAATTGATAGCTTTATAAATACATTAGAATATGAAAATGCATTAGTTCATGAACAAATTGTTTTATATATAGGATATATTGAATTTTTTCATAAAACACAAAAAGATTATTTAACAAAACTCTTATATAAAATGCGGGAATTTCATGAAGAAGTAAATTTAGATTTATATGGAAAGGGATCGACAATATTAAATGACACCCCTGTAAATGAAAATGATACAGTATTTACAATTATATAATAAGATTTTTGAATAAATAACATATAATTCATAAAAGAAATAGTTCATAATGGGTCGTTTGTAAAAAAACCCATTGTTGCCTAAGGCAACTAAACTTTTTACAAACCCAACATTTATATTTAACCGACGGAACTGTAGATTCCTTGTAATTGTATCAGTAAATTATATAATGAAAAATCAACCTGAAAAAATATTAAATCAAATTGAAAAATCAATAAATCATCATACAAATTCACAAATTAATGAAAATAAAGATTTAGATGATATTGAACTTGGCCTAACAACTACATCTCCCACAATTGAATGGTCTAAAGAAAATGAAATGATAATGGTAGAATGGTGTGATATTGCACAATGTTATAAATGGCTTAGCACAAAAGCCCATGCAAAATACTCTATGATGCATGCTTGGATGACTATTCCTGCAATTACTTTATCAACTATTAGCGGAACTGCATCATTTGCTCAAGCCAGTTTGCCAATACAATATCAAACTTTTGCTCCTATGGTTATTGGAACAATTAATATTTTTATAGGTATTTTAACTACGATTCAGCAATATTTAAAAATATCTGAATTAAATGAGGGGCATCGTGTAGCAGCAATTGCATGGGATAAATTTGCACGTAATATTCGCATTGAATTAGCTAAAGCTCCCAATGAACGTATGGATGCTGCGCAATTTTTAAAAATTAGTAGACAGGAATTTGATCGATTAATGGAAACAAGTCCATATGTTCCACAAGATATCATAAATTTATTTAAAAACACATTTGAAGGTAAAGAAGGATCAAATGAAAGGCGACGATATGATGAACTAAAAAAACCGGATATCTGTAATATACTTATATCTGCAAATGAAAATCGTCATCCATGGTATATAGACAATGAAAAAATAAATGATTCGAATTTACAAAATTTGGTTATATCTTTAAATCAAAAATCGGAAAAATTGCGAGTGCGCGAAGCAACAATTTCTGAAAAAGAAACCGAATTAATGGAAAAGTTTGAAAAACGAACAGAACTACAAAACACTTTTCAAAAAAATGTAAAAGAATATAGTGCAAAAATTAAATTGGAAAATCGTAAGATTGATGATTATGTTACATCATTTACACAATTATATGGACGCAAACCATTAACAGATGAAATTGTTGCGAATTTTAATAAAACAATTGAGAATGATGTAATTGATCAATATTTGAAAAATTATACAACAATTATATAGTGACTATATTATAGTAATGCCACAAAAAATATTAATGTAATCCATCCAAATATTATTACATATATTTCTGTGCCTGATAATATATAAAATGACCCTGCCCAAATTAGTGTGCATGTCACTGCTAATATTATAATAAACCAAAATATTTTAAATAATCTTGTTAAAATTGAAGGATTAATTAAAGGAACAAATAAATTTTTTAAAAATTCAAAATTAGATTTTGTTTCATTAATAGGTTTTGTTTCATTAATAGATTTTGTTTCATTAATAGATTTTGTTTCATCATTAATATCTATAGGTATAATATTCATTTTATAATATATATACATGTTTTTACCAAGATTTTACAAAATAATACTTTATAAATTTATTAAACCAACAAAGAATTTAATCCGCCCTTTTGCAAAGCATAGGATTCGCATTCTTTGTGGTCAGCAAAACAACTATATGCATGTTTCACGGGCATTGAGTCAATGACCGATAAAGATATAAATCCTAGCACTCAGAACCGCTATTTTGCGGTTAAAGATAGCAACCTAAGGGGTGTATTTAAATATTCAGCGGTTTAAATTATTGTAAATTGGTTATCCGTTTTAATTGCCCATAATTGTATTTCATTTTCTTTAAAATATATGCTTAAATAATCAGTATCACTTTCTTCTAATTCATTTATTAAATTATCTTTATCTTCTTGTGATATTTTGACTATATCTTTTAATATATATTTGGAGTTATATGTAAATACGGAATATCGTTGAATCTTGGACAAATCCACATCATCTAATGGTTTTGATGAAAAAATATATTGTGTATCAAATAAGGAATGATCAATTGTTTCATCTAATATATTAATTGAATTTATGTCTGTATTTTCTTTTATATTTTTATATACAGATCCGCTTTGAATGCATCCATATAATAATATCGGTTTCATTGTTTGCATTCCAGTTTCATCTAATATATTCATTATATAAGGCGTTTTAATAAAAAAATTGACTATATCTTGGCTAAATTCTGTATTTATAACTTTTTCACTATAAATGATTTCATCTATAATTGACCAACAATATTTATTTGAATCGATATATAAATCTATTTTAGTTGAATCAAAAAATACATATAATTTTTCACCATCTTCAATAAAACCTTTGTATATTTTTTGCAAAATATGATTATCAATTAAATCGTGTAATGGCATTATTTTTAATAATTCTTGGAAACATGTGTTCATAAAAAATATATGTTCTTGAGAATCATTGTTTTGATTATCATTGTTTTGATTATCATTATTTTGACCATTATTTTGATTACCATTTAAAGACATTATAGGACATTTAAAATCAATATTTGGAAATTCTATTTTATTACCCATTTTATTAAATAAATATTGTAAAAAAGGCTCAGTGCAATCCGTATTTATTTTAAAAATACATATTTGCACATTATATTGTTTATCAATATCTACAAAATCTCCCCATTTTTGATTTAATATATTATCATTTAAAAATGAATATTTTTTATTGTTATGAGTATATGGATCAGTATCATGAATAATTGTTTGATTAATTAAATCATTATTAAATTCAATATCTTGGTTAATTGATTTATCAATATCTTGGTTAGTTAAATTATCAATATCTGTGTTAGTTAAATTATCAATATCTGTGTTAGTTAAATTATCAATATCTGTGTTAATTGAATTATCAATATCTGTGTTAATTGAATTATCAATATCTTGGTTAATTGATTTATTTTTACTAAAAAATTTATTTAATTTTTGGGATTTATCTAAACTCATATATAATATTATATAACAATATAAAGTAATATTATTATATATATTATAATTCTATATATAATAATATTATAATACAATAATGACTTATTACGGAACAACCGATTTTAATAACGATAATTATTCATATTCAGATGATAGTTCATCTATTTGTTCAGATCAAAAAAAACATAAAGAAGAATTACAAAAAATGAAAAAATTAGATCCTGGATTTTTTATTATTAACCGTTATAAATATTCTGAAAAGTTTAAAAAAATGAAACCAACTAAAGTTGAATTATATAGATCATCGGGTATACCAGATCATAAAATTCGAAATGCAGTTACAGGATTTTATGAAAAATTACGGGTTGGTAGATTTGAATCGGATTTGTTATTTAAAGTAATATTAGCAACTGGTGAAACGGGTAATATTCCAGAACAATTATATTTTGATTCACCGGAACAATATGAAAAACATTGCAACGTAATTGTTTCTGATTCAGTAAAAAAAGCATGGAAACAAAAATATGACGATGAACTCGAATATCAAATGAAACGTAAATCAACAGAATCTAAAACAAATACACATATTTGTTAATATAAAAAAAATAATGATTTATATATAAATATATTATATATGAGTCAAATTTCAGTTGCTTTATCAAATATTTCAAAAACATTATCAGATACATCAAATAATATTAAATATTCTACAAATAGTATAATTAATTCAAATATTTATGGTATTCCATTAGTTACAATAGGTCTTATAGGTGTTACATCTATAGTTTTAGCATATGTTACAATTATGGAAAGTGATGATTCAACACAAGGTATGGGTAATAATTTAACACAAGGTATGGGTAATAATCCAACACAAGGTATGGGCCAAAATTCATTATTAAAATTACAAAATAAATATACTGGTGGAAAAACCAAAAAACAAAAACACAAAATTCGTAAAACAAAATCTAAAAAGTTATAAATATTTACAATTTTAGGAAAATTGTAAATATTTTTTATTTAGGCAGCCAAGAATATATGTTTTATTTAATGAAAATTACTTTAATATCATGAAATCCAGATTATATACACCTTTGAACATTTAAATCCGCACAAAAATACGAATTAAATATTATGATAAATTACATAAATAATATTTATCATAAAAACCCTTCAAATAGAAGAAAAACATTAAAAAATTATAAATAATTAGCATATTTACACCTTTTCTCATTTCAAACGCCCATTTTATTTTGGGTACACATCTTTTCTCATTTACACTCTTGATGAATTTTATCTTTTCTACTTAAAAGTAGAGGTTTTGTAGATACTTTCACACCAACTATTTTATAATGGTCTTGACCATCTAATTTATCTACAGTTTCTTGATAGTCTCTATATTTTTTAAACCAATCACTCCAATCACTATATCTTGAATGATATAATCCCAAACTAATTGCTAATATATGAACAAATCGTCGCTCATAACTATTTTTACATATTATAATT
>Ga0114971_10001226_pt1 | contig 17429 bp, 20 predicted proteins | sample M_140625_MF_Meta_FD_87320 | JGI IMG/M metagenome (GOLD analysis project Ga0114971, IMG submission 87320) | Freshwater microbial communities from Lake Montjoie, Canada to study carbon cycling - M_140625_MF_MetaG | ecosystem: Environmental > Aquatic > Freshwater > Lake | place: Lake Montjoie...
AATGCCCCTTCCACCCATCCTTGATTTAGCGACACCATTTCACCCACCACAAAAAGGTTTTGAAGCGGTCGTTGCACTTTATGGATAAATTCAAGTCGCGTTTCGTGTACTGGATTGGGTGTATAATAATGCGTCCCTGTTTTCCAGTAAATCCCCATCATATGCGTCAATTCAATCGACCGAGATGGCAGATGCAACGCGTGTTCGATCAATATGGAAAACATTCGACGATGATTGGGTGTATCTGTTATAAAATACGATAAATTGGACGCATTTTTGTTATCTGAATAACTGATCATATAAATGCCTTCTTTTGGATTGATGGGCAGTATTTTTTGGAGCGGTCCACCAACGATGGTCATGCCTTTGACATGTTGCGAAAGAAGACGAGCCGACTCGGGCGTGCATTTGGCATACAAACGTAAAAATGGCTGGCCTTTAATTTGTTTGTAGCGTTTTAACTGTACAGGCACAAGACGACGCACGGCCTCAATAGTTGTGGCTAAAACCACACGATTTGAAAATGCGTGAAATCCATCGGCAAACGATACGCGAAATCCGCCTCGATGTGTTCGTCGTAGCTGAGTGACAGTTGTACTGGTAAGAATGCGATCATAGCCAATAAAGTCGGCGAGTTTTGTTATTATTTTTTTCCAAGGCACGTAAAATCCCGTCCATTCGTCAAGATTGTCTTCAAAGCCATAATGAAACAAGGTATCATTGGCATCTTCATTTTCATAGTCCGTGTACCCAGCAACGGTACAAAATGCATTGTATGTCGACGTATTAACCACAGATAAAGCAAATTCCTTAAATGTTGCATAAACAGGTTTTTGTGTATATGCTTCTTGTAAAAGCTGGAAAACACGTTTGGCATTGATACGCGGACTTGATGGCGCATAATAGTGAGATGCATTAAATTTTCGGACGGGTAACCCAAGATCGTCCATTAATTCAAGAAGCAAATGGTCTTTATGAAATCTGCCAACGCCGGCGCCGGTGACAACCGATACGCCTTGAAACATGGTAGAGCTGGCACGGCCACCCAATTCGGCGTTTTTTTCGACGACAAGAAGGCGGAGTGAGGGGTTTTGTTTTAATAGCGTGTAGGCGGTGTAAAGACCGGCGATGCCTCCTCCAACTATAAATATGTCATAGATCATGTTTATTTATACTTTCTTTATTTATACCGTTTTATTTATACCGTTTTATTACAAAACAAGACAATAAGGTAGTCCATTTTATAGAGGGTAAATCCCTATAAAATTAAAATGCTTTAAAGCATTAAAGCAATAAAGCAATAAATTATTTACGTCTTTCAACCGAAGCAGACGCCGATGCAATTATTGTTGATTTAAAAATGTCGTTGATTGGATTTGCAAGAGGACGAACACAGCTTTCGTATTCATATCCATATCCATATAAACTGTCAGGCAAACATCGGTCCATATCTTCATCTCCGTCTCCGTCTTCCTCTCCAGTCCACCCCAACTGCTTCACGATATCCAACACTGTAAATCCACCAATAGCACCCTCTTTGTAACCCATGTCAAACTTCTCAATCATTGTGTCAATTTGTGGCGTCACACGAAAAATCGTAAAATCAATGCCACGAGAAGCTAATTCTCGTACTTGTTTTTTGGGATCACGACCCTCTGGGTCGCCACGAGGGTACCGGTCGCCCATAGTCACAGGGTGATACTCTGTGCCGTGTGCAGGCGCGTCCGTTACAAAGTATACAATTTTCACGTCGCCTTTCCACTCCAAGTCGCTTATTTTGTCAAGTGCACCGGCAACATCTTCAGGCGTGTCATTTCCGCCACGAGGCGTAACAACGTTCATACGATCACGAACACTTTTGATATCTTCCGTAAAGGGCACAATAATAAATTGCTCGTCGTCTCCGAAATCGCGGTACCCAATAAACGATAAACGAAATGTACACGTTGGGTACATTGTCTGCAATGCCTCAAACACTTCCGATACAGTTTCAACGGAAGCTTTTATGTAGGGACCCATACTGCCCGTAATATCAAAACAGAAACAGACATCGATCAGTTGAATTTCACCTGGTTGTGACATTGCTATTATTTTTAATGTGGTAAAAATAATATTTTAAAATCAATTTTATAACCTTCTAAAGCGGTACTTTATTGACGTAATTTATTTATCAATTCAGTTATTTCTGTCATATCTGCGCCAAATACGTTTCCAACAAGTTTGCCGTCAATAAACCCAAACATGGCAGGAACAGCGCTAATGTTAAAGAGTTTTTGTAATTGTTTAGAATATTGACATTGCCCTTTAATCATTAATTCTGCGTCAAATTTTATAAAGATTATATCTTTTGTGTCTGGGTGAAGAGAAATTTCATCCATGATAGGTCCCAGTTTTTTGCAGGGATTGCACCACTCGGTGTACATTTTGACAAATATTCGCATAGGAGGAGGTTGCATATTTTTAGAGGTAAAATTGGTTTGAAATTGTGAAACGCCGTTTGTAAGCACATTGTGCAAATGTTCAGATGATTTTATATGCTTGATACGAGTTTGCTGAGGCTGGGGTTGCTGAGGATGTTGTTGGGGATGTTGTTGCGGATGTTGTTGGGGATGTTGTTGCGGATGTTGTTGGGGATGTTGTTGCGGATGTTGTTGCGGATGTTGTTGGGGATGTTGTTGGGGATGTTGCTGGGGATTTACAGGAATTTGTTGTTCGTTTACTGTAGTTTTTTCTTTATTATACGACTCAAACAATTTATAAGGCGGTGTTTTTCTATGGTTTGACATTTTGTATTTTTATGTTTTTATATTTTTAAGTTGTATTTCAATTATTTCAATTTTTTCTGTTTTTTACAATAGTATACTAGTGTGGCTATTGTGGCAGCGGCCACAACCAGTCCAAGTACACTAAAAAATACAATTGTTTCTGTAGACATGGGTTTTTTAGTGTCTATAAAGCATTCTAGTGTTGATGGTTTTTTAGTAATTTGCATTCTAGTACCATTTGTATGTATATACATTTATATTTAGCTTGAAAAAAAAATTATCGAATTTTAATAATTTCCAAAACATCTTTATCGACCGTATCCCCTTTTTTAGATTGTACCATCTCATTAAAAATGCGCTGTGCTTTATCATCCGCCATATAATGACGTAATATATTTAACGTTTCATCTTTTTCTTCCTTTTTCTTCTTTCGGACGACGCGTTTTACTTTTTTCGAAATGATTGCAATACCTTGTGAACTATCTTTAATTCCAGGCTGATTATTATTTTTTAAAAAATCAGCTACTATTTTATTTAAATCTTTTACTCTATCTGTAAGCTTCTTTAAATCGGTTCGTCTATTTTTAATCTCTTGCTTTAATGTATTAAGTTCTGACATTACGGTTTTCATTTGTTCCGTAGCCATTTTTAACATTAGTAAAAACTTTTAAAATGTTATATAATAAATATAAAAATGGAGACGGCAAAAAAATACAGCTATGATATTCATCAATGGAATCCAATCAATACACGTTCTTTTAATTTATTGGCTAGTATAAAAATTAAACCCGACGTAAAATTGCTAGACTTGTTTAAACTTGCCCCATTATATAACATTTTATGCAAAATTAGTGGTACAGATAGTGAATATGACGGCAAGATATTATACGGAAAAATTGAAAATTCTACAGAAGATGATTCCCACTACATTATACTTGATCATGTATGGAAAAGTTACCCAGATGTAAACAAACAAGGCAAAATTGAGTTTTTAGCAGATACAGTATACAAAACAATTGATTATCTTGAAAACCCGGACGCAAGCCCTATTATAGACAGAGCCAGCTTTAAAAATGGTCCTGTATTAAATTTATTGTATAATAGTGCAGATAAAGGGTTGGCAAAATCAGATAAAAAGTCTGATACACTCTCTACATTTTCATTGTCTCCTTCGTCTACGTCTCCTTCGTCTACGTCTCCTACGTCTACATCTACATCTCCTTCGTCTACGTCTCCTTTTTCATTGTCAACGGCTCCGCAATTTTGTTCTAATCCTAGAATGAAATTGTCTGATATGTTAATTCCTGTTGGAATAAGCTTGATTGTAATTGGGTTAATGATTTATGTTTTTCCCAAAAAACTTTTTAATTAAAATTTTAGAATGTTGATTGATCGCAATTTTTTGTTCTTTAATTAACGATTCCAAGCATTCGATATTAAACCATCCAATGCCATTGGCATCGTTATCTAAAATATGATTTTGTGGTTCGATATACGTTTCATTTAACTCTACGGTATAATACATGGCCTTGTTTTTTACAACGGTAGGTTGCCCAATAAACTGATCGCTTTTTAACTCAATGCCTGTTTCTTCCATTACTTCGCGAAGTGCACAATGTTCAATTGATTCATTATCTTGAATTGTTCCTTTAGGAGGTCCCCATAATTGTCCTCTTGATTGCACAAGTAAAATTTTATGCGTCGAGGGGTCAACTATAAAACAGCCGGCCTTTACTATTTTACCGGAAGTAGACTTCCATCCGTCGCCGTTATTCCATTTTATTTGTTTATAAGGTGTGATCTTATAATTACAACATTGATTGGTGCAGATAAAAGAGTTGAATGATTTTTTTTCAATTTTCTCCATCTTCTCCATCTTTGATTACTTTCTCTTGTATTGTTTCTTTTCTTTTTAAAGAACAATTTAAAATTTAAAAATGATTAAATTTTAAATTCAATTTTAATTTACCGCTGAAGAACTACCAAAAACTGCCTAATTTTAGCGGTTATATAAAACTTGTTTTATAGGGCGTATACAGTATCGTTTTACCGACCTTATTTCGTTGTTTTTCTGTTGGGTCAAGTAAGGCATGCAATTTTTTATACTCTTTTTTCAATAGCGCCAAATTTAGTGGAGGCAATAGTACAACACCTTCCCACTCGTTCCGTTTTCCATCCATATCCACCTTGAATTCTTTTGGATAAAACATTGATGTTGTCTTTAATGTCATGATTTCCTGAAGCTTCTCGGGCAACAACGACACACTTTTAGGCGGAAGTACACATACCAATTGAAAAAAAGGATCATACGGTTTTTCATCCGATACAATCGTTCGAGAAACATACGTTTTACCATATACAACTAAATCGCTACAAAAAGGAGCATAACTATGGGGATAATACCAATCCCACGAAGATACGCCGTCAAGGTAGTAAGTAAGAACCCATTGCATCCCATCAAAATAATGATGACATGCGCGTTCTATATCAGTCTCAGAATGACAGTCCATTTTTTTAGAGTAATATTCTGTCCGATATGCTTCCCAATTTAGTCTGTAAGTTTCTGGATCCGATTGGGCAAGAGTTGTGTGTTTTTCCAAGAGAGAATCCTTTACATGTTTACGTCGTTCTTCAAGTACAGAATGTTGGTATGATGCAAGGGTTTCTATCAACACAAGAAGAGGTTCTGTATTTATGGTATGATACTGTGTCACGATATTTCCGTACATTTGGACGACGGTTCTGTACGCATCAAAAAACATTTCAATCGACCCTTCCAAAATATCAATGGTGGGTAAATGTGGCAAAAAATCGTTACCTGACATAAATAACATGACTATAAAATCGTTAATAAAAAACTGGTCTGGTGTCATCGAAGGCTCGTGTAATAGGGAATGAACAAGCGAGTCACGGATAGATTTTATATCCAAGTAAAAAAACTCTTGACGCTGTCGATACGGATTTTCACGTAAAATGTGAAAGTTTTCGCGTTGACTTGCTAATGCTAGCATGATAAGATCAGCGTCCATTCCATGTATCATATAATGATCGTTTTTATCACCAAATTCTCGTACGTATGCTACTAATTTATGCTCTCCTTCTCCTGGACATTTTTCATTGCTAAACACAACTTTTATATTACGCCACTCTTTTCTTTTCATTTTGTCCCTAATAAAGTCTTCAAGATAGTCAGACAATTCATCCATAAATTGTGTTCCGGGTGTAATACAATTGCTGTCAAATGCAAATGGGTTGATCTCCACATTTAATTCATTTTCTAAAGACGACTTGTATCTTCGCTGGCGTTGCTGAAATTGCTTGCTTACAGGTGCAACACCATCAATGCATAAAATAACGGATTTTTTAGGCCGTGTAAAGCAAACAAGTTGGTTAATATATTCGCCTACCAATTCAAAACAATAATTTTTAGGACTATGATACGGTTTTGCGTCTTTTGATTTTGGCTTGAAACTTCCGTATTGAAATGCTTGTTGTGCACAAAAATGAAAAATGCCGTTTAAATCAACCAGAAATGTGTCTATGGCAATATTTAACCGCTCATGGGATTGAATGGTTCGTATATGTTTTGAAAACGTTTTTTTAAACCAACTGAAAAAATATTTAATGCCCATTTTAACGTGAGTTGTCCTCTTTACTTTTATTATAATTTGTTTAATTAAATTATAATTAATTTAGATTAACACTTTCTTTAAGTTTAAAGCGAGATTGTGGTTCCAAATAGTTTTTAAACATAATGTCTTTGGCACGACTAGCCGTGTTTATTTTTCTTTAAAAATCTTTGATAACGTTTTCATATGAAACGAGCATTCTTCGTATTCAAACAAGTTGAATGATTTTCGAAAATCATCAATCGTAAAAGGCCCTCCAAACATCTTTAACAATCTCCAATGCGGGGCGCTTTTAATTTTAGTCGCTTTTTTGCCCACGACTTCTCTGTACATATTGTACGTCAACATCTTGCTTTCATTATAAAAAGCATCATGCGCCTGATCTTTAATAAACGCCATAATACAGTTAAAACTGCAAAATATACCATCTGTAAGATAATATTCGGTTTCAACCGGCGTAATATCATACGAGTCTGAATTTAATTCAAGGACCGACGCAAGTTTTGTTTTTGTAAGATTTTCTTTCATGTAATACTTGTCTTTTGTAATATGCGACACGTACGATTTTTCAATACGATTATTTACAAATTTGATAGGACAACCCAACGGTTTTGTAGAAAATTGATGTTTGCACCAATAGCACGCAATATCTGTCGTTTGATGAAATTTTTCTTTATTAATCCAGTCTAGCATTGTTATAAAACATTTGTCATTTTTGTCGTCCACAAAAGATACATGCGTTTCTTCTTGTTTTTCGATAACGTCAACAATGCTTGTTTTATTGGTCGGGATGGTGGACTCGGCTTCAATATTTGAGATGATACAAAGGCCGTACTTTTTGGCCACTTCTTCTACATCAAATCCTTTAAGAAAAAAACAACGCTTTTTGCTCATCTTTTAAATTATCAATATGTTTAATTATATTAAATTATATTTTTTTATATTCATTTTTATAAAGTAAAAGTGATGCATTGTACTTTTTGGTTAGAGAATCCATTTGTCTTGTTGAAAGATATTAAATTTATTCCTAAAAAAACAATGTCAAAAGAAGAACAAATGAATTGTATCACACGGCTTGTTATTTTTTTATTTTTATTACTGTACTTGAGTAGCTATAAACATTGTTTTTTATTTTTTATACTTTCAATAATTTTTATTATTATTCTTTATTACTTACAAAAGAGACAGATGACAACTGAACATTATACACCTAAAAGTTCTTTCTCCAATTCTTTCTCTAATTCTTTATCACATTTTAATAAAGTAGAAGATCTCTACGATCAAGGTGTAAAAGAATATAAAAAAAATCGTTATACAGTTGAAAAGTTTCCATCCTATTATGCAGACCAACGTATTAAATCTACAGAGATTGTCCCAGATCAAACGTTTGTCTCATCCAACCAACGTCTTGTAGGCAAAGCAAACCCAAAAACGCTAATTGCTCCCGTCATCGCCCCTCCATCTCATGACTGGGAAAACTGGAAAGACAACGATTTTGTGTTTCCAAGCGCTATTAATGAAAAACGCACGCAAGATTTTTACGGAAGCGGGTACTATACAAGCGATGAACCGGAGAAAAAACCCGTCATCGAAAAGTATGAACCCCGTTTACTTCCATCCCAGCCACGACCATCTTATTACGAAAATACATATGTTGCACCACGAAATCCTATTGACACGCTTGGACAGTACAATGGAAAATGGCCAACGCCTATAAATAATGGTAACAATATGGGAAGCGAAGTCGTCGTGCCTAAAGATTTTTTAAGAAAAAAAGAATCACGCCAAATGGATTCCGCTAAATTTTCAAAGACAGATGGTGTACTAAAATATACAGGGGATGTTAATCGGTCGTGTACGTATGACCCCACAAATATTAATTACAATTTACCAAGCAATTTTATGGCTGGAAATTGTGAACGAAATGAAAATGTCAAGGAATTAAATGATGAACTATTTACAAGCACAGTTACACCTGGTGTTTACTATAAATCACAAATCGTTGAACCTTTAAATTCAAATATTGGCATATCATTTGACCAGCAAATGCCTCCAAGACAAATGACAACGGACGATATGGGTAACGTGACATATACGGCGCTTGATCCAAGCTTATACGAGCCAATCCCATATGTTGACAAGACAGACTATGGAACGGCGCCATATGAAGTGTATGACCCTCGTTCAAATGGATACGGCACAAGTTATCGCGAATACCAGCACGATTTAACGGGCCAGCCGCGATTTTACTATGATGACGTGAATACGGCGCGTCGACCAAACTATATTACGCGTACAAATATTGATCATCTATTGAAAGCAGATTCGTACGGCACTGTACAAAGTACAAACGATATCATGTCTAGAAATTGCAATAGCAGACAAATAGCCGAACAAGGTATTCTTGACAATACAATAGAGCATCGAACAGATTTAATGACACGCACGATGCGAAAGAAGAATGCCGAGATGTGGCAACGACGCATGGCGCCTTTATCGGCGTACCAACGTTAGTAGATTAAACTTGAAATTGAAATTGAATTTGAAATTGAATTTGAAATCTAAAATATAAAATAAAATAAAAGAATTATCTTAATATGCTCCATATCGTTACAGGTCCAATGTTTAGTGGAAAAACGTCCTATTTGTCAAGTCATCTTTCTCCTAAATCGCTTTATATCAATCATTGCCTTGATACACGTGGCGATCTTTTTTACAGCCATAATACATCCTTGACTTTTTTGGACGATATTACCTGTATTAAAACCGATAAATTATCCGATGATCTTGTTAAAGGATTCGATATTATTGGGATCGATGAAGCCCAATTTTTTAAAGAATTAAAGCCAACTGTCTTGAAATGGGTTGAAGAGATGGGGAAAACTGTCTATGTAGCCGGGTTAAATTGTGATTACAAACGTGATAAATTTGGAGAGATTTCAGAGTTGTTTGCATACTGTGATTCAGTCACAAAATTAACAGCACACTGTATATGTGGAAAAGATGCAATGTTTAGCCATCGATTAAACAAAAGTAATCATCAAATCGTGGTGGGTTCATCTGAATACGAGCCACTTTGTCGAAAGTGTTTTACAGACCGAAATCATTCATAGACAGACTAGTCTTTATTTTGTTCTGTAAAACATATTGATAGCACTTTAAGATCGTGTGTCCAAAAAAGTGTTTGGCACGGTTTTCTATTGAAATTGTTTTCATTTAATGAAAACAATTTAATTTGATAAAATATAATAAATAAAATGGTTAGTCCTAGCATAAAACTGGCCAAATCAAATCAATCGTCTGCTATTGAAACCGATGATACAATTTTATCCTCGCCACTATCACTATCACTGTCAATATCAAAATGTGATAAAAAAATATGCTTTTATTATATTGTTATCGTATTTGTATTATTGCTTATTTGTAAACCTAATTTTATTCTTCAAAAAAAAACGTTAAATGATGAGTCAACCAGTATATCCGTTTCAAAATTAGTATTATGGCAACTTATTCTTTGTATTCCTTTAATTTTTTACTATATAATTAATTATTAAAAAGTAAAGCAGAAAAAATACAAATGTTTTAAATGCCAGTCTATAATATGGATTTGCTGTTTTTATCGCATTACTCAAGATAAAATCAATCATTGGCAATGACATCACTGCATATAATAATGTGGCTAAAATGATTTGTTTTATATGATACGAACGCACGGGCGGTTTATTGTTAAAAATCATATCAATAACATATTTATCGTTTTCAGATACAGGTGAATCATCCGTACCAAGTTGATGTATATCGTCGTCCATTTTATTTTTAAAACCACTTTAAATATAAATAAAAGTATATAAATCGTATACAAATCGTAAACATGAGTTCCATAGATCTATCAAAGTTAAAAGCATCTTTGGAAAAATCAAGCATTTTAATTGTAGAATATTATTTACTTGAAGAAAAATGTGCAATGTTAAAAGCATATGTATATAGTATTAATCAATTTTTGCTTATATATATTCCAACAAAACTTCGAACTGAAATAACAGGTAAAAAAAATATATACGAATTAAAAGCGCTTGAAGATGTTGTGGATGAAGAAGACTATGCAAAATTTGATGAATACCAAATTAATATGATAAGACAAGTCGGCTCAGATAAAGATGCTTATAAAAATTTGTCGCAAAAATACAATAAACAAATTGTACTAAACGGAGACGGCGTCGAACAATTTGAAAAGCGTATAATGAGACAAGTAAAACGTCTTAATATCCCTTTTTCAAAGCTTGAATATACACTTGGTGTACAAAATAAAAAAATAATGGCGTTACACTTTGGAGAAGAAATAAACTTGTTTTATGTAAAAAATTATACAAAAGATGTTCGGTGTTACATGTACATTGTAAATGTAAAAGATTTAATTGAAAATGGCGCCGAAATGCAACATGAAATTGCAACGATTAACACACAATTTTTTAAAATAATCTGTGATGTCATTGATACAAATTTAACTGAAATCTCTTCTAAAGATTATACAGCTATTATTGAAAAATATAAAAAACAAAAAGCTGATTTTGCTAGAAAAACTGACACATTTTCATCATTTATTAAAAGACTTGAGGACGAAGAAAAAGCCGAAGTTAAAAAATATAAAGGTTTATTTGCAAATGAAACATCAGGTATTCGTAAAAATACGTTGGAAACAGAATATCAAAATATGATTTCATCTTTTATGAAAAAAAAGATGGACAAAATGGAGTCAATGATTGACAATACATACATATTTCATATTTTCTTTCTTCTTCTTGAAGAAATATCATTTGATAATTTTATAATGATTAAACGTACTACTGCAAATTTTGAAAAACTAAAGGCATTATTTGATTAATTAGCTGTATTAATTTATATAATTTATAGATAAATTATATAAAACTACCTTTCTACCTAATTATTTTGACGTGTTTTGTGAAAAATCAGTCTTTATCAAGTCTAAATCATAGCGAAACATGTATTGTTTACATACATTGATATCTTTATCACAAAGAGGTACAATTGTATCTTGTAATGACAGTTTTCCATAAACTACTTTATGTTCTTTTGAAAAAAAAGCCAGCTTTGTAGGAGGATGAATGTACTTGCCAATTTTATAATTCATCTTTACAACTTCTAGTTTTTCAATTTTTTCAATTTTTTTTGATACCTCCTTCTCCTTTGTTTCCTTATTCTCTGTAGTCTGGTTAGGCTTGATAGTCTTGATAGGCTTGATAGCCTTATTATGCTGAGTGCAATATTCGCCCGATTTTATTTTTTTTCCGCATGTCTCTCCTTTTCTCGGTAGACGTGTAAATGTGTACACGCAAAAAAACACCGGATCAGAGTTAAATATCATCCATTCACGTTTAATCTCGTTCATGTCAATATTGTATTTCGCATTGATACGCTTAAAAAAAAGTTCAGTGTGATATTGAAAGATATTTTCAAGTTTATTCATATGTCAATCCGCAATTTGATTATTTAAACTTTTATTAATTAATTAAAAACATTTATAAAATTTTTCAATTTTATAAGATAAAGAAAAGATGCTGAATCGTGGAAATATCGAAAAAGCAAAATACATGAAAAATAATGTAAATAAAGTCTACTACTCTACGCAAGCAGATACGCGTCAAGTTGTCACCGATTTTGATCATTTTCCATATCAACGATTTTATAGAGGTATTCATACCACCGAATACCCCACTATTATCGAAAGAGAAGCAGGTTACAGAAAACAAGAACAACCGTGTTACAGAGAGAAACTTATTGTTAAATCAGAATACCCCAAGCATTGCTTTGAGGGCCCTGCATCTGTTGTCTATCCTTGCTACCCTGATTACTTGCGCAAGTACTCTGATAAGGCTGAGATGGAGATCATGTTGAACAGAGTGTGCGTGGATCGTTCTGTTTAATTTACAAAAAAAGTGCTACGTAATTACTAAACTTAAAAAAATTTTTCTTCAATCAGTGGCTTGCACTGTTTAATAATTTCTAAAAACTCATGATACGTCTTTCGCATACATTCTTTGTGTGGTGAAGACAAAATAACATTTCCACTCTGAAATACAAGAAACGTATTGTATCGCACTTTTTCTCGTTCTTTGCGCTTGTCTTTTTCGTCCAAAGACTCAATATAATCCGCGTACGTAAATGCATCATTCTGCCACTCCTCGTTTCTGCAACTTATCTTTGTCATTGGTATATTATCAATGTTCTCCAAGGGTATTTTAATGTTTACGCCTGTATAGCCAAAACTTGTTTCCAATAATGAATAATACCTTGTTTTTGTGTTGATGTGTTCATCTAAATTTTCTCGATTGATACAGAAGCCTAAATTAAAATTAATATTGGTCATTACCGTGATAAAAACAATTTCTGAAAACTGACCACACACTTGGATGATTTTTGATGTGCCTTTTGTGTATTCATAAATAAACTTCATGCATTGATGCGAATGCAGATCATTTTTGCACCCTGTAAATTGAAATTTACCGTTTTTGCTTACCTTGAAATTTATAAATTTATTATCAAGGTACATCACAATCGTCAAGCTGTTTCGAAAAAAACGTTTTGCATTTTTCTTTTCGCGAAGATTAACGCCCTTTAATTTATTGCCAAGTTTTAAAGTTACAATTTGCCCATCTAGCAACTCGATTTTTTTTTCTTCCTTTTTTTCTTCTTTTGATTTACGTCCTCGTTTTTTTGGCACAACTGTAAATTCTGTCACCGACAAGTGATTAAACAATTCATTGATATCCACTTTCCAATTTGTTTTGGCAATAATCGTCTCGGTGGAAATCACAATATTATTAAAGACGTTTTCCTTTGAATCCGTCATACTTTCTATTTAAATCGTAATTATTTAAATAACAATTCAATTTTATTTAAATAGGTTTTCTAGTAGTCTTATACTACCGCTTTTTGTGAAAAAGACGTAGTATAGTCTTTAATAACGCCACCCGCTTTTGTATACACTTTTTTGCGTTGCGCAAAATGTTTTTTTAAACCTTTATGATTATCCACAAAATCAAACACAATTGGCTCTACTTGCTCTGTACGCATCACACGTGCCAAATACTGGATAAAATACTCCTCCATATCCGACGCGATTACCAACGCATCAAGAATATCGTGTGAAAATCCCACCCCGCATTTTTGAAGACTCGCCACAATAATACGCGACTCCCTGTCAAACGTGTTTGTATCTTCAATCATCAAGGACACCTTTTCATGGTGTTCATTCTCTAATTTTTTCGCAATGTATGTCGCTTGCTGGACACGTTTGCATAGCACCAAAAAATGCCGTTCTGGAAACGCGCGAATAATGTCTACAATCATATCATTACGCCCTTGGTGCAAACACTGCGATGTTAAAAGCGCATTCCAATTGCTAGATTCCTCCTCAAACTCAATCCCTGTATCCACTTTATACACCGTATGTTTATGATACAGCTCGCGTCGAATGCTATTGTCGGGTCCAAAATACAAATCAAGTAATCCATCCATGCCATCGGGACGCGTTGGTGTCGCGCTCAGACCCAGCACGTAACGCGGGCTTACATAAAACATTGATTCTGATAAACTTTCCGCCATAATGGCATGAATTTCGTCCACGACGACAAACCCAATGGTCTTGAAAAAATCACGACCCAGTTTTTTCATATTTTGAGCATTCACTATAAAAAAGTCTGCTTTTTCATTATACTTTTTCATACTAGGCTTGACAAACTCAACCGTCGTATCCTCTCCTGTAAACCGTCTGATACTATCTCTCCATTGCTCCATCAATACAATGCGATGGCATACAATCAGCGTCTTTAATTTGATAACCTTTGCCGCCAAATAAATAGCCAAACATGTTTTTCCAGCGCCTGGATAAAGCGATATAAGCACACACCCAAATTTGTTTAGTCGTTGCAAGCATTCGTCTTTGATTTCCAGCTGAATGTTTCGTAGGGCGCTTGTAAATGGAACAGAAATAACTCCAAATTCACCCCGATCACGTCGTTGGCATTTTTCAAGATGGTGCAATGCCCAATGAAACGGTACATAATAACACTGTTTTTCGCTGTGTTGTAAAAACGCATTCAACGGTGTTTCGATTATTTTAAACCCGGTACGCGGATTGTATGAACTTTCGCTTTTAATAACTTTAACCTCATTAATGATTCGGTCTTCGTCAGATACAGAAAGTTGATGACTATAAATACAAATAGACATTTGGAATAAATTGATTTATACTTTATTAAATCAATTTTAGATGTTTTCAGAGTTTTCAGAGTTTTCAGAGTTTCAGCGTTTTCAGCGTTTTCCACCTTTTCCGCCTTTTCCGCCTTTTCTACCTTTTCCACCTTTTCCATCTTTGCCTCCAAACAAATAATACAAGCAAATTGCAACAATAATAAAAAGACAGCCATATATTAAATAAATTATATTTCGGTTTTCCAATAAAACCCCGACCGATAAATCTCCGTCAAATAAACCCCCATCCGATAAATTTGCAATAGGAGGTGTACATGTATATGCTGTATCGCATGTCGTCTTGTTAAAAATAGGTTGATCCTTTGTAGCGGTCACAATTGTATCGGGTTCAACTGTTAATATACCATCACACTCCATACCATTTTCAGCCACATTTTTTGTCTCAAATGCAACATTTTTGTTGATATCAGGAAACGTAGTTCCGTTCTTGTCTACTTCCTTGTATGTTTGATACATTGCATATTTAAAATAGCCTTTTTCTCCCCAATTTGCAGACCATGAATTACGGCATACCCAGTATTCTACTTTGGGGTACACGTATGTATTATTATTAATGACAGCAGTCACGTCTTTCTCAACGCCCCACCCAACGATTGAAATGGCATGTCCGCCCAAAATATCGTCTCGATTAATAGTTTTATCCGTCACATAATTAACACTATGTATATAAATTCCTTTTGTCGAACTAAATATGCCATTGGTATTATCTGCGTGAATAAAATTTGCGTATACCACAAACCCGCCAATAACAGCCCCAAATTGCATAAGATGTGTTTTTATAAAAGGCACACTCGTTGTAAGCGTTTTATTTTTAATCTTGTACATTTTTGGTATATCGCCCTCACAATGTCCGCATTTTGGTATCATTTCTTCCATTATTTCGTCGGGCGTTTTTGATGATTCTGGATTATCTTTTTTTTTATCAAGATGATTTTCGCCTTTTCCATTGCATCCTTTATTTGCATCGCACAATTTATAGTAGTCTTGAGAACAATTAGAAGGAAGTCCGCCTTTATTAGTTATATCATCAAGAACAAGTGATGGATTTCCCCCTTTACATTGTGCGTTATCTGGCAGACAAGACAGGATATACATTGGGCTAAGAAACGGATTGTGCTTTAATTTCATCCCAAACAAAAAATTGTCGGATATCGTTGTAGAAATAGATACAGCATAACAACTACCACAAAGTCCTTGATTTACTGGGCGAATTGTATTTGCTTTCAAACGTTTCATTGTATCTGTATCCGTCTTATCAGGCGTGTAATTATTCCAGTTTTCTGGTAAAACAACATCTTTGCCAAGCTTGAATGTATGTACATTTTTATGTTTTCCACCCTGACTAAAACTTAAATTGCATGTCATTGCAGGAATTTGTGTAAGTCCAACGCTTGATTCATCTGGTGAAAATTGAAATTTTTCAGGAGCTTTTACAAAAACTGGGAGTGCATTGCTAAAAATGTTACTGTTGCTCATTTTATTATATATTTATTAACAAATTATTTACCGCTTTTTTCAAAATAGGATAAAGTGGTAACAATATAAAGTAGGGTCATGTTGCGGTTCTAAATACTTAACACGTGGGATTATCTTTATCTTTATTTTTTATCTTTCATCAAAAATGTGTGTATATACCACCCAAGTGACATGTATTCCATCGCCAATTTATCGCTAGGCATGTCACTTATTTTTATGTGTTTAGAAAAAGTGTGCTTGACATACAGTAATGAAATATCTTGAAGTGTATCGTCTTCCAATTCGTTATTTTGTATTTTTTCAATTAATGTTTCTAGGTAATTAATCACGTCTTTTTGCGTAAACATTTTTGAAATCCAACTTGATTTATATATACTCTTTATATATAAATTAAATGATTAATTATCTTATCTTTCTTTCTTTCTTCACACCACCTAATCTAATTATTGCCCGATTGGCACGCATTGCACGCGCTTCTGTATCCTGCAATAGCAGAATTGGCACGACGGTGTTCAAAATTTTGTCTGGCACGCGTGTCAGCGTAATTTTCTCGGGTTGAAGTAAAATTCGTCGGCATGGGATAACACTTATCACCACCATTGGCTCCACAAATACCAGGTGCATTTTGATTAATTACACCGCTTAATTGAGTACTGGTACTACCATTTTGTCCTTCCATTCGTTTATTAGAAAGAACACGAGAAAGTGTTTCTTGCTTTTTATAACTTTCTGTAGACGGAATCTTACCACTAAAAACAGCAGGGTTTTGGTAGCCTTGTGCATCAAGTGTAACAAATTCAAAATATCTAGGACGTTGCTGATTTTCAACAACGACGCGGTCCTCGGCCGATTGACAGCCCGGTGCTTTCGTGTAAAATGAATCAAAAGCAACGATACGACCAAATGTATCCAAACCATTCCACACGGGGCAGAGGGTATTGTCAGGGTTTTCGTAACGATCGGACCATAATTTATTTGCCCATCCGGTATTTACGCTACAAGTTTGTACAGCACCAGTTAATGAAAACATCTTTTTATTATCAGAAAAAATAAATAATTTTATTTTTATTTATTTTCACTTTTTACTTTTACTTTTACTTTTACTTTTTACTTTTACTTTTACTTTTTACTTTTTACTTTTTACTTTTTACTTTTTCACCGCCTTCTCTTATTTTCACAGCATGTTGACTACCTATTTACACCTTCCTTTTTTATAAAAATGTTATTTTTAGTGGTTGATTTTGTGTTTAAAATACATATAATATAT
>Ga0114971_10001227_pt1 | contig 17429 bp, 12 predicted proteins | sample M_140625_MF_Meta_FD_87320 | JGI IMG/M metagenome (GOLD analysis project Ga0114971, IMG submission 87320) | Freshwater microbial communities from Lake Montjoie, Canada to study carbon cycling - M_140625_MF_MetaG | ecosystem: Environmental > Aquatic > Freshwater > Lake | place: Lake Montjoie...
AGTGGCGCGAGACCTTGGGATTTCAAAAGCCGTGCAAGCTTCGCTGAGGACGTTGTTTTTCCCGCGCCATTCAAGCCCACAATGAGGATGCGGGAATTTTTCGAGAGATCGAGCGGGGCTGTGTCTCCGCCGAGAAGGGCGCAGAGTTCCTCATGGAAAATTTTGACGATTTGTTGGCCCGGCGTGACGCTTCGGAGCACCTGCTCGCCAAGGGCTTTTTCTTTCACTTTAGCGATGAAATCTTTCGCCACCTGAAAATGGACATCGGCGTCTAGGAGCGCCATGCGGACTTCTTTGAGCGCGTCGGTGACATTGGCTTCCGAGATTTTGCCCTGTCCGCGAAGGTTTTTGAAGGCGTCCTGAAGTTTATCTGAGAGTCGGGCAAACATGTCGTGGGTAATCTAGGTGGCCCGTCCTGCTTGGAAAGGGGTTTTTTGTGGTTTGGCGATCCGCGTGGAAAAGACGAGCGGGCTCCTCAATGCCCGTGGCGCTCATGCCACTTGAGTCGGAACTCACGCATATAGTCGACGATGCGATTACGGATGCTAAAAACGAGGCGTCGCGCATGGTTGGCTCGTCTGCGGTCGAGGTGACCTGAATCGGCCAACTTTTGGGCGGACTCGAGGGATTCGTTCGCGGATTTGAGGGAGCGCTTGAGGTAGGCGATCGTCATGCCGATTTCGGAATTTTCGGTACCACAAAGAGCGGCGGCGAGCTTGGCGCCACATACGGCGGATCGCGTGGCGAAGCGGACGGCCTCGGGGTTCTCCCGAAGATCCGCGCGTTTGTTGAAAAGGTTGTTCACCCAGCGGTGGAGACGGAGCGTATCTTCGTAAACGGGAGATTGGGTGAACTCCTCAAACTCGTCTTCGTAATCTTCTTCTTCCTCCTCCGATTCGCCGGCGAGAAGCTCTGTGGCCTCGGCCAAAAAATCCTCAGCTTCTTCCTGATCCTCTTGGGCCGATGCAAAAACATCCCAGCCCATTTCTTCGGCGATAATGTCGTCGCGATCTGGGTCATCGTGGTATTTTTCAAGCAATTGAAAATACTTTTCTGTATTGCGATCCTGCTGCTGGAGGAAGCGCTCCCAGACGTATTCGTCCCAAATTTCTTCGGGCGGAAAATCGTTTTTATCAGACATTACTAAAACCGCTAATTCAAGAAGGGCTTTTCTGCAACGGATTTTTCGACTTGGAGTCGAAGTTGGCCACAGGCCGCAGCGATATCGTGACCCTTTTCACGGCAGAGTGTGGCTTCCGCGCCTGCCTGTCGAAGGACGGCGAGGAAGGCGTCTTGGCTATCCTCTTCAGGTCGGATCCAAGGCAGACCATCGACGACATTGTAAGGGATCAAGTTGACTTTGGCTCCCACGCGGCGGGCTTGATTGGCCAACAGTCGCGCTTGCTCCAAGGAGTCATTGACGTCACGGATGAGAATATACTCAAAGGTGATGCGTTGTTTTTTGATGCGCACGTAATCTTCGCAAGCGGCCAGTAACTCCTCGACAGGATATTTTTTATTAACCGGCATGATTGTGTTGCGGACTTCATCAGTGGCACCGTGGAAGGAAATGGCGAGTCGAACCTGGAGCGGTTGTGAAGCAAGCTTGCGGATTTGCGGGACGAGTCCTGATGTCGAGACCGTCATGTGGCGGGCGCCTAGGCCTACTCCCCAAGGGGCATTGAGGATGCTGATGGCGCGAAGAAGATTGTCGTAGTTGGCCATCGGTTCGCCCATGCCCATAAAGACGATGTTATTGATCTTTTCGCCAGAAATGGCCTCGACTTGCAGAAATTGATCGACGATCTCGCCAGCCAGGAGGTTGCGTTTCCAACCATCTAGGCCGCTGGCGCAGAATTTGCATCCATAGGCGCATCCGACTTGGCTGGATATACAAATCGTTCGTCGATCCGAAGCTTCCCCGTATAGGGCAGGGGAGGCCGGAATGAGTACGGTCTCGATCATTTGGCCATCGGGAAGACGGAATAGAAACTTGCGAGTGGTATCCTTCGAGCCTGTTTCGCGGATTTTTTCCAAATGTGTGGCGGGGAATTCCTGCTTAAGGGCATCTCTGAGCGGTGCCGGAAGATTGGACATGTCGTCCCAGTCGAGTACGCGGCGTTTATAAATCCAATCGAGCACCTGTCCGGCGCGGTAGGCGGGTTGGCCCATCGCAGTCATCCAGGTTTCCCAATCCTCTTTTGTCAATGCTAGAGCGTCCACCTAACCATCAAAGCACACACTGAGATGAAGGCAAGAGTCGCCGTGAGTCGGTCGCTCAATTCCGGCGCGACCATCTGTCGCGATCCGAGAAAAGAATGCATTCACCGTCGATCGGAAGAGGCGTAAATATGGGAAGCGAAAATTTGGTGACTTCGGGTGGGCGCATAATCAAGGAAATCCAATCGCTGTAAGCGCCTTTGTAAACCTCCGAGAACAGAGCGCGGTCGCCTGTGAGGGGCGTCAGATAAAGGCCATTGAGAGATTTTCCGAGCAACCGGTAATCGCTGATGCGATTGAATTGTTTGATTGTCTTCGGGAGGAGGAGGGCTTGGCGTTGAGCATACCAAGAGACGGCCCAAGGCATATCTGTGCAGATGGCTTCATTTTCCTCAAACCAATCTCCCAATACGGCGATGAATGGGGGAACATAGGGAGGCCACTGGATGGCACGTTCCGGCGCCGACATCAATGTGTTGATGAGCGGTAGAGCGCAAAGGAGAAGAATGAAGGCGATAAAAACGGATTTCATCTTGTGGCTACGCACTTCCAGTCGCGACCACAGAACCATCAGAAAGGCGAAGCCGTAGAAGAGAAATAAAGGCACAAATAGGACGTGCAATTGATTGGGGGAAACGGATTCGCTGACGCCGCACAGGCCCATTCCGAGGACTGCTCCGCCCCACATGAGAAGAACTCCAGGGCGAAATGTAGCGGCATTCGAGAGCTTGAACCGGTGCAGGAGTGCCGTGAAAAACATCAAGGCAATCACATTGATGCCAAGGAGCGAAAAAATATGTCCGGCTTGGTAAGTAAGAGCCGAGGCGAGGCGTTTGCATGTGGCAACGGCAGAGAACAAGGGCGGGCCGGTCAGCGAGCGCATGTATTCGGTTTCAGCTGTTCCCGGTTGGGTGATCCACTCATATCCGGCCAAGCCGATCGGATTTCCAGAAATATGGTGGTTGCGGGCCAGCCACGGCCCCACGACGAAAAGGAATCCAGCCAGAGCGATGAGCGTGGCTAGGCCCTTGCGAGGAAATTGCAGGGTCGCAAAAATCACCCATCCTATAAAAATCCAGAGTGCCGACCAGTGGGCACGGGTGAGAAGCCCAAAAAGGAGAGCGGCCGCGAAGATTTGCCAAAGAGGGGATGTGCCCAAGTCGCGGTTTTCCATGGCCCTCAACGTGAGCCAAGTTGTGCATGCGAAAAGAAAAAGCATCAGCATCTGCGGAAGTCCGGAAAGCGAGAACTGCCACATCATGTCCGTCATCAGAAGTCCTGCACAACCAATGAATGCGGTTTTTTTATCGAATAAAATCGTGCCCACAAAATACCAAACTATTACGGAAAAAAGGAAAAACAGAATCGCCGTAGCTGCGATCACGCGGTCGCCAATGTAAACGATATCCAACGGAGTGAGGTTCCATTCGGATTCGACTAATTTTAATGGCAGGGCGTTGACGAGAGGGTTAAGCGGGTTTTGAAGGAGTTCCGGAAAGTGATGACTTGGGATGGGCTTGCCAGCTTGCTCGAGTTGCCAGATCGCGAGAGGGCGGATGTATTGGGTTGTGTAGCCGTTCCCTTTTGCGATCTCACGCGAGATCTGAGCCTGATCCATCGCGGTGGATATCGAGAATCCGCGGAATTGGATAAAAAGATAAACGAATGCCAATGCGAAAGCGAGAACGGCAAGGGGCGGCATTCGCCAATCAATGACGTGTCCTGCACTGGGTGAGGCGAGCGGGGGGGCAGGAATCCCTTTCGGTGGCTTTTTCATTCGGGATTTACTATTTTTCAGCTCGTTTAAGAATATTCATTTCATTGAGGCGACGATGCAGTGTGCGGCGACTGATGCCGAGTTTTTCGGCGGCCTCACTGCGGTTGCCCGCACAGCTTTCAAGCGCTTTAAGGATGAGATTTGTTTCCGTGTCGCGGAGATTCAATCCCGAGAGAGCGGGTGTGGCGCTTGGCGAAACGGTTCCCCGAAGCGAGGATGGTAAGTCTCGAAGGCCGATCTGCCCGCTTGTGGACATGACCACTCCGTGCTCGATGGCGGTTCGCAATTCCCGCACATTGCCCGGCCAATCGTAATCAAGAATCCGAATCATTGCCTCTGGTGTGAGATCACGGTGGGGTTTGGAATTTTCTAATGCCGATTCCTTGAGAAAAGATTCTGTCAGCATGGGGATATCCACCTTCCGGTCGCGAAGGGGCGGCATGGTGAGGGGAACTACGTGAAGGCGGAAAAAAAGGTCCTCGCGGAATTTGCCCTCTGCGACGAGTTGAGCCAGATCTTTGTTGGTTGCGGCAATGAGCCTCACGTCGGTAGAGATAGTCTCCCCGCCACCAACACGTTCAAAGGTGCGCTCGCCAAGAACGCGTAGGATTTTCACCTGCGTGCTGAGATCGATTTCGCCGATTTCATCTAGAAAGAGGGTGCCGCCTGCGGCTTGCTCAAAGCGCCCGATTCGGCGCTCGTGGGCACCTGTGAAGGCACCCTTCTCATGACCAAAAAGCTCACTCGAGAGCAACTCGGGAGACAGCGCCGCGCAATGAACGGCAACAAATTTTTCTTTTGCCCGCTGGCTCAAGTGGTGGATGGCGTGAGCTGCCAGTTCCTTGCCAGTTCCGCTTTCACCTTGGATGAGAACAGTGGCTCGAGAGGGAGCGACCTGTTTGATTGTTTCAAAGACCTCCGTCATCCCCGGCGAGTGACCGATCATTCCCTCGATCTTGAATTGGCGTTCCACTTTGGATCGTAATTCTTGGTTCTCGCGAGATGTGTTTCTTTCTCGAATAGCTCTCTTGATGAGCATTTCAAGGCGGTCGATATTCACCGGCTTTGTGACAAAATCATACGCGCCATACTTCATCGCCTCGACGGCGGTATCTACCGATCCATACGCGGTCATCATGATACAGATGGGCGGGTTCGGGTGCTTCATGACTGATTGAATGAGGGACATTCCATCAGCACCGCCGAGTTTGAGGTCGGTGAGAATGACGTCTGCAGGCATGCTCTCGATGGTTTGCAGGGCACCATCTACTCCTGCTGCCACGTAAACCTCAAATGAATCCGAGAGCGCGTTACGCAATCCATCGCGCGTGTTTTTCTCATCATCGACAATTAGCAATATGGGAGACATCCGATGTCAGTAAATCAAATCCCGTGGCAGCATCAACACTGCTTTGGTTGATTTTAAATAAGGGGGGAGCAAAATCCCGCTGAGCAGAGCGGGGTTGTCACACTGTCGTGCTGTTGAGATAGTCGGAGCTATGCAGGTTTTTATTCGCGTTTTTCCATATGTGCGGCGGTATCCATTATTGGCATTTGCCACGCTGTTTTGTGCCTTGTTGGGGACATTGATGGTCGTGGTCTTTCCGGTGGTGACGCAACAGATCGTCGACCAGGTGGTAGGAAACAATCGTCCGGAATTGCTCTTACCGCTGGTCGGGCTTGGACTCGCTGCCTTTTTCGCCCAAAACCTCCTCAACGCCCTACGGATTATTTTCAATAATCACTTTGAGCAGCATGTGATCTTTGACTTGCGGAGCGAGTTGTACGCGCACATTCAAAAGTTGCCTCTCCATTGGTTCGATAACCGCGCTACCGGTGACATCATGACCCGATTGATCGAGGATGTCACAAGCGTCGAGCGGGTCTTGATCGATGGCATTGAGCAGGGAACGGTGGCCGTCCTCCAAATCTTGATCGTCAGTGCGCTCATGGTGACTTACAACCCGATGCTGACTCTGGCCGCGCTGGCGCCAATTCCTCTCTTGGCGGCGGGGGCACTTGTCTACACGCTTACAGCGCGCGCGCGATATCGATCTCAGCGAAAAGCAGTATCAGAGCTCAACTCACTTCTTCACGACAACATAGCCGGTATTCGCCAGATCAAAACCTACACGAGCGAGGAACGAGAACACATCCGCTTCGATGTGTGCAGCAACAAAGTACGAAAGGAAACTCTTACCGTGATGAAGGCTTGGGCATTCTATCAGCCAGGGATGGAGTTTTTGTCTTCGGCGGGGTTGTTAATGGTGGCTGGCTTTGGAACGGCTCAAGTATTGGGTGGGGGCATGGGGATTGGTGCTCTGGTTGCGTTTTTTGTGCTCGTTCGTTATCTTTATGAGCCCGTCGGTCGTCTACACCAACTCAATCAAATTTTCCAGTCCGGTCGTGCTGCGGGTGATCGGGTCTTCGAGATCATGGATGCCGATCCCGAGGGAGACGAGAGATCTGGGGCGCTTTGCCAGACGATTCACGGGCATGTTGTTTATCAGAATGTGTGTTTTTCCTATGACCCGAAGCTCCCTGTTCTTGATGATATTCAAATCGAGGTTCCCGTTGGATCGATGGTTGCTTTGGTCGGGCCAACGGGTGCTGGGAAATCCACAATTGTAAACCTTCTCGTCCGTTTTTATGAATTCACCAGTGGTAGTATTACGATTGATGGAGTTCCTTTGAGGGAGATGTCGCGTCGGCATTTGAGGCACAATATTGCCGTGGTCACGCAGGAGAGTTTCCTATTCAACGGCACCACGGCAGAAAATCTGCGAATCGGAAAACCCGATGCTTCCGAGGACGAAATGTGGGAGGCTCTTCGCGCGGCGAATGCGGTGGATTTCATTCGACGCCTACCCAAGGGCCTGCATAGCGCGCTTGGCGAACGTGGAGTGAAGCTCAGCGTTGGCGAGAAGCAGAGGATATCCATCGCAAGAGCCCTTCTTAAAAATCCTCCAATCTTAATCTTGGACGAGGCCACCGCGAGTGTGGACACTTCGACTGAGAAGCTGATTCAAGAAGCCTTGGATCATCTGATGGAAAAGCGGACGAGCTTTGTGATTGCTCACCGGCTTTCGACGGTGCGACATGCCGACCAGATTCTGGTTTTGGAGCACGGACGTATCACTGAGCGTGGACGCCACGAAGAACTTCTCTCTCAAGGGGGGCTTTACGCCAAACTCTGCCGGAGCAGTCTCATTGAGAAATGAGAAGCTTGGCCAACTTCGGAGAATAATCTCGGAGACCTAAACAAAGAGCACTTTACAAAAAAGCCTCGCGCGGTAGACTGCTTCTAGTTTTAAACCTGCTCCACCCCAGACAACCAGATGGTTCCTGAAACCCTTCCAGCACCGGATCAAATCGTAGATATCTTAAGGCCAAAGGCCCTCTTTCCTCGAGGGTTGAAGGTAGTGAAAGGATCTACAAGGGAGAGATCGTTGATGCTCGTTTTGCTTGTCGTGGATTGCGTGATGTGGCTTGGTATGTATTTGGGTATCACTAATTTAACTGGCGAGTTTAACCGTTACGAGTGGGCCGACATTATACTCCCGCTGTTAGTTTCCGTGGTTACCTTGAGCTTAATCGGAGCCTACGACCCTCGCTCGGAAATGAAATCTTTGGGGTATTCGAGCGAGCACCTGATCGCTTGCCTGATTTCCTTTCTGGCATCAGCTTTTGCCGTTTATGTTGTGGCCTCGTTTGGTGGTAATATTGCCTCCTCTCGCGCGATTTTTGGTTTTTCGTTTCTGGGATTCTCGATTTTCTCTCTTTTACAGAGACGACTTTTGTATTCCACCGCCATGGGACCTAGGTCGAGACGACGTCTACTCGTGATCAGTGATCCTGAATCCGCAGAGAGGTTTTATAAAAATTACACAGCCAACAAGCTAAAGCACGAATTGCACTTTTTTGCGACTTGTGAATCGGCGCTGGGAACACATGTCGCTGGCCCGGGGTCGCCGGTCTTCGAGTCGCTCGCCGCGGACGTGCTCAAAACCTTGGAAAATAACATCCACCTCGAACACGAAGGTATCCTTTTGGCATGCTCCACAGAAAGTATCCCAAATGAAATCCTAACATCGCTGGTGGCTGTTCACTTCCAAGAACTTCCGGTTTATACGATGCACTCGTTTTATGAGGCATATTGGCAGAAAATGCCACCCGACTTGTTGAGCCGCACATGGCCGTTGGACTCGGGCTTTCAACTCGTACAGCATTCCCCCTTTGCCTCACTCAAGCGTGTTTTCGATTTATTTATTTCCGCGATTTCGCTTCTGCTTCTTTCCCCTGTGATGGCTCTGGTGGCCTTATTGATCAAACTCGAGCGCCGCGGCCCAGTCATTTTCAGCCAGACACGAACCGGTCAGCATGGAAGTCTCTTCACTCTTTACAAATTCCGAACGATGGATGTGGGGAGTGAATTTAAAGGCCTTTATACGGTCGAGGGAGATCCGCGTGTGACGAGACTTGGAAACTGGTTGCGCGTTTCCCGTCTCGACGAGTTGCCTCAGCTTTGGAACGTGCTCCGCGGCGAAATGAGTCTCATCGGACCACGTGCGGAGTGGATCAAATGTGTGGAGCGTTACGAGGTCGCCATTCCCTACTACCACTTTCGTCATTTGGTGAGACCGGGCATCACAGGTTGGGCCCAAGTCAACTATCCTTATGGTGCCAGCATTGAGGATACCATGGAGAAACTTATGTATGACCTGTACTACATTCGGCATTTTTCTCTCGTGTTGGATGCCACCGTGGTTCTGAAAACATTGCATGTCATGTTTTTTGGTAAAGGGAGGTAGGGCGGTCGCGCGTCTTGGAGATCCTACGTGAATAGATTTACTATCGACGCGGTCCATGGTGAAGCCGACAAAAGCCAACCTTGGCTGATCATTTGGGCCATCCTTCTGGCTTGGTGGTTCTCGATTCGCATGCTTTGGAACGACTGGGAGATTGATTCGCAATACAGTTATGGTTTTTTGGTTCCTATTCTGTGCATGGCGCTTTTCCAGATGCGTTGGAAAGACCGTCCCGCTCCCGTGCCCCAGGAGGCAAAGGGGGGGATTGTACTTTTGGCAGGGTTCGGATTGGGGCTTGCCTTACTGACTTTGTTTTTTGAGGCCAATCCGGAGTGGCGTGTCCTTGGTGTGCTCGGTGCTTTTTGTGCAATTGGCTTCACACTCACTCTTCTGAGATGGATCGGCGGGCCGCCTTGGGTACGGCACTTCCTTTTTCCAGTGGTTTTTTTTCTGATTGCCGTTCCATGGCCTCGAAATGCCGAAAATGCGATCATGGGCTGGTTGATGCAAAAAAACTCGATCGCCGTCTTGGAGGTGCTGCATTGGTGGGGTGTCGAGGCGATTCGGCAGGGTAATCTCATAACGCTTCGCACTGGAACGATTGGGGTTGAGGAGGCTTGCAGTGGAATTCGTTCGCTCCAGAGCGGCATTATGGCGGCTTTTTTCTTGGGAGAGGTTTTTCGGTTTGGTTTTTTTTCCAGAGGAGTGCTTGTTTTTGCGGCTTTTTCGCTCGCCCTGCTCGGGAATTTTCTGAGGGCTTCCGGACTGTCGATTGTAGCTTCGGCTCAAGGGTTGGAGGCTATTGAAAAATGGCATGACCTAGCTGGCTATTTGATACTAGCGCTCACACTGGGTGGGCTTTGGACGATCGCGTTGTCCTATCAGCGCAAACGCACTGCCCGTCAGGGCCAATCTGTCGAAGCCGTTGCTCCTAGTTCGATTGTCTTACCCCTCCTAGTTCAACGATTCGGTTTGTTCTGGCTCGTTTTCGGTATCATTTCACTCGTTGGAACGGAAGCATGGTATCGATTGCATGAGGTTCGCGCTGGCGATCCGGTGTCTTGGACGGTCGCGTCTGGTACTCATGGGGCGAAAGAGCAACCGATCTCAGACCGAACAAGGCGGATGCTTTTTTTTCCCGAGGGATTCTCGGAAAGTTTTACCGATGCCAATCAACATGTGTGGCAGTTTTTCTATTTTCGTTGGCCTGCGGGCAGGTCGGCGATCCAAGCGGTGAGTATTCACGACCCGCAGACCTGTCTCTCGAGTATAGGCATGGTTTTGGTGCGGCAACTTGAATCCCGTGTGATCGAAGTCGCTGGAATCTCCATCCCCTTTCGCCTTTTTCTTTTCAAGGATCGAAAGAGATATGTTTTGGTTTTCCACGCGATTATAGCTGATGGTGAAAGTGTGACTGATGATCGTTCGAGATCTTTTTCCTACACATTGTCGGGAAGGTGGAGTGCTGTTCAGGAGGGCATTCGGAATCGTGGCCAGCGCCTGATCGAGGCTGCTGCGTGGGATGTCACGGATGCCGATCAGGCCACGGAATCTCTTCGGAGATTTCTTCAATCAAGCCTTATCCGAGAGGATGCAAAACTTCAAAATAAGCCATGACCGAGGAGCCCGATGATCTGAAAAAAGGGCTTGGCCCGCGCAAAATTAAAAGGGTCAGTCGATCCTTGGATTCCGAAGTCAACATGGAGGATGCCTCACGGCAAGATGATAAGAAGGCCTTTTTGCCGGATTACGATACCGATGAGGTGCCTGTATCGCGGCGTGAGCGATTCCTCGAAGTGCTTGCGGATATCCGAGTACGTATCGTTCTTGGCGCTCTCATCCTTGCTGTTCTTTTATGGGTGGTGATCCCTCCGATTTACGGTGCACTCAAACTTCGCCGAGCCAGGGTTCTTATGGCTCAATCCAGTGCTGCCCTTGAAAAGAATAACGAGAGTGAGGCGGTTTTGCATATGAAGCGGGCTCTTTTGATGGCTCCTCAAAATGCGGATGTCTTTCGCCAGACACGACTATTAAATGCTCGCATGGGCGATCCTTCCTCAATCAACGTTCTTGAAGTCCTCGCTCAGAAAAACGAGGCCACGTTGGATGAGTTGCTGGCCTTGGTCGAACAGGCCATCAATTCGGGAAATAGAAAAACCGCAAGGTCCACATTTAATAAAATCACCGGCAAAAGAACGGTGGAAATGACCATCTTGGAGTTGAAGTTGCTTTCCATGGAAAATAAAATTCCCGATGCGATGGCTCTGGCAAAAAAATCCATATCCGAACTGGATATGGCGGATGCAGAAAAAGTCCGACTCGCGTTGGCCTCATTGATCTTAAAAGCGGATGCCCGTACGGCGGAGAGCATCTTGATACCGTTGGCTGAGTCTCCAAGTTTCAGCGGTATCACTGCCATTCGATTGCTCGCCAAACATCAACTTGGCGGTGGGAAGGGAGGTGGTGCTCTTGCTTCGGGGCTTGCCGAAAAATTGGCATCGCACCCGTTGCGGAGCGCCAATGACGCGCTTCTGATCGCGAGTCTTCGCATCCAAGAGAACCCTGCAATAAAGCAATCTGTGATAGAGGAACTCCGTCGCCTTCGGGTGGATGGGACACCTGATGAGGATTTGGAGTTCGCCCGCTGGCTGAACCATCAGAAGGCCTTCCAGCAAGCAGTTGACTTTATCAGCAAGGATCGGGCGATGTCTGCTTCTCCTTGGCTTCTCATTTATCTCGATGCCATGGCCTCGCTGAATCGCTGGCAGGAGATTTTCGTGCTGCTTGAGACCGAGAGTGTGGTGGGCATGTCAGATACACTTCGATCCCTTTTTTTAGCGCGTTCGGCAGAAAAATCAGGAAATCAGGAGCGGGCAGGGGAGTGCTGGCGTGATATGCATCGCAACCTTGTATATGAAAAACCGGAGGTGGCTTTTTTTGTCGCAGCGTATATCATGAAAATGGGTAATGGGAATGAAGGCATCAAGGCCTTTTGGGCCCTCGCGCGACGACAGGATACAGCGATACAAGGGTTTCTTGGATTGATTCGTTTTTTTCCAAAGAACGCATATGCCACGGAATTACTGCCGGTTTACTCTGAAATGTTGGAGACCTTTCCCAATATTAAAGAGGTGCGCTTGGATTACTCCTATCTTTGCTTGCTCGCCGATCACAATGTTTCCGAGGCGGCAGAAGTGGCTATTGAGTTGCTTCTGGAAGACCCTAACTCACTCGCTGCTCTCAGCGTTGCGGCTCTTGGCTACTATAAAATCGGAGAATTACTAAGGCGGCGTCCCTCTATGATGGGAAGAAGATCCTGTGGAAGGGGGCCCCAGCTCCTTGGAGGGTTGTGCGCGTAGCAGTGCTGGTCGCTCACGGTCGCAAGAAGGAGGCGGAGGAATTGGCTGCGACTATTGATCTTTCGAAACTGCGTCCAGAAGAACGCAAACTGCTGGAGCTACAATATCCCAACAAGCCATCAGGAAAGGGAGTATTTCGCTCCAATATCCGGCACAATGACCTCTGCGCCCTCTAATTCCTTGAAGAGAGCCAGCTGAAACCACTCAAGAGCGGGTCTGTCTCCATGGACGAGGACGATTTTTGAGGGGCGAAGAAGAAGGACATAATTGCGAAGCATATCGCGATTTGAGTGAGCACTGAAGCTGAATTCCTCGACGCGGCAGCGCAAGGGCACGGGTGGAAGGTCCTTGTCGAGGACAACGACATCACCTTGCTTGGCCTTGCGGAGTTTGCCAGCGGGGGAGTCTGGATCCGAGTAGCCTACAAAAAACAAGTTTTGCGATGGATCGGCCAAGACGTGGCGGGCAAAAATATTGGAAAGGGTGTGTTCCGTCATCATGCCGCTTGAAAGTGCGTAGATACACTTTTTGCGGGGTTGTGCGGTTGATATCTCTCGACCTGAAAGCACGTATGGGGCCATTTCATATAGGAGTTGCAATTCCTGGTGGCTGCGCGGTGAAGTAGCGGCAAAGGCATCGTAAACGGTCGTGATTTTCACGCTTAGACCGCCGATATAGATCGGCAAGTGGCCGATCTCGCCGCGCAAACGCATTTTCCAAAGCATCGCTAGGAGTTCTTGGGATTTGCCTAAGGCGAATACAGGGATGGTCAATGATTCGCCTCTCGATATCACGTCTTTGACGGCTTTGGCGAAGCGTTCCTCCTCCCCTGCACGAGTAAAGCCGACAGGTAACGGAGAGTCACCCCGCGTCGTCTCCATAATCAAATAATCGACTCCACCTTCAGGAAAGTCGGCACCAGTCATCAACGTCTGATTTTCAAAATTCACATCACCTGTATAGAAAAGCGATTTGCCTTTGTAGGTGATGAGGACTCCCACGGAACCCAGAATGTGCCCTGCATTGAAAAACTCAAACGTCACCTCGTCATCGTTGTCCGAACGTTCACCCGTGAGGTTGTAGCGTTGCCTGAGTCCGCAGTGGACCCAATTTTGAGCGCAGAGATCTACGCCTCGATGGGTGTAGAGGGGATACTCCATCAGGCCGAGTTCCTCTCTTTGACGCATCATCACATTCACCGAATTGTGAAGCATGATCGTGGCAATGGCTGCCGTGGCGGGGGTCATGAAAATGGGGCAGCGCTGCTCCTGTCTTGTCACCACAGGCAATGAGCCGATGTGGTCCTGGTGAGCGTGAGTAATAATAATCGCATCGACCGTCCCAGGTGGCAGGGAGCGTAAGTCGGGAGTGGATGTGATGCCGTCGACCTTGGGATCTGAGCCCGCATCGAGGATGATATTCTTGCCTCCCACGTTCAGCCAGTAGCAATTCGATCCGATTCCTGTGTGTCGCGTGAGGTTTACAAATTCCATGTGGAATGAAAGTGGTGGAGTGACCGTTTTTGCTCAATGAAAATCACGCAAAAACATAGGGCGGGCCTATTGGCAGGTTGACTCAGGCACGGCCCTCGTCGGCATCGATGTAGTCGAACATGGTCTGGATGTCGTTACGATTTTCGAGGGAACTTTCCTTTTTGCGGCGGATGAGGGTTTCCGTCAACTCGTCATGCCAGCCGCGTTTCGTCATGAAGCCATTCCAGATTTCGATTTGCTCCTTGTTTGGACGTTGGCCACTTTGGAAACACCATTCAAGCACCTCCTCATCTGAGCCTCCTTCAACGATCCGAGCACAGATCGCGTTGTAGTCGACTCCGAGAAAGGTCGCGATTCGCTCGTCGAATCCTTTTCCGAGGTTGGCATGCAACTCCGTGTGAAGCTCACCTGCAGTCATGAGACGGATTTTGTCAAGCATGCGACCAAGGTAAACAATGCCACCGACCTGATCTTTGGGTGAGCGTGGGTATTTCATAGGTTTATTTGCGCTGAGCATATGGGCTTCGCAATCGGGATGCTAATTTTTGGGCTTACTCGGCCGTCAGCGCGAAGCGTTCGGAGCCTAGGAGTCCGGATTTCTCGAGGAAATAATCATAACCGCCCGGATAAGAAACTGCTTGGCCGGCATTGATGTGGAGAATGCGGTTGGCGAGTTTGCGGATGAAATGAACGTCGTGCGAGATGAAGACAAGCGTGCCCTCATAGGCTTCCAGAGCGAGCACGAGGGACTCCACTGTAAGGATGTCCAAGTGGGTGGTGGGCTCATCCATCAAGAGTAAGTTTGGTGGATTGACTAGAAATTTAATGAGGTTCAGGCGGGTCTTTTCACCACCGCTGAGAACGGCTGTTTTTTTGTGGATATCATCCTTCCGAAAAAGAAAGGACCCTAGAATGCTGCGGGCTTCGTCTTCACGAAGCGTACCGCTGCTGGCCATGATTTCCTCAAGCAGTGAGAACTCGGGATTGAGTGTGGCGGCACGATGCTGGCTGAAGTAGCCCACCTTCGAATTATGGCCGAATTGGCATGACCCTTTTTGGTAGGGGGCAACGCCTGCTAGGATTTTAATGAGGGTTGATTTGCCGGCGCCGTTGGGTCCGACCAATGCGGTGCGTTCTCCCCTCTCGATAATGAGATCGAGATTGCGATAGACCACATGGTCGCCGTAGGCCATTTGGACTCCTTCCAGAATGGCCGCCCTCTGTCCGCCCCGCTCGGGTTGAGGGATACGAAATCGAAATGGTTTGCGCGGAGCTTCTGGCCGATCGATTTTTTCCATGCGCTCGATTTGCTTGAGCTTGCTCTGGGCCTGAGCGGCTTTCGAGGAGACGGATCGAAAGCGGTCGGCGAATTCTTGGAGAGCGTCTATTTCCTTTTGCTGGTTTTTCCAAGAGGCGTTCTGGATTTCGAAGTTCCGCTCACGTTGGACCATGGCTTCGGAGTAGTTCCCCTTGTAATGGACCAGCTTTTGACTCGAGATTTCGTAAACGTTATCAATGAGTGCATCCATGAATTCACGATCATGGGAAATAAGTAAAAGAGCGCTGGAGCAGGTTTTCAGGTATTGCTGAAGCCAGAGTAGGGAAAGGAGATCGAGATGGTTTGTGGGCTCGTCGAGAAGCAGGAGATCGGGCTCCATGACCAAGAGCCTAGCCAGATGCGCGCGCATCACCCATCCGCCGCTCAGTTCCTTGGCGGGACGATTCCAGTCGGCCTCGCTGAAACCGAGACCTTTGAGCATTTTCTTTGCTTTGGCGTCCGTGCGTGGGTTGCTGAGCGCCTCGTGCATGGCGTGGGCTTCAAGATAGTCTGGGCCATCGACGATGCCTTGAGCTTCAAGGTCGGCGAGTTTTTTTTCCAAAGTCTGCACCTCGCCTCCGCGACCCGTTGAGATGTCGAGCGCGGTTTCATGGCCCACCGCTTCTCCTTCCTGCGGTAGGTAACCTATCATGGTCCACTCATCGCGCTGAACTGTGCCGGCGTCGGGTTCGTCACGCTTGAGGATAATCGAAAAAAGAGTCGATTTGCCGGCACCATTCGGGCCTACGAGCGCAACATGATCGCCGTAGTTCACTTGTATCGCGGCGGAGTCAAAAAGGACACGTCCGCCGTGGGATTTTCTCAAATTTCGTATTGTGAGCATCGTGGTGGTTTAACGAAAGAAGCGGTTGCTACGACCAGTCGGGAGTGATCCCTGCAGGAGTAACGAACCGCCTCTCGATTTATATTTGTTGAACAGGATTTATCTAGCAGAAATCTTATACGATTTCTTCACCGACACTGTAACGCGTGAAGCGGCGGATAATAATGTTTTCGCCTAGTTCCGCTATTTTGCTTTTCACGAGATCGTGAATGCTAAGTTCGGGATTCTTGATGAAGGCCTGCTCCAAAAGGCAGATTGTGGAGTAAAATTTATCGATCTTACCATCAACGATTTTTTCAATAATGTTCGCAGGTTTACCAGCAACCTGGCCGGCGGCGACATCGCGCTCACGTGCAAGAAGAGCCTCCGGGACTTGTTCGCGAGAAACGTAGAGCGGGTGGGCTGCGGCGATATGAAGGGTGACGTCTTTAACGAAATCACGGAAGATTTCGTTTTTGGCAACGAAGTCCGTTTCGCAGTTGATTTCGACGAGAACGCCAACTTTGCCTTGGAGATGGATATAGGAGGCTACAATACCTTCCTTGGCCTCGCGTGAGGCTTTTTTACCAGCACTAGCGATACCTTTTTTGCGAAGGATATCTTCAGCGGCGACGATGTCACCCTTCGCTTCCGTGAGGGCGTTCTTGCAATCCATCATCCCCGCATTTGTTTTTTCGCGGAGTTCTTTAACGAGGCTTGGTGAAATATCAGACATGGGAAATGTGTATTAAAAAAGAATCTTACAGTTGAAATGACAGAGAAAAAATGAAACCCATTGGCATTAAGTGGGACGTCAGGAATCGGGATTCACAGGCGCCCCATTTTTAAAACAAGTTTAAAAAACTTAATACGTGGTAATGGGATTCTACTCAGATACTGCGGCGAGCTCTGGAGTTGCCGTTTTTGCGGACACCCCTTTCGCCTCCAAGACGGCCTGAACGATCTTCGATAGGACAAGGCGGATGGAGCGAATCGCATCGTCGTTGCCAGCAATTGGGTAATCGATTTTCTCGGGGTTACTATTTGTGTCAACGATGGCGATGATTGGGATGCCCAAGCGGTTGGCTTCGGCCACGGCGATTTCTTCACGAATGGTGTCGACGACGATGAGTACGTCGGGAAGCTTGTCCATGGCAACGATTCCACCCAGATTGTGGAGGAGTTTGACACCCTCACGACGGATGGAGGAGGCCTCGGCCTTGTTGATCTTTGCAAATGCAGGAGATTTTTCGAGAGCTTGAATCTCTTTTAGACGAGCCACGCTGCGGCGGATCGTCGTGAGATTAGTGAGCGTACCGCCCAACCAGCGCTGATTCACGTAAAGCTGGCCAGTGGCCTCTGCAGCTTCACGGACGGCTTCCTGCGCTTGTTTCTTGGTCCCAACAATCAAGGCTTTTCCGCCATTACGGATGAGATTCTTAAGGTATGTGGTAGCGCGGTCGAGTTGATCGATCGTGAGACCGATGTCGATGATATAGATCGAGTTCTTTTCCTCGAGGATGTAATCGCGCATTTTTGGATTCCATCGTTTGGTCTGGTGTCCGTAGTGGACGCCAGCCTCGAGGAGCTCCGTCATGAGTTCGATATTCGGATTTTTAGCTGATTCTGAC
>Ga0114971_10001229_pt1 | contig 17414 bp, 14 predicted proteins | sample M_140625_MF_Meta_FD_87320 | JGI IMG/M metagenome (GOLD analysis project Ga0114971, IMG submission 87320) | Freshwater microbial communities from Lake Montjoie, Canada to study carbon cycling - M_140625_MF_MetaG | ecosystem: Environmental > Aquatic > Freshwater > Lake | place: Lake Montjoie...
GGAGTCTTCTTTAAAAAGAAGCAATCAACTTGCTATTAAACGTTTGGTTGATATTAAAAGTTATCGAGGTCTCAAGGTTATTAGAAAAACATTTTTTAAAAACTCGTTTAATAAAAAGACGGGGTTTAGTACTAACAATTTTAAGTCAATAATTTAATGGTAGAATGTCCCACTCATAATGGGGTCGTTGTAGGTTCGAACCCTTCTTGACTTAATAGTTTATAAAGATACAAGATGTTAAAACATAAAAAAACAGCAGTAGTTCACGTTAAATCAACTGCTAACAATACAAAAATTTCAGTTACTGATCTAAAAGGTAACGTGCTTGTTGCTGGTTCTGGGGGTTCGACTGGTTTTAAAGGTCAAAAAAGGTCGACGTATTACGCAGCCCAGGCTATAACAAATATCTTAGCTCAAAAAAGTTTTAAGCTTGGGGTAAGAAATATTGTAATTCGTATAAATGGTTTCGGTGATGGTAGAGAGGCTTGTATCAAAAGTTTTTTGCTTGAAAAATTAGAAATATTGAAGATCGAAGATATCACAAAAATTGCTCACGGGGGTTGTAAAGCCCCAAAAAAACGTAGGGTTTAAAAGTTAACTTATGGTTTTTTAAATCAAGCGACGGGGGTGGTGGAATGGCAGACACGCCACCTTGAGGTGGTGGTAGAACAATCTATAAAGGTTCAACTCCTTTTCCCCGTAAAATAAAAATGGCTAGATAACATAACGGTAATGTAAAAGACTGCAAATCTTTAAATAGTGGTTCAATTCCTCTTCTAGCTTGATAAAACAATACATGTTATACTCACCTTTAGAACAATTTGAAATTGTACCCCTTTTTTCATTTATTGTAGGAAGTAAGCTTGCTTTCACTAATTCCAGTCTATTTGTACTTTTAACCATCTTTGTTATTGCTTGTTTTTTTCATGTTTCAACATTTGAGAGTACACTGGCACCAAACAGATGGCAAACTATTTCGGAAATGATTTATGAGTTTGTTCAGGGGATGCTACATGAGGCTTTAGGCGGAAAAGGGTCGAGATTTTTTCCGTTTATTTTCACTACTTTTGTTTTTATTTTTTTTGCTAATGTGTTGGGGATGGTTCCTTACACATTCACAGTTACGAGTCATTTAATATTTACATTCGCTTTAGGCATGACTACTTTTATATCTTTGAATATTATAGGTTTTAAACTACATGGTTTACATTTCTTTAGCTTATTTTTACCCCCAGGCGCGCCTTTAGCTTTGGCACCTTTATTAGTACCAATTGAATTGATTTCTTATGTTTTTCGTGTCGTTGCTTTGGCTGTACGGCTTTTTGCTAATATGATGGCGGGTCACACTTTATTAAAAATTTTGGCAACATTCGCTTGGAAAATGATAGCGGCCGGTGGTGTTTTTTATATAATCCAGTTATTCCCTATGGTTGTTATCATAGCAATTACAGGCCTTGAGTTAGCAATCGCTTTTTTACAGGCCTATGTTTGGACTACGCTTGTTTGTCTATACTTAAGTGACGCAATTAATTTGCATTAATTTTAGTCATTTGGTTAAATCAAAACTCGTGTGTTTTATTATATCATTATTGTTGTATATACTTAGTATATCATAATAATGTAAGGGGGTAGTTTAATTGGTAAAACATTAGCCTCCAAAGCTATCGTTCGAGGTTCAAGTCTTCGCTCCCTTGGTATTTATTAAATAAGATGTCAAATAAACTGGAGTTTGTTATATCAAGGATAGATGATTTATTAAATTGGGCCCGTAAAGGGTCTTTGTGGCCGATGACGTTTGGTTTAGCTTGTTGCGCCGTTGAGATGATGCATGCCGGTGCCAGTCGATATGATCTTGATAGGTTTGGTATCATTTTCCGAGCAAGTCCTCGACAATCGGACATTATGATCGTTGCCGGGACACTGACCAACAAAATGGCACCTGCTTTAAGAAAAGTATATGATCAAATGCCTGAGCCACGTTGGGTTTTGTCAATGGGTAGTTGTGCTAATGGTGGTGGCTATTATCATTATTCGTATTCGGTTGTTCGGGGTTGCGACAGGATAGTTCCTGTTGATATTTATATACCTGGTTGTCCGCCAACTTCTGAGGCTTTGTTATATGGTATTCTTCAGTTACAGAAAAAGATAAAACGAAATCAAAGTATTAAAAAGTGGTTGATAAAATAAACGATGAAAATTAATAATTTTAGCTTTATACCGTTTTTAGAGGGTCTGTTAATAAATGAGGCTAAAAAAATAACCAGCTGCTACCTGTTGAGAGGTGAGGTAACAATTGAAGTTGACATCTCAAATCTTAAGCCTGTGGTTTTATTCTTAAAAGACCACGAAAGTTGTTTATTTAAGGTTTTTATAGATATGTTTGTTGTTGATTATCAAAACAAAGAGAATAGGTTTGAAGTTGTTTATCATTTATTAAGTACTAAATACAACACAAGAATAAAACTAAAAACTTTTGTCAATGAGTTTACCCCCGTGCCTTCTATAGTTGATATTTATCAAGCGGCTAACTGGGCTGAGAGAGAGGTTTGGGATATGCACGGTGTTTATATAGAACAACACCCAGATCTCAGAAGAATATTAACAGATTATGGCTTTGAGGGTTACCCTTTACGAAAAGACTTCCCGTTGTCTGGTTATACTGAGGTTAGGTACGACGAGAGTCAAAAACGAGTTATATATGAGCCTGTTGAATTAACTCAAGAGTTTCGGGTTTTTCATTTTAATAGTCCTTGGGAGATTTGTAAAAATAAAAATTATTACATATAAAAGAAATTATGATACATACTAAAAAGCGAATATTAGACGAGTTCAATTTTGGCAAAGGGAAAGATTTTGATACTCTTATTAAAGAGTACCCGGCTCTTAAATTGACTTATAGAAAGCTCCATAGGTGGGTTTGGACCCCGGATTTTAAAGAAAAGGTTTTACTCAGTTGGGTTGAGAGCGATCTAACTGACGAAGACCTTAAAGTTCGATTTCCCAATTATGGGCTAACCAGGGTAGTTGTTTTATACTGGGCCCAGTTGCGTAGGTTAGAGAGATCAAGCTCCTTTGAAAAAAGAGGGGGCGGATTGTCAAAAAAGCCGGTGGTTATAAGCGAAGATGTATTTAATTATGTTGTGCAGCTGGTTTTAGACCCTTTAAGGTGTAATAGACCTCAGGACATACTTTTTGAACTCGAAAAAAAGTATGAAAAGGTCTTTACCAGAGGCGCCCTCTGTGTAATCGCAAGGACACCACTTTTTAGGCACAGGTTAATACCTTGGGCTTTTACCTACTTCTTCGGTCCGGAGGGTGGTTATTGGGTGAAAGCTGGCACGACAGATAATTTTATTCATAGGGTGCGGGTGTACGGAACTATTCTGATAGACAAAATGAATATGTTTTTAATATTGTCGTATCCGTTGAGATACCAATTTATAGTAGATACGTGGTTCAAAAAGAACTACAAAAATTTGCGCGTGTCTAAAATTCACGAGGGCATACCTCTAAGTAATAGGGAGAAGGGGGAGTTTTACGATCCTGTTATTGTCGACACTTTTAAAGATAGTGCCGACCATACAATCACGCTTAATGACAAGACGGGTAATTTTTTCCAAGTAACGTTGGAAAAAATCATACCGGGTTCCCAACAATATGAAAATGTTACAAGATTATTAAAACTACACAGTATTTTAACTAAGTGGACTAATGATGCTGTAAACTATGAGTTGGCGCCCGGTATTGAAGATCATGCAGATATCATGCATTACCCTGACTCATTTCGGAATAGATGGTTGCATCAGAACTTAAAAAAAGTAGTGTTGGCTAAAAAATTGGAAAGCGTAAATTTACCGCTTGAAGAAGCCAACGCTGCCCTCAAGGCAGCCAACGCTGCCCTCAATGCAGCCAACGCTGCCCTGAATGAATCCAAGGCAGTCAACGCTTCTCTTAAAAAGGAGATAGCCCTACTTAAAAAAGGTTCGAATGAGCAAAAAAACAAATCAGGGCTGTGATTTTTGGTGACTTCATTACTTTGTTTATTAAAAGACCTTATCAATATTTGATAGGTCTGTGAAAGATCCATAGTTCAGTTGGTTAGAACATACGCCTGATAAGTGTAAGGTCGATAGTTCGATTCTATCTGGATCTAAGTTTAATTGAAGTGTAAGATATATATTTTGCTTAAAGCAATTGATGGGGTGTCGCCAAGTGGTAAGGCATTGGTTTTTGATACCAATATTCGAAGGTTCAAATCTTTCCATTCCAGTCTTATATTTGATACTTTGGGGGTATAGTTTAATGGTTAAAGCATTAGCCTGTCGCGCTAAGGATTATGAGTTCAAATCTCATTACTCTCGAGATTTTATAATATTAAATGACGTTATATCTTTCGCAGTATATTAGTTTGCTTGTGTATCTGGTGATTTCATGCGTTCTATCTGTGGTTTTTTTTACTTTATCCTATATTGTAGCCAGTCAAAATGGCGGGGTAAATAAGCTCTCAGCATATGAGTGTGGTTTTGACCCGTTTGACGATGCCAGAAGTACGTTTGATGTTAGGTTTTATTTAGTTGCGATTTTATTTATCATTTTTGATTTAGAGGTTGTGTTTTTGTTTCCTTGGTGCGTCGTTATAAGCAGTCTACCTTTATTTGCTTTTTGGTCTATGTTTGTTTTTTTGTTTATATTAACAATAGGTTTTGTTTATGAGTGGAAGAAAGGTGCGCTTGAATGGGAATAAGAAAGTTTAACAAAGATTTTATATATTATAGTTCTTTAGGTCATAAAATAAAATCAACAGATCCTAGAAATTTTTCTAATCTCATTGGGTTTAGAAAAGGGGCTTCAATAATTAACATTGAAAAGTCTAAGGAAGCCGTGTCTATAATGAATCGTTTTGTTTGTGTTTTGTTTGATAAAAAAAAACCTCAGGTACTGTTTGTTAATTTTGATGAAAACTCTAACAAGTTAACTTTGTTATGCGCTTTGAGGGCTGTTCAACCTGTTTTAGTAGACGGGTGGACAAGCGGTATTTTAACAAATACCGTTTTACATAATAAAATAACTACTATTTTTTTATTGGGTTCTAAAAAAGCATATTTTGTGATCGAAGAAGCAACCAAGTTAAATATTCCAGTTATCAGTTTTGTTGACACCGACTCTACTTTTAATAATATTTCATTGCCTATTTGGTTGAATGATAATTCAGTACAGTTGGATCATGCGTTAACATCAGTTTTGAGTGATATAATTATAAAAACAACTTTAAATAGATATGCATTATCATATTTATAGAGGTCTTTGAAAGTTAACGATTAATTTCATTATATTATTCATTAAAATGTCACAATTTATCAACCGTTGGTTTTTCTCAACAAATCATAAAGACATAGGTACTTTATATTTGATTTTTGCAGCTTTTTCAGGTGTCATCGGTACGACACTTTCTGTTTTAATTAGAATGGAGCTTGCCGGTCCTGGTGTTCAGGTTTTGGGGGGTAATAACCAGTTATATAACGTAATTGTTACTGGTCATGCTTTTATTATGATCTTTTTTATGGTTATGCCCGCATTAATAGGCGGTTATGGTAATTATATTGTGCCTATTATGATAGGTGCACCCGATATGGCTTTTCCAAGAATGAATAACATAAGTTTTTGGTTGTTACCACCAGCTCTTATTTTATTATTAAGTTCTACTTTAGTTGAGGTTGGTGCTGGTACAGGTTGGACAGTGTATCCACCATTAAGTAGTATTTCTGGTCATCCGGGTGGTGCTGTAGACTTAGCTATTTTTAGTTTACATGTTTCTGGTGCCTCTTCAATACTCGGTTCAGTAAATTTTATTACGACTATATTTAATATGCGTTGCCCGGGTATGACAATGCATAGGGTTCCTCTATTTGTGTGGTCTGTTTTAATTACGACATTTTTATTGTTATTATCATTACCTGTATTAGCAGGTTGTATCACTATGTTATTATGTGATAGGAATTTTAACACAACTTTTTTTGATCCTGCTGGTGGAGGGGATCCGATCTTATATCAGCATTTATTTTGGTTCTTTGGTCATCCTGAAGTATACATTTTAATTCTTCCAGCCTTTGGTATTGTAAGTCAAGTTGTTTCTACTTTTTCGAGGAAACCGGTATTTGGTTATGTTGGTATGATTTACGCAATGTTAAGTATTGGTTTATTGGGGTTTATCGTTTGGGCGCATCATATGTACACAGTAGGTATGGACGTTGATACTAGAGCTTATTTTACTGTTGCTACTCTTATTATAGCTGTGCCTACGGGGATTAAAATATTTAGTTGGATAGCAACTATGTGGGGCGGTTCTATTCATTTGAAAACACCGATGCTTTTTGCAATAGGCTTCATTTTTTTATTTACTATTGGTGGGTTGACTGGTATTGCGTTATCAAATGCTGGTTTAGGTGTAGCATTCCATGATACTTATTATGTGGTTGCACACTTTCATTATGTGTTGTCAATGGGGGCTGTTTTTGGTATGTTTGCCGCGTTCTATTATTGGGTTGGGAAGATGACAGGTTTTCAATACCCAGAAAATCTCGGTGTAATTCATTTTTGGACTACATTTGTTGGTGTTAACCTAACGTTTTTTCCTCAACATTTCTTAGGTTTGTCGGGTATGCCAAGAAGAATCCCTGATTATCCAGATGCTTACGCTGGGTGGAACTATTTGTCATCGTTTGGTAGTTATGTGTCAGTGTTTGCAATTGTCCTCTTTTTTATTGTTTGTTACGAAACTTTAACAAACTTGGAGGCGTGTCCTGTTAATCCTTGGTCGTTTGAGTTACAGACCGATTCAAAATATGAATTAACGCTGGAGTGGGTAGTTGGCTCGCCACCTGGATTTCATACTTTCGATGAGTTACCGTTAATTAAAGATACAACAATCTCTAAGATTAAAGCTTAACTAAATTTTCATAAAAAATCAAACAACTCCATTTCGCTTAGTTTTTATTTTATATCAAATTATGGCATCTTCAAGTATAAGGATTTTAAATAGACCAATTGTTAACATTTTAAACGATCATCTTATAGATTACCCAACACCAATTAATATAAATTACTTGTGGAACTTTGGTTCTTTAGCGGGTATTTTTTTAGGCATTCAAATTGTTTCTGGTATTTTTTTGGCTATGCATTATACACCTCATGTTGACTTAGCGTTTTTAAGCGTTGAGCACATAATGCGCGACGTAAACAATGGTTGGTTAGTTCGTTATTTGCATGCTAATGGTGCAAGTATGTTTTTCTTGGTAGTTTATATTCATGTGGGTAGAGGTATATACTACGGTTCTTATCAAAAACCTCGAGAGTTTGTATGGATGGTTGGTGTCGTTGTATTAATTTTAATGATGGCTACAGCTTTTATGGGTTATGTTTTGCCTTGGGGTCAAATGAGTTTTTGGGCCGCCACAGTCATAACTAATCTCTTTTCTGCTTTTCCTATTGTCGGGGAGCCCATTGTAGCTTGGTTGTGGGGTGGTTTTTCTGTTGATAATGCTACATTAAATCGTTTTTTTAGTTTTCACTATTTACTTCCCTTTTTAATAGCCGGTGCTGTTATTGTTCATATTGCAGTCTTGCACCAACAAGGTTCAAACAACCCGTTGGGTGTTAATGGTAATGTTGATAAGATTCCTTTTTACCCCTATTTGATTTTTAAAGATTTGTTTAGTTGGGTGTTGTTTTTTGTCTTTTATCTATTTTTCGTTTGTTTTGCGCCTAACTACTTAGGGCATACTGATAATTATATAGAAGCAAATGCAATGATAACTCCTGCCCACATCGTTCCCGAGTGGTATTTTTTACCGTTTTACGCTATTTTAAGATCTATTCCTCACAAGCTTGGGGGTGTAATCGCAATGTTTGCTGCTTTATTGATACTTTTATTACTACCTTATACTGGAACTTCTGAATTAAGAAGCTCCTCGTTTCGTCCTTTACATAGAATGATCTTTTGGCTTTTAGTACTGGACTACTTTATATTAGGATGGATCGGTGGTTGTGCACCAGAGTCACCTTATTTAGAAGTTGGTCAAGTGGCTACTATCTTTTATTTCTCTTATTTTTTGTTTTTATTACCTTTGCTTGGAATTTTTGAATCTTATTTACTATCTTACTCAATTGATAAGAAATAAGTTATTTCGTTAAGGCAACCCCTTACATTTTCACTTTTCCTAGTGCGTTTTATATGTTACTAAGTGTGTTCGTTAATGATGTTCAAATATCCGTAGATTCTCGTATCTCTGTTTTACAAGCTTGTGAAATGGCTGGTTTTGTTATTCCAAGGTTTTGTTACCATGAAAGGCTTTCCGTAGCTGGTAATTGTAGAATGTGTCTGGTTGAAATTGAAAAAGCACCTAAATTGGTTGCTTCTTGTGCTGTCCCTTTAATGTCTGGGATGAGGATTAAAACTAACAGCCCAGCTGTTAGAAAATCTCGTGAAGGTGTTCTTGAGTTTTTGTTGATAAACCACCCACTTGATTGCCCTATTTGTGACCAAGGCGGTGAGTGTGATTTACAAGATCAGGTTATGGTTTATGGAAGTGATCGCGGGAGGTTTAGAGAATATAAACGTGCAATTGAAGATAAAAACTGTGGTCCTATTGTTAAAACTATTATGACTCGGTGTATTCAATGTACGCGTTGTATTCGGTTTGCAAATGAGGTAGCGGGTGTTTCCGAGCTTGGTACTTCTGGAAGAGGTAATCAAATTGAAATTGGCACTTACGTTGATAAATTACTGAAGTCTGAATTTTCAGGTAACTTGATAGACTTGTGCCCTGTTGGGGCTTTAACCTCAAAACCTTATGCTTTTGCAGCACGCTCTTGGGAATTAAAGAGTATAGAGTCTATTGATACATTAGATGCTGTTTGTAGTAATATTAGAGTAGACGTACGTGGGTATGAAGTTTTGCGCGTTTTACCAAGTACAAATGAAGAGTTGAATGAAAGCTGGTTAAATGATAAGTCGCGTTTCAGTTTTGATGGGTTAAAAAGACAACGTCTTTGTGACCCTTTATTTAAGAGAAACGGTGCTTTTGTTCAAATTTCTTGGCTTGAAGCGTTTAATATAATAAATGATAGATTAAAAATTTCAAAACCTCAAATCAACGGGTTAATCGGCTCACAAGCAGATTTAGAGTCTTCTTTTATGTTAAAAATGTTGTTGAGTTTTTTCGGTAAATCCAATATTCTTAATAACGGTTACAATATGCTTCAGCATATTGACTTTGAATCTTCATACAAGTTTAATTCAAAAATCAATGGTATTGAGAACTGTGACGTTTGTGTTTTGGTTGGTGTGGACCCAAGAAAAGAGGCTTCCATTTTGAATTTAAAGTTAAGAAAACACTACGTAAATAGTAATTTCAAAGTCGCCAACTTTGGCTCAGTTTTAAATTTGACGTTTCCTTGTTCACACTTGGGGTCGAGCTCTAGTGATATGTTAAGATTTATGAAAGGTCAGCATCCTTTTTGTGAAACTTTTAAAAAAGCAAAACGACCATATATCATTTTTGGTTGCTCATTTTTTAAAATCTTAAATGAAGAATTAGCCCGCTTAATTATTACTTTCATATCGAAGAATACGCGTATTTTATATAAAGATTCTTTTGATTTTAATTTTTTGAGTTTTCAAGCTAGTCAAGTTGGTTCTTTTAGGCTTGGTTTAAGTACTGATAATATTTATTCAAAACCTGGATTGATTTATGCTGTAGGTGACGCCACTATACCAAGTAATCTTAGCAATACCGCTTTTATCGTATATCAGGGTCATCAAGGTAATCTAAATGCATTAAAAGCCGATTTAATCTTGCCTGGTTCAGCTTATACAGAAAAAGATTGTATTTTCATAAACACTGAAGGTAGAGTTCAAAAAACACAAAAAATAGTACGTTCGCCGGGTAAATCAAAAAATGATGCAAGCATACTATCGGCATTAATCAATTTTGTAAGCAAACAAAAAACTGTTGTAAATCTAAAACTTTTAGAGATTGAGCATTACAATGTTGTTTTTAACACCTTTTTCAATTCTCAGAGACCCGTTAATGGTACATTCAAAAATAGCATTATTATTTCGTCTAAGCTTAATAATTTTTATTTGTCTGATCCTATAAGTAAAGCTTCTCCAACCATGGCGAAGTGCTCAAAACAGCTTTTATCTAAAGAAAGTCTTTTGATATAAGTTTTAATGCTTTCGTTTTAAAAAGCGGTTATAAATATTTTGTCGATATTAACCTTTGATAAAAGAGTTTGATCTTGGCTCAGAATGAACGCTATCTATTTGCGTAACACATGCTAGTTCAACGCGTCAATCTACGAGTAGCGTACAGGTGAGTAAAACAAAAGAATCTACCTTATAGTTTGGTTAAATCCCTTATAAAAAAGACTAAGTCGCTATAAAATGAGCTTTTGTAGGATTAGGTAGTTGGTAGGACAAAAGCCCACCAAGCCGATGATCCTTTATTGGTCTTAGAGGACGTACAATCACACTAGAAATGAAAAAGGTCTAGTCATCGATCAGGTGGCAGCAGTGAGGAGTTTTGAACAATGAGCGAAAGCTTGATTCAGCGATATAGAGTGAATGATTGAAAGCTATTTGGTTGTAAAGTTCTTTCGTTAAATAGGATTTGACCATTTAAAGAAGAAGCCCTGACTAATTTCGTGCCAGCAGTCGCGGTGATACGAAAAGGGTTAGTGTTATTCAGAATGATTGGGTGTAAAGGGTGCGTAGGCTGTAATCATAGTTAATTCTTAAATTTTAGTAGCAGTTACTAAGTCAAGTTTTAATAACAAGTTACTTGAGTAAAACACGGGTTTGTAGAATTGCAAGTGGAGGAATAAAATCCAAAGATTTTTGCAGGAATATCGAAAGCGAAAGCAACAAACTAGTTTTATACTGACGCTGATTCACGAAAGTTTAGGTAGCGACCAGGATTAGAGACCCTGTTAGTCTAAACTGTAAACAATGAGTACTCATTTTTGGGGTTAAAATCTCAGAAGTTTAGCTAACGCGTTAAGTGCTCCACCTGAGAAGTACAGTGGCAACATTGAAACTCAAAAGAATTGACGGGGATTTATACGATTCTTGGAACATGCGATTTAATGCGTCAATACTCGTCAAACCTTACCAACTTTTGAATCTTTTATATTCTAATGATGCAAATCATTATGTTAAAAATGACAGGTGCTGCATGGCTGTTGTCAGCTCGTGTTTTGAGATGTTAGGTTAAGTCCAGTAACGAGCGAAACCCTTGTTCTTTATTACAAAACATAATTTGTTCAGTTATATTAATTAAACTATATGTTCGTACTTAAAGAGTATCGCCTATGATATATAGGATGAAAGAGAGGACGACTTCAAGTCTTCATGGCCCTTATAAGTTGGGCTATTCGTGTGTTACAATGGTAACATCAATAAGTTGCATTAATGAAAATTGAAGCAAATCTCAAAAAGTTATCTCAGTTCCGATTGTTTTCTGTAACTCGAAAACATGACGTTGGAATGAATAGTAATCGTCCATCATCAAGAGACGGTGAATTAGTACCTAAATCTTGTACATACCGCCCGTCACATCGATAGAGCTCTTTAAACTTAAAAATATTTTTCGCGTTTAGTTTTGCTTTTTTATATAAAAACGAATGTTTGCTTATTAATTGTAAAACTAACTTGTGAAAAAGTATTCAGAATTCAAGAATTATTTTGATGAAGTCGTAACAAGGTAAGGGTAGGGGAACCTGTCCTTGGAAATCTTACTTAAAATTTATTTACTGGTCGTTTTTTAAAAAAAGCTTTGGCTTCGTTAACACCCCAATGATGTTTGTGATTTATGCAACAAGATACCATTCGAATTCTTTTTTTAGTCAAGCTAAATTACGCTAGGAATACTTATACTAACAGGGAAGATTAGTCTTGTTGGGGTGCTAACTAAGAATTAATATTGGCTATCATTAATAAAGTGTTGTTTTTTGGGTATCAAAGAGAAGCCTAGGCATAAAACAAATAGACGTAGCGTTATACGAAAAGCCGTGGGGAGAAACGCAATAAACTATACTTCACGGGTTTCTTTTGGTGAAAACCAATCTTGTTGTAGGTTAAAAATTAACTGGGTAAATTGAAACATCTTATTAACCCAAGGAGTAAAAATCAAACGAGATTTCGCGAGTAGTGGCGAATGAAAACGAATTAAAGCGATAAACTAAAACATTAAAAAACTTTGAAACGTTTGCCAAAGAAGGTTATAGCCCTGTCAAATGTTTTTGTCGATCTTTAGTAGATAAGAATTTTTGTTCTTTTGAATATTGGGGTACCATTTCCTCAAACTTTAAATACACTTTTATGACCGATAGCAAAAAGTACTGTAAAGGAACGGTGAAAAGAATCCTAAGACGGAAGTGAAAAGATCTTAAATTTTGATACCTTCAACCAATCGACGTTTTGTTTTTACAAGATACCGTTGTGCCTTTTGTATCATGCATTAGCGACTTTATAATTATAGCAAGCTTAAATCGTTAGATGAAAGCTTAGTAAAAGCAAGTTTGAACAGAGCAAATTTTAGAGTTATAATTATAAGACCCGAAGCTAGGTGATCTAATTATGAACAGACTAAAAGTATATGAAAATATATAGGAAGGTCGAACTGTTAGCTGTTGCAAAAGCTTCAAAAGATTTGTGATTAGGGGCGAAAGACTAATCAAACCTAGTGATAGCTGGTTCTTTGCGAAAAATATGTAGGTATTGAGCAAATTTTAAGGATAAATGGTAAAGCCATTTTTAGACTAAGGAAACTAATAATTTTACTAACTCTTTTAAAACTGTGAATCTTTATTCTTTGTTTTGTATTCAGACTTTGTGCGCTAAGGTACATAGTCAAGAGGGAGACAGCCCAGATTATTGGTTAAGGTCCGCAAAAATACCTAAGTGAAAAAGAATGTAAAAAACCTTTGATAATTAGAAGGTAGGCTTGGAAGCAGCCACCCTTTAAAGAATGCGTAACAGCACACTAATCGAGAGTTGTACTCAAGGTTTTTTGCGTCGAAAATTCAAGAGGACTCATGGTATTTACCGAAACTATAAACTTTTAAAGTGGTAGCAAAGCGTTTTTAAGTTCGTGATATTAATTTGTTAAAATTAATTAAAACAAAAAAGTGATAATGCTAATATGAGTAACGAAAACAATGTAAAAAACGTTGTGGCCGCAAATTTGAGGTTTTCCATATAAAGTTTGTCTGTATGGAGTTAGTCGGCATCTAAGGACAAATACTAATGTGTAGTCTGATGAGGTCTCGTAAAAACAAAGTAAAACAATAAGTTTAGAAAAATTCTAAAATTTAAAAGGTTGATTCAAAATTTTTTAAAGCTTCAAGAAAACGTTTTACCATAAAATACCGTACTAAACCGACAAAGGGAGATAAATTTAAAGATTAAGGCTTTTGAGGTAATCATTTTTAAGGAACTCAGCAAATATTTTCTGTAACTTCGGGATAAAGAAGACCTTTTAATTAAAGGTGACACAAAAAAAGGGTAGCGACTGTTTATTAAAAACACAAGACTTTGCTAAAGTGTAAACTAATGTATAAGGTTTGATGCTTGCCCAATGCTGTAATGTTAAATAGAGATGTTTAAGCATCAAAATGAAGCTTCAGTGAATGGCGGTCGTAACTCTAACGATCCAAAGGTAGCGAAATTCCTAGCCAATTAATTGTTGGCCCGCATGAATAGCATAACGACTTCCCTACTGTCTCAAAAATGATCTCAGTGAAATTAGAATTCGCGTGAAGATACGCGGTAACAAAAGTAAGACGGAAAGACCCTATAAACCTTTACTGTATTTTTGTATTGTTACGATTCATTCTTTGTGTAGTCTAGGTGGGAGCTGATATTAAGTCTTAACGTCAGTTAATTACTGAAGCATTAATGAAAAACCACTCTAAGAATGTAATATAACTAATCTTTATAAAAGAGAGAATGCAAAATGTTAGTTTACCTGGGGCGGGTGTCTTCTAAAAAGTAACGAAGATCCACAAAGGTAAGTTCAAATTCAGTAGAAACGAATTTAAGAGTGTAATGGCGTATGCTTGCTTAACTGGAAGAAATACATTTCGACCAGAGACGAAAGTCGGTCATAGTGATCCGAACACTTTGCATGGGAAAGTGTTCGCTTATGGAATAAAAGGTACTTTAGGGATAACAGGCTAATGACTCTCGAGAGCTCATATCTACAGAGTCGTTTGGCACCTCGATGTCGACTCTTCACAACCCGGCGCTGTAAAAGGTGCCAAGGGTATGACTGTTCGTCATTTAAAGTGGAACGTGAGTTGGGTTTAGAACGTTGTAAAACAGTTTGGTCCCTATCTGCTTTTGTTGTATGAAAATTGCGGGGTCTTGTTTTTAGTACGAGAGGACCAAAACAACATAACCTCTTATTTATCAGTTGTTTACCAAAAGCAAGCTGATTAGTTACGTTATTTTAATACAATTGCTGAAATCATAAATGCAAGAAGATGACCTCTAAACAAGTTTTCAAAATCGGTATAAGACTAATACTACATAGGTAATTTGTAATTGGTGGTAACACTCATCTCTAAATTGTACTAATATTTTACGAAAAGCTTATATATAGGATACTTTTAGACGTTTTAAAATAAGGGTTTTAGTTTTAATCAACGTAAAAATGTTATTATAAAATAATTTAAAGTCAAATTATTATGCCTCAGCTCGATTTAATGCATTTTTTTAGTCAATTTTTTTGGTTTTCTGTTGGGTTTACATTTTTATATGCGTATCTTTTGCATAATACTATACCGGTTATAGCAACAAATTTAAAGTTTAGACAAAAAAAGCTTGAAATTTTAGCTACTGATATTAATAAAGGGAAAGACAACGTCTCAGCTTTATTAGGGGTTTATGATAACCTCATTTTTAGTTCTTTTCAACTATGGAAATCTAATATCACTCTTATATCAAAACAAGGCGATGCTTGGGTTGTTACAAATGTTCAAGCATTAAATAATTCAAGATTTTGTCTCGTTAATAAAGAATACTTAAGAGCTGTGAGTGAGCAAAATTTTAAAAGCATAGTTTTAAAGTCGTTTGTTATAAAATAATAAAATATAAAATGATGAGTTCACGTTATTTATTTTTCTGTTTTTTGATACTTATTGCTTTCTCAAAAGAAGTTTTAGTGTTTAATGAGGAAGTTTTGATTTTGTTTTGTTTTTCTATATTTATATATCTAATAATTAATTATGGTGGTGATATGATTGCCAGTGAGCTGGATTCGAGAAATAAGAAGATAAAAGAAGAACTTGATTTATATAAAAACTTAAAAGCAACTACATTGCACCATTTGATTGGTTACCATCAAAAGCAAAAATTGGTAAATTTTGAGCTAAAGCAGGTATTGGGTTTTTCAAAAAATGAAGTCAAACCTATTGAACTACATTACGAAAATTCCGTAAATAGTCTTGTTACTCTAAATTTTGAAGAACGGTTAAAACGTGCGGTGATTTCTGAAAACAAGGTAGATGCTGCGTTTCAAAAACAAGTATTCGTTGATTTAAGAGTTTATTTAATAAATTCTTATTCGGTTGAAATGAATACAAAGAAAAGAGTAGAAATATCAAAGAATTGTATTAAACAGTTACAAAGTTGTTTCTTTAAATAGTATGTACTTAAATGTAATATTTAAGTGCGTAAGGGTGTGTAGCTCAGTGGTTATAGCATTGGACTTTTAATCCGAAAATCGTAAGTTCGAATCTTACTACACTCAAAAATAAAAGTATCCCAATCTCGAGTAGCTTAGTGGTAAAGCGTTTGACTGTTAATCAAACGATCATAGGTTCAAATCCTATCTTGAGAGCATTTTTAGCGTTGATAGTTTAGTGGATAAAACTCTTGCTTTCTAAGCAAGTAATCGTCGGTTCAAATCCTTCTCAGCGTTTTAAATATTATAAGCGAGCATGAATTAATGGTAAATTGGTTGCCTTCCAAGCAATTCATATGAGTTCGAATCTCATTGCTCGCTTTGAAATTGCTCACTTGATGGAACTGGTAGACATGAGAGGTTTAAAATCTCTTTCACTTTTAAGAGTATTGGTTCAAGTCCAATAGTGAGTACATGAAGGGATTCTAAATGACGAAGCGATCAATAACAAAGTATCATATTTGTAAGAAATTGTGCAACAATTATAATAACGTTTGGGGTTTACCTAAAGGTAATACTTTCAAAGCAGTAAAAAATAAAAGAAAAATAAGAAAAAGCTATAAAAAGCTTTTAACTATCAAACAGTCTTTAAAACTCTTTTATTGTAATATATCAGAGAAAGGATTCAAAAGACTTTTAAAAAAATCAATGAAGTCGCCTTTAACAACATTAGACCGTTTTGTAAGTATTTTAGAATGTCGGTTGGATATTGTCTTATTTAGGAGTTGTTTAATTTCTTCGTTGTATAAAGCAAGGCAGATTATTAACCATGGGGCTGTACTTGTCAATGGGAAACAATTAAAAAACCCAGGAACAAAACTGCATAATTCAGATTTTATTGAGTGTAACAATAACAGGGTAGATAGCATTACAAATATCTTTATTTCGAGGTTCGTTCCATCGCATCTAGAAATAGATTACAAAACGTCCTGCATTATCTTTTTATGGTGCCCTAATCATAAAAGCGTCCATTACCACATAAAATCTGATTATAAATTAATACAACGATTTTATAAATGATCATTATTTAGTTAGTTAACAAGGTTTCGTTAATCATCGGTCGGCATCGGTTTTTCAATTCTGTATACTTACCCTTTTCCCTTTTATATTATATAACTCTACTTTTTATGAACAATCAAATTATGTTACAAAGCGCTAAGCAAATTGGTGCAGGTTTAGCTACAATAGGTCTTGCGGGTGTTGGTGCGGGTATTGGTATTGTATTTGCCGCGTTAGTTAATTCTTTTGCGCGTAACCCATCGCTACGGCAACAACTATTTGGTTTCACTATCTTAGGTTTTGCATTAACTGAAGCTATTGGTTTATTCGCACTTATGATGGCTTTTTTAATCCTATTTGGTTAACTTTATCAAATTTTAATACCTAAATAATTTTTTAGTGTATAAGAGAGTAGCTAAGCGGTCAAAAGCGGTAGGCTGTAAACTTATTGATTAATATCTTCGGAGGTTCAAGTCCCCCCTCTCTTAAGTATGCGGGTATGATGAAACTGGTAAACATGTCAAGTTTAGGGCTTGATTTTAATTATTAGTGGTTCAAGTCCACTTACACGCACAATTTTGCGAGGTAGAGCAGTTTGGTCGCTCATCAGGCTCATAATCTGAAATTCGTAGGTTCAAATCCTTCCCACGCAATTTTATGTAAGGGCAA
>Ga0114971_10001232_pt1 | contig 17411 bp, 20 predicted proteins | sample M_140625_MF_Meta_FD_87320 | JGI IMG/M metagenome (GOLD analysis project Ga0114971, IMG submission 87320) | Freshwater microbial communities from Lake Montjoie, Canada to study carbon cycling - M_140625_MF_MetaG | ecosystem: Environmental > Aquatic > Freshwater > Lake | place: Lake Montjoie...
ATCGAATCCAACACCTCAACCCGTTCACTACCGACCCATGTTTGGCGCCTTTGGAGGCGCACTGACCAAAGGCTCGTTGAGCTTTGTATCTCAGTCTGGCTTGGCAAATGGCATCAAGGAACGCTTTGGCCTAGAAAAACCGCTGTCTGCTGTGCGCAATATTCGTGGCATTGGTAAAAAAGACATGATCCGAAACGATTATGCGCCCAAGATGGAAATCAATGCTCAAAGCTATGAAGTGCGCGCAGATGGGCTTTTACTGACCTGTGAGCCTGCAAAAACGTTGCCCATGACGCAGCGCTATTTCTTGTTCTAAAAAGATCTTTTGGATTGACCTTGCTTGGGGGAGCTACCATGATCTACTATACCAAAGTCCTCAAAGGCGGAAGAGGTCTTGCAAAGACCTTGCTTGAACGCGCACCAAGTGTTTCTCTAGACTGGGATCTCAGGCAAAAAAGCAGGTTTGAAACCACTGACTCCAACGCATGCCCTGTTGGTGTGGTCATTGCTCGAGGACAAGTGCTCAGGGGTCAAGATGTTTTGGTAGGTGAAGATGGCTCTTTTTTAAAAGTCTTGGCCAAAGATCAGCTTGTTTTGCGAATCACTTTTTGCGCCGAACATGGCTCACCGTTTGATTTGACACGAGCAGCCTACCATTTGGGCAATCGCCATGTGCCGATCGAGTTAAAGCAAGCGTATTTGCAAATAGAGCCTGATCATGTGTTGGCAAGCATGCTTGAAAACATGCATTTGATCGTTCAAGAAATCGCAGCTCCTTTCGAACCTGAAACTGGCGCCTATTCAGAGGAGAGCAAAGACGCACGTGCACATGCACATGCACATGATCACAAACACCATGGACACCAGGCCCACGGATGACTTATTCAAGTGAGTCCGAAAGTGCCTATCTATTGCTTTTGCAACTGGCCTCGCCCGCCCTGCCCGTTGGCGGGTTCTCTTATTCCGAAGGGCTTGAGAGTGCCGTTGAACAGGGTTGGGTCAAAGACGAATCAACTGCAAAACTTTGGCTGATCGACCAACTCCATTTGATTCAAGCCAGAAGTGAAATGCCTTTGATGCATGAGGCTATTTTGGCTTGGCGTGAATTTGATCAAGATCGGTTAAACGCCCTAACGGCATGGTCTGTGCAAACGCGAGAGACCTTTGAAGTCAAACTTCAAACCCAACAAATGGGTCGGTCATTGCTCATATGGCTAAAGAATCAATGTGTACTGGACCATGAAAAAATTGAATTTTGTCATGACCTTTCACCCACTTGGCCGATCGTTTTTGCACTGTGTGTGAGCCGTGAGGATATTTCACTCAAAGATGGTTTAACGACTTTCGCCTTCAGTTGGGCCGAGAACATGGTCCAAGCCGCTATGAAATCGGTCCCACTGGGACAAAAGAGTGGCCAATCGATTTTGAAGGCCCTTACACAAGAAATACCCTCTGCCGTTCAACAAGTCCTTGCCACACCTGACCACTCGCGTCAATCCTTTGCACCGCACTTGGCCATTTTGTCCTCCCTTCACGAAACTCAATACTCCAGACTTTTCAGATCATGACTTCTATGCACAACATCAAAAACAGAACGCAAAAATTGCCTCCTTTAAGAGTGGGCATTGGAGGCCCGGTTGGCTCGGGCAAGACCACGCTCTTAGAGATGCTTTGCAAAGGCCTGCGCGACAAGTATGACTTGGTGGCCATCACCAATGACATTTACACCAAAGAAGACCAACGCCTCTTGACCATCAGCGGCGCTTTGCCCCCAGAAAGAATCATGGGCGTGGAGACCGGTGGATGTCCCCACACAGCGATCCGAGAAGATGCCTCGATCAATCTTGAAGCCATTGACCGCATGCTCGAGCGTTTTCCCAATGCAGACATCGTTTTCATTGAAAGCGGCGGGGACAACTTGGCCGCTACCTTCAGCCCTGAATTGAGCGACCTCACGCTTTACGTGATTGATGTCGCTGCGGGAGAGAAGATACCCAGAAAGGGTGGGCCTGGTATTACAAAAAGTGATCTATTTGTGATCAATAAAATCGACTTGGCCCCCCATGTAGGTGCAAGCCTAGAGGTCATGGAATCCGATACGCAAAGAATGCGCAAAACAGATCAAGGCGTCAAGCCTTACGTGCTCTCCAATCTACGAACCCTTCAAGGTCTAGACCAGATCATCGAATTCATCGAGACCAAAGGCATGCTCAAATGAGCCAGTCAAAAGAAACACAGCTAGACTTTGAAGGCGTCTTGCCCTTCAAATTCCTCGGCCGTGACGGCCACCTCAAGTTCGTGCTCCCCGCCACCGCGGGTGACACCTCTCAAAGGGGAGAGATCGCCAAAATCTCGTCCAACGCTCCGTCGCATATGGCTAGAGTCAGCAATCATGTTGTTGGTCGAATCCAATTCCAACCCCTCTCCAGGTACGCCCGGGCAATACACGGCCACCCAGGCATGCGAAGCGTGTGAGCCTCTCAATTTTTTTGTTTAACGTCAAAAACTCTCAATCATGCACCACGCTCACCCAAACAAAAATATGCTGACCGAGCTCAAAGACGCGAGCATAGAAATCATTCTTAAAATGGGGCTTCACAACTACTTGAAGCTTTTTTTAGAAAGGATCAACCCCCGTTGGTTTTGGAGTCAGCCACGACTTTCTTATCTCAACTGAGGAGGTGCCTGCATAAGTGCTCAGGCACACTCATCAAGGTAAGCTTTGACCTCCTTTTGCAAGTTTTCGCATTTGCAATACAAGACTTCAAATTGCTTTGAGACAAGCTCAGATGAATGGGATTCGCTTTTTCTCACCCCTTGCTCAAGTTGGGTCACGAAATCGACCATTGCAGCTTTGGCAAAAAGGCCAATCATGCCCTTGAAAGCGTGAAGCCTCAAGAGAAGTTGTTCGATGTTTTTATCGTGCCATAAAACCTTTATGTCACGGCAGTCGTCTGTGGTGCTTTTTTGATAATTTTTTAAAAATTCACTGCACTGCTCAAATGAGAAACCAAAGTCCTTGATTTTCTCAATATCCAACTCATCCATATCAACCTTTACTAAAGAACACATGTTGCTGCAAACTTCAAGAGTGGCTCATTGAAGGTCTTGAGGACAAATCTCGAGTTTTGAAATTGCCATTCATTTCAGTAGCCCTATTTTGCAACTAGTAGGTATCATAACCATCTCCATCTATCTTGGTTTTCACTGGCTTTGAAATCACAAATATATGTTTTAATGGATATGTGTACCATCCAATCTGCCTGAATCAATAGTCCATGTCCGAGCCCCTTTTATCTCTGCACGGCATCACCAAGCGCTACCCATCCGTGATTGCCAACGACCGCGTGTCACTGAGCGTTCAAAGAGGTGAGATTCACGCCATTCTTGGAGAAAATGGCGCTGGCAAGTCCACTTTAATGAAAATCATTTATGGTGCTGTAAAGGCCGATGAAGGCACGATTCTCTTTAATGGCAAGCCCACACTCATTCGCAACCCACAAGAGGCCAGACAACTTGGCATCAGCATGGTCTTTCAACACTTCAGCCTCTTTGACACCCTGAGTGTTGCAGAAAATGTGTGGCTCGGTCTTGATCGAAGTTTGAGTCTTGCATCAGTCAGTGAAAAAATCTTAGAAATAGCCTCCAACTATGGCTTAGACATTGATCCCCTGCGCCCGGTTTACAGCCTGAGTGTGGGCGAGATGCAAAGGGTCGAGATCATTCGCTCTTTGCTCAACCGGCCCCAATTGTTGATTTTGGATGAACCCACATCGGTCTTGACCCCTCAAGCCGTGGAGAAACTTTTTGTTGTTTTGAAACAGTTGGCTGCTGAGGGAAAGAGCATTTTGTACATCAGCCATAAGCTGCATGAAATACGCGCTTTGTGCACTGCCTGCACCGTCATGCGTGGCGGCATGGTCACGGGTTCATGCAACCCTCAAAATGAGTCCAATGAATCTTTGAGTCAACTCATGATTGGCTCGATGCCCCCAGCCCTGAGCGTTCGTGCGCAAAACCTAGGCAAGCTTGTATTAAGCGTCAATGACTTGACTCTCGCAAAATCAGATCCTTTTGGTGTTGACTTATCCAATATTGAACTTGAAGTTCAATCTGGTGAAATTGTGGGCATTGCTGGCGTGTCAGGCAACGGCCAACAAGAGCTTTTGTATGCCCTCTCAGGTGAAGACTCACGCGCTGAGAGCGCGTCCATTGTGCTTTTTGATCAAGCTGTTGGCCATTGGCCTCCACAAGAGCGGCGATCTTTGGGCTTGCATTTTGTTCCAGAGGAAAGACTTGGAAGGGGCGCCGTTCCTGAACTGAGCTTATCGCAAAATCTCCTCTTGACCAGAAAAGAAGCGGTGTCCCAAAACTTGGGGTGGCTCAATATGAAAAGCCTTCAAATTCAGGCCCAAGTCATCATCGATACCTTTCAAGTCAAAGCCTCTGGGCCCAACGCATTGGCCAAATCCTTGTCAGGTGGAAATTTGCAAAAGTTTTTGGTCGGACGTGAAATCGATGCAAGCCCTAAACTGCTCATCATCTCTCAGCCGACTTGGGGCGTTGATATTGGCGCTTCGGCACAAATCAGAGCGGCGATTTTGGCATTGAGAGACGCGGGCTGTGCAGTTTTGGTGATGAGCGAGGAGCTTGACGAGTTGTTGCAGTTGAGTGATCGCTTGCATGTGATTGCAAACGGCAGACTCTCTCCCTCCTTGTCCAGGCAAGAGGCCCAAGTCAGTTTGATTGGCACTTGGATGAGTGGACTGTGGACCCAAGCCAGCGCGGAGACAGTAAATGTTGAAACTTGAACCCCGTGCTCAAGCCTCCGTATTTTGGCGTTATGCATCACCGCTCCTGGCTTTGCTGATCACCATTTGCATTGGCGTTTTGCTCTTTACGGCTTTGGGCAAAGATCCCATCAAGGGTTTGGGCGTCTTTTTCTGGGAACCCATTAAAAGCGTCTACGCTCTCTCTGAGTTGCTGGTCAAGGCCACCCCACTTTTATTGATTGCTTTGGGACTGGCCGTTTGTTTCAGATCCAATATATGGAACATTGGCGCAGAAGGTCAGTTTGTCATGGGCGCTGTCTTTGCTGCGGGTGTTGCCATCCAGGCAGATGCCTCAAGTTCGCAGATTTATTGGGTTTGGGTCCTCATAGCTGGCACCTTGGGCGGCATGTTTTGGGCCGCCCTCACGGCCGCACTTCGCGATTGGTTCAATGCCAGCGAAATATTGGTGAGTTTGATGCTCGTGTATGTCGCCATCATGATTTTAAATTTTTTGGTGTTTGGACCATGGAAGGACCCTTTGGGTTATAACTTTCCGCAAACCAAAACTTTTGAAACCCTGGCACAAATTCCCAAACTGATCCCTGGTACTCGAGTCAATGTCGGGGTGATCCTGACCCTCTTGGGTGTTGCGGGATTATGGACCTTCTTGTTTCGCACCCATGCGGGCTTTGCTCAACAAGTGGGTGGCTTGGCCCCTCATGCGGCTAGATTTGCGGGCTTTTCCTCAAGAAGAGCACTCTGGCTTGCGCTGCTGTGCTCTGGTGCTTCAGCGGGTTTGGCCGGTGCGCTTGAGGTGGCTGGGCCTTTGAGACAACTCACCCCCTTTGTGCCCGTTGGGTACGGCTTTGCAGCGATCATTGTGGTCTTTGTTGGGCGTTTGCATCCCATTGGAATCGTGTTTTCAGCCCTTCTCATGAGCATGTTCTACATTGGAGGCGAATTGGCCCAATCTCGCTTGGGGATGCCCAAGTCCTTGACGGGTGTTTTTCAAGGGCTTTTGCTTTTTTCTCTATTGGCTTGTGACACTTTGATGATGTACAAATTGGTTTGGAAAGCCAAAGCACTTGTTGAGCACCCTTTGGCCATGAAGGGAGTGGCGTGATGGAGACCTACGCGCTTTTATGGGCGGCCACCATGAACGCGGGAACTGTTCTTGCGATTGCATCCTTGGGTCTATTGATCAATGAAAAGGCTGGCATTGTCAACTTGGGCGCTGAAGGCATGATGCTGTGTGCGGCCATCGCGGGATTTGCAACCGTTTCACATACAGGCAGTGATCTTTTGGGTTTTTTATCTGGCATGGGGGCGGGTGCCTTGATGGCAGGCCTCTTTGGCGTTTTGGTGATTTGGCTGGGAACGAACCAATACGCCACTGGCTTGGCCTTGAGTTTGTTTGGCGGTGGTTTTTCTGCCTTTGTGGGTGTGAATTATGTGCAGGCCAAGTTGCCAGAACGTGTTCAATATGAGATTCCTTTTTTAAGTGAAATACCATGGCTTGGCTCTGCAGTTTTTAAACACCACCCGTTGGTTTATCTTTGCATTGCTTTTGCCGTTTGTTTGATATTCTTTCTGTATAAAACACGAACTGGCTTGATCTTAAGGGCTGTGGGAGAGTCTCCCGAGTCTGCGCATGCGCTTGGGTATCCGGTGAGAAAAATTCGCTTCATGGCGGTTTTGGTAGGTGGGGCGCTTTGCGGTTTATCAGGCGCCTACATCTCCATTGTCTACACCCCACTTTGGGTCGAAGGCATGATTGCGGGCAAGGGTTGGATTGCATTGGCACTGACCACCTTTGCGACTTGGAGACCTGCAAGAATTTTACTTGGCGCTTACTTGTTTGGCGGGGTTACCATGCTACAGTTCCATTTGCAGGCAACTGGCATAGATATTCCCAGTCAGTTTTTAAGTATGTTGCCCTATATATCTACTATTGTTGTGTTGGCATTGATCTCCAAAAACCCTCAGTGGTTAAGAGTCAATATGCCGGCCAGCATTGGTAAACCCTTTTTCCCCGGATCGTAATTTTTAACTCAACTTTAAATGAAGGAACTCAGATGACAGATTTTCACAAGCGTCGTTGGATTCAAGCAGCTGCGATCACGGCAGTTGCAGCTGCCGCATTGATAGGCTGCAGCAAAAAGGAAGAGGCCAAGCCAGCAGAAGCCCCCAAGGCAGAGCCCTTGAAGATTGCGTTTGCATATGTCGGCCCCGTGGGTGATGGCGGCTGGACTTTTGCGCATGACAATGCAAGAAAAGCAATTGAAAAAGAGTTTGGCGACAAAATTCAAACTTCTATCGCTGAAAACGTTCCTGAGTCTGCTGATGCTGAGCGTGTCATCAAAGACATGGTGACTCAAGGCAATAAATTGATTTTCGGAACCACGTTTGGTTATATGGATCCGATGTTTAAAGTTGCTGGTGAAAGCAAAGACATCAAATTTGAACATGCAACAGGCTACAAACAAGCCGACAACATGAACACCTATGACAGCAGAACCTATGAGGGTGCTTACCTAGCGGGTGTGATCGCTGGAAAAATGACCAAGAGCAATACGCTTGGTGTGGTTGCGTCGATTCCAATTCCTGAGGTGATCAGAAACATCAACAGCTTTACTTTGGGGGCCCAATCAAGCAACCCCAAAGTCAAAACCAAAGTGGTCTGGGTCAATGAGTGGTTCAATCCCCCCAAAGAGACTGAGGCCGCAACAAGTTTGATCAATGGCGGCGCAGACGTCTTGTTCCAAAACACCGACTCGCCTGCTGTGCTTAAAACGGCACAAGACAAGGGAAAGCGCGCCTTTGGATGGGACTCTGACATGACAGCTTACGGACCCAAAGCACATTTGGCTTCAAGCATCATCAATTGGACCCCCTATTACATTCAAGCCACCCGCAACGCACTGGAGGGCAAATGGACAGGCGGTGCTCAAACTTGGTGGGGCGTGAAAGAAGGCGCCATTGATATCGTCTCGATTGCAGAGGATGTTCCTGCAGAAACCAAAGCCAAGGTGGATGAAGTCAAAGCGGGACTCAAGGCCGGCACATTCTCCATTTGGAAAGGGCCCCTTTTGGACAACTCTGGCAAAGAAATCTTAAAGAAAGACGAAGTGGCTGATGACAAGTTCTTGAGTGGCATCAAGTTCTATGTCAAAGGGGTTGAAGGCAAAGTCCCCGGTGGTGACAAATAAATCTAGATTCGTCTAGCTTGTAAAAGGGATCGCCTAGAGCGATCCCTTTTTTTTAAGCCCATTCGGGCCAACATATAAAAACGATCTCTTAGATTTGCCACCTCCCCCATTGCTCCTGGCCTACGTGAGCGTTTGTACTCTATAAGGAGCAAAGGAGCTTGTTCTCAAAAAAACAAGTCCCGTCTACTGGAGACAATCTATATTGGAGCTTGAATCTTTTCTTCTACCAACGCCCTGCAGAAAAAAACATGCAGGTCATTTGCCTGTCCTTTGGCAAACCAAAAGAAATCAAAGAAAGGCTTCATTGCATTGAGAGATGAAAACCAGCCACCACCGTCAGATCTCTCAAAGTTTTACCCTTCGAACACTGAAAAAAAAGTGCGCCGAGGCGCACTTTTTAATGAAATTGCTCAATTAAGAGCCAAATTTAGAAAAAGCCGTACAACAAACCAACGTTGATGGATGAAGCCGTTTGACCGGTAGCGATGAAATTGGCAGTTGCCGACCATGTGAAATTGGAAGCCGCGCTTGGTGTTCCGCTGTTTTTCACATTGGCGTACTGACCATAAACAGTCAAATCCTTCAAGAACTTGTAATAAACGCCAGCGGCATATGTGCTTGTGTTGTAACCACTCTTGGAGTCTTTGCTGTTGTAAGCACCGAAGTCAAACGTCGTGGTGGGTGCGAACACATAGTTACCACCAACACCAGTTGTATTCAAGCTGTTGTATTTAGGTGTCTTTTGGTTCAAAGCGATACCTTTAAGAGTCACAGCACCCAATTTGTAAGTCAAACCACCAACTGTTCCGCTTGTGTTGGCTGCTTGAGCTTGGTAAGAAGCCAACGTAGCACCCAAAGGACCCGCACCGTATGTCAAAGAGAGTGCATTGCCATCTCTTGCAGCAACGGAAGATGTGTTGTTCTTGGTTGTGAATTCGGCACCTGCAGTGAAGCCGTTCATGGAAGGTGATTTGTAAGAAATAGCACCTGTTTCGATCGTTCCCAAAGCGCCGTCGATATCAACTGAGGCCAATGAAGAACCGTAGTTTGAACCGCTTCTTGGATCAGCAAACAATACGCTATCAAATGCGAAGTTAGACTGTGTACCCACAACCAATGTGCCTGAAGAGCCTTTGACGTACAAATTGGCTTGGCGATTGAAAATGGTGTTTCCACCGAAAGCGTAAGATTGTGAATTAGTGGGGTTCAACAAGAAACCTTGCTCTAACTTCACACCACCTGTGTAGCCGTTGCCCATGCTTTTCTCAGCAGTTAAGCCAAAAAAGTTGGGTGCAAAACCACCTGTAATGAACTCAGTTGTAGTACCTGTTTTTGCTTTACCGCCAGAAATGGCCGTTGAAGCAATGCCGCCATCAATCAAAGCGTAAAAGTTAAAACCTTCGGCATGTGCAGCAATACCTGCACCAGCCAACAGTGAAACCAATAATGTTTTCTTAAAAGTATTTTGCATGTTTTCTCCGAGTTAAAAAAAGGTTTGAATTCTGTCAAGAAAGTGTAATAGCATTTTTTAAGCCAAGAGAAATATGTCTGTAAAGTGTCGTTTATTTTACAAAACGCTGACAACTTAGTTCATAGGTATTAGTAAATACATGTTTTTTTAACAATAAGAGCGTCATTTCAGATTAAGAAATCAACACGCATAAAAGGGGAAACAAAGTATGCATTTTTTTGGTGCAACGGTAGTCATTTATGATCTTTTTCGGTGCATAAGGTTTGATGAACATGATTAGCAATTTGTTTGTTTATTTGTCTCTTTGCCTTAATGCATAAAAAATTCTTGAAATGCTTCGTCGGCTCTTCTTTTGGCAAGGAGGATCAATTTTAATGCTTAACACCTTAGGTTCTGTACCTCATCTCTTCACATAAAGAGCAAGTTGTTTCAAAATAAAAAACTCACTTGATTCCATTTTTGGACACTCTACTCCATTTGAACATCAACGTTGTAACTCTCGTCCATAAAGCGCTTGTCCAACTAACGATTAAAGTGCAATGAAATGAGTTCGCCCAAAAGAGGAGGGTTTTTAGATTTCAGCCACAAGTTAGATTTCTTAATTAAAACCTGACTGGCTATGCCCAAGCAAAGACCGCAAAAAAACAAGCTGCCAACGTTTTTAAAAAAAGAAAATTTCTTCTTGTGATCCAATCTGTACCGTAAAATTTTGCACATGTTTGGAGCACCTAATAAACACTGTTAAGAAGTGCTTTTTGTGGCGCCTCAAATACATAAGTTGTTTGCGTGTTGCCAGTCTGCAAAAGGCCAGGGAATGACTGATATATGACCTGAGTAGTCAATGCATATTCGCTCTTTTTTTTAAGAAAAACAGCCTGTGAGATGAAGGTAAACTTATAAATTAGCAGGAGTTGAATCGCTTCTTGAATCATCTTCTTCTTTTAAACACAAAAGATCCCTCTTCATCACAGTTTGTGATTCATTTCATTTTGAATAACCAATAATTTTTCAATAATTGGCGGCGTAAGTAATCTGTAATATAAATTCAAAATTAGAATATATTCTAAATTTTATTATTTTAAGGAGTGTTTACTATGGCCTATGATTTACCCTCGTTTGTACCTGCTCCTGCTCCCGTCGCGGTAGCAAAGCCAATTTCTGCACCTGCTCCAGCACCCGTTGCGGTTGCAATTCCTATATCTGCGCCCATTTATACATCCAGCAATTCAGCTATTTCTTCACCTGCAGCTCCAAATGCTGTTCCTACTGTTAACGCCACAGGCTTGAACAGTAGTACTTTCAATAATTTAGTCAACTCTCAAACTGCTAGCTCATTTTTTAGTCAACTTGCCACTCAAAACTTGGCTAGCGTTGTATCTCAAATTTCGCAAACTCAAATTGGCAGCCTGATGTAAATGACCCCATAGGCGGCTATTTAGTTTTGAGTCCTAGGTTCCCATTTGTGCGGCAGCATCTCGTGGATCAAGTGATTTTTGTGCTTCAATAACCGATCCAAGACATCTTTGATGTAAGCCAAGGGATCCAAGCCATTCTTCTTGACTGATTGTGGTTTAATATCTAATAGAACTTAACGCCTACCCATCACTTAAAATTGGACAGCATCTATGGACCACAATACTTCACTTCATCGACGACACTTGTTGGGCTCCAGCCTTGGCACTCTTGCGGTGACGAGTCTTGCCACATTAACGCGCGGCGCCTCCGCTCAGACAGCCCCTCTTGCAGCATCCCAACAGCTACCCGCTTACGCTAACTGGAAAGATCCCGCTAGCCTCATCGTCCACAGCAGCAGCACCCTTGAGACCAAGCGTAGCGCCTTTGGCACGAGTGTGATCACGCCCGCCGAACAGCTCTATATCCGCAATAATCTGCCGGTGCCTAGCTCATCCATTCTGAACAACCGTGACGAATGGGAGCTCAACGTCGAAGGCGTTAAAAACCCACGCAAGCTCACCGTAGCCCAGCTCAAATCAATGGGACTTGAAGCGGTCGCGATGGTGCTTCAGTGCTCAGGAAATGGCCGAGGCTTTTTCCCTAGCAAGCCCAGTGGTACCCCCTGGACTGTAGGCGCTGCTGGTTGCGTCGTCTGGAGTGGTGTGCCAGTGCGGGCAGTTGTTGAAGCGTTGGGCGGACTAGACGGAGCGCGGCCTTTCATGACGGGGACCGGTGGCGAAAAGCTACCAGAAGGTATTGATCCAAAAAGCGTCATCGTGGAGCGCTCGGTACCGGTAGCTGCAATGGTAGATGCGTTGCTGGCATGGGAAATGAATGGTGCACCGATCTCGCTTGCGCATGGCGGCCCTCTTCGCCTAATCGTGCCAGGTTATACCGGTGTCAACAACATCAAGTACATCAAGCAACTTGCCTTCACCACCGTGGAAAGCGATGCGCGGATCATGTCGCACGGCTACCGGATCACGCCGCCTGGCGCCAAGGCCGACCCAGCCCAGCTATCAGTGCAGGAGATGACCGTGAAGTCTTGGATCAACTCTCCCAACGGGGAAGGAGGCGCTCCGACAGCCGGCCTGATGCAAATTCAAGGCGTTGCCTTTGGTGGATTGAATGCCATCAAAAAAGTTGAGGTTTCTATCGATGGCGGCAAAAGCTGGCGCGAGGCGCGCCTAGTGGGGCCAGACATGGGCAAATACGCTTGGCGTCAATTCGTGTTGTCTGCGCGACTGCCTGCTGGCAACTACACGCTTGCTAGCCGCGCGATCGATGCCGCGGGTAACGTGCAACCCGAAACTAGGGGCGAAAACGTCAGCGGCTACAACAACACCAGTTGGGTCGACCACGCCGTGAAAGTGACAGTGACATGAGATTCAAGTTGTTAGGTCGCGTGTCGCTTAAGTTAACGCTTTACCCCATCCTTTGCTTAGCCTGCTTTGCCCAAGCGCAGTCCAATGATCCCACTTACATGGCTGGGAAGTCACTTTTCCTGAAAGCAGTTCCCGCCTGCGTGATTTGCCACACGCTCAATGATGCGGGATCACAAGGTGCGGTAGGCCCAGTGTTGGACGAGATCAAGCCAAGCGCTGAGCGCGTGGCTAAGGCGCTGCGCAATGGTCTTGGCAGCATGCCTTCCTACGGGGCTAAGCTTACCGACATTCAAATCGAGGCCTTGGCCCGCTATGTCTCCAAGGCCAGTGGAGGGGGGGCACCTTGATGACTTGAGAGGCCGCAGATGTATTGACAATGAAAAAGACCGCTAAGAAGAGATCCTTAGCGGTCCTTGTCATTGCAAATGGTGGTGTTGTGCTGCCAGAGGGCAAACGAACTGGTAATAGCGATCCCAGGTCCTGACTAGCCACAGTTGGCCAGCCCCAATTCGTAGAAAACTCCCCCAGTGAGAACACCCATTTCAATATGTGTGCAACTCCATCGATTTGCGTACAGCGGTTCAATTTCGTAAATCACCCTTGAATCCGCATCATCAGCCCAAGAATGCACTCAAATCAAAGGGGGTGACACGTCGGGCAAGAAGCGCAAAAATTCATGAAATTTCAATGAGAAAGTCTCCATGTCTGCAGCCGCCACACTATCAACTCCTCCCCTAAGGGGTGCCTGTGCGCACCTTGCGGACGAGCTGCAGGCAGGCCGTGTCTATCGGCGTGAGGATCTCGCTGTCCTTAGTAATGCAGTTGATCGGCATCTGCATGAACTGTCCACAGGCATGCTGAAAAAACTAGCCCAGGGGCTTTACTACGCACCAAAACAATCGAACTTTGGTCCCTTGCCACCCACTGACAAAGAGGTGGTTCGGGGATTTCTGCGTGACAAAAAATTTTTGGTGTTTTCTTCGTCGCCCTACAACACGGTGGGCCTGGGCACAACCTTGCTCTACAACAGCACACTGGTCTACAACCACAAACGTCATAGCGTTTTCAAACTGGGCAACCGAGCGTTTAATTTCCGAGTAAAGCCTCGCTTCCCCAAAAAACTAACCTCTGAATTCCTTTATGTGGACCTGCTGAACAACTTGGAGGAATTGGCCGAAGACCGCGACGCTGTGCTCAGCCAGGCCGCAACAAGTTGATGTCTTTCAACCAACCCCGACTCCAAGAGGCATTGAACAGCTACGGCAACATGGCCACTCGCAAACGTGTTCGGGAGTGGGTCGGTGGCTGACTTTCTTCATGGACGACGAGACTTCGATCAACTGCTTTCAATTGTCGCTAACGACCGAAAGCTTGACTCCATATTGGTCGAAAAAGACTACTGGATCATGCACAGCCTGTGGGGACTCCAGGCTCAAGGCTTTGTGTTCGAACTTTAGGGCGCTACCTCCCTGTCCTTGTGCAGAGGTATCGAGAAGATTTGTTTCATGCGGCCGTGAGACCGACTATAATAATATTGGTTTCTAAGATTTAAATCGAAAAAAGGAGGGGCTATGGAAGCTCACGAAACGTCCGAGTTGATTGAACATCATGGTTCTGACAAGAGTAAGAACAGGACCGCACTGACGATCTCTTTTTTGGCTATGGTTTTGGCCATGGCCAGTTTGGGCGGTTCGAATGCAATGAAGGAAGCGACCCACGAAAATATTCTTGCGGCCAACGCGTATGCTTTTTTTCAAGCTAAAAGCATACGGCAAACTTCTCTTAAAATAGCTGTGACCGACCTAGAGTTGCAGTTAGTTCGCGATCAGGCAATGCCGGCGTCCACAAAAGAAATTTTTCAGAAAAAGATTGATGACTATAAAAAAACTATCGATCGTTATGAGTCGGAGCCGGATACCCGCGAAGGTAAAAAAGAGCTTCTCAACCGTGCAAAGGAACATGAGAAAACGCGTGATCACGCGATGCGCCAAGACCCATGGTTTGACTATGCAGAAGGTATGCTCCAAATCGCTATTGTTTTGCTCTCAGTGTCGATTTTAGGTTCAATACCATCGCTCTTTGTCGCTGGAAGTATTTTGGGCCTGCTTGGATTGCTGTCGACCCTTAATGGATTTCTTCTTTTAATCTGATGTTTTTGCATCGTCAATTCAATGCCCCGTATGGTCGAAAAATAGGAAGCTATTGAAACAGCAGTAGTTTTGGACTGTAAGGGTTCTCAGGGGCATGAGGGAATGCGCAGAGGCAACCCGCGTGAATTCTGGCACACCGTGCCAATCCTTTTTCCGACTCCTCACCGCCCAACCAAATTACTTATCGCACCTGCTGCCTGTAAGTCATTGAAAATACACGAAGTAGGGACGAGAGCGCTCGCGTCCCTACTGATAACAGAGAGAGGAATTTGCAGGAATCGGGCCGGAAATCGCGCCGCCGCCGAAGCGACGCTCGCGACATCATTGCGGTTTTCAATGGGGGCGCGGGCAAAAAAAATCCCAACCGATAAGTGTTGGGACTTTGAGTATTGGTGGTGGGGTGCTACCAGAGGGCAAACAGTCTCGGAATAGCGATCCCCGGTCCTGACTAGCCACAGCTAGCTAGTGCGAAATCGCTCACCGTTTCCCAGAGAAACCAGCAAATTCAAGCCCCAATTTTATTGATTTGCGGACTGCGGTTCAAATCCGTTAATCACCTCTGTTTTTAACTGAGACTCTATTGCCCGTTCCGAGCCTTGTGATTCACTTCATCTTGTATGGCCTGGCACTTCTCCATAATTTCAGCAAACGATGGCTGATCAAGCGCCAGCAAGCCGTCCTCCGACATCGCGGCGTAGTCGCTTTCTAATGCAGCCAATGCTGCACCTGCGGGCACCAGCTGAAGTCCGCCGGTCACAGCTTTGGAGAAGTCGACCTTTGATCCATGGGCATCTTTCTCGGCGAAGAAGACCGACTTGTGTTCGGCCACCGCTCTGGCCAAATGGCGATCACCGGCGGCAAGCGCTACGAGACCGGTTTTTGCCATGGCGGCCAAGTCATACCAATGACGGGAATATCGCTCACCGCGCAAGCGACCCTGCAAACTGTAGACGTGTGCGGCCGTGGCCTTTTCCCAGAAAGTGCGCTCAACAGCCATGACCAGGGGCGCTGCAACTGGAAATTCGACGCCCTCAATCACTGTTGCGATGTCGCAATCAACCATGTGCCTACTGTTGGGCTCACCAGTTGCGCGGGCACCGAACTCCAGCTGTATCGACGCTGAAGCATAGCCCGTTCCCGTTTTCATCGCGCTGTAGTCAATGATCAGTTTCTCGCTGTCCTTTCCATCAACTCGGAACTCAGCTTGCGCTCTGCTACTGACCAATGAATCTTCAAGAACCGGCTTGACGGAGCCCGCGATCCATTCAGGCAATCGTGCCCGAACCGCGCTTGTGATTTTCTTTTCCTGACTAGCCGAAACTGGAATTGGATTGCCGCCCTGCAACAGGTCTGGTACCAACTCCCGGATGTCGTAGGTCAAATCAATGTCTTCAGAAAACCGATCAATGATTTTGTAGACCTTAGAGAGTGAAGTGCCGCCTTTAAATGTCAATTTATCGGCCAACGGTGAAGCGTAGATGGCCGACAAGGCCCAGACGACCCAGATATCTTTTTCCAACAAATGGGCTGGACGACCAGTACGCCCGGCCGCCACATCAAGAGCTTCGGCCTGATCTGCGCGACTGAGTGCGAACCATGACTCAGACAAAGGTCACCTCACTGACGGCACGTGCCATCCAACTTGGCATCGCAGCGCGAGCGGCACGCATGGCTTCCCATTCGGCCGTGGGCAACTTGGAATGCAGGATTATGAGCGCCGAAGGGGCCCGCTCTGCCCCCAACCAAGCCAAGGCACGAATGGCCATGCCTGCTGGACGTTTACCCATGAGCAACTGCCAAGGCGAGCCATGCTTGAATACTACATCCTGACGGCCCAGGCGCAGCTTGCGCGAAGGACCTGAGGTCAGAAAAACCTCCCGTACCGGCACCTGCGTCGTCAACCCCAGGGCATTCGCTTCCGCAGCGCCGCTGGGCACCACCAACTCACCACTGGTTGCCTCAATCGCCTCCACCACAGTTTGTGTGGACGGGGGACGCGCCCCAAACCTACCCTGCACCGGCAAGGCGTAGACGCCACGGCCTACGCGCAAAAGCTTCTCTTCGCGCGCTAGGCGCGTGAATGCCTGGTCAATCGCAGCGCGAGAAGCCAGATGCAAGAACTCCTTTGGCGAAAGTAGACCGCCCTCAGGCAAGGCTTGAGCAGCAGCAAGGATGGATTGGACAAGTTGGCTCATATGCAGGCTCTGTTTGTCAGAATTATAAATTGGTTTCTGACATTTTGCAAATTGATGCCCAATGTTCATTTAGGCCCCAAGCGGGCGAAGCCGAGCACAGTGTTGTTGAAACGCTGTGTCGCGATTCGGCAAGAAGTCAAATGGTGCCCTTATCAGGGGGCCCTATGAAATCTGTCAAATCACTCATCAATCGACGTCAGGAAATTGAACAACAGTTGCATGCAATGGTTTGGTCAATGCCCATTGCATCGATGCCCGCCGCTCCCTTATTGGATTTGACCCGTTTCATCGCCCTCAGTAGGTTCTCTCTCGCCAAGACTTCGAGTAAAAGTCCTGACCCTGTGCTCTCGGGGTCCTGAGTCGGGCCGCAGGTTTCATCGCTGACAGACCCGCGCAGGGCTTCACCCTTTGCTACGCCTGCCCGCTCAATTTTCATTGACATCTGATGCTTGACCTTTGACATACCCACGTCCTTGAACACTCCTCCTCGTTCGGTCCTTCGCCCTTTTGGTGGACCCTCATCGGGCACCGACTCAGACTACTACGACCTCAGCTGACTTCTCACTCCGGTTCGACACCGTCCCCCTTTCAGGCGTAAAGTGAGATCTCCCCAGGTAAGAACGCACTCCTTCACTGCACAACCGCCAGATATACACCACCTCGCTTTGATCACAAGAGCTTCTTGGTTCATTGCCCAGTCGCCCTGCTTGGCAGTGCCTCATATCCGATTCTTGTTCATCGGCTCACAGTTTATGCTCCACGCTTCCTTCCCAC
>Ga0114971_10001238_pt1 | contig 17361 bp, 15 predicted proteins | sample M_140625_MF_Meta_FD_87320 | JGI IMG/M metagenome (GOLD analysis project Ga0114971, IMG submission 87320) | Freshwater microbial communities from Lake Montjoie, Canada to study carbon cycling - M_140625_MF_MetaG | ecosystem: Environmental > Aquatic > Freshwater > Lake | place: Lake Montjoie...
TAATATAATAATTTTATCATATAAAAGTAAATTAGCTTTAGTCCAATTACCAATATTAGAACCTATATCAAAGCATATATTTTTTTACAATAAAATGCATCTCCCCATCTGTAATTTTCACACCAAGAGGTTTCTACCCTATGAAATCCAAATGTTTTTAAATACTCATCAATCTCTGTAACAAGAGAACAGTCTTTGTAAACATAGTCAGAATTTACTTCTGTATAAATATAATCAATTGAAGGTAAATAAGCCTCCATACTTTTTAACGCTTTTAACTCAACTCCTTGAATGTCCAAATTTAAAAAATTATAAGGAATATCATACTTGCATATAATATCTTTTAACATTTTAGTAGGTGTTGAAAAACTGCTCACATAATGCACGTGAGGATGAAACGTAGAATGCAAGCCAAATTCAAGTATAGAAGAGGACTGTCCATTATTTGATACATTAAATGTAACAATTTCTTCTTTATCTGAAATGACAGCCTGTTCTATAAGGATATTAGAGTACAATAATTTGCAATGATTAACTTTTTCTTGAAGTGCTTCGATCCAAAGAATTTTTTCTCGTTGAAGATACTTTTCGTATAGTTCAAGTTCTTCGCAATGATGCGCTCCAACATGCAAAATGCCATTAAATTTTATGGAATATTTTTTTACGAGATCATCCAAAGAAATTAGCATTATTTAAATAATTGTATTATATTTAAATAATGAATAAGAAACTTGTTCAATATCCATCTGGATCTCATCACAAAAATGATGAAAGTATACAACGGATGTGTAAAGTGTTGTCAATTAATTTTGAATCCACAGAAGATGTTAATAGATTAAAACAAGATGATTATGATTACTTGTGGTTACCTATAAAATTTGTATCGCCTGATGAAATTCCTAAAAAAGTATTTATTTTATATGGTCCAAATTTCTTTGTATTTCCTAATAATAGCTGGATCGATGGAAAACAACATGAAGACTGGAGTAAAAGATGTATTTATACATCATTATCTGAATGGGTCACAGAACTTTATGGAGAATTTGTAAAAGAGTCTGTTATCCCAATAAAAGCCATTCCATTTGGTGTAAATGATGACATATTATATGAGCGTGTGATCCCATCTGTATATGACTGTATTATTTATTTTAAAAATCGACATCCTTCATTATTAGAAAATGTTGTCTCAAGTGTGTCAAGTAAAGGATTAATTTATCGAGTATTCTCATATGGATCTTATTCAAATGATGACTTTTTATACTCTTTGCGACAATCAAAATTTTGTATATGGATTGGAAGTCACGAATCACAAGGATTTGCATTTCAAGAATGTATGATGACAAATACTCCAATGTTGGTTCTTGATGTAACAAGTATGTTTGATGAATATAATGGACCTAACATGGTTTATTCTAACTTTCTTGGACAAAAACAGTTAAAATCAACATCTGCAACGTGTTGGACAGATAAATGTGGTGAAAAATGTACAGTAGAAAATTTTTCAGAAAAACTTGAACTTATTCAGTCAAGACTTCACTTATACACTCCCCGAAAAGTAATTATTGAACAACGATCGGATAAAGTATGTATGGAACTATTGCTTGATTGCTTTCATAATTTAAAGAATTTAGAATAATACAAAACAAATATGAAGCTATTTGTTCATGGATTTTGGAGCGGTTTCATTGAAAATACAAACCCTGTTGGTGTTAATTTTTTTATAGAATTGCTTGAAAATGTATTCTCCACTAAGATCGAGCTTGGCACATTTGATGAAAGCGATATTTTATTAGAAACTATTTTTGATCATAAAACATTCTTGTTTGATAAAAACTGGAAATATACATTTTTATTTTCAGGAGAATCACGCTTAAGACCTCTACATCAAAATTATTCTTGTGTATTATACGGAGAAAGAAACAATAAAAATATTATAAATGTTCCTTTATTTATTCCATATCTATATTCATCTAAACTATTATTAAAATTAAACGAAAAAAAGGCTCATTTTCTTCCTTCTAAAAAAGTATGCGCGATAATAAGCAATCCTTGTGGCAATTTTCGCAACACATTTTTAGATCGTCTTGAAAAAAAAATAAAGATTGACTATGCTGGAAATTATAAAACAAATATTCCTATCATAAATTATACATACAACACACCAGAATTTATAAATTGTATTAAAGAATACAGGTGTATCATTTCTATGGAAAACAGTAGACAAGATACATATATTACAGAAAAAATTACCCATGGGTTTATAGCCGGAAATGTTCCAGTTTATTGGGGTTCAGATAAAATTTCCAGTTATTTTAATAATGGTCGTTTCATTAATGTAAAAGAAGACTCAATTGATGCTTCTATAAACACTATTATTGATATTTGTGAAAATGATGATAAATATTTAGAAATGATAGAACAGAATGTATTTCCAAATAAAGATAACAAATTAGAAAGAACTATAAATGTAATTGCAGATGATATTAAAAATTTGTTATTTAGACCTTATAAAAGCATTGATAAAATTTTTGTAATATCATCTATTGAATTTGAGCCAGAAAGATATAAACGATTAGTAGATATGTTTTTATCTATAGGTGTAAACTCTCATAATCTGTCATTTATTTGTCCTACTTATAAACAAACTATTACATCTGAAATAATGGGCATGTATGTAAAACAAAATCTTGTCCGAAAATTAAGGTATCTGGGAATGAAAAAGTCTGAAGTATCATTATTTTTAAATTACAAGGCTGTACTCGAATACATTTGTGCCAATTATTTAGATGGACACTTTTTAATTTTTGAAAGTGATGTCTATAAGACAGAAGATATAGACAAGTTTTCTAAATTTATTGATTATTTTGTTTCTAAAAAAGAATGGGATCTTATTCATATTGGCAAAGAAGGAGAAAACCAGTATTATACAAATCCTTTTATGGAACACAGTCCATATAGAGATTTTACTATTTCATCAAGTACTCCTTTTATTGAAGATATAACTACGCCCAATGATTTACACCGATTAATAAGAAAGTTCCATACTAGATGCACTGATTCATTTTTATGGAGATATAGAGGAGTTGAAAAATTTTTAAAATATATGAATACTAGTCTATATGAGGTACCGTTTGATTATTATATGAGTAATTTTTTTGAAATAACCCCAGACTTTAAACAGTATTGGTCTATGGATACATTTTTTATACAGGGAACAAACAATGGTCTTGAAAAATCGACTATACAAACAGATACAGAATAATCACAACTTTTTTGTGAAAAAGCAATACAAAAAATATTATGTGTAAAATACACGGCTTTTTCACAAAAATCCGTACCAAAAACGTAACATTTAAATTAACTATTTAGAGCCACGATCTCGCTTCAAAAATAAAAAGGAAGTGCTACATATAATTTTAATATTATATGTATTTTAACCACAAAATCAACCACTAAAAATAACATTTTTATAAAAAAGGAGGGTGTAAATAGATAGTCAACATGCTGTGTAAAATAACTATTTGAGTCCATAAATAGTTTATAAAAGATAACTTAAAGATGAGTTAATATTAAAAATGACATTAAATACTAATATACATGATTCTGGTTTTTTTTCTACATGTACAGTTATTATTTATAATATCATCGAATATATTGAAAAATTTAAAAAGTATCCATTAAAGATCAACGGTCAAAATAGTTTTTCTTGGTATAAAAAATATGGAGAAACTGGATCAATTTTTAATGATTATTTTTTAGAAAATACAGATTTATCTATGAACTATGATTTTCTAACTGATATAAAAGACTACTTCACTGATGAAAGTAATGAAAGTAATGAAATACAATTCTGTAACTTTTCAAAATTACGTTATGATATGATTAGCCCAATTATTAAAAATTATTTTTCTCCTAGTAAAGATATTTTAGAAAGAGTGCATCTTTTAGAGTCAAAATACTCTATTGATTATGAAAATACGTGTGTATTATTTTATAGAGGCAATGATAAGGCAACAGAAATGACTTTATGTTCATACGAAGATATGTATAAGATTGCTTATAAAGTACAACAAGAAAATCCATTTATTAAATTTTTAATACAAAGTGATGAAACAGAATTTATTGACTACATGAGTGATAAATTCAGACATTCTTCATTTTATTTTAAAAACGAAATTAGGCATATTAAACGATCAAATACTACAGTAGATAGAGTATATCATAATTTGAATAATGAATTTTCTAAAAATTTTCTTGCAATTACATTATGTATGTCAAAATGTCGTAATATTATTTGTGAGTCTGGTAATTGTTCTCTTTGGATAATGCTGTTTCGTAACAATTCAAATGGAGTATGTCAATTTTTAAACGGAAAATGGTTTAATAATATTTAATTTCTATTTAAAGATTTTTTTAAATAGAAAATGACAACAATAGCTTTTCTGAGTAACAAATTAACACTTCGAGGAACAGAAGTCGCATTATATGATTATGCCGATTATAATGAAAGTATCCTTGGAAATAAAAGTGTTATTATCACACGTGATTATGAGTTAATTAAAAACTTATGGGATGTTGATATACAGGCATATAATAAGTTTAAAAATCGTTTTATAGTAGAATATTACCAAAACACAAATGACATTGATTCTATTGTATTAAAACATTCGATATCTCATTTATTTATAGAAAAAGCCGGAGACTGGGATGGGTTATTGTCTAGTAAATGTAAAAACTTGATTCATTGTGTATTTACTACTGTACAACCACATGGAGAAGTATATAGTTCTCTTGGAACTACTGTTAATAATATTTGTGGCACAAATTATCCAGTAGTTCCTTATATGGTAACATTACCAAATCATTCCGATGATTTAAGAGAACAGCTTGGGTTTACTAAAGATTCTATTGTATTTGGAAGATACGGTGGAACAGAATCATTTGATATACCATTTGTGTATGAGTCAATTAAAAAAATTTTATCAAAAAGATCAGATATCTTCTTTCTTTTTATGAATACAAATATTTTTTATGAACATCCTAATATAAAGTATTTACCAGGTTCAAGTGATATGATATACAAAAGAAAATTCATAAATACATGCGATGCTCTCATACATGCGAGAGAAAGAGGAGAAACGTTTGGTCTAACATGTGGAGAATTTGCAATATGCGAAAAACCAGTTATTACGTTTAAGCATTCTCGTGAAAATGAACATATTTTAATATTAAAAGAACAAGCTGTATGCTACGCAAATGAAGATGAACTTTTGGAAATATTTGAAACATTTGAAAAAAACAAATATGATATGAAAAACAATGGATATATGTTTTATTCTCCAGAGAATGTAATGAATATTTTTAAAAATGTCTATTTATCAATTCCAAAACCATTATATTTATTTGATGAAAAAAAAAGTACTTGTTTATGTGAAATTATGGGAAGAAACAAGTCTGATAAAGGAAGTGTAAATATTAGAACTAGCTGGCATAATTATACTACTTTTTATTATAGTATATTTAAGGATATTCAGGATATGGAATTAAAAGTATTTGAATTAGGGTTAGGAACTAATAATGTAAATATTCCATCTAATATGGGACATTTGGGTAGACCTGGTGCATCTTTATATGGATGGTCAGAATTTTTTAAAAAATCTTCTATATTTGGAGCTGATATTGATAAAGAAATTTTATTTAATACGGATAAGATTAAAACCTTTTATTGTGATCAAACAAACCCTGTAATAATTAAGCAAATGTGGGAGGAGGCTAGCTTAAAAGATAATATGGATATTATAATTGAAGATGGGTTGCATACATTTGATGCAAACGTATGTTTCTTTGAAAATAGCATTCATAAATTAAAAAAAAAAGGATATTTTATCATTGAAGATATATTAAAAACAGAAGAATATTTATTTGCAAACAAGATTAAAGAATGGGAATTAATCTATAAAGATTGTATATTTACTTTATTGTCTATTCCATCTGATTGCAATAAAGTAGACAATACTTTGTTAGTTATTTATAAATTATAATTTAACCCATTCCTCTGGGAATCGCCCTGACATATCCTCCGCAAACCCAAACCATTTTTCTGGATAAATCACTTTTTTAGACCCATTTGCATTTAAATATGCTCCCCACCAGCTGAATGTGCTGTTTGCGATGATATGGTGCTTGCACATCGACATCAGCAACATCTCTTCCCAATCATCCAAGCCAAAAGGTTTTGATGATGTAAACGTCAAGTCAAGTTGTTGTGTAGCCTTAAACTCGTCTTTTAATCGCTGAATAGTCGTCTCGACATAGTCACGATCTTCATCCTCATAAAAATACAGAAAATGTGTGCACTGCGTGTCATTTACTATTCGCTCAACGCTTTTTTGATAATAATCATACCCCAAAATAGGGTGGCATTGTTGGTACTTTTTATAATCTCCCAAACGAAAATGAAGACTGGTCGCGTTTAGGTCTGCGGACCCTATTTTTTTCAATACGCCTTTTTTCTTCTCATTAAACCCAATCAAACTGTAAATGGTGTCATAATATTCCCTAAAATAGTGCGGGCGTTGAAAGTAGCCTTGCAAGACAACCGGGTTTGTGGATGAAAAAAGATGGTCTTCTTTTATATACACGGTGTCTTGCTCATATGGTTGGTCTTTTACAAAGGGGCGCAAGTGTGTAAAGAGTGTATCCCAGTATGGGTAGCGTGTAGTATTGTTTGGAAAGCTTGTCGTGTATTTAAACCAGAATAGCTTGTTATGTTCGCGTGCGTATCGAATGGTGTTGAAAATCATAAAAAGTTGATTACCAAGACCGCCGCACAAGTCACACGTTACAGACATCCCTCTTTTCCCTTTTATTTATTTATTATTGATTTAAATGTCAATAATAAACTCACTTTTTATTTAAACTCTAATTTAAACCCGTCGCGCGGGAACGGGATCCCGCCCCTTAGTCATCCTCCAAATCCACCTCGTTATCTAAATCCTCCTCCTCTTCCTCAATATCGTCTTCATCCAACTCCTCTTCGTCTTCTTCATCCAGCTCGTCCACCTTTACATTTTGCAACCCCTTGTCAACACTTAAATTCTCTGGAAGCTTGTATAAAAACTTGTACTTTTTGCATGTTTCAATGTCCTTATCCGTCAACGAGTCTAGTTTTCCATTTTGATTTTGTTTGCCAATGACCATCTTTGTTTCCTTATTAAACACCAGCCCCGACTCAAAATGCTCTTCATTGCCAAACTTGTTTCGGCGAATCTCCAATGTTCCCGATTTCTCTGCAACGCTTGCCAAGACAGGCGCAGTTGGTGCCGACGCCTTGGATTTGCTAGTGCTTGCCTTGACAGCCGGCGACGCGGACGCCGAAGACGACGATCCGGATGCTTTTAGCGAATCAAGCACGCGTTGGATGATTTCTTCTTTTTTTCCCGATTGTTTCAACCCCTTGGACTTGCAATACGCCATCAAGTAGTCTTTTGTGCATGTCAACACCTTCTCCGGTGTCATCTCGGTAACGTCAGCAGATGCGGATTTCTCATTCTTCTCCCCCTTCTCAGACGAAGAGGAAGAGGAAGAGGAAGAGGATACCGGTGCCTGGTCATCGCTCCACAAGGCGTACACGTCCATCTTGTTTAATCCAAACTTTTGAGCAATGGTCTCGCAAAACTCGAGAATAATGGAATCGATCTGCTTTGATAACTTTGACATATTGGTTTGCTTCTTGTTTAAACGTTTAATGCTTTAAATTTCAAAATTCGATTTTAAGAAAATATAAAAAAGCGAGTAAGAATCGTCTTCTATTCATCTTTGGATACAAACGTATACCCTTCTTCAAAATAAAAAGACAATTCAAGTGGAATGTACACATTTTTTTCGCGAACATCTAACAAAACGTCGCTACAAAATACAGAATCTTCGCATCCACCTGACCCTTGAACGCCTGGAATTCTGTTAAAAGAACTTTCTTCTCTATATTGGATTCGATCAAAAACATCTCGTAAAATAGACGAGTGTCCATGATGAATTGGTAGTCTATAATCATCAATATGTACGGCACACCTAGATGGCGCAGGTGCAAGCTTTCCATAATGATAAACAGCATGTGGATACAACGACGCATTGATGACACGATTGGTATAACTATGTAAAACAAGTTGACAATCTGTTTGCTGAAACGCAGATGTTATAAACTCAATGCGCTGAGGGTGCATTATATCATCTGCGTCCATATAACTAATAATGTCTGTATGTAAATGCCGTGACGCAATATTGCGATTTTCGGAGGCATTTTTACGTTCTTTGGTAGTCATGATATCTAGTTTAAAATCCGTATATTTTTCACGAATGTCATTGACATCTTTGTTATCAGGCAACGTCGAGGAACAGCTAACAACAACATGTGTCGGTTTTAATGTTTGAGCTTGAATTGAGTCTAATAAAATTTTCAATTTTTGTAAATGATAAATATAAGATGGAATCGCTACACCAATTGTTCGCATTTTAGTTTATAAATATATGTTTTAAATAACCTTTAAGACATAAAATCTAACTTTTTTCATCTACAAACATAGGTGGTATCATTAAATGATAATTAATCTTAATTTATAAGGTTATATAAATTAACGATGCGAAAGCCGAGAATCGAACTCGGGAAAGGAGCTCATAAGACTCCTGTGATACCACTTCACCACTCTCGCTTCTATATAGAATATTATATTTTTAAATATCAATTAAAAACAAATTAAAAATATAAAGTTATAAAGCTATTTAAAAGCGTGCAAAAATATAGAAGCCCGTTTGGCCAAGTGGCAAGGCGTCAATCTTGTAAATTGAAGATCACGTGTTCGATTCACGTAATGGGCAACTTTGATATATAAAAATATATCAAAATATTGAACCGATTTTGGGGTTCGGCCTTTTTTAAAGGCTGATTTGGGGTTCGGCCTTTTTTAAAGGCTGATCTGATTTGGGGTTCGGCCTTTTTCAAAGGCTGATTTGGGGTTCGGCCTAAGCTTTACAGTTCAACTCTCCCGTCGCCTCCACATACGCATTGCATCTGTAGTGAATATACAAAATCATCCCAATTGTTATCAACATCAATGTCCCCATCCCCATCCATCGCGTATAATAAATCATACGCTTGTCGGGGCATAAAATTTTTGCATTGTCAAGTGTCTCATCGTCCTCTTTTTTATCAAGCTGTTTTTGTTGGCATCCCATATGCACGCAACTCACAAACACAGCAAGAAAAATAATTACAAAATCCGTTATTCGGATCACCTTTCTGTATTTTACATAAACGACGTAAATCAAAAGGATATACACGCTGATGTCTTTGATATGATCATACAAGTCGCCTCCTTTGCTTGTCATATTATATTTTCGCGCGAAATGTCCGTCCATACAATCAAAAAAGTATGAAATGGTATATAATATACCAAATGCTATCGGGTAGCCGTTGTACAGGCAAATCACAGAAAGGACTCCCGTGATAAGCGAATAAGTTGTAATCATATTGGGTGTATGGCCAGTACTTTTAAAGAACGGACAAAGGGCGTCGGCGAGGGCAATCATGCCATTGTCAATCGGCGAATCCATGTTATCCGGAATTTTTCTCATTTATATTTAATATAAATATAAATTACCGCTTTTTTACCCCTTTTTCACAAAAAATCAGCCTTTAGAAAAGGCCGAACCCCAAATCAGATCAGCCTTTAGAAAAGACCAAACCCCAAATCAGATCAGCCTTTAGAAAAGGCCAAACCCCAAATCAGATCAGCCTTTAGAAAAGGCCGAACCCCAAATCAGATCAGCCTTTAGAAAAGGCCAAACCCCAAATCAGATCAGCCTTTAGAAAAGGCCGAACCCCAAAATATATTTTATTTTTCTTCATTTTCTGTAAATTCTTCAAAGTTTTCTTCATTTTTTTCTTCAATTTCTTTCTCGTTTTCTTCAATATTTTCTTCAGCATCTTCTTCAATGTCTTCGTCATCTTCGTCTTCTCTTTCCAACTCAATTTGCACGCGTTGATGATAGCGCATATTTGCATACATATGTCCGTCCGTGTCGCACTCCACACAAAGATGCATATTACACTGCTGGCAAAACTGCGTCGCAAGGCCATGCGACCGATCTATTACACAATAGTTTGGCTGTTCGTGAAAGGCTTCGCTAGCGTCTTCGCGCGGGTCTTCGTGAGCAAGTTGTTCGCTAGCGTCTTCGCGCGGGTCTTCGTGAGCAAGTTGTTCGCTAGCGTCTTCGTGAGCAAGTTGTTCGCTAGCGTCTTCGTGAGCAAGTTGTTCGCTAGCGTCTACTTCCTCTTCGTCATCTCGGTCAAGCGCCTCATCATTAATCACAATATTATAAATAACATTATTTTCATCAACGTTATAAACATGAAGCACAAAATCACCATGATCTTCTTGTATAGGCTCCTCAATAGGCTCCTCATCCTGCTCCTCAAAGGGATCCTCATTTTGCTCCGCAAAGATCTCCTCGAAATCTACTTTATATTTGGCAATTTCGCCGCGACACACAGGACACTTGTAATTTTCAGCAACCCAATCCGTAAGACACTCTTTATGAAAAAGATGCTTGCACGGAATAGTATACAACTGGGATTCCGCTAAAAACTCGTCCAAGCAAATCGAACAACTTTTTTCATCCGTCTGTAATTCAGAAAATGCAACAACCTGCAATTTTGCCAATTCTTCATCGGGAACAATTCGCTTGAAATCTTGCATTTGTTGCAACTCTTGCTGACTAACAGCGTCTCCAACAGCGTCTGCCTGGGCAGCCGGAGGAATAAGCACATTCATAATATTCAACACACGTTGGGCAACGGCCTCGTCCGCGCGTTGCAAATTGTACAAAATCGTGCGCACCGTATTCATTTTTTCTTCCACCTCTTCCGTCTGCGAAAGCAAATAAACACCAAGCGAGTAGTAAATGTCTTCATAAGTCTGATCAGCTTCAAGCAAGATCTGAATAATCCTATTAAAATGATTTTCGTCCGAATAGTATTCAAACTGACTTACATACGGAATAACGACATTGGTAATGGTGGCAACGACCTCCTCGCTATACTTGAAAAAGTAGTTGACGTCGTTTAAATAATGGTATCGACTTTCAGATTGCATTTTTACCGTTTCCACCGTTCTTATTTTAAAGAATTTTATAAAATAAATTTTTCGATTTTAGAAAAAGTTTCATACAATAAAATGACGACTTATGCCATTTCAGATACATCACAATCATTTATAAGTATGGCACGACTCATTGGTACACAAGACAACCAAGTATCCATAAATTCTATAGACATTTCACCCAGTTCTATCAATACTAAAAACGTTATCATTAGTGAACAACTTTTTTGTGGATTGCAACCACCTAATCCATCTGACTTTACTACATACGCTGGATTGGTCAAAATAAATATTATATTCAAGACCTTTGATGAATTTCATACGTATAATCCGTATAGTACATCAACTATAGAAAGTTTTAGTAAAGCAGGAGTTATCCCGATTACTCGTCCAGGTTCGGCTGATAATATGCACTATTTCAAAGATATGTCGGGTGTCATTACACAAGATCCATTTCAAAATTATTTGGAGCTTGTAAATATAGATAATTTTTGTCATATAAGCATCTATGTTAAAAAAAAGATTACTATCGCTGCGAAACATCACATCCATGCTGGATCTGGTTTTATCCAGTCGTCCGACCAACGTATCAAAACCGACATCCAGACATATGACTCATCTCTCGCATTGGATCAAATAAAAGCATTGCGTGTGACCTCCTATAAAAAAATTGAAACACCTCTTCAAGAAGAAATAGGATTTATTGCACAAGAAGTACATAAAATCCTTCCAAACGCAGTCGAAAAAATGACAATGTATATTCCCAACATACACAAGTGGATTTCGTGTACATATGATGATAAAAAACATACAATTAGCGTGGACAACTCCTCCTTAAATCTCAACTATAAAGAAAATATCCAAATAAAAGATAATAAAGAGTGTACGTATTCGTGCATCGTGATTGATACTGAATACGGTGCTGTTCTCCATTCCACAGAATTTGTGACAAAACCGCCTTCTATAAAAGATAAAGTATTTTTATATGGTAAAAGTGTTGATGATTTTATGTCCTTAAATAAGAATGATATTTTTACAGTTGCCGTCTCTGCTATTCAAATGCTTGATCAAAAAGTGACCGATTTAACCAAACGTCTTGAAGCACTTGAACGGCGCTAAGATTGTTTTTTTAGATAAGAAATTTGCTGTTTTAAATCTTTTACGCATTCAATCAAAATCGCTGTAAGTTTAATGTAATCTACTGACAGTATACTATTTTTATCCGTGTTGACCAATTCTGGGAATTGTTGCTGAACATCTTGTGCAATGACGCCTATTTCAAGTTTTTTCTTTTTATCATCATCCTTCCAATGATAATAAACGCCTTTCAATTTGTCAACACGCTCCAATGCATTCTCAATCGGCCGAATATCTGTTTTTAAACGTTCATCAGATTGAATAAGCAGTTGCCCTTGCATTAAACTAATATTTCCTTGCTCCAAAATAATACTTCCTTCTGCTAATCTAATATCTCCATGGTTTAAATTAATATTTTCACTGTCCAACCCAATACGCCCATCTGATGAAACCAAATTTTCCAAATCATCTTTAATATTTTGTTTTATTGCATTGAAAAATTCAAATTCAGTATCATCTATAGCGTATGTATCGTCATATGACATCTTTATCTTTTAATTTTATTTAATCTTTAAACGATTATTATAGACAGCACTCAACCTGGTCGGATTAGCAAGTTTGTCGTCTCCTCAATGCTATTCTTTTTCGTGTAACGCATTCCGCATTTTTTCAAGACAGGGTTTGTATTTTTTTACAGCACTTCTTTTATGGATCCAAATCGTAACGTTTTTAGTGCCACTTAAGAGGCAAATGACCATTTAAATCCACCCGATGTCTTGTAAATACCCCTACAGCACGCACTAATAGAACTGCTTACAATTGTTGTCATCTTTGATGCTTCTGATATCGACCGAAATCGTGCAATTTCATCGCCCGTCGTCGCATCCATCTGTATGATTTTATTTGATCTGTAATTAGTCGGCTTGTTTCGCAAGGGCTCCTCAAGTTTTCCTTGTTTCTTTAGGCATCCCTTTGTTTTTTGATGCGCTTGTATGTACAGAGAATAAATGTCTTTCTCGCAAAATTCGCATTTAACGATAGTCATATTTTCCGTGTATCGTTTATCTCGAACACTTCTATTACGGCACGATTTACACACATTTCGAATAACTTCTTTTGTATGTGCATGAAAATCCGAAATGGATAAAAGGTCTTTACATTCCGTACACTGTCTTGTCGTGTCGTCAAGGCCATTCTTCTTTGTATAGCACGAAATACAATCGTCATACAAGGAGTTATCCCTTTTTTTATAAAACAAATCAAGTGCAAGCAATTCGTTACATGATGTACACGTCTTTTTGTTGTGTGTTGGATCCGTTTTTAGTTTTTTACGAAGCTCTTTGATTTTTACTAGACAACATGCCTTGCAATCCGACCGATATACAGATGGGTCATCTAGATCTTTGTTCTTGGCGTTGTGTAGGTAAAAACGTGTTTTTAAAGGTAAATCAAGTAAGCATGTTCCGCATTTTTTCAACAAGGTTTGAGAAGTTTTATTGGGTGCCTTTTTAAATTTAAATTGTCCGGTCTTTCTCAATTCTATTAAAACCTCTGTGCATACTATTTTTTGAAAATTTTCCACAATCGGTTTATTCGAGCGCATTATCATCATATAAAAGCCTGGTTCATTAATTACACACATTTTTTGATCTCCTCCAGTTGTCGTAACTATCATTTCTTTTTTATACTCATCTTTTAAAATTCTTAACCCACTTCTAGCATCTTTAATATCCAATAGTTTACAAACATCTTTCATCACAAACCACGGTTCATCTACACTGCCAACTGTCCTGATTTCTTTTGTGTTTAAAAAATTTTTAATAAAGTCCATTTTATAGTATAATTTTTTATTTATATAGGGTTTGTATTTTTTGCGTACCCTATTTAAAAATTTTAATACGGGGGTGGGCAAATTTTTCCGTCCCTTTTTCACAGTGAGCTAGAGGGGGGGGGTTAAGAATTTATTAATACGGTCCAAATCACATAACATTTAGTGTGTAATTTTTGGCATTTTTCATAAAACTGAATTTATTTTTTAAAAAAAGATGATTTTTAAAAAAATGACGACAAAAGTGTTTCCTTACAAGGACATTTCCTCCGTACAATTTGGCATTTTATCGCCAGAAGAAATCATCGAACGAGCCGTATGTAAGGTCGATAATTCCAAGTTTACAGGACCTAACAGCGTTTACGATTTGAGAATGGGAAGCATGGAACAGGATCAAAAATGTGTGTCTTGTGGGTCCATTCCCAAGATTTGTCCTGGACATAGTGGATACATAGAGCTTAACCACCACGTGCTTCACCCCATGTATCTTCGCCAAATCACCAACTTTTTAAAGTGCTTGTGCGTCAAATGTCATCGCCTCGTTTTATCTGAAGAACACTTAAAATTAGACGGCGTTTTGCGTTACCAAACCGAGTCGCGCTTTGAAAAAATCGTAGAAAAACTTGAGAAAATCGACTCGTGTTACTACTGCCAAAGCCCCAAGCCCAAAATCGCATTTCAGCAAAAAACCAGCGACATCTCGATGAAATTTAAAGACAAAAAAATCATCCTCAAAGAAATCGAAATCAAAAACATTTTTGACCATATGATCGACGACGACGTCCGTCTGCTTGGTTTCAACCCCACGTTTATGCATCCCAAAAATTTGGTGATATCGGTCATCCCCGTCATTCCCCCACGCGCTCGACCGTATGTGATGGCTGCCGACGTCACGTGCGACGACGATATCACCACCCAGTACGTTGAAATTGTCAAGGCCAACCGAAATTTGGTCGACGAAAACACCAACGACTCCAAGCGCGACAAGATTATCCAAACGCTCAACTTTCGCATCAAAACGCTCATGAACAACAGCCAAGGCAAAGCGCGTCATACCAACGGCCGGCCACTAAAAGGCATCAAGGAACGTTTAAGTGGCAAAGACGGCTTGATTCGGTCTAACTTGATGGGCAAACGACGCAACCAATCGGGAAGATCTGTCATTAGCGCCGACCCAAACGCACGCACCGACGAGCTTGTCGTGCCCGAAAAAATCGCGCGCAATTTAACAATGCCCGAAGTCGTCACGATGTACAACCGTGAGGTCATCCAAAGATTGGTCGATGACGGCAAAGCCAACTTTGTGATACGCGACGAAGGCAAAACCAAGATTAATTTAAATTACGCCATGTACAAAAAAGGCACGCAATTGTTGTGGGGCGACAAGGTGATGCGCGATGGGCGTGAGCTTGTGCCGTTTTCCAGCGAGTACAAGCAAATTCGGCCCAATTTTGAGTTGAAAGACGGTGACACCATTCTTCGCAACGGCGAGACTATCACCGCCATCGACTTGCCTAAAAAACGGCCGTTTCGTGTCGAAATTGGCGACACCGTCGAGCGTCATTTAAAGAACGGCGACATTGTGTTGTTTAACCGCCAACCGACCTTGCACCGAGGCAGTATGTTGGCGAAACGCATCATTGTGCGTGGCAACAAGACGTTTCGATTCAACTTGGCGTCAACCAAAAGTTTCAATGCAGATTAACGTCATAGTCTGTAAAAGGAGGCGTGAAAAGCGTTACCTCCTAGTGAGCGTGCCAATGCGCTTGCGAAACATCTTAGAACGACGGGGAGTCCCTTAGAGCATCAACTACTACTTTTTGTTTGAAAGAATAAAGAGGAACTCGGGTAATGACCGAAGCCAGCAGTAATAACGTTAATGATTGGGTAATCCGCGGTATTAAACCGAGATCGCACACGACGGTTTAAACTTCAACGACTGAACGGGTGTTGGTGAATTAAACAATTTGCTTAAGATACAGTCTACTCCCACCCGAAAGGGTGATTTCCATTAGAACGGAAAGTAACAATGATTCCAAGAGGAAATGCTTGGATGAGGAGGTATCCCGTGTATGACGGGGATTTTTAATTTTGTCCTCAACAGTGGGTCGCCATCGTGGTTGCTTTTGTACCGCGATGGAAAAACGATGTAAACAAAGGCTGTAATTTTTATTAATTATACATATAACCCGCTAGTCAAAAAATGTGAGAGGGATAACACGTATTTTTTTGGCGAGACTTTTAAATTGTTCGGGAACATCCTAAAGCTTTATCTACTACCTTTATTTGGAAACAAATAAACGGGACCTACGCGTAATGGCGTAATGCCAGTAAAAATGATAAAGATCCTTTGAAAGAAGAATGGAATACCCGCAGCCAAGCTTCCCTGTCTTGCTAAACTAGAGACGAGAAGAAGGTTCAGAGACTAAACAGAAGCCCGTGATAAATGATGGACTGGTAATCCTGATATCATGTAAGATATAGTCCAATAGTTCTCTGAAAAGAGAAATGCTAGCTACACACTTTAAATTGCCTAAACTAATTTAGCACGGCAATGTGTAGTGATTTGGAAATGAACATTTTTTTGCCACAGGACCCCGACGCACGGGCCGAGTTGGCCAACTTGTCAACGACAATGCACAATATAATGTCGAGTCAGTCGACCAAAAACGTGATTTGTATCACACAGGACGCATTATTAGGCTCCTATCTGCTCACCAAAGATGACCGCGAAATGGACAAGGCCCGTTTCTTTGACATCTGTATGAAAGGCGACGGATGGACGTCCCAGTATATTTTAGAACGCCTTGAATGGATCCAAACTGTCAGTAAGAAACTAGGTTACACTATCCCAATGTACTGTGGCAAAAACCTATTCTCGTTAATGCTTCCCAAAAATTTTAATTATACCAAGAAAAACGATGCGCGCAAAGACCAGCCCGTTGTCAAAATCGTCAAGGGCGTGCTACTCGAAGGCGCGCTCACCAAATCGCAACTGGGACAAGGCCACAACACCATCATCCACGTCTTGCACAAGGAATACGGCATGGAAAAAGCCATCGATTTCTTAAACAATGTCCAGTTTATCGGCAACCAGTTTTTAATTCACCGCTCGTTCACTATCGGCATCCAAGACTGTCTTGCCAAATCCGTCAAAAAAATCGAAGAAATCGCCTACAAGTGTTTTATCGAAGCCAAGAACGCCGAAGAGTCTATTTCCCACGAACGCATCCGCGAACTGAAAATCGGCGCCATTCTCGACAATGCCCGCGATCGATCGCTTAAAATCTCCAAAGGCGA
>Ga0114971_10001239_pt1 | contig 17350 bp, 12 predicted proteins | sample M_140625_MF_Meta_FD_87320 | JGI IMG/M metagenome (GOLD analysis project Ga0114971, IMG submission 87320) | Freshwater microbial communities from Lake Montjoie, Canada to study carbon cycling - M_140625_MF_MetaG | ecosystem: Environmental > Aquatic > Freshwater > Lake | place: Lake Montjoie...
AAATCCAAAAACATGGACTTCTTTTTTAAAGGAAAAAGGAATCACTGTGGTTCATGTAGTGAGCAGTTCTAAATTTGCTTTAAAAGCACAAGAGGTGGGTGTGGATGCAGTTGTAGCCGAAGGTTTTGAAGCTGGCGGTCATAACGGAAGAGAAGAAACTACTACTTTAACTTTGATTCCGATGGTGAAAGAAAATATTAGTGTACCATTAATTGCTGCAGGTGGAATTGCCACCGGACGAGGCATGCTCGCTGCGATGGTTCTTGGTGCAGATGGCGTTCAAATGGGAAGTCGTTTTGTGGCTTCAACTGAAGGTTCGGCACACGATAATTTTAAGAAAACGGTAATTGAAACCCAAGAAGGAGGAACACTTTTAACTTTAAAAGAATTAGCCCCTGTTCGATTAATCAAAAATAAATTCTTTGATGACGTTCAAGATTTATATTCCAAATGTCCGACTAAAGAAGACCTGGAAAATCTATTAGGAAAGCGCCGCGCTAAACGAGGTATGTTTGAAGGGGATTTAGTAGAAGGCGAATTGGAAATTGGTCAAATTGCTGGACTAATTCACGATATTAAACCTGTAAATTTAATAATAAAAGAAATTATAGAGGAATTTGAATTGGCGAAAAAAGAAGTTGGTTCGTATACCTTTTAGGTAAATTCTTAATTTTGTAAAAAACAAACTGTCCATGAAAAAAATATTTTGCTTTTTCGTTTTTACTTTCGCTTTGTATCTTCAAGCACAAGACCGACCTAAATTGGTAGTTGGAATTGTAGTAGATCAAATGAAAATGGAATATTTATACCGTTTTAACAATGATTTTTCTAATGATGGTTTCAAGCGATTAATGAACAATGGCTATGTTTTTCATAATGTAAATTACAATTACATGCCAACCTATACAGGTCCTGGTCATGCTTCTATTTATACTGGAACCACTCCCTCAGTTCACGGAATTGTAGGCAATGAATGGTTTAGCAGAAAACTAGGTAAAGACCGTTATTGCACGGAAGATGCTTCGGTAAAAACAATAGGGGATGGTACAAAAGCAGAAGGGGAGATGTCGCCTAAAAATCTTCTAACTACAACTATCACAGATGAATTACGATTGGCTACCAACTTTAAAGGTAAAGTAATCGGAATGAGTTTGAAAGATAGAGGGGCAATTTTACCCGCAGGGCATTTTGCCAATTGGGCATTTTGGTACAGCAAAACTGGTGCTTTTATTTCGAGTACTTTTTATGATGAAAAATTACCAGAATGGGTAACCGACTTCAACAATGAAAAACATTTTATTCCGTATATTACTAAAGGTTGGGATTTGTTAAAACCAGTAGCAACTTACGATGAAAGTCTTGCGGATGAAAATACCTATGAAGGAAAATTAAACGGAGCCAAACCAGTTTTTCCTTATAATTTAAAAGAAATGTTCAATAAAAATGATGCCGGGATTATTCGTTCAACGCCTTTCGGAAATGATTTATTAGAGGAATTTGCTAAAAAAGCTATCGAAAAAGAAGAACTTGGAAAAGATGGTATTACAGATTTTTTAACGGTGAGTTTTTCATCAACTGATTATGTTGGACATAATTTAGGACCTCGTTCTGTGGAATTGCAGGATACCTATTTGCGTTTGGATTTAACTATTGCTGATTTTTTAAACCACTTAGATAAAACCGTTGGTAAAGGAAATTACCTTGTTTTCTTGACAGCCGATCACGCAGGTGCCGAAAATGCTAAGTTTTTGCAAGACAATAAATATAATGTTACCAATGTGGAGCCTAAAGAAATTGTGAAGGGCTTAAAGAAATTTTCTACGGATACTTTTGGAGAGGATTTAGTTTTAAATTATTCTAATTTCAATTTGTATTTCAATAAAGATAGTATTAAAACAAAAGGATTGGAATTAGCTAATGTAAAGCAAGCCTTTAAAGAGTATTTAATGACCCAAAATCAAATAAAACGAGTGTATAGCGAAGAAGAAATTCTTGGAGCTAATGGTACTGATTTTTACTTGAATTGTATTGCTAATGGATACGATTCCTCAGAAGATGGTGATTTAGTTTTGCTGGACAAACCAGGATATATAGAGTATGGCGCAACTGGAACTTCCCATGGTACTCCGTATAGTTATGATACCCATGTGCCATTGTTATTTTATGGTTGGAATATTCCAAAAGGGGAAACCCACGACCACAAAGATATTACCCAAATCGCTCCCACTTTAGCCCAAAAACTAAAGATTACTTTTCCTAACGGAACCGAAAGTAAAGTATTATTAGAGGTTTTGGATAAGTAATTAAAAAATTAAATTCATAAAAAAAATTCCACTAACTTTAAATTAGTGGAATTATTTTGTTTAAGAAATTTGATAATCTGTGAGTCTGTGGCAATTTTAAACTTCAACCTCAATTTGATTTTTAATCAAATCTTCAAAGGTTTCTCTTTTATTTATTAAATGTCCTTTTCCGTCCTTCCATAAAACTTCTGCGGGTTTAAAACGCGAGTTGTAATTAGATGCCATAGAAAAACAATAAGCACCTGCATTTTTAAAACAAAGAATATCGCCTTCTTTTATTTCTGAAATTCTACGATTGTTGGCAAAAGTATCCGTTTCACAAATATAACCGACCACGGTGTAAAATCGCTCTTTTCCTTTTGGGTTAGAAATGTTTTCAATGGTGTGTTGCGAGCCGTAAAGCATAGGTCTAATTAAGTGGTTAAATCCGCTGTCGACTCCAGCAAAAACTGTAGAAGTGGTTTGTTTTACCACATTTACTTTTGTTAAGAAATAACCTGCTTCACTTACTAGAAATTTTCCTGGTTCGAACGCTAATGTTAAGGGACGGCCGTATTCTTTTTCGAATGCTAAGAAACGTTTGGTTAGTTTTTTTCCGAGTTCTTCAATATTGGTTTCGATATCTCCTTTTTGGTAAGGAACTTTAAATCCACTTCCAAAATCTAAAAAGTCTAAAGATTTGAAATTAGTTGCTGCTTCAAAAAGAATTTCGGCTGCGTATAGAAAAACTTCAATATCTAAAATATCGGATCCAGTATGCATGTGAATTCCGTTAATATGCATTTTAGTATTTTCTACAATTCGAAGTATGTGAGGCATTTGATGGATAGAAATTCCGAATTTACTATCAATATGACCAACGGATATATTAGAATTTCCCCCAGCCATAACATGAGGATTGATTCGAATACATACCGGAACGGTTGGGTGTTTGGCTCCAAAATGTTCTAAAACCGATAGGTTATCAATATTAATTTGTACTCCAAGTGCTGCTGCCTCTTCAATTTCTTCAAAAGAAACGCCATTGGGAGTGTAAATAATTTGATATGGTTCAAAGCCTGCATGAATTCCTAATTTCACTTCTTGAATAGAAACGGTATCCAAATTAGAACCATAAGATTTTAGTAATTTTAGAATAGTAATGTTTGACAATGCTTTACATGCATAGTTAATTCTTAGCCTAGGAACTTTTGCGAAAGCATTACTTAATCGTTTGTATTGGAAATGGATTTTTTCAGCATCATATACATATAAAGGACTTTCAAAACTTTCGGCTAATTTTACTAATTCTTGTGACTGCATTTTTGTTTTTTTTGCAAATTTAAAGTTATATGTTTTGTTATCAAAGTAATTGACTACAACAAAACACTTTTTTATTTTAAATACTTGGTAAATCCCCGTTTCCTTTTGTGGGTAAATTTGTAGAACCCATTAAATATAAATCAACAACCCTAGCTGCTTCTCTACCTTCTGAAATTGCCCAAACAATTAAAGATTGTCCTCTGCGCATATCTCCAGCAGTAAAAATATTTGGTTTATTGGTTTGGTAATTGTTTGCTTTGTAATTATTTTTATGATCAATTTCTAGTCCCAATTGCTCGCTTAATGTTTTTTCAGGACCAGTAAATCCAAGGGCTAAAAGCGCCAATTCGCAAGGCCAAATTTTCTCGGAATCTTCTTTTTCGATTAGTTCTGGTCTTTGTCCGGAAACCATTTTCCAAACTACTTCAACAGTTTTTAATCCAACTAATTCTCCCTTTTCATTTGCAATAAATTCTTTGGTGTTAATTAGCCAGTTTCTATCGCAACCTTCCTCATGAGAAGAGGATGTTTTTAATTGTAAAGGCCAGTAAGGCCAAGGAGTAGACCCACTTCTTTCTTTGGGAGGTTTAGGCATAATCTCAAAATTTGTAACCGATTTTGCTCCTTGACGGTTGGAGGTACCAACACAATCAGAACCCGTATCACCACCACCAATTACAATTACATTTTTATCTTTTGCTACAATCTGATTTGGAATCGACTCACCATTTAGTGATTTGGTTTGTTGCGTTAAAAAGGTCATCGCTTGCACAACTCCCTTACTTTCAATTCCTTTTGTTGGTAAGCTTCTACTTTCTGTAGCGCCTCCGCATAATACTATAGAATCAAATGCATTTAATTGCTCCACACTATAATTAACACCAACATTTACATTTACTTTGAAGATAATGCCTTCGGCTTCTAATACTTTTACGCGTCGGTCAATAATTTCTTTTTCTAATTTGAAATTCGGAATTCCGTACCGTAATAAACCACCAATTGCATCGTCTCTTTCAAAAACGGTTACCAAGTGTCCTGCTCTATTTAATTGTTGCGCAGCAGCCATTCCTGCTGGGCCAGAGCCAATAATAGCAACTGTTTTTCCTGTTCTTGTGGTAGGAATTTGAGGTTTAATCCATCCTTCTTCAAAACCTCTTTCTACTATATTTTTTTCAATATTTTCAATTGCTACGGGTTCGCTAACGATTCCTAATACACATGATTTTTCGCAGGGAGCAGGGCAGAGGCGACCAGTAAATTCAGGAAAATTATTGGTCGATTGTAATATTTCTAGAGCACTTTGCCATTCTTCTTGGTGCACCATATCGTTGAAATCTGGAATCAAATTCCCTAACGGACAAGAACTATGGCAAAACGGAATTCCGCAATCCATGCATCTAGAACCTTGTTCTTTTATTTTTTCTTTGGATAACGGAATTGTAAATTCATTATAGTTGGATAAACGATCTACAACCGTAAGGTTATTTTCATCCGTTCTTTCATATTCTTTAAATCCTCCTAATTTTCCCATTTTTTATTTTGTCAAAATTTATCTTTTTTAATTTTAAATAAGAAAATGCTATTTAAAATTAAACTACTTCTTCTAATTTTTTATTTAATTAAAGTGCTCCTTTTTGTAGTGCTTTTTTGTAATCAGTTGGCATCACTTTAACAAAATTGTTTTGCTGGTTTTCCCAATCTTCCAGAATTCTTTTTGCTAATGGACTGTTTGTAAATAAGGAATGATTTTTTATCAATCGTTTCAATTTAGTTAGATCTTCCAATTCCAAAGGATCAAAAGCTACCATCTCCATATTGCATAAAGTAGCATCGAATGTTTGATTTGCATTATAAACATAGGCAATACCGCCACTCATTCCAGCAGCAAAGTTTCTCCCGGTTTTCCCTAAAACAACTACTATTCCACCTGTCATGTACTCACATCCATGGTCTCCAATACCTTCAACTACAGCGATTGCTCCAGAATTCCGAACTGCAAATCGCTCTCCAGCCATCCCATTTATGTAGGCTTGTCCTGTAATTGCTCCATAAAGAGCTACGTTTCCAATAATGATATTTTCTTCTGGTTTAAACGTTGCTGTTGGTGGAACTTTAATAATTAATTTACCTCCAGATAGTCCTTTTCCTAAATAGTCATTGCAGTTCCCATGAATTTTAAAAGACAATCCATTGGTTGCAAATGCTCCAAAACTTTGACCTGCTGAACCTTCAAAATCAATTAAAATAGTATCTTCAGGTAAACCTTGGGCTCCATAAATTTTAGAAATTTCGTTACTCAAAATAGCACCTACCGATCGATCTGTATTTTTAATTTTAAAATTAACTCTAGTTTTTTCTTTTCTATAAATAGATGGAATAGCTGCTTTAATAATTTCAAAATCTAATACTTTTTCTAGTGCATGGTCTTGGTGAGAATCATTATAATTACTCACTCTATTTGCAATTTCTGGTTTGTATAATATTGCGGATAAGTCCAATCCACTTGCTTTATAATGCTGAATGGCTTTATTAACATTCAGTTTTTGAGATTGTCCCACCATTTCTTTTAAAGTTCCAAATCCTAATTGCGCCATAATACCTCTTAGTTCTTCTGCGATGAAGTACATAAAATTAATAATGTGTTCTGGAGTTCCTTTGAAATTTTTTCTTAATTCAGGATCTTGAGTAGCAATTCCTACAGGACAAGTATTTAAATGGCAAGCACGCATCATTATGCAACCAGAAGCTACCAGTGGTGCTGTTGCAAATCCAAATTCTTCAGCTCCTAATAAAGCTGCAATTGCAACATCGCGTCCCGTTTTTAATTGGCCATCACATTCTAAAACAACCCTTCCTCTCAAGTCGTTTAGTAATAACGTTTGTTGTGCCTCTGCTAATCCTAATTCCCATGGGATTCCGGTATGTTGAATGGATGTTAATGGTGCGGCGCCAGTTCCTCCATCGTATCCAGAAATTAATATTACATCTGCTTTTGCTTTGGCAACTCCAGCTGCAATAGTCCCTACGCCAACTTCAGAAACCAACTTAACATTTATTCTAGCCTCTCTATTTGCATTTTTTAAATCAAATATTAATTGCGATAAATCTTCAATAGAATAAATATCATGATGTGGCGGAGGAGAAATTAGTCCCACATAAGGAGTAGAATTTCTAACATCTGCAATCCAAGGTACTACTTTATCTCCGGGCAATTGACCGCCTTCTCCAGGTTTTGCACCTTGCGCCATCTTAATTTGAATCTCTTGGGCGTTGGTTAAATAATTAATAGAAACTCCAAATCTTCCCGATGCAACTTGCTTAATTGCACTATTTCTAGAATCTCCGTTAAGTTCTTTTTGAAAACGTTTTGGATCTTCTCCGCCTTCACCAGAATTACTTTTTCCGCCAATTCTATTCATTGCAATAGCCAAATTCTCGTGTGCTTCTTGACTAATTGAGCCATAAGACATGGCGCCAGTTTTGAATTTCTTTACAATTTCCGTCCAAGGCTCCACTTCATCAATTGAAATAGGATCTAAATTATTAAATTCAAATAGTCCTCTAACGGTCATTAAATTTTCACTTTGATTATTGACCATTTCTGAATATTCCTTATAACTTTCAGGGCTATTTAAGCGAACAGCTTGTTGTAATTTAGATATTGTAGTTGGGTTAAACATGTGTTTTTCACCATTTCTTCGCCATCTGTAAATACCTCCAATTTCCAATGGTAACAAATTTGCAATTTTAGAATTTGGAAAAGCATTTTGGTATCGTTTTTTAATTTCTTTTTCAATTTCCATCAACCCAATACCTTCAATCCTAGAAGGAGTATTTGGGAAATATTTCGAAGTAAATGTTTTATTTAATCCTAAGATTTCAAATATTTGAGCCGCTCTGTAAGAATGCAAGGTTGAAATTCCAATCTTATTCATGATTTTAAGAATTCCTTTAGCAACCGCTTTATTGTAGTTTTTGATAGCATAATCTGCTTTAAATCCAGTAATTACTCCAGTATTTATTTGATTATGAATTATTTCATTTACCATGTAAGGATTTATAGCACTGGCTCCATATCCGAATAATAATGCAAAATGATGGGGTTCTCGTGGTTCTGCAGATTCAATTATAATTCCAAACTTAGATCGGACTTTTAATATATTTAAAGAATGATTTATATAAGAGCAAGCCAATAACATAGGAATAGGAGCCAATTTATCAGACACGCCTCTATCTGAAATTATTATAATGTTGCAACCTTCTGAAATAGCTTTGAACGTATTTTGTACACTTTTTTCTAGGGCTCGTTCTAGGCCATTAACTCCTTTTTCAATTTCATATAATGTAGAAATAGTAAATGATTTAAAATCTTCATGGTTAATATTTCTAACTTTATCTAAATCTTCGTTAGATATAACGGGATTTTGGATTTTTAATTTTTTACAATGTTTAGGTTCAATATCAAAAATATTAAAGTCTCCTCCAATTGATAAACTAATGTCGGTAATTATTTCTTCTCGAATTCCATCTAACGGTGGATTAGTAACTTGGGCAAATAATTGCTTGAAATAATTATATAAAAGTTGCGGTTGATCAGACAAAACTGCTAGTGGAGTGTCATTTCCCATGGAGCTAAGTGCTTCAACTCCATTTGTAGCCATTGGGCTAATAATGGTTTTCAAGTCTTCAACAGTGTAGCCAAATAACCTTTGACGGGTTTCAAAATCCATCAATTCTACTGGAATTTCATTTTCTGTATAAGGTATTTTTCCTAATTGTAATAAGTTGTCGTCCAGCCATTTTTTATAGGGACGCTTGGTTACAATTGCATTTTTTATTTCATCATCCTCAATTATTCTGCCTTCATTCATGTTTACAAGGAACATTTTGCCAGGCTCTAATCTACCGTGCTGCACCACATCTTCTGGCTTAATGTCTAAAACACCAATTTCAGAAGACATAATTACAAAGCCACTTTTGGTAAGCGTATACCTTGATGGGCGTAATCCGTTTCTGTCTAATAATGCACCGATGACATTTCCATCGGTAAACGGAATCGACGCAGGTCCGTCCCATGGTTCCATAATGCAAGCATTGTATTCATAGAATGCTTTTTTGTCTTCCGACATGCTTTGGTGTCTTTCCCAAGCTTCTGGAACCACCATCATCATTGCCTCGGGTAGAGAACGACCGGTCATTAATAATAATTCAATAACCATATCAATAGAAGCAGAATCCGATTTTCCTTCTAATATTATTGGAAATAATTTCTTAATATCCTCACCAAAAACATCGCTTTTCATCAACTCTTCGCGCGCGCGCATTCTACTAATGTTTCCTCGAAGTGTATTTATTTCGCCATTATGGCACATATATCTAAAAGGTTGCGCCAAATCCCAAGAAGGAAATGTGTTTGTTGAAAAACGTTGGTGAACCAATGCCAAGCGGGTTACTAAATCGGTATCGGTTAAATCGGTGTAGTACCTGCTAATATCCTCGGGCATTAATAGACCTTTGTATATTATTGTTGTGGTTGAAAAACTCGAAAAGTAATATTGATGACTTTGCGATATTTTAGATTTATTAACAGCATGTTCCGATATTTTTCTAGCAGCAAATAATTTTGCGTTAAAAAGTGGTTCGGTTAATTCGGTTTCATTTTTACCAACAAAAACCTGCATTACTGTTGGTTCTTTTTCTGCCGCAATTCGTCCCAGTTTTTTTGCATTAACAGGAACTTCTCGCCAACCCAAAATAGTTAGATTTTGGTCTATAAGTGCAGATTCAAAAATGCTTTTACAATACTCAATTTGATTTTTTTTTTTAGGCAAAAAAAGCATTCCTACAGCATATTCTCTAGAATCAGGTAATTCAAAATTACAAACTTTTTTAAAGAAATCGTGGGGTATATCAAATAAAATTCCAGCTCCGTCTCCTGTCCTGCCATCGGAACTTACAGCTCCTCGATGCTCTAATTTTATCAATATGTCTAATGCTTTATGAATTATGTCATTAGACTTAATGCCGTTTAAATTGCAAATAAATCCCGCACCACAATTGTCGTGTTCAAATTCGGGTAAATAGAGGCCTTGTGCTTTAACTTTCATTCTTGATAATTTTTCACTAAATTACTACAAACGTTAATAATAATTAAATGAAATCGCGGTATTCAATGAATTTTTAAGCACTTTTAAATAATAGTTTGAAATATTGATAATTACCTAATTTAAGACTTGAATTTTAAATAATTCATAATTTGACTAGAATATAAAATCTATTTTCTTGTGGTTTAATGGATAAAATGTACATTTTAACTAATATACTAAAACGTTTTAGTAACTCGAAAAGGATAATTAACTATCAAAAATGTTTTTATTTATTATTGAATTTATGAATTTGATATTTTTTTTTTTTAAAATTATTAAATTCTTGCTATAGATATTTTAAAATATATTTCGCTTTTAACTTCATTTATCTTATTTTTGTGCCACTTTAAATAATTTGATGTTTTTTGCAAGAAATAGACTAAAGATTATTGAATTTGGAAAGATTGCTCATTTTAAGTTTAGAAAACACATTTGAAAAACAATAAAAATTAATTTATGAATATTCACGAATACCAAGGAAAAGAAATTTTAGCAAAATATGGAGTACGTGTACAACGTGGAATTGTTGCAAATAGCCCAACAGAAGCTGTTGCTGCTGCACAACAATTGACTGCCGAAACGGGCACTAGTTGGTATGTTATTAAGGCTCAAGTTCACGCTGGTGGAAGAGGAAAAGGCGGCGGTGTTAAGTTGGCTAAAAACTTAGAACAAGTTTCTGAAATATCTGATCAAATTATTGGAATGCAATTAGTTACACCTCAAACTCCACCTGAAGGAAAGCTGGTAAATATGGTTTTAATTGCTGAAGATGTTTATTATCCTGGTGAAAGTGAAACTTCAGAATTCTATGTTTCTGTTTTATTGAATAGAGCTACAGGTAGAAATATGATCATGTATTCTACAGAAGGCGGAATGGATATTGAAGAAGTTGCTGAACATACTCCTCATTTAATTTTTACAGAAGAAATTGATCCTGCTGTTGGTTTACAAGGTTTTCAAGCAAGAAGAATCGCTTTTAATTTAGGTCTTTCTGGAAATTCTTTTAAAGAAATGGTCAAATTTATTGATTCATTATATAATGCTTACATTGGTTCGGATGCATCTATGTTTGAAATTAATCCAGTTTTAAAAACATCAGATGATAAGATTCTTGCTGTGGATGCAAAAGTAAATATTGATGACAACGCATTATATCGTCAGCCTAAATATGCTGATATGCGCGACATTAGAGAAGAAAATGCTATCGAAGTTGAAGCCAAAGAAGCTGGTTTAAATTATGTAGATCTTGACGGAACCGTTGGATGTATGGTTAACGGAGCAGGATTGGCAATGGCTACAATGGATTTAATTAAATATGCTGGTTTTGAACCTGCAAATTTCTTGGATGTTGGAGGTACTGCTGATGCTAAACGTGTAGAATTGGCTTTTAGAATTATTTTGAAAGATACTAACGTAAAAGCAATTTTGATTAACATCTTTGGAGGAATCGTTCGTTGTGACAGAGTTGCTCAAGGAGTTGTTGATGCTTACAAAAACATGGGCGACGCTATTAAAGTTCCAATCATTGTTCGTTTGCAAGGAACCAATGCAGAAATTGCAAAAGAATTAATTGACAATTCTGGGATGCCAATTTTATCTGCGGTTCAATTTCAAGAAGCAGCAGACCAAGTACAAAAAGCGCTTTCTTAAATTTGAGAAAACTATTTTATTTAGAAAAGGATAACTTAAAATACCCTAAATAGTTTAACTATTTAGGGTATTTTTTTGTGATTTCTACCCAAGCTTCTTTATACATTTTATAACATCCTCTGAGAGTTAAAGATGCAAAATGATTATCGCGATTTTAGAGAAAATACTTAAAGAAAATCCAAATTCATCTCTTTGCGGAATAATAAAAAAAAGATAACTGTAATAAAGTGCAGAGACGAAAATTAGTACTGCAGTTGTGGTAATAAACTTCGGTTTGTTTTTGCTAAAACCAATAGTTATATAAAGCAAAAAAACAACTAAAAGAATATTTACTGTTTTTTGTAAGTTACTTTCTACTGAATAAAAACGACCCAAAGCGACTAAAACAGTAAGTATTAAAAACAATAATGCAGGTAAAAAATGTATTACATTATTAAAATAATTTGAATCTACTTTATTGAAAATTGTAATGTTATCAGCAATTTCACCATCACTAAACCCATCTCTTTTTAAATAAGTAACTACATCTTTTTTGGAATAATTGTATTTAAGGTATCTTTCAATTTCTGTTTTAATGTCATTTTCCGCTTACATAATTTTTATCTATTTCTAAAATCTCTTCTAGGTTGAATCGAAATTTTAGGGGTTACTTTAGGAAAACTTGCTTCTTCTGTTTTGCTAGAAGGCTCAATTAATTGGTTGAGTTCTGCAACTTCCTCCTCCGTTAAATGGCGGTATCTACCTAGCGGAACATCCAAAGTAATATTGATAATTCGAGTTCTTTTTAATGCAGTAACTTCATAATCTAGATGCTCACACATTCTACGAATTTGTCGGTTCAAGCCTTGGGTTAAAACAATTCGAAAGACATATTTGCTAATTTGTTCTACTTTGCATTTTCGGGTAACCGTCTCTAAAATTGGAATCCCATTTGCCATTCTATCAATAAATCGATCGGTAATTGGTCGGTTTACGGTTACAATATATTCTTTCTCGTGGTTATTTCTCGCCCTTAATATTTTATTTACAATATCTCCATCGTTGGTCATAAAAATCAAACCCTCACTGGCTTTGTCTAATCTTCCAATAGGAAAAATACGTTCTTGATAATTAATATAATTAACAATATTATCCCTCACATCGAGGTTGGTTGTACATTCAATTCCAGCAGGCTTATTAAAAGCAAGGTAAATTCTTTTTTGGCGATTCTCTCTAACTAATTTACCATCTACACGAACTTCGTCATCAGGGGAGATTTTAGTTCCCATTTCTGGAACAACTCCATTAATGGTAACTTTCCCTTGCTCAATTAATTTATCGGCTTCTCTGCGGGAGCAAAAGCCAGTTTCCGATAAAAATTTATTAATTCTTGTAAGATTTTCTTCCATTTAGTAAAAGTAATCAATTTGAAAATGTGATAATTTGAAATAATAAAAATCTTTGTAATTAATTAGTTTTATTTAGATTTAAGAATCTATAAAATCAATTATTTTTTGGTACAAATCGGCATCGTGCATGCTATGCCCAAGTCCTTTAGTTTCTATTAATTGAGCAGTTTTCCATGCAGTTGCAATTTTAGCTCCTTCTTTCGATAACACGACCGAATCCTCTTGGTCATGAGCAATAATTCCGGGAATAGTTGTTTTTTCAAGAAATTTGGAAGCAGAAAAATCTTCAATAGCTATTTTAAATCTGCTTTGTATGTAATTTTTAAATTGACCTTGCACCTTTTTATTTAAACTGAGTAGTCTAAAATAATTCTCCATTATTACTTTAAAATCGCAAGGAGCACCAATTAAAACCATCTTTTCTATTTGGTGCAGATAATGATTTTGATAATAAGCCAAAGCATTGCCTCCTATAGAATGTCCGATTGCTATTTTAGGATGGTATTTTTGTACCACTTCGTTAATAAATTCCGAATAGATAAGAACATTAAATTCTTTATCAGTATTAAACCCGTGTGCTGGTGCATCTATTGCGATAATAGTTTTTCCTGTTTTATTCAAATAAGGAAGTATTTTTTTCCATCTCGAAGCGTTGCTTTCCCAACCATGAATTAACAAAATAACTTCTTTATTCCCTTCCCAATGGTACGTGTAAAATTCTTGTTTGTTTAACTTGTGTTTTTGATGAATTGCTTTTTGCAACGTTTTCGGAATTCTATCCGGCTTAATTTTCCCTTTTCTAGGTTCGCTAAAAAATTTGTAAGCTAACAAAAGCGATTGTTTAGGTACTATATAACTTAACAAGTTGATATAACTCCCAATGCTTTTTGCAATAATTTTCTGAATAATTTTTTCCATAAAAAAATCCCGATTTAATCGGGATTTAATGTATTACATTTTTGCAAATAATTTATCCATTTTCTCTCTTTCTTCATCTGCCAAAGAAGCATCTACTAAAATTCTTCCAGAATGTTCATCAGTGATGATTTTTTTTCTAGCAGCAATTTCAACTTGAGTTTGAGGAGGAATAGTAAAGAATGAACCTGCAGATGCTCCTCTTTCAATTGAAACAACTGCTAATCCGTTTCTTACACTAGAACGAATTCTTTTGTAAGCGGCTAACAACCTTTCTTCTATTAAGCCTTCAAATTCTGCAGACTTTTTAGTTAAAAAAGTTTCTTCTTTTTCGGTTTCCGACATAATATCGCTTAATTCCGCTTTTTTATGTTTTAGGTGAGTTGTTTTTTGTTCTAATTTTTCTTTAGAATTTGCAACTACTTCTTTTTTATGCTCTGTTGATACTTTTAATTCTTTTATTTGCTTTTCAGCCAATTGAATTTCTAATTCTTGAAACTCAACTTCTTTAGTTAAAGCATTGAATTCTCTATTATTACGAACATCTTTTTGTTGTTCGGCATATTTTTTAATCGCCAAATTATGGTTTTCAATTGCTACTTTTTTAGATTTGATACTATCTTCTATAGAAACCAAGTCAGATTGTAATTTCTCTAAACGAGTAGTCAAACCCGCTACTTCATCTTCAAGATCTTCCACTTCTAAAGGCAATTCACCTCTTACGTTTCTGATTTCGTCAATTCTAGTGTCGATAATTTGTAAATCGTAAAGTGCTCTTAATTTTTCTTCAACGCTTAATTCTTTTGTAGTAGCCATTTTCTATAAGTACTTAACTGGATTAGTATTTTCTTCCGATAAAACGATTGCAAAATTAGTAATTTTTTCTTTAAGATAGTCAACAATATAATTTTTTGTATACCTTTCGCTTTCATAATGTCCGATATCGGCTAAAACCATCTGATTTTCAGCCTCATAAAAGTTATGGTATTTCAAATCGGCCGTTAAAAAAACATCGGCTCCAGCCTGAATAGCATTTTTAATTGCAAAACTTCCAGAACCTCCCAGAACTGCAACCTTTTTTATTGATTTTCCTAGCAAAGAGGAATGTCTAATTCCCCCGCATTGCATTTTGGTTTTTACTGTTTCTAAAAATTCAACTTCGGAAATTGGTTTTTCCAGTTCGCCAACCATTCCTAGGCCTATATTTTGATGGGTATTTTGCAAATCGTAAATTTGATAAGCAACTTCTTCATAAATATGATTTTTAAATAATGCGTTAAGAATTTTGCTTTGCAAATGTTTTTCAAATATTACTTCAATTTTAATTTCTTGCGCTTCAACAAATTCAAAACGTTCCCCAATTTCAGGATTGCTGTTTTCATTTCCCATATAGGTTCCAACTCCTTGTGAGGTAAAACTGCAATCTTCATAATTTCCTATTTTTCCTGCACCCGCATCAAATAAAGCTTTGCGAACTTTCTCAACGTTTTCTGGAATGGTATAGGTAACCAATTTCTGAATGAAATTAGGCTTAGGAATCAATATTTTAGTATTTATTAAACCTAAAGCATCACAAAAAATCTTGTTGACTCCGTTTTTATGATTGTCCAAAGCCGTATGAACTGCATAAATAGCAATGTCATTTTTGATAGCTTTTAAAACTGAACGTTCTACATAATTTTTACCAGTAATTTTTTTAATTCCAGAAAATAAAATAGGATGGAAGCACACCACAAGGTTATAATTTTTAGTAATAGCCTCATCAATAACACTTTCTAGAGCATCATGACAAACTAAAACACCTGTTGCTTCATCCTCTTGATTTCCTAATAACAATCCTACGTTGTCAAAATCCTCGGCATAAGCCAAAGGTGCCATTTCTTCAAGGACTGTAATGATTTTTTTTATTTTCATTAATGTGATATTATTTATTTCTCAAAACCTTTAACCTTAAACTTGAAACCAAATCAAGTCGCCCATTCGTTTAATAATTCTTTAATGACCCATGTATTATTTACATTTTCCAACAATAAAAAACAGCCATTATTGTGTTCAATATTTCTATAAAACGCCACTTTTACCAAGCAATATTTCACCCCAAAATACATTGGTTTGCTCACAATCATTAATCGTTGGTTATTTTCGTCTGCTTTTAAAGATATTTTTTGATATTCTCCTAAAGATAAACAATTATTTACTTTACTTTTAAGATATTGATATTGATTGTTGAATAGGATACTCATTTCTTTCGCCCAATCTTCAGTAACAATTGTATTTACTTGTTTTTTTATTTCTGCGGAACTCTTTTTTAAAAGGTCATTTTTATTTATTACTTCGAATGTTTCTTCGTTGTTTGGTGCTTTCTGGCAGTAAAAATTTAAATATTGCATTCTGTTTTTTACAATTACTTTTTCATTTTGGTAGTATTTAATCAACAAAATTTTAAGAATTGCTGCATCTTGGTTTTCTTGTGCAAACCCAAATTGAAAGCAAAATACTAAAGCAATAAAAAGTTTAAAATTTAATTTCATTTCTAATTTTTTTCCATTCCAAAGATAAAAAAAATGTTATATTAGTACTCGTGTTATTTTTGAAAAATAAAATAGACCGTTTTTTGTATCTTTGTAATTCAAAATATATTATTCATGACAACATTAACTATAAAAATAAACAAACGTACCAAAGCTGGAAAAGCATTTATGGCTATGTCCGAAACTTTTTTTAAAGGGGTTGAAGGAATTGAAATCATTGAAAATAAGTCAGTAATAACTAAGGAAGATCCTATTTATAGTAAGGAATTTATTTCAAAAGTAAAAAAGGCTGAAGCGGAAATTAAAAAAGGAAATACAATAAGACTTAATCCTAACGATATATGGGGAAGTATTTTGTAGAATTTGATTTGGTTGCTCGTAATGACTTAAGAGCGCATTACAAATCGGGTAATAAAGTAACTATAAAAAAAATCGAAAAAATTCTTGCAGAACTTACTGAGAATCCTTTTCAAGGAGTAGGGCAGCCAGAAGAATTAAAACATAATTTTAAAGGATATTGGTCGAGACGAATCAATAAAAAAGACCGAATAATTTACAGAGTTCATGAAGATATTGTGACTGTTTACGTTATTTCGGCAATGGGTCAATATTCTGATAAATAGCTTATGAATTTCCTTCGAAAAATACTTTTTCCATTCTCCATTTTGTATGGATTTATTACCTCTATCCGGAATTTTCTTTTTGATAAAGGGATTTTACGTTCGTATTCTTTTGAAATACCAATTATTGCAGTTGGAAATTTAATTGTTGGCGGAACTGGAAAAACGCCACAAATAGAATATTTAATTCGTTTGCTTTCGCCAAATTATAAAATCGCAACATTAAGCAGGGGATATAAACGAAAATCAGAAGGTTTTGTTTTATCAGATGTAAATTCAACTGCCGAAAATCTTGGGGACGAACCTTTTCAAATCCATCAAAAGTTTCCTCAAATTACTGTTGCAGTAGATGCCGATAGAAAAAATGGAATAGAAAAATTACTTTCTTTAAATGATAAACCAGAAGTTATTTTGTTAGACGATGCCTTCCAACACCGACGCGTAAAAGCAGGGTTTTATATTTTACTTTCTGCTTATGATGACTTGTGTTGTGAC
>Ga0114971_10001240_pt1 | contig 17341 bp, 14 predicted proteins | sample M_140625_MF_Meta_FD_87320 | JGI IMG/M metagenome (GOLD analysis project Ga0114971, IMG submission 87320) | Freshwater microbial communities from Lake Montjoie, Canada to study carbon cycling - M_140625_MF_MetaG | ecosystem: Environmental > Aquatic > Freshwater > Lake | place: Lake Montjoie...
GCAAACATCGGTCGACCGATGGGAATTGTGCTTGACGGACAACTTTTCTCTGCTCCAAATCTTCAGAGTCAGATTTCCAACAGTGGACAAATCACAGGTTCGTTCAGCAATGAAGAAATTCAATATCTCGTTCGCGTTCTGCAAGGCGGCGAATTGGAAGCAAAGTTGCGACCAGAACCGCTGTCGGTCAGCATCCTTGGTCCAGCGCTTGGTGCTGACAATCTTTCCCGAGGCCTCTGGGCCGTCGCATATTCAGCCATTGCGACAGCGGTGCTGATGGCGCTTTACTACTTCGGCGCTGGACTCGTTGCAGACGTGGCCGTTTTCCTCAATGTTGCGATGATCTTCGGAATCATGGCGATGATTGATGGAACGTTCACGCTTCCTGGTCTTGCTGGAATCGCGCTTGTAATCGGTATGGCGGTCGATGCAAACGTTCTCATCTTTGAGCGAACTCGAGAAGAGCTCATCGACAATAAGGAACCCCTCAAGAATGCATTGACTCTTGGATATTCAAGAGCCTTCAACGCGATCTTCGACGGCAATGTCACACATTTGATTGTCTCCGTCGTGCTCTATAAGTTGGCAGCAACCGAAGTCAAAGGATTCGCACTCACAATGATGATTGGTGTGGTCACCACGCTGTTTACTGCGCTCTTCTGCACACGAGTGATGTATGCCATTCTTGTGAATTGGTTCGGTATGAAGCGCATGCCGATGTTGCCAACTGTCTTCCCTCCATTGATGAAAGCGCTGCGCCCAAGCATCAACTGGCTCCGCTATCGCTGGATCTTTTGGGGTGCAAGCGCTGCAGTCGCAGTGATTTGTATCGGTCTCTGTTTGTCCTCGGGTCGGGCAATGCTCGAAACGGAGTTCCGCGGTGGAGTGACGATGACCCTGATGACACGCAAAGCTGCTCCAGGCGAAGTCGCATCTGCGGGTGGTCGTCTTGTGTTGAATCGAGATGATGTCGAAAGGCGAGTTCATGAAATCGGCGAGAAATCGACGGACGCAGTTATCCAAGAACTCCGTGTCGCAAATGTTCTGACCGTTGGAGAATCAACTCCTGATGGCGGATCAACTGGATTTCAGATTAAAGTCTCGAATCCAGCCGAATTAGATTCTGGTCAGACCGTAACCGAAACTCTTTTGGCTGCTGTGGCGGGTGCTTTCCAAGAGTCGCTCGACATTGGCAAGCCTGTTCGCTTCACTGGCTCCGATGATGCCGAAGGTGTCGCTCATAGTCAGGCGATCACGAGTGAAATTCTTGGCGATTCAATTGGAGATCCAACAAATAAAGCCTCCGCCCGTGATTTCGTTGGAGGAGTTGCGATCGTCCTTAAGAATCTCGAACCGCCGCTCACTCTTGAAGATGCCGAGGCCCGCATTGCTCGAATGCGAAAGCAACCCGACTTCACATCCATCAGCGGTCGTCCAACGCAGGTCTTGGGACTCCATGCAGTCGACCCTGCGAATGCGCAGAAGGGATGGACCTCAATCGTCATCTTGGTCACGGAACCCTCAGCGCTCCTGACGAAAGTCGATGCTGCAACATGGGATAGAGTCGTTGCAAAGCCCGAGTGGCAACTCGTTCAGGCCGCATTCACATCGAAACTAAGCCTTGATCAAGTCAGCAGTTTCTCCCCAGTCGTCGCTGCCAATCTCGCAGCGAGCGCCATCATGGCGATCATTGTCAGCTTGATCGGGATGATTCTGTATATCTGGCTCAGGTTCTCGAGCTTTCGATATTCCTTGGCAACCATCGTGGCGGTTGCTTTTAACATCGTCGTTTGTCTGGGTGCCTTGTCGCTGAGCCTTCGTCTCGAAGGAACCGAGTTTGCCAATTTGATTCTCCTAAAAGGTTTTCGAATAGATCTCAATGTTATTGCAGGTCTTTTGACGATCATTGGATACTCATTGAACGACACAATCGTCATCCTCGATCGCATCCGAGAAATCAAGGGCAAACGGCAGTTTGCATCTTGGAAGATTGTCAACACTGCGATCAATCAAACCTTCAGTCGAACAATCATGACTGGAGGAGTAACACTTGTGAGCGCAGGTGTGCTCTACATCTACGGAGGCCCGGCGATTCAGCCGTTCGCCTTCACATTCATCGTTGGCCTGCTTGCTGGTACCGTCAGTTCTGTCGTGATCGCCGCTCCTTTGACATTCGTCTCAGGCGAAGATCACCCAGTAACTGATACTGCCCGCATAGGCTCCGGAGGGGTCGTCAACCCCACTCCGGCATAGTTTCTTTTCACGGACGGTTCTTTCAAATTCTGGACATGGAGGTCCAACAATGACTCGCGGAGCTAAGATTGTCGTTTTTTCTGTCGTAGGCTTATTCGTACTTGCAGGGATCTATTATGGTTTTATGGCGCCAACAACGCCAACAGAGCCGATTTCAGATTCAACCCCACAAGTCATCGAGAGCCCAACCCTCACAATGACACCGGCTATTGACGGTCAGCCACTCAACGGAATGGGCAATGCTCTTCCGGAAATTGGCGGTACCGCAACTGGCAATACAACTGGAACTACAGCCGGAACCATGACGGCGAATCCAAATGGATGGCCAGCTTCCACTGGTCCCGCCTTTGCGCCATCGACAGGTGGTCCAATCGGAACGCCAGCAGTTGTGACTCAGAATCCAGCATTTCCATCTGAGGTTCAACCAACAACCTCAGGCGCAATTGTGAAGAACTCACCAACTCTAACCCCAACCGCTCCAGCCCCAACCGCTCCAACCACGCCGGCGAAGAAAGTAGTGACTGCGAAAGCAAAAACTTCTTCGTACACGGTCTACACGGTCGAAACTGGTGACACGCTGACTGCGATTGCAGGCACTTGGTTCAAAGACACCAGTAAGTGGAAGGAAATCGTTGCTGTCAATCCAGGCTTGAGCGCATCGAATCTGAAAGTTGGTCAGAAGATCAATCTTCCAGCAAAGTCAGGGAGTTCATCCACAAAAGTTTCTTCTGCAACCAAGTCGTCCGCGCCAACAGTGACAGCCGAAAACCAGCATGTCGTGACCGCAGGTGAAACGCTCGCATCAATCTCCGACAAGGCGTATGGAAATCGCGCCAACTGGAAGAAGATTTACGATGCCAACAAGTCTGTAATTGGTGAGAACCCAAGCACGCTCAAGGTCGGCATGAAGTTGACGATTCCAGCCAAGGGCTGATTTCGAGGGGATTCAGTTTTTAGTTCAGGTTTTTCTGTTTCGCAACCTCCAGGCTCCCATCGGCTCAATGCTGATGGGAGCCTTTTCAATACTTGAGCAGCAAGAGCGTGCTATCGTCTGCGCTTCATGAAATACACGGCTGTTCTTGTTCCTGGCGATGGAATCGGTCCCGAGGTCGCTCACGCTGCCCGCGAAATTCTTGCTGCGGCAAAGGCCCCAATTGATTGGGTCGATTGCTTGGCAGGAGTTGCGGCGCTCGAAGCGGGGGGCAAAGATCTCCTGCCGATTGCGACGATCGAAGCAATTCGCAAGCACGGCGTTGCGCTGAAAGGTCCGTGCACGACTCCAGTGGGTGGAGGTTTTTCTTCTGTCAATGTCGCAATGCGAAAAACCCTCGATTTGTATGGCGCTGTCCGTCCAGTTCGTTCGCTCAATGGTGTGCAGACACGCTTCGACAATGTGGACATTGTCGTTGTCCGAGAAAATACAGAAGGCTTGTATGCGGGGATTGAAAACGAGATTACCAGCGGCGTGGTGACAAGTCTGAAGGTTGCAACTCGTGTTGCGTGTTTACGAATTGCGGAATTCGCATTCCGATATGCAGTCCACCGCAATCGCAAGAAAGTCTCTGTTTTTCATAAAGCAAACATTATGAAGTTGTCCGACGGAATGTTTATAAAGTGCGCTCGAGAAGTTCATGAAAGTAAATTCCCATCGATCGAATATGAAGAACTCATCATCGATGCGGCATGTATGCGTCTTGTGCAAGACCCAACGCGCTTCGATGTGCTGCTTATGGAAAATCTCTACGGCGATGTCATCAGCGATTTGTGCGCAGGGCTTGTCGGTGGACTGGGAGTTGTTCCTGGCGCAAATCTTGGCGAGCACTGCGCAATCTTCGAAGCTGTTCACGGAAGTGCTCCAGATATCGCAGGAAAAGGAGTCGCCAACCCGCTTGCAATCACCATGAGCGCAGTGATGATGCTCAATTACATCGCTGAGAAACATTCGGATCCATCGCTCGCTGCGATTGCCACACGCATTCGAACTGCCTATGACCGAGCGCTTGTCGAAGGATGCAAGACGCGTGACTTAGGCGGCAAGCTCAACACGAAAGAGTTTGCAACGGCCGTGATCGATCGGTTATAGCTATTCTGAATCCAAGAATGAACTGATCGCGCGAAACGTTTCTTTCGGAGCGTCATAAACAATAACGTGCCCCGCGCCTTCGATCAACACTCCAGTCGAGTTTCGAATGCCCTCCCGATAGATATTCAAGAGCGACGCATCGGTGATTTTGTCCGCGGTTCCATACAAGATCAGTGTCGGAGCACGAATCGATCCCAAGATGTCTCTGTTGCCGTGCATGAGAAAATCTTGAAGTGCGACGATCATCTCATTTTGCTTTGGTAAATGTGCGATCGACCGGTCGATGAGAAAAGTTTTAAAAGGTGTGGGGATCGGTGGAGGTTTGGCAAAGCAGAGTCCAATGACACGGTCAAAGTCTGACCCATTGGCGATCAAGAGTGGATTTTTCCCCGCGGCCACATCACGCATAAACGCATTGAGTTTGGGAGCCTCCAACCCAGCCGCAGATTGCAGCACCACTCGCCGAACAGAATCTGGATATGCAGCGGCATATGCGGCAGCAAGCGCGCCGCCCATCGATTCTCCTGCAACATCAACTCGCCCAAGATTTGCAGCGATGCGAAAGTCTTCGATCCATTTCACATACCCAGCTCCATCAAGTGCTGGTTGATCCGCTTGCAACATATTTGCGCCAAATCCAGGCATATCTGGGGCGATGACTCTTCGCGTAGAAACAAACCACCTCATCTCGCTCATCATTGCTTCTTTGCTTGTTCCCCAGCCGTGCAGAAACAAAATTGGTGTTCGATCAGGCTGTAGTGGATCAGAAGAAACAGAACTGCCGCCATCAAGCGTCGGGGTGGCAATTCCACGCACGATGATTTGCTCCAGCCGCAACCCAGAACTCAAACGCCCAAGCGCAGTTGCAACCGTATAAAAACCCGTCGGCCAATTCCACAAGATCACTCCACACGCAATGAAAGTGCCCAAGCAAATCCCTGCGATCTTCAGCACACGAAGAATCACATTGTGAATTGTCGATCTTTTTTGCTTGGGCAACGCGCTTTCTATTTTGCTTTGACTTTGGCTTTGGTCCACCAATGTGCTCCTTCAATCTGCGCAGTGATGCGCTGCATTGCTTGGATCGATGGCAGCCCTTTCACGCCTTGGGTAGAAAGACATTGTCCAATCAATTCTAATATGTTCAAGGGGATCGGTGCTTCGACTTCAATGCGCTTGCCATTCTTTGGATGCGCAAATGCGATTCTCCACGCGTGCAATCTCAGCGTCGGAGGCAGATGTCGTTGATTGGCGGGGAGCGCGCTGGTATTTGGTGGCAACAACGATCGATAAACTCGATCTCCTTCGATCGGTGCGCCGAGATATGCCATATGGGAGCGAATTTGATGGAGTTTTCCAGTTTCAATCGCACACGCAACCACTGCCATCTCTTTCGATGAAGCAAGCACGCGCCAATGAGTCACCGCACTCTCGCCACGAGGCGATGGCACGCTGATCTTCATATCTCCGCGGCGAACTTCACTGAGAGATTGCCGACAGCATCCTTCAACTCCTGGCAGTCTCCCACGAACGATTGCGAGATATGTTTTCTCAATTGTGCGCGCTTCGAATTGTCCGCGAATCTTGTCATATGCATCTGCAGTGCGCGCGACAAGAATCACTCCCGACGTTTCTCTATCCAAGCGATGCAGAAGTCCATAATCTCGTTCTGTTCCAAGTCGAGTCAGCGCAATGCGCTCTTTGGCAAAGATCCCGTTCATCAGGCTGTCATTGAGATGCCCGATCCCAGGCTGAGTCACCATCCCGGCCACCTTATTCAGAGCAAAGACATCCTCGTCTGAATAAATTTCGCTGACAAGAACTTTGGTATTGGCGGTGGGGGGTGCGGGCACGCCTCTATCATCGCAGACCATTGGCATAGATGTCCACCGCACACTTGATGACGAAGAGAGAGCCCGCAACATGACAGAGATCATCCAGCACACCAGCACCCGACTCGCCCCATTTGGAGAATCCATCTTCAGCACGATGAGTCGATTGGCGGTCGCGCACAAAGCCGTCAATCTCGGGCAGGGTTTTCCAGATTTCGATGGCCCAGATTTCGTAAAAGATGCCGCAAAGCGAGCGATTGACAGTGGATTCGGCCAGTATGCACGCGCCTTTGGATTGCCAGAAACAAATCGTGCGATCAGCCGTTACACCGAAAGATTCTGCGGCTTCGTGGCGGATCCCGAGCGCGAAATCACCGTGACGGCAGGCTGCACAGAAGCGATCGCCGCAGTTCTTCTTGGGTTGTGCAATCCTGGCGACGAAATTGTTCTTCTTGATCCTTCGTATGACTCCTATGCCGCATGCGTTGCAATGTCTAGCGCAACTGCGCGCAGAGTGCAATTGAACGGTCCTGACTTTCGCATCACCGATGCTCTCTTGCGTCCTGCATTTTCCAAACGCACACGCGCAATCATTTTCAATTCCCCACATAATCCAACTGGTCGAATGTTTGACGAGGCCGAATATCAAATCGTCGCGTCACTCGCCAAAGAGTTCAACGCACTCGTCCTTTCCGACGAGGTGTATGACGCAATTACATATGCACGATCGCACCGTTCAATCTCGCAGCTTGCAGGAATGCGCGAGCGAACAGTGATCTTGGGAAGTCTTGGAAAAACCTTCTCGATGACAGGTTGGAAAATTGGATGGGCGATCGCCCCAGCGGAAATCACGAATGCAATTCGATCCGCGCATCAGTTTCTAACTTTCTGTGCTGCGACGCCGTTGCAACGCGCTGCAGCGGATGCGCTCAATTCTGTGTGCGATGATGATTCATATCTTCAAGAACTCCGACGGGATTATTCCCGGCGCCGTGAGACGATGTTGGAGATTTTGCAAGAGGTTGGTTTTTCTTGCGTCCACCCTGAAGGTTCCTATTTCATCTTGGTCGATGCTGTTGCTGCTGGATTCTCGGACGATGTCGCCGCCGCGAAAGCGTTGGTCAAAGCGGGGGTCGCCACGATTCCGGCGAGTGCTTTTTATGACCCAGCGCGCCCAGATCGGCGCTGGTTGCGCGTCGCATTCTGCAAACGGGAAGAGACAATGCGCGAGGCGCAAAGGCGCCTGAAAGCCCAACCTCTACGGCAGTTGGCGAATTCCCCACTTTGATGTACACTCAACGCCCCATGTACGCGATTATTGAAGATAGTGGAACTCAGATCATGGTCCGCAAGGACGATGTTCTTGATATTGACCTTCGCAAGATTCCAGATGGAACAACCACTCTGACCTTCGGCAAAGTTCTTGCTGTTGGAAAAGAGGACGGTTCTGTCGCTTCGATCGGGCTTCCATATCTGGACAAGGTCACGGTCACTGCCGAGATCATCGGTATCAAGCGCGGAGCAAAGACTATTCTGAATAAGTACAGCCGTCGCAAGGGATATCGACGACACAAGGGTCACCGTCAGTCGTATGTCCAAGTGAAAATTTCAGACATCGTTCTGTAATTTTGCTGCGCGGTTCTGTAATTTTGTTTTTGTAATTCTGCTGCGCGGTTCTGTAATTTTCCTGCGCGACTTCTTTCAACGTTCGCCAAGAATCTCAGCCATTTTTGCTGGAGATTCTGATTCCAATGTGAACGCACTCAAGCAAGCGGCTTCAATGAATGCGTGACAGTGCTCATGGTGTTGTCGAGCAAGAAGACGGCCATCAGCACCACTGCGCAGAGTGTGTGCAATGAGCGAAACATGATCTCCTGATTCCCATTCACTTGGTGCTGGCGCAGTGTGTTCGAGCAAAGCATTTGTAGCGTCTCTCCACTCAAGTGTCGCATCGTCAACTTGAACTGCACCAAATGGACCGCATGCAAGCGCTTTTCTGCACCATGTGGGATGTTGATTTGATGCCATGATGAGACCCGCACGACCATCTGAAAATTGGCAAGTCAATGCGAAGGATCCGACCCACAAACGAAGTGAACGGCTCGCAGAATCTGGATACTCATCACTCGAGCGTTGAATTCGTGGACCGCCGACAGATGCACTGACACGATTTGGAACGCCCATCCATTTCAGAAGTATGTCCGCAGCTTCTTGAATGCGAGCAAGTATCGATCCGTGCGCAATTGATCCGAGCGATGTGATCTGTGCAATATCTGGCGAAGCTGATTGAGCGAAGATATCGCTTGCTTGCCAGAATCGGCCGTCCATGGGAATCCCTGGCAAAGGCACTTCGCCGATATCCGATGCGCTGCTCATCAAATTGCCAAGCCACGGTTCTGTTGAAAAGACAATTGGATGATTCGATGCAATGGCAGTTTGTGCAGCAGAGTTTCCAAAGCCGACGAAGAGCAGGGGTATTCCTCGCATTTGAGAAGAAAAAACACGAAGATCAGAAAACGATTCATCCTCGCAACCAAAAAAACTTCTCACATCTGCATGCGGCGATCCCACTGCAATCACTTTCAATCCACTCGAGCGCAGTGCTTGAATCAACCAATCAGCAAGCGGCGCATCTGACCAAATGCACAGAGAGCCTCGTGATGAGCCCTCTCTTTTCAATTGATTCGTCCCGTTGCGATTCGCCACGATGTCAGTCTACGACTACCCTGCATGGGTGGTCAGACAATCGCCCCCGACATTTGTCGGGCGAGGAAAGTCCGAACACGGCAGGACACGGTGGTGGCTAATGACCACCAGCCTCGACGCAGGCTCGGGACAGTGCCACAGAAAAGAAACCGCCGGTGCCTCACGGCAACGGTAAGGGTGAAAAGGTGCGGTAAGAGCGCACCGCTCCTTCGGTGACGAAGGAGGCATGGCAAACCCCACCGCGTGCAAGCGCAAGCAGTCCTCGGGCGGGTCCTCCGCCACCTGCTGTCCGTAGGTTGAGGACGGGTAGCGTGCTTCGAGACCATCGGCAACGGTGGTCCAGAGAGAAATGATTGTCACCCGCAAGGGAACAGAATTCGGCTTACGACCACGCGCGTTGGGCGGATCCGCAAGGGTCCGCCCTCTTTTTCTGATTGTGAAAAGAGTGAAAGCAACGCTGCTGCAAGTACTTGTGCTTGTTTTTAGCCATTGAATTGCACATATCTCAAATTACATAAGAAAAGTATTGATTCTCAATAAGAAATCTGTAAACTCGACTCAACTATGAACCCGATCATCAAGACAAACAGTCTTCAGACATACACAATGCTTTTGTATCGCAAGGCGATTCACCCAGAGTTCTTCGCAATTGATAGTCGAAAGCGAATTGAAAATGGTGGCATCGAAGCTGAAGCATGGATTTTTCGAGGTGGACATTCGATCCGCTTTCAGCAGGACAAACTATGTCTTTGCGAAGTGGTGACTGATCAGCCGCACGTTCTTCCAGAGCGCGGGTTGTCCACCAATGTTCCATGCGCTGGTGAGCATGATCACGAAGAAAGTCTCTCTGAAACGCTTAAATTTATGTCCACTGTGCAGACTGAGACTCTTGCCGAGCATTTGTATCTCGGCACATACAAGGAGATGCAAGCGCATGCACGTGAGAATGAATCACTGGTGTGCGATTGGGTCGATCCAGTCACTCACAAATCAAATCTTTCAGTGATTGATTTGCAGCGTTATCGATCTGAGATTCATGTTCAGAGTTGGCATCTCCGCAGTGACTGCGGTTTGGTTCTGCGAACTCAGTCCATGTTTCAGCTGATCGAGACTCCAACGAAAACTGAAAATCGCAAGACGAAGTAAGAATTAAGATTCGGTTGATATTTGATGAATGCTTCGAGAGTGGTGCTCTCCAATGTCAACGAATTCCAGATCAGCGCAACAACTTATTCAGACTGACCTTCTTCTGGGTCTGGTCGATATCCCTCGTGGACGTACATCGGACCCTGGTCGGACATCAGAGATTGTGCCGACTTCGATCATCGTCGAATCCACTGGTGATTCTGAAGCGAGCGTTGCTGAAGTCAGGGTCACTCCAAGTCTCACCAATCCAAGTCTCACCAATCCAAGAGCAGTTCTCGCTTCAACAACTGCGTTATTTGTGCCAGTCCTTCAGCGCGATTCAGCAGAAATTGGATCTCTCTGTGAGAAGGGGAAGCGGCTTGCTGAACTCCGCGAGAGGCACGAATTGGAGTGCGAACATTGCACAAATGTTCGTGGGCATATTCAGACGGTCTTTGGAGAGGGCAGCCCCGACGCAGATATCTTTTTCGTTGGCGAAGCGCCAGGTGAAACCGAGGATCGCATTGGGCGCCCATTTGTGGGCGCTGCCGGGCAAAAACTGGATGGAATGATTCGTGCAATGGGACTTCGACGGGAGGATTGCTATATCGCAAATGTCCTCAAGAGTCATCCGCCAGAGAATCGAACGCCGCTTGCAGAAGAAATCGAGCGTTGCGGTCCATATCTTGTGGACCAGATTCTCATTGTCAATCCAAAGGTGATCGTGACTCTTGGAGGACCAGCGACTAAGTTGTTGTTGAAAGTTGATCTGGGAATCTCCAAATTGCGCGGGATTTGGGCAGAATGGATTCCTCCACCGAGCACTCGGCGAGGGCCAATTCCTGTGATGCCAACCCATCACCCCTCATATTTACTGCGGAATTACACGGTGGAAACGAGAAAAGAAGTCTGGTCCGACTTGCAGGCTGTGACACGAAAAATTACGCAGTCGCCGAATTATTAAAACCCTTTTTCGGTCGAACCAATTCGCATGCGAAGCGTAATTGATGTCGAATCGTGCATCCTGATAGTAAAAAGGTGCGTATGGATTTATGGAGGAAGTGGAAAGGAAAGGGTCAGAAAAACTGAAGTAGACCGGGTTCAAGTTGATTTGAGTGGTCTGATTTGATGGAATAAAACAAATACCCCCACGAGGAGCCCGTCGCGATTAGTTCTGCGATGGGCTCTTTTTTTATGCTTTGCCCCATTTATGTTTTTTTCAAGGCTCAATTTCCTGAAGTCATTTTAAAGATCTTTTCGAATCCAGCACAATTGTGACTGGGCCGTCGTTCTCCAAAGTGACCAGCATGTTTGCACCAAATTCCCCGTGCGCAACTCGAATGCCTCGTTCCACAAGTTGTGCTGCAACTTCACCGCATCGAATGCGAGCAATGTCAGGTTCTTCTGCATGAGTGAAACCAGGTCGGTTGCCACTGGAAAGATCTGCAAGCAATGTGAATTGACTGACGAGCAATATCGAACCTTGAGCTTGGTGAATGTCCCAGTTCATCTTGCCTGCCTCGTCGCTGAAAATTCGCAGAGAAGCGATTCGCTTGGACATCCACAGCACATCGCTTTCAGAATCGCCGCGAGCGATGCCCAACAAGACGACAAGCCCTCGTTCAATCGATCCAACCTCTCTCGAACCAACTTCAACTTTGCCGCGTGTCACTCTCTGAAGAACGGCGATCATCGGCGAAGTCAGACCTTTATCAACGCAAGCGCGGCGCTCGAAACGAGTGCATTTCCCTTCGGGTCGGACTCAACTGGGCTTTGCGAATACTCGCAGAGTTCGGGCAGTCCGCCAGTCACAATTTTTGCCGCAGTCATATTTCCGATGCTGCACCAGCGTTGATGATTCCTATCCCGCGTGACCTTATGCAAAAAACTCTGAATATTGCCTTCGAGATATGTCGCAAGAAGTGATCGGTCATACGACTCAACTTGTTTACGAATCTCGCCCCCAATAGGAGTTTCATCCCCAAATTGTGGACCTACGTGGCTAAGGTCGGCACTGGCGATGACCAACGTTCGGCCGGGCGCTTCTGCGATCGAGGTTTGCAGCGCAGCGACAATTTCGTCGAAAGACACGCGCGCGCCATCATCAGAAAGAAGTGGGACAAGTGGACTGGGTACAAGCGCTGCGACGATTGGGACATTTCCAAACACTGTGTGAATCCAAGGAAGCTGAATCGATATGGAGTGTTCTCCAAGATGATCGACTTCATCCTTGAAGAGTCGATCTCCAAGTTTCTTATGCAGAGAATCAAGGAATGCAGAGTCGGCCTTGAATATTCCAAATGGGCTATTGAATCCAAATCGACTCATCACAACGCCGTCGCCTGCTCCGAAATGATTCGTTCCCAAAATGACAATCCGATCAACTTTTGTGTCCGTACCAAATGCTTTGTATGCAGCGGCGTATGTTTTTCCACCGCGGCCATAATCAAGATGTGGCGCAACGATGCCCAAGATTTCTCCTTCGAGTTCTGGGTCTTCCGCTGCGGCAAGCATCTCCCGAATCCGTTCGGTTGCTTCGGCAGCATCTTGTCCTGCGGAATCTGCGGCATTCGTAGAGAACGCGCCGCTTTCGCGCACGCGATCCATCGCTTCTTTTTCCAAACGGTCACAATTTGGTCCCCACAAAAGTCCAGCTTCATCCAGAACAGTCACCAACTGAAGAAGAAATTCTTTGGGAGCGCCTGTTGCTTCGCTGATCTGGTCGATCGTTTGTTCTCCTTGAAAAATGGAGAGCAGGGGCAGCAACTCCGGCGGAATGACGGGACTGTTCCCATCGCCACGCAGATTCGCAGGGTCGCGTAATGCGAGAAAAACCTTCTTTTCGGCATTCTCGACCGCAAGAGGCATGAATTGGCGGACATGGGGTCTATCACGATGTGCTGGTATCTGGTCCATAAGGAAGTTTGAGTGTAGGGCGAAATCAAATGTTTTATCTGCCGCTCGCAGAGGAAATCTCTTCAATCTTGCCGAGCAAATTCAACTTGATTTGCGAATGACCGATAGTGTGTCAGTTCATGTTGGATTTGGATTTGGTCTATGCTGATCAACCCAATCCAAAGTGAACTGCTTCATTTGTTTCTGTCTGCGCTTCATTCACCACGCGACTCAATCAAGAATTCAAAGGAAAATACAACAATGAAATCATTTACCCACAACCGTCTGCTTCTCGTGCTTGCTCTCGTTGGATCAACAACAACTCTTGCGTTCTCGCAGCAAGTAGCGCCTCCGTCAGTTGGTGGTCCAGTCATTCCAACCAAACCACCTGGAAGTCAATCGGATGGGATCCTGTCTACCCACAATCAAGTGGGTGCAAGCTCTCGTGATTTGATGTCATCTACCAAGGCTGCGAATCAGGTTGGGGATCCAAGTCTTGCGAAGCAAGATGGTTCTCAAGCAGATGTTCCATCGGGACCGCCTCCGATCGTCTTTGATCCACCAATTCTCGATCTTGGAGAAATGCAAGCAGATGTTCCCAAGACAGGGAAATTGATTATCAGAAATGTGACTGACAAGCCTGTCACGATTGCACGAGCTATTCCAGGTTGCGGTTGCACGACGGCGAATGCACCGAAGGATCCAATTCCAGCTGGTGGCGCAACGGAGATGGAAATCACGCTTAAGCCCGGACCAAAGCAAGGCGTCAAGTTGTCCAAGCGCGTGACATTTCAGATCGAAGGCGCAGCACCAATCGTTCTGACTGTGGAAGGAAATGTGGCGGCCTATGTCACGATCACACCAGATGTGATCGAAGGCCCAGCGAAGGCTGATGAGCCTGGCAATCTTGATGGAAAACTTGTCGTCGCTGCTGCAGATGGACAGGAATTCAAAATTACTGGAGTCAATCCTCCCGTCATTTCTAATATCAGTCCAGATGCTGCCAAAGAGCACATTCTGAAGATCGACTGGGCGAAATGGGAAGAACAAGGGCGTGCAATCAAAGTAACTATTGCGACAGATCATCCAAAAGCATCTTCTGTCAGTGTGATGATCAAGCGACCGATGGTTGCTGGTGATCGTCCAACTCCTCCGCCGCCAACGCAGCGTGCCGTGACAACTCCAACAAGTGATCTTGTACTCGCAGCTCAACAGGGAAATGTTGCGAAGGTCAAGGAATTACTTGCTGTTGCTGGAGTGAATGTCAATCAGGTCGATGCCGATACTGGCAGAACCGCTTTGCATTGGGCAGCCCGCGAAAATCGTGGCGAAATCGTTGCGATTCTTATCGAAGCGAAGGCCGATGTGAATGCTCAAGACCGAACTGGAAAAGGTCCATTGACTCTCGCAGCTGAAACTGGAAGCGTTGAGGCAACGCAGAAACTTGTTGACGCTGGCGCAAGTTTGACAGCACGAGATTCAATCGGCGGAACTCCTCTCACGTGGGGCTGCGGATTGGGTTCTGCCGAGACTGTCAAGATATTGCTCGCAAAGGGAGCCGATGCAACTGTGGTCGACGTCAACGGATTGACTCCACTCATCTGGGCTGCTGGAATCGGCAAGCCAGAAACCGTCGCTGTTCTTTTGGAAAAATATCCAAATCTTGATTTGAATATCAAGGATGGTGTGACCGGTGACTCCGCTCTGATGCGTGCTGTTCGAAGTGGCAAGATTGAAAGTGTTCGCATGCTGATTGAGAAGCATGCAGATGTGAACTCAATCAACAAGCAGGGATATACCCCTCTTCAACTGGCAGCTCTTTCGGGAACCCCCGAGAAGGCGAAACTATTGATCGAAGCGAAGGCTGATTTGAATACCAAGGATGCAACTGGACGAACTGCGCTTGATCTTGCGCAACGACGAACAGATGCCTCAGGCAAGGAAATCGCTGATTTGCTCCAAAGCAAGGGCGCCGTAAGCGCCGTGCCAGTTCCTGCCACAACTCCCGCAGTTCCTGCTGCAACTCCTGCTGGGAAGTAAAAATAGCACGATCCAAAGTTTTACTAACGTTTTCAACAAAGTCTTCACCAAAGGCCTCCGCAAATGCGGGGCCTTTTTCTTTGGGTTCATTGCAGTGGTTGGCGATAGAGTAAAGCCATGACTTCAGCAACTCTCCAATCGTCGACAACATCGGTCAAGACTCCCAAGGCATATCAGGCACTCATCGAACGAGTTCGTGATGCACATTTGCTTGGTGCGACGGGTGGAATTCTGAGTTGGGATCAAGAGACAATGATGCCATCAGGCGGAGTCGAATTGCGAAGCCAGCAATTGGCGATTCTCGCTCGACTGCAACATCAGATGTCCACAGATCCCAAAGTAGGAGAATTCATTTCGCAGTGCGAGGCAGACCGCGCATTCATGGCGAGTGATTCTGTCGAGTCTGCAAATATCGTCGAACTGCGCCGTGATTTCGATCAAGCGACCAAATTGCCAGAGAGGTTGATCAGCGAATTTGCAGAAGTTTCCAGCAAGGCTCAGCATGAGTGGGCGACAGCACGAAAGGCCAGTGATTTCAAAATGTTTTTGCCGTGGCTTGAAAAGCTTGTCGCGCTCAACCGCGAGAAAGCATCATGCTTAGGAATTCCAGCAGGTGGAGAACCATGGGATGCGCTCGCAGATACGTACGAACCTGGTTGCACCGCAGCATCTGTGACCAAGGTATTCACCCCACTTCGAGCGCGTTTGGTCAAATTGCTTGGAGATTTGATGGGAGGAGCGCGTCGTCCATCCAATCGATTCAACGAACTTGCATTGCCAATCGAAGCACAGGCAAAGTTTGTGCGAATGGTTGTCGAGTCAATCGGTTTCGATTTCCAACGAGGGCGTTTGGATTCGAGCACGCATCCATTTTGCGGTGGCAGTCACTGCAATGATGTTCGCATGACAACTCGTTATAGCGAAACGTGTTTGAATGATGCGCTGGGATCGTCGATGCACGAAGCTGGCCACGGAATGTATGAACAAGGATTGCCATCACGCGCAATTGGAACGCCTGCAGGCACGGCGGTTTCGCTTGGAATCCACGAAAGTCAAAGTCGTCTTTGGGAAAATCAAGTTGGACGCGGACTTCCATTTTGGAAGTGGTGTACGCCAAAGCTTGAAAACTTCTTTGGGAAAAGTACCGATGGATTTTCGCTTGATGAGTTGTATGGCGCAGCAAATATCGTCGAACCTGGATTCATTCGAGTCGATGCAGACGAAGCGACTTACAACATGCACGTGATGGTCCGATTTGAAATCGAACGGTTGCTCATTGCGGGTTCACTTGCGCCGAAGGATTTGCCAGGCGAATGGAATCGCAGATACAAGGAATATCTTGGTCTCACCGTGCCGGATGATCGAAGAGGGTGTTTGCAAGATGTGCATTGGAGTATGGGCGCATTTGGATATTTCCCGACATATACGCTTGGAACTTTATATTCCGCGCAATTCTTCGACGCTGCAAAGAAAGCGATCCCTGGACTTGAAGATGGATTTGCCAAAGGCGATTTCGTTCCACTGCGCGAATGGCTCAATCGAGAAGTTCACTCGCACGGTCGCAGATTTTTGCCTGAAGAACTTTGCAAACGAGTGACTGGATCGCCGCTCTCGTCGGAGCATTATCTGAATTATCTCGAAGGAAAGTTGCGACCGCTCTACAATTGCTGATTCGGCAACTGCTGATTCTGCAACTACGGATTCGGCAACTGCTGATTCGGCGGAGCAGGGGGTGTGTTTGCCAGATCATTGGGCAGATCCTTGCCAACGGAAGTCGTCGCACCCATTCTGCCCGGAAGTCGACCCGTCGTCGCGAGGAGCGCCACGACCATTGTCCAAAGCGGAACCATTCCCACGCCTGGTATCGCCTCAGCGAGAAAGACAGCGAAAAGAAGCATCGGTCGTCCAAGTGCCAACCAAATCAGAACGCCAGTCACAAGGTCGATGCCGATGACCAGAGGTTCGGCGATCACTGTGGGGGATAAGAAGAAACTCAAACCGTCAGAAACAAGCGCAATTGCCATTGCAAGCCCGATTCGGACCCAAGAAGGAGATTTCCAAATATTTGATGGTGCGGAATCTGGCATTGCGAGTAGGCTCGGAGGACTCTACCTGTTTTCCTATGGCATACGAACAAAAAAATATCAGAAATGTTGCAATCATCGCCCACGTTGACCACGGAAAGACAACGCTGGTGGACGCCATGTTGCGATCTTCTAGCGCTGCTCTCGAAGTAGAGACAGGAGCTGAATGCGTTATGGATTCCAATCCGCTCGAGCGTGAGCGAGGGATCACCATTTTGTCGAAAAATTGCGCGGTGAATTATGTTGTGAAGAAGGGTCCTCATGCGGGCCTTGCGATGCGCGTGAACATCATCGACACACCAGGCCATGCTGATTTCGGTGGC
>Ga0114971_10001243_pt1 | contig 17307 bp, 16 predicted proteins | sample M_140625_MF_Meta_FD_87320 | JGI IMG/M metagenome (GOLD analysis project Ga0114971, IMG submission 87320) | Freshwater microbial communities from Lake Montjoie, Canada to study carbon cycling - M_140625_MF_MetaG | ecosystem: Environmental > Aquatic > Freshwater > Lake | place: Lake Montjoie...
AAAGGCGTCTTTGAGGCTATAGGGGAAAAGGTTGTTGAAGACCCTGTGTTCATGAAGAACATGGAGAAAAGACTGAACGATCAGTTGGCTAATCGTGCAAAGTCGTTGAAGAAAATCAATAAGACTTTAGATGATGTAAGCAAGAAGGTTGAAGAAGGTTTGCAACGTACCGCAGATGATGTCGCTAGAGATTTGGAATCTTTAAAGTTGCGTCCGTGGGCTGATGCTGAAGCAAAATTAAAATTAAATACTGAACGTGTACAGATTCAGGCTCGTCTAAAAGAAGTTTTAGACGAAATGGATTTACGTCAGAATGAATACCTCAACATCACGGGTGAAGATGGTCTTCTTATTAGAGCCTCAGAAGCAGAGGTAAGTGCCGCAAAGCAAGAAATTCTTGCTTTGCAGGAACAATTGTCTACCGCTAATTTCAAGTTGAAGAACACTAAGGACATGCTTGCGGCTTTAAACAAAAGCGTAGAGATGATTGTTAAGCGTGACGAGAAATTTGTTGTGCAAGCCAACCTTGTTGCTGAACAGATAGAGAATATTGTTTTAGGAACTGTAGACAAAAAAACTTTTGTTGGTCATCAACAATTTTTGACAGATTTAAAGAAAGGTTTGGATCAGAACTATTTGGCTACTGATTCAGTCAGGTTGAAAGGTCAGCAGTTACGCAATCCATCTACTTCTTTGCAGTGGACGGAACGTGGCGCTAATCCTGCCTACAAAACTCTTATGGGTGCTGATGCTAAGGGTGAGTTCAATATTTTTGAGCGTGCTCAACGCTCCGTCGCTATTGCTAAAAGAAAAAGTATTAAGGCTGGTGATGCGGGGACATTTCCTGAAGCAAGTCTTTTAAAGAAGAAGTTTCGTGAACTGTATCTAAAGAGCGAAAAGTTTGCAGGTCGTGTTGATGCTGAAGACACTATCAAACAGTATGTGGATCTAGTTGATGATCCTGGTCAAGAGTTTATTGATACGGCTATTAAAGCCGATCAAACTTTCCTGACTTCATTAGAGCATGTCAACCTTACTGTCGATGCAGTCAAGAAATTTGCTGATGAAAAATTTTATGACCTTACTTTAAAAAACATTGCTGAAGGTCGTGCCACCGACGAAGAGTTGCGTGCCTTCGGTCTTGCTCTTGTCATCTCAGATAGCACTAAAGTTAATGCGGAGTTACGTGCTGCCATTGTCGAGAACGCTACCAACGAGAAGTTCAGAAGGTTTGTTACTGCTCGTAGAAGTGCTAAGGGTATGGTCAAGGATAAGTTTGCGTCTGAGGCATATGATACTTATCAGAAAACTGCAGAGGACTTCAAGGATGCTGTACTCAACTATATTGAGTATCAGCGTGTCACTCCTTACAATATTGTTACCGATTTTGGCGACGACATTGTTAGGGGCGCCAATTTGGATACTGCTGGCGAGACTCGGTTGCGTGAAGTTCTAGATTTTATTTCGCGTGAAGATGGCTCTACTGGTATGATCGAGGGTGCTCGTATTGATGGTGAGATGATGTTGAGAAGTCTTCCCGTGAACGAAGAAGTGTTGGTAAAGATTTTTGGTAGGGACAGTCAGTTTGGTCAAACTGGTGCAGATTTCATGGATGCTTTTAGCACAGAGATGTATACTCTTGATGCTTACAAGGCGTTGATGGAAGGTGCTTCTACGTCAGGGAATGTTTCGGATGCTGTAACTTGGGGTGACATTTTTGATTTTGCATCCAAAAAAACTCGAGATTATACAGAAGCATCTTTTGAGTTGAGCGAGTTGTCGGCTGGTTTTGCTAAAGCAGAAACACGTACGACTTATGGAACTATTTCTGTCAAAGAATTTTTGGATACTAGACTTGATCCCAAACATTTTGGTGACGATATCTTTGAGGGTAGTCGTCGGCAGGGTACGGCTAAAACCACTAAATACAGCGACTATCTAGATAATGAATTTAATAAATATTTTCAGGAAAATGAAGGCGACTCTTTAGAGTCCCTATTGAGTCAAGCAAAGAAAAGCCGTGATGAGACTGCTATAGAGTTTTACGACAGCGAGGGTGCTAAGGATTTGAAGAGAGGACGTGCCCTGCTTCAGAGTGGAAAAATCTCTGCAGAAGATTACGCGTCCATTAAGGCCGAAGTTGTCTTGCGTCAAAATCAATTGACTGCAGAGATTAAGGCTGGCAAAGATTTTTCATTAAAACTTCAAAACAAGAAAGAAGAACTTGGCAGACTTATTCTAGAAACACAGTTTGACAAAGAAGTCAGCATTCGTATGACTGAACTTACAGAAACGTTATCACGTGTAGGCTTGGCTCCCACTGCAGAAATGTATGACGCTATTGTCGTCGCTTCTGCTAGACGTATGGGTAAAGAGTATGTGGACAGCATGGATGTTTTGCGTGCGGCTCAAAACAAGTTTGCTGAAGCGTTAGACATACCCGTTCAAGATTACGCAACAGACCCACAAGGTCTGTTTGCAAAGATTATGGACACTCTTCATGGTGTTGGCGGCGACGAAGGTAGCATGCATCAGGCTGTCAGAGATCTCATGAATGACGCGAAGGACTCTTCTAGTTTGTTTGCAAGAATGAAAGAGTCTGGCATGGGTATATCCGCTACGGGTACTACCGAAATTGAGTCTGGTATTGTGGGGCGTATCAGAAGGGCTACTTCAACCGTGAAGGGTAGTGAGGCTGGCAGGTATGTTGATCCTGCCGAACTTGAAACTGCAAAACGTTTATTGGCTCAAGTTGAAGCCAATCCTACTATGGTTCAAGATTTAAAGAAGTCCTTCTTGAAAGATGCGCAAGCATGGTATGTCACTCATGTCGATCGTACCATTGAAAGCAAATCTGTTACTAAAAAAATGATTTCCGACAAGTTGCGTGAACTAGATGTTGTGGCTAAGGCCGAAAAGGGTCAGGGAATTAAACGCGGTTCCATGACAGACACTTCATCTGTCGCTGACATGTATCGTTGGTTGAAAGATAGGTCTAATATGGTTGATGCCCGTAGGAAAGAGTTGCGTAAATCTTTCTCTTTCTTCACTGATCGCATGGACCCTTTTTGGGTTGCACGTAACTTAAAGGATGAGAACATTGGTTCTCGACTTGACAATCTTTATAGTATTTCTAGAAAGTTAGAGTCTGAACTTGAAACAGGTCGAGCACTAGATAATACTATTATTGGTTTGGAAGAGAAGTTGTACGACCAACTTCCCGAGGCTGCACGTAACAAGAGACTGTTGGCTAGGTTGGAATCAAGGAACCCTAGAGAATCCATTTTTGTTGCCAACACTAAATCGGGTGAACCTATGTTGAATCAGGTTGAGTACGAGAAGGCTCTTGCTGCTTTTGATGAACCCGCTTCTGTCGCTAAAATGGGGTTTGATGAAGCCAAGAAGTGGCGTGCCACTAACACTAGGGCTAAGAATGCTTTTATTGCTGAAGCGGAAGCGGCTGAAGCCCTTGCGATGAAGCAAAGAGATAGATTGCTTATGGATGTTCGTAATGCTACGAATATTTTAAATGATTTTAAGCAGTCATCTGAATATCTTCGTGCTGCACAAATGCAGCGCGAACATGGTTTGTTGAAGCAGTTGGCTGGTATGGATTTAAGAAATCCAAGAAACATTCTTTCTGCTCAGGCACCTCATCATGAGGTTGCCAAAGAGTTATTTAAGGGCGCTACTCCCGTGTATTATCGTGCACGTCCTTCTAGTGAGGCTCTTGTTCTCGAACGCGACATTGCCGATTTGGCTGAGAAGATAAAAAATATTGATAACTTCAAGGCATCTAATGCCAACCAGGGTGCTGGTCGTATGGCTTCTCAGGATATGAAAGATGTTCTTGACGCTGTTGCTGTCGCTGACGAGCGTGCTCAGGCTACTCTTAGAGCCCAATTTGTGGAGAAGATTGCTGTTGCTGAAGAGTCTTTGCGCAAGTTGAATTATAAGAACGAAGTGTTTAAGACTGATAGGGATCACGTATTCGTTTCTGCGAACGAATACTTTACTCAAAAACCTGATGTAGAAAAGGTTGATGAGTTGATGGCTCGTCTTACCGAAGAGCGCATGTTGGATCGACGTGTCAGTGGCAAGATGACGGGTGAAGTTTCTTGGCTTAACGCTGAACAGCAATTGTATTCGAGTGACTATGTTATTCGTGAGATTACTTTGGCTGATCGTAGCAACTTGGGTGCTAATGGTAGGTTGTTGGATGAGTTGACTCTTAAGCGTCAGGAACTTTCTGCCACGTTAAAGCAACGCAAGTTGCTAGATAGACAGCAAGGTTTTAACAGGGGTAGTCCTAGTGCGCAAAAGGCTTTGGAAAAGACGTACAGGAGAGTTCCTCCTCAAGACAAGATAATTGTTGATCTTAGGAACATCGATATTGCTATTGCGAAACGTCAACAGTTGATGGATGAAACTACGGCTTTAGGTATTGGTCAGGGTCGTCTGAAGAATGTTCAATTAAATAATCTTGGTGAGTCTAATATTCCTGCAAATATTAAACTCTTAGAGGCACGTCTAAAGAAATCTTTGGACACTGTTGTTTCTAAGAAGAATGATTTGCGTTGGGCTGAAGGCACTATGCTCCCGACTTATGATCCTGCAGGTAGAGTCGTAGAAGTTCTCGACATGTCGGGTAAGTCTATTGAGTTTAGTTCTGCTGAAATTGATGCCATGTTGAATGGCAGATATCATCTTACTACCGTGAGTTCTCGCAACGAAATACTGGCGTTCACAATGGAAAAGTTGCAATCTGCTAACAACGAGTTGTCAAAGTTTGGTAGTGGATTAGATACCGTATTTACTGGCAACAGAACACACATGGATGATCTTTACAGGGATTTTGCAGAAAGTATTGCTAGAGGCGAAGGAGACCCTACTGAAACTTTGAACGCATATATCGCCAATGCTCAAAAGTTTGCGGATGATAGCATTCTTAAGATCAACAGGAAATATAAAGAATATCTTTCTTACCTCAAGGTAAATCAAGCAGAAATAAATGGCACTTATGCTCCTTGGTATATGGAAGAAAAAATTAATGAAGCGTTTCTTGGACGAAATCAACAGATTGCTATGTTGAAAAAAAAGGTTAATGATGTAGAGATGGCAGCACGTCAGGCTGTCGATCATTACGCAAAGCAAAGAGCGAAAGGTCTGACGTTAGTCCAAATCAGAGACGCCGCTAAAGCCGAGAGAGCACGCTGGGAAGAAATGAGTATTCATTGGAGATCGGGCATGGAGAAAGTTCGTGCGATGGCTAATGGTCAACAGGACACTCTTACCAAGGATTTCTTGAAAGGCGAATTGACACCTAGGAACATGGCGCTTGATCCCGAGAAGGCTGGCGTGACTACTAGATGGTTGGATAAACTTTGGTCTCAGTCGGAAGAGTCGGGCACTATCGCTAAGTTAGATAGATTAAACGATTTTAAAGGCAAGGCAGACTATAAGCATATGGTTTCTGAGTCTAAGAGCATTATCGATGAAGTGGACCGTATCAAAGATCAGATCGCCCGCATCAAGGGAGATGCAAACCAAGGCAATGTCGATGCTCCATTTGGTTTTAAGATTGATCAAGAAGTTCGTCGTGGTTTGGCTTCTGCTGATCGTAAAAATATTGTCCGCAAATCTAAGGAAGAGTTGGACACGCTTGCGACACGTCCTATTGTTCCGACTGATATACGCCCTGGCATGGCTCCTGGAGTCGGGGCTAATACCGTCTTTGCTCATCAGTTCAGAGTTCCAAAGTTGGAAGAAGAGTTAACTAAGGCATTAGACAATATTACTGAGGGCACAAACGGTCTCTACAATGCGAGGGTGCGCTACAACGAGTTGCTGATTGGTGACGGTACCCCTGAAGGCGCTTTAAGTGTGGGCGATGTCTACGCAATCATGGACGAAGAGGTCAAGGGTCTCAAGATTGCCAACACTGATTTGGTAGTGCCTAAGAATGTTTCGGAGTTCTTTGACAAGATGACTATGCAATCACGCCTTAACGGTGTGATTGGACACTTCGAAAAAATTGCTGGCGAAGAAGAGTTGTTGTCTACGAACCTTACTGGACTTAGTAAGGAAATGAAGGCACAGTTCAAGGAACTAGAGACTGCTTCTAAAGCATCGACAGCAGATGCTCGAGCAAGATTCAAGGCAGTGGATGATCCTTATCAGAAGGGTCTTAAGAAGGCTGATGCAGAACGTCTCAAGTATGAAAAACTTCTTTTGGAGAATACTAAGAAGTATGATGCTGCTGCTCTTGTGTGGGAGAGTGATCGTCAGTTCCAACTCAGAATGATTACACAGTATCGCGTTCCTTTAGAGGAGCGATTGTCTGAGGTCACTGACTTGTTGGCACGCTTGAAGGCTACGCAGGCGAGTGGTGGTAAGGCTACTGCTAAGTCACGCTACTTGGAGTTGGAGGGCATCATTCAGGACGCTCAGGACATGCTGTATGTGAAGGGAGCCTATGGGGAGAAGTATAGTTTCCGTGGAGATCTCCGTATGCAACCACGTGTTGAGGGTATCATCCCTGAAGGTTTTGTTACTCAGCAGGCTCTTGATTCTTCGGGGGGTACCACCAAGAAAGTTGCTGATGGTTTCAAGAAGAGTGTTGGTGAGGTAAACAAGCGGGAAGAGATGTTAGCCGCCAACCTCGAGACGCTCAAGATGGCTTACATCGAGCACACTGCCGATATGGCTAAGTCTTTTACAGTTTCTGCTTCCGCCTATCAGGCTCTCGTAGGTGGCAAGTTCTTTAATGAAGGCGACAAACTCAGTGGTATGTCGGGTCAGAAGATTGTAGAAGATTTGCACAAGGGTTGGAAGAGACTTACTGACAATGGTATGCCTAACTTGCAAATGCGAAAGGACTTAGAGGACGTAATATTCAACTTGGGCAAGTTTGCTGAGCCTGGTTTTGTTCAAGACGTCAACAAGTTTTTGGCTCGATACACACGACTTCTCAAGTCGTATGTATTGGCTAACCCAGGATATGTTGTGCGTAACAGTATGACTAACACGTTCTCTCTTCTTGCTGCTGGCACAGAAGTAAAGAACATGTTTAAGGGTATGAAGTTGTGGGCAGAAATGGAAGACGCTTTAAAGGCTGGCAAGTATCAAGAATGGTTGGATAACTTGGCTGTCGATGTGAAGGCAAATGTCGAGACAGCAATTCAGGCTAAAGATGCTAGCGGGTTCGGTCATTCGACAGAGTTCATGTTGGGTCAACCTAAAGGTAAGCGCACGCAAGGCGTGTACGACAACTCGTGGCTTCGTTTATGGCAGAAAGCAAACAACAAGTCTGAGGATAGTTCACGTTTCATTATGGCGTTTGACTCTGCGGTTAAGGGTCATACGATGGAAGGTTCTGCTGGTCGCGTGAAGCGATTCTTGTTTGATTATTCTGCGAAGGGTTCTTTTGACAAGAACACTTCGCATATCATGCCGTTTTGGTTTTGGACTACACGTAACTTCCCTATGCAGATTATGAACAAGTGGCAGAACCCTAGAGCGTATGCTATCTATAATCATATTGTTAAGAACATGGGTGGTGAAGTTCAAGCGGATGATCCTCAGTGGATGCGTGAGGCTGGAGGCTTCCCTATTGGAGGTACCAGTATGTACGCTATGCCCGATCTAGGTTTCAATAGGCTGGAAGCAGATTTGAGAATGATTGCTGAACCTAGACGACTGTTGGGTATGGTTAACCCTGCGATCCGTGCACCTCTTGATTTGATCAAAGGTGGTAACACGGTATATGGTAGCGATTTTGGCACTAAGCCTGTCGAGAGCATGGATCAGTTAACTGGCGGACTGTTGGCTAAAGCAACTTTTCAAGATAGAGGTAATGGTATGGTCAGTCCAGCATTCAATCATTTCTACAAAATGTTGAATCCTATTGCTAGTCAGGTGGAGCGTTTGAATCCTGTCACTCCTAAGGGGCAGTCGAATCAGTTGGGAGGCTTGCTTGGTTATGCGGGTATTCCAGTGACTCCTGTGACGCCTGAGATGAGAGCGCTTGAGAGGCAACGACAGGTGTATGAGAATCAAGATTTACGGAACCAAGGGAGATAGTAATGTTTTTTAAGAAGACTAGGAAGTATACGGGTTGGAATGGTGACAGCAAAGGTAAGTTGGCTGGGACTGAGAAACTAAAAGATTGGGTTGTTTTTTTGAATGGCGGCAAGATTAAGAATCTCGGCACGTGGGGCGTTCGTCTAGCAAAGAACGCTACTCGAGCCCCAGCACCTTCTGTGCATGGTACGGGGCGAGCATGGGACGCAGGGTATAAGAACCGTGAAGATGGTCTGTCGTTGGCAGACTTCTTTGTGCGTAACGCTGAGGCGTTGGGTGTAGAAGCAGTACATGACTACGCTTACGGGGAGTATGGGCGTGGCTGGCATTGTGATCGTAGCAAGTGGCTAGTGTACGACAAGCCTACTTTGGGTGGGCGTGGCAACTGGCTTCACATTGAGTTGAGTCCTGATACAGCAAAAGACGCCGCCTATATAGACAGCGTCTTTGCCATATTGTTGAAGAAGGCTTAATCGTCTTCGTTGTATTCGAACGGGGAGTTCTCGATTTCGTCTACCATTGATGAGATGATGTACAGCATGTTCATGATGTCTTTACCGTTGCCGCTTACGGCACGGTAATAAGACTCCACGAAAGCCATTGCTGTTTCTCGAGGGAACTTTAGGTTCAGCGAGTAGTAGTCGTTCTGTTCGTTTAAGACTTGTTCTTCTTTTTTGAACAACGATCTAACATCTTTGGGATGTATTGACTTCATGAACTTAATGTATTCTTGTTCCTCTTCGTCACTGTTGTCATAATGGTCCATGATTGGTTCCTCTCAATAGTGGAAGTACTTTGGTTTTGAAGTCAGTCATGTCTGTGATGATAGCCCGGGCCATACGTTTCCGTTTGGCGTAGGCTATCAGCACGTCTAGTTCTCGTTCGAGCGTGTCCATTGATTCACTCATCACTTGTTTCGACACCATCGGACATGTCCTTTCGATACTGTGCTTCTATAGCAGAAGCCATGGCACCAATTTGATCGATGATGGTGTTGTCGTCTCTCGCCAAATAGATGGTGACAGCGACGATGAGACTTGAAAGTTCTATGAGATTCAAGTGTTTGATTGGGGTGATGGGTTGGTCGGTCATGCTGCTTCCACCAAGTCTAGTTTGAACGTGTCGTTGGAAATCATTTGTGAGATGACCGCGTAACCTACGATGTCAACCCAACTATCTATCACGGATTCATTTTTTGGTTTGGCTCCACGTGTTTCTAAAGTTTTGATGCGTGCAACTTTGTCGCACAGTCGTACGGCTAGACCAATATAGCCGAAGCCTTCAATATTTGCGTGACCGTAGTCGTGTTGTTTCTTGACCAGCAGTTGTTCCATTGCTTCCATGTCCCATTCACCTATATGTTTCAGGTGTGAGATGGCTGCTCTGCCCATGTCCTTGATGGTTGAAACCAAAATGGTTTCAAACATTGAACCGTAGACTAGGGAGAGTACATATTCATGTAACTCTGAGACAAAGTGATCCATGTCGTTGCTAGTGATTTTTGTTTTAGGTGCAAAGTTGTCGAGACTTCGTACCATAGCCCATGAGGCGTCATTCCAAGTTGTATACAATGTGTACCTTTCGTTTATGTGTCTATCGGATGATAGCAGATGTTTAAGTTGTTCGGTGGCTACTTGTGTAAGTCTCCAAGCGTGTGGCTTGGATACTCCGAGTCGTGTTGCTAGTTCGCTGTAAGAGATTTGTTCATAGAATATTGCTTCTATACAGAACCTTGATTGTTCTGATAGTTGCTCTATGGCATCGACAACGGCGTCTAGGTGTTGCTGTGGTGACATGTCGGGGGCTTCCCCTTCTTGTAGTAGCCACTCGCCTGCTGTTAGCGGACGAGAGGCGTACCAATCAATTTCGTTAGACATCGTGCTTTACTGGTTCTGCAGGGAAGTAGTCGATGTGTAATGCGAAGTACGGTTTATTGTTGTCAGGGAACCTGTCAACTGAACCGTGTTTGTGGAAGGCTTTCATCCAGTCTGCTAGTGGCGCTACCCAATAACGTTTCTTGGACGAGTCCCAAATCCACAGATTGACAGGTCCGATGGCTTGCCATATGGACATTGCTGTGAGTTTGTCAAAGCGTGTTTTGAGTAGGCTGTCGCCACGTGACGCACAGCCCATGACTTCATACAGCCCTGTAGGGAGCAGGTAGTCGGGGGCGTAGCGCATTGTGTCGGGCATTCCACGTGTGTCAAAGTCAGGTCTGTTCAGACCTAGACGATGTGCTACGGGGTTCACTGATTCAAATGCTTTCTCGGCAGTGTCACCCATCTGTCCTAGTCTTGTAGCCCATGGCAGACTCTTGTATGTGCTCATGCTTTTACCGCCTGAATGTCAATCACTTGCTTGTCGTCAACCCAAGCAACTCCGTTCAAACCGTCCATGACGGTTTTAACATAGTTGTCTAAGTCTCCTCGGAGCGAAGATTTCTTTTCGTGGTTCACTGGTGTAACTATCACTGCTGTACCTTCTTTCGTTACGACAATATGGATAGCCACATCGCCTTCGTACTTGGGTCCATCCCATAGGGATGCTATTAACTTTTCTGCGAGAACAGTTTTGTTTGGCGTGTACATGAATGTTCTGCCATTCCTAACTGATGCTCTCGGTCTTTCTTTAGGGTGTGGTTTGCCCTCTATGAAAATTGAATGGGACCGTAGGCTCGGATCAGGAGTTTCTGAATCTCCAGCCTGCCCACCTCTCCCCGAATCATGTATTTGCCCCATCGTAAATCAGCGTCCTCCAATATTTGCATTGCGTCCTCGGGATTGAGGTTAGATTTTCGGCACTCGTGTGCTAGGTGAGTGAGTGTCGTTGAACGGTCACGGTGCGTAGGACCATCGTTAAAGATGACTCGTCCTAGTCTCGTGAGTCGTCGTGCCGACTCCTGCATATCTAGTGATGGTGCAGATACGTTAGTGTACACTGGCGTGGGGTCATTGTAGTAGCCAGCCATCTTGCTAATGAGGGCTGAGTCCACGCTTTCGTTTGTCGCTCTAGTTATGAATTGTGAAAGCGGTATTGGTGTACCGTCACGCTCAATCATTTGGCGTTCGGTACTGTTCTCGTAGTTCGGATAAGGTAGGCGCACATAGTTCCCGAGTTGTCCAGCGAGCAACGACATCTGTTTTGGGTTGACTTCTTTAGGGTTGAGTTCTGTCACTTGATGTGCGGCTAAAAACATTTTCCGCATATCTGATGCCAGCACGAGTTCGGGTGTGAACACCCATATGTGGTATCCCCGTCTAGTTTTTTCAACCCATGATGTTACGCCAACAGATTTGAATGCGTCATGGAGTGTCCATGCTTCTGCTGGCTCGTCATAGTCAATGTCAGTACAACCCCATACACATTGAGTGACGCCAAGAGAGTTCACGCAGGGGTACACGCCTATGTGTGGACCCTCCGCTAGGTGCTTGGCGAATGTGTCTACCTGTAGGGGCTCTCGTATACAGCCTCCCTCCCAAGAACCGTAGCAGTCTCCTCTACCACGAAACAGTGTGATGTAGGACCATAGTTCTTGATCGTCGAGCATCAGTCACCCCACGACTCGGGCTTCTGCGTTGCTCGCAGAAACTGTGTCGGTAGTTCACCGTCGCTCAGGCGTGTCAGTCTCCCACATCCCTCTTCAATTTCGAAGTCAATGTCGTCGATAAGGTTGCCTGCTGGACGCTTGTTCTTCACAAGGTTTAGTGTGAGCGTGTGAGCGTGGATACGGGACTCGTAACGCAAGTTGTCTAGTTGTTCCATCGCCCGTTCAGAGGCTGATGATTTGTCCAACTTGGTTTCTAAGTCTCTTATCTGTGCTTCGATTTCGAATCGCTTGCGACGCACACCGATGATGTGTGTTGCTTGCTGTTCGCCACCGAATGAACCTGATGAGATTGTTAGACGCTTACCATCTGCCCCGCTGGTGCGAGAAGTTTGGTGTAGAACAACGATGGGGACGTCATGACGACGTCCCCATGCTTTCATTGTGTTCGCCTTAGATGGGACGTCTTCACCGCCACCTTGTAACAGTTCAAGATAGTCAAACACTACGAGGTCAGGTTTTTGTGACCACATGTTTGAGACTTCGTTCATTGCTTTCTCCATGTCGGAGAGAGCCATGGGTTGGTCAAAGACCGCAAGGTTTGGGAAGTGTTCGTTCGCTGTCTCTTTCAGTAGAGAGATTGCGTCGACATCATCTAGTGCTATGAGTCGTTCTAGGTCTCGAGCGTTTACACCGTGTGTTACGCACGCCAACTTGATGAGGACTAATGTTCTCGGTTCGTCGGGTACGAAGTAAATAACTTTCTTGTTACGGTTCGCTTTCAACATTTCCAGTAGCGTCAATGTCTTGCCACTGTGTGAGTATCCGATGATGAGGCACATCTCGCCTGAAGCGATGCCTCTCATCTCTCTGTCTAGGTCTGTGAAGCCAGTGTAGATTCGTTCGTGAGGGGACTGTGCCCATCTTACGAACTCGTCAGCGGCTTCCTCTAAAGGATGGTAGTAGGTCATTTGCTTTACATTTTCTGTAGGGATAGTTGGAGGGGTTTCCCCCTCCAACCGTAGTGCTTCCCACTTGCTAGCAAATGCCTCTAGGGACACTCAGGAACCTTTCGGGGGCCAAAAGGCTGTCGCCTCTGAACCCTCCGCATTGTCTGCCTGCTTGAACCATGGTCGGCGTGTGCCGACTGCTTGATCACGGTTGTCCCAAACTCGGGTAACACCCGACTTCTGACATGCCTTGTGAAGCCATGAAGGTAGGTCGCCGTGTTGCGTGCCAGCGATCTGCACCTTGAAGTCTCCGTCAGCGTTTGACATTGCTGGCTGTGCTCGTGGAAGATTGTACGCAGGCTTAACTGTCTGCTTCTGTACCTCTACGTTTCCGAACGCTTCCTGCATTGACCCGATTGCTTCGTCGGTAGTCACAGCGTTGAGACCGCATGCCTTGAGTAAGGCTTCGTTCACTGCGTCGAACCCGATGATCCATGCGGATACATTCATGTCGTTGTCGGTTGTCTTGTTTACCAACTCAGCCGCAATCTTGGCGGCTACTTGGGTCACAATGATTTGGTCTTTGCTCATCATTAGTTTTGCTCCTTAGGGTTGATGTCCGATGCGGACAGTTTGCTTCCTTTACATACCGACCAGTACGAGCACCATGTTTGACTGCACAGGTAGTGTGTGTCATTCTTGGTCCACGAGTGTTCAGTACCATTCAACAGTGCCGTTCTAATGAAAGGACGGATCTGTTCCTTGAGCCACTCAAGGTGGCTTTCATTGCGGTGGATAGCCACGACTTGTGACTTGCCACCACGCACTAGCACTCCGTAGTTGAAAGTAACAGGGTACTGATGAGTTCCCAATGCTACCATAGCCGCAGAATACATGGTGGGTTGTACCGCTTGAGATTGCTTGTCTCTAGCAGAATATTTTCGAGCCGCAGTTTTCCAATCCCAAATAGCGGTCTCGGTAACTAGGTCAATAGTGCCTTTGCCATACACAAAGATTGGTGTGTCATTGACCATGAACTCGTCTAACTCAAACTGGAACTCTTGTTCCACTCCGAGGATTGTTCCTAGTGTGGGTTGAATAGTTTTCTCCCACTCGGTAATCAGAGTATCTATGTAACCAAACAACTCGTGGTCAGTGTACTTGACACGGTTGAAGGGCTCGCTTAGAAGCCTCTGTAACTCTTCGTGAGCCACCTCATGAGGGTAACCCTCACCTGAGCACGCAGAGGCAAGCCCAGCGTGTACAGCAGTCCCTAGGATGGTGGCATCGTTGGGCATGGACCATTCGGGGCGCAAGATACCTTGCCTACCCCTTTCGTTACACATGAGTGCGTCTCCGACCCATGATTGACGGACATAAACATTGAGTCCTTTCCCGTCCTCTCTCTCAATAATTCTCATTGGTTATCTGCTTTCGTTAGGAGTCGCTCTCGCAACAGGGTGGCTTGATTGGGCGTTATCGTTATGTCCCACATTACTTTCATATAGACTCGCAGAGAAGTCGCTGACACCTCGTCGTTATTGACTTGCGACGACAGTCTGTTCTCTTGTTCAGAGGACAGGGAATACGGCGGGCGTGCCCGTCGCCTGTTCCTCTCTCGTCTACTCAAACCTGCTTTCTTGGTTACGACAGTCCATTCATCATGGAACATCATGCCAGCCTCCAAGAATTGGAGGATGGTCTCGTTAGTCCAATGGTCTATCTTGTCAGGGAACAGGTACTCTAGTATTTCCTCAGAGCACCATCCGTCCCTGACCATATCGACATTGATGGGCGTGATCTCACGCACAACGACATCGCAAAGACAATCCATTGGATGGGCATCGACACCGCAGGTGGCGATGGGTATCCGATTGGATACTGTATTGGGGTTTTTTCTCTTTGTCATATTTCTCCTTTGTTCGGTGGATAGAGGCAGAGGAAGCCATGGGCTTCCCCTGCCGTTCTCCTGTTGCTGGGGGAGTCTGAAGACTCAGTATACACCTGTGATAAACAAGTGGTGGTATGTCGTCGCTATTTCTTTCTACCTAGTGTGAAAGGTTCTACCATGCTATGAACCGCCCGAGGATGCCTATGGCAACTCGGAGGTTCGTTCACAGGCACGAAAGTGACAAGCGAGTTACCGCACCCGTCCTTAGGACAGACCCAATGTGTAGGTGCTGGCTTGGTCATTTGTAGACAACCCCCTTAGCACTATCCCACTTGACCACAAAGTTGGTCAAGAAGGACTCTATGGCTTTCTGCTTGACCTCAGGTGGAGTGACCTCACCCGTGTTGTCTGTGGTGTACATGAGCATGCTCTCGTACCTCCACTCGCTCCCATTATGGACTTCAACATAGTCTTGAACGACTCCGTCTGCGTCCATCACCACAAATATCTCGGGTGTAAAGGTGTGATAGTAGAGTGTCTTGATAGGGGACTCTTGTGTATACCCAGCGTCACTAGGGTGCGCACGAGGCTCAACAGGGAAGTACTCTGCCAAAGATGTGTCGTCTACTTCGACTTTCTTAGGTTTACTCATTGTCATACTCCTCGCTCAAAGCGTCAGCGATCTGTACTGAGGCTGACCACAGCGAAGCCCTATCGGACTTGGCGGCTCGCCCTAGAGAGGACTCTGCTCCATGCTTATTGACCTTGGTTGTCAGATTATCGACAGCAATGCCGACAGTCTTATTTAGTGCCTCTAGTTCTCGCAATGAGAGTTCAAGATTGTATGCTTTTTCAGTAGTCATATGTTACTCCTTTATTTAATGTGCCGAAAGTGGCATTCGTATTACTGTAGCACACGGGTGCTGTTAAGTGGCGGTATGTACCCATCATGATGGGTAGTCACGGTGCATGTAGAGACAGTTTGAAGACCTAGGGGCCAGTATGTCAATTGGGCTCACCTCAAAACCGTGCTTGGCAAAGCATTCAACAATCTGATTGATAGCGGAAGTCACCATAGGTTCAAGCACAGCACTCTGCCTTGCGAACAACTTATTTAGTTCATCGAGAATGTCAGCGTGCTGCTGACTCCCAGTATCGTAATTGTAGGGCGTAACCAGATGTAATCTCTGGTCAATACCTAGGTTTAGAGACACCGAGATTTTGTATTTGCGTGGGTCAGGTAACAGACCCTGCGCAATCATCCCCTCTAAATACTCCCACGAGTCATCATCATTCATGAAGTTGGGCATGACATCGGTCAGAAACTTAGAGAACAAAGCATAGTTATTTCTGTGAGCCTTGTTCTTGATTAGTTCCTGTTGATAGAGATACTCAAAGTCAGGTGTCTCGAGCACCTCACCTCTCATCTCCTCTGCCGTAATTCTCTGCTCTTGAATATCTACCCATGCCGAAAAGTCTGTCATGGGTGTGTTCTGTACTGATGAAATTATTGGATTGTTATTTGGCATTGTTTTCTCCTTTGGTTTGTTGTGCGGGCTCGCACCTAGAAATTATATGTACTCGCATTTAGAATTCACCCGAGTCGTCAATGGTCAGGTGGTCACATTTACAGGTCTCCATTGGCTTGGAGCAGAACCAACAGGTTCCGCACTCAATACAATAATCAACTTCGTCAAGGGTAAGGTCAAACATCTCTGACTGACCGCAACCATGGCACTCCCAACTACACAAGTCACCGATCTCGTCAAGATCGTCAGGGTGAACCCACATGTCGTTGTCAGCGTCATACACACAGTCATTCTCATGCCAAGTGCGATACTGATAGCCAGTGCTGGCATCCTCGTAGTACTCCTCGTAATCATCAGGAGTCACCTTGTTATAAGGAGTGACATACCCTATTGGCTTACCTTGCTTATCAACAAAGCCATCGCCATGGTGATAATCAAAGTCACCTCCCCACCCACGAGTAGACTGATAAGGATAAGCGGTGTACTCACGGCGTGGTGGTGGAGTGTACGCAATGTATGAATAGTTGGAATACCAAACACCATTATCCCAATGACCGTACTTCTCATTGACGATATAGTAATCGTCCTTGAGGTCATCACCAATGTTGAGGAACACTAACTTGGAACCTGAAGCGAATTGAGATAACTCCGCCATACCATCAGCAGTGTCTAAGAGATCAGGGACATCTAACTGTGGCAACCATTCGGTTGCGAACAGATTAGTGTCGCTGAGACCTCTCTCCTCGTCAATGGGCAGGATGCCGTTGTGTCCCATAACAAGAGTGGAACTCACATAGAACGGGTGACAGTTATTGACATCAACTGTACCTCCCGTCGCTATGCGTAGATGAAAGAGAGCGAGACCCTTGGGGTAACGATCTCTCATCTTGTAGAACTCCGTAATGGTGTCCTCCAGTTCCATGGACTTGTATGTGTGGATTAGGTTGTCTCCGATTACGGAGAAGCCAAACCCATCAGGGTTGTGCTTCCCCGCAGTGCGGAGTGTGGACTTAGATGGCGTTGACCCGCCCTTACAGAATATTAGTAAACACATATGTTGTGTCTCCTTTCATTTGATGGTTGATGAAACTAAACCGCACGCAGTTCGCACAGTTCAGGTAGAAACTCATAGCCCTGTGTGACCATGAACTCTTTGTATGACGCCCACGACAAGCCGTTCTTGTTGGCTTCTTTGGAGGTTATCTCCTGCGTGAACTTGTGTACCGAGTGGCAGAACTCAAGCACGCCGAGTACAGACTCGGGGCGTAGAGTTCCACGGAAGTATCGCAGTTCTATTGTGTGCTCATTCAT
>Ga0114971_10001246_pt1 | contig 17303 bp, 12 predicted proteins | sample M_140625_MF_Meta_FD_87320 | JGI IMG/M metagenome (GOLD analysis project Ga0114971, IMG submission 87320) | Freshwater microbial communities from Lake Montjoie, Canada to study carbon cycling - M_140625_MF_MetaG | ecosystem: Environmental > Aquatic > Freshwater > Lake | place: Lake Montjoie...
CATCCACCCGAATGTTTCCGGTCGGCTCTTGCTACTGAAGCCGGGGTAATAACAAAGCGATCCGCTTGCGCAAAAAAATCCGCGGGTAGGGCGGGCAGTCCTCTGCCCGCCGCGGTTACCAACCCACGCGTCCTGGTTTACCACGCCGGCGCGCACGGAGTGGCGCGCCCTACCTGCCCCACAGTTGCTAAGAACTATTGTATTTCGGGGTCGGGTTCAATTCAGCCCCCCTTCCGGGTCATAAAAAAACCTCCGTCCGGAGAGATCCGGGACGGAGGTAAGAAAGAAAAGGGCAATTACTTTTTACGGGCCGGTGCGGGGGCGGCCGGAGCGGCAGCGGGAGCAATCCCGTATTTTTTAAGGATGGGCTGAAAGTCGGGATGGGTTGCACCGAACGCGCTCAATTCCTTGACGAAATTCTGAATGTTTTGGCCGTTTTGGGTGTAGGCCTGAATGATTTGGGTGGCCTGCGGTTTGACGGAAGCAATGTCCCGGCGTGTCAGGCTGGCCTGACGGTACAGGAACACGGTCAAGGTGCCGCTGACGATGATCAGGGCCAGCAGCAGGGTGAAGGACTGGCGGCGCAGAGCGGCGATCTGTCCCTGGATTTCGGAGCTAGAAGCAGTTTCGTTCATGGCGATAAATGGGGCTGAAGATTACTTTTTAGCTGGAGCGGCAGCCGTCTGGGCGGCGTTCAGGAGCTTGGTGAGCTCGGGACTGGGGGACTTCTGATTGTAGGCGGCCACGTCGCCCGCCAGCGCCTGCACCTGCATAAGGCCGTTGTTGGCGACGGTCGCCTGAACGGTCAGCGACCGGAATTCACGCGTGAGAAAAATGGTTTGCAGGGCAAAAACCACACCGGCCACGGCCAGCACGCCCAGAAAAAACGTCAGAAGGGTATTGGTCATTTCAGATTTCATACGAATATCGCCACTGTAGCGACTCGCCGCCGGATGTCCACTGCGTTTTTTGAATTCTTTTGCCCGCCCCCGCCCGTTTTGTTCTGTTGAAATCGCGGGGCGCTTCGGCTAATTTCTATAGTTCTATGACGCTGACTGAAAAAATCCTCGCGCGCGCCGCCGGCAAAACCTCGGCGCAGGCCGGCGACAATCTCTGGGTGAATGCGGATGTGCTGATGACGCACGACGTCTGCGGACCGGGCACCATCGGCGTGTTCAAGCGCGAATTCGGCCAGGCCGCGAAAGTCTGGGATAAAAATAAAATTGTCATCATCCCGGACCATTACATTTTCACCGCCGACTCAAAGTCCAACCGCAACGTGGACATCCTGCGCGATTTTTCCCGCGAGCAGGGCATCGAATATTTCTACGATGTAATCGATGACGCCAACGGGCACTGGGTCTTCGACGCCGCCAAGGGCAACATGAAGCGCCAGTACGGGTCGCGGTACGCCGGGGTGTGCCACACGGCCCTGCCCCAGAAGGGCCACACGCGCCCGGGCGAAATTCTTTTCGGCACTGATTCGCACACCTGCATGGCCGGGGCGTTCAACCAGTTTGCCACCGGCATCGGCAACACCGACGCGGGGTTTGTGATGGGCACCGGCAAGCTGCTCCTCAAGGTACCCGAATCCATGCATTTCCGGCTCGAAGGCCGGCTCCAGCCCGGCGTCATGGCCAAGGATATCATCCTCCATTGCATCGGCGAGATCGGGTTCGACGGCGCCACCTACCGCGCGCTGCAGTTTGACGGCGAAGGCGCGCTGAACCTCTCGATCGACGACCGCATGACCATCGCCAACATGGCCATCGAGGCGGGCGGCAAGAATGCGATGTTTGAATTCGATTCCCGCACAGCGGAATACGTGGATGCCCGGGTCAAATTGAACGGGACCAAATCCACCTACGAACCTGTTCTGCGCGATAAGAACGAAAAATTCGTTTACGAACATGTGGTGGACCTGAGCCAGCTCGAACCCACCGTGGCGTGCCACCCCGATCCGGGCCAGCGCAAGAAGGCCCGGGACATGGGCGACACCCGGCTCGACCGAGCCTATGTCGGTTCCTGCACCGGCGGCAAGACGAGCGACTTCGTGGAATTCGCCCGGGTCCTGCGCGGGAAGAAAGTTGTGATCGACACCTTCGGCGTGCCTGCGACTCCCGAGATCGTGCGCGATTTGCAGTCCACCTATTGGGGCAACACGACTATCTGGGAAGTGATCGTTAATGCGGGGGTGCAGATGACGGAGAACGCCGGCTGCGCCGCGTGCCTGGGCGGCCCGGTGGACACATTCGGCCGCATCAATAAATCCGGCATCAAATGCATCAGCGCAACCAACCGCAACTTTCCCGGCCGCATGGGCGACAAGGAATCGCAGGTGTTCCTCGCCTCGCCCATGACTGTGGCCGCGAGCGCGCTGACCGGCAGGGTCACTGACCCGCGCGACCATTTGGGGAATTGAGAGAACCCTCAGGGCCAGCCTGAGAAGGGCAGCGTCGGCCCTCCGGGCTGACGCAGACTGTGGTTTCCCCCCAGCGAAACGGCGCGCGCCTTGGCGCCCTTGTCGCCTTGGCGGTTCACTCGGACGGCATGGTTCCGGTCCGGCTCAGAGCTTTTTACCGGTCAGCTTTTCGTATGCTTCCAGATACTTCGCGCTGGTTTTGGCGACCACCTCGTCCGGCAGAATCGGGCCGGGCGGAGTTTTATCCCACGTGAGGGTTTCGAGATAGTCGCGGACAAATTGCTTATCGAAGCTCGGCTGGCCTTTGCCGGGCGCGTATTGACTGGCAGGCCAGAACCGGGAGGAATCCGGCGTGAGCACCTCGTCAATCAGGATGAGCTTGCCCTCGAACACGCCAAACTCAAATTTCGTGTCGGCGATGATGATGCCGCGCTGGCGGGCGTAATCCCGTCCCGCCTTGTAAATCATCAGGCTCCAATCGCGCGCCTGCGTGGCCAGCTCCTTGCCGACGATCTGGCACGCCTGCTCGAAGTTAATATTTTCGTCGTGCCCCTCCTCGGCTTTGGTGGAGGGCGTGAAGATGGGCTCGGGCAGCTCCGAGGAATCCACCAAGCCGGCGGGCAGCGAGAGGCCGCAGACGGTCTGGGATTTCTTGTATTCCTTAAGGCCGCTGCCGGAAAGATAGCCGCGCACGATGCATTCGATCGCCAGAGGCTTGGCCTTCTTCACAATCATGCTGCGGCGCGCCAGCTGTGAGGCAAACGGCTGAAGATTTTTCGGCAGCGGATCCTCCGCTTGGGCCAGCAGATGATTGGGCACGAGCGAAGCAAATTTCTCGAACCAGAAATGGGAGATCTGCGTGAGCACCTCGCCCTTGCGGGGGATGCCGTTGGGCAGGATGACGTCGAAGGCCGAAATGCGGTCGCTGGCGACCAGCAGGAAACTGTCGCCGAGGTCGTAAACTTCCCGCACCTTGCCGGAGCGGACTTTTTTGATGCCTGGCAGGTCGAGCTGAAGAATTGTTTCGTTCATAGCGCGAAAAATAAAGGCCCGGGACCCAAGTTAAAAGCCAAAAATAGGAACCGCGGCCCAGACTGTTTCCATGGGGTTAAGGCCCCTTCACCGAGGCTCCGCTCTGGGAACACTCAGGCCGCCGGACGTTCCACCAACTTGATGGAAAGCGGGATATTCCCCTGTGATTTCTCATCCAACCGCACATCCACGGAATACAGCCCGGCCTCGGCGAACTTCAGCTGCTGGATGTTCACGATGAAATTGCGCGTGAGAAAATGAACCTCATCGGGCAGCGCGACCCCCACGGGGATTTCGATGGGCGGCATGATGGCGCGGCCGTCGGCGTTGACGAAATTCAACTTCAGCTGGTGGGCGCCCTCGTCGCCGGACATGAACGTGACGCGCAGAGCGACGGCGCATTGGGGATGCACCGCGGGCAGCTGCGGCGCGTAGATGGTGTCAAAGGCGCCCAGCAGGTTGAGCTTGCCATTGTCTTCGGTTGCCGCATCGCAGAGCACCGCCACTTGAATGTTCATGGATCCGATTAAGCCATGAATGTCACGGGTTGACACGCACTTCTTTTGGGGCTCCGGGCGTCCGGGCGTCCAGAAACGCCTTCAATTCCGCGGCCGCACGCCCGCCGAAACCGGGGACCTCCGCCAGCTGCTCCCGGGTGGCCTGCTTGAGCCGCTGCACCGAGCCGAATTTTTTAAGGAGCGCTTTTTTGCGCTGCTCGCCGATGCCGGGAAATTCGTCCAGCACGCTCTCGGATATTTTTTTAAGCCGAAGCTGGGCATTATAGGAATTGGCGACGCGATGGCATTCGTCGCGCAGACGCTGCAGCAGCTTCACCGCCGGATGATCCAGGCCCAGGCGCAGCGGCTCGCTGCGGCCGGGCAGATAAATCTCCTCGAACTCCTTGGCCAGCCCGATGGCCGGGATGCGCTCCAGCCCGAGTTTTTTCAATTCGGCGCAAGCCATGCCCAGCTGGCCTTTGCCGCCGTCGATCAGGATCAAGTCGGGCATCGGCTTGGACTCGCGCTTCAGCCGGCCGTAGCGGCGGCCAACCACCTCCGCCATGCTGGCAAAGTCATCCTGCCCCTCCACCGTCTTGATTTTAAACCGGCGGTAGTTGGCGCGATCCGGCCGACCGTTCTTAAAACTCACCAGCGACGCCACGGCGAACGTGCCGCTGATGTTCGAGATGTCAAACCCCTCGATCCGCTGGGGCGGCGCGGGCAGTTCCAGAATGCTCGCAAGCTCCACCAGATCGTTTTCCGGGTGGAGCGACAGCGGCAGCGTGTAGGGCACGCGGGCGAACTTGTCCGTTTTCTTCCAGGTGTCGTTCAGGTCCCGGATGAGATCGCGCAGCTCGGCGGCGCGCTCGAACTGGTGCGCGGCAGCGGCTTTTTTCATCTCCGCCTCAAGCTGCCCCTGCATCTCGCGGCATCGGCCCTCGAGAAAATGGCAGGCGGCGGTGACCTGCTCAAGGTATTGCTCGCGCGTGACGTTGCCGACGCAGGGGGCGGTGCAGTGCTTGAGATGCCCGTAGAGGCAATGCTTGTAATCGGCCGGGCCGGGGGTGAACACACGGCAGCCGCGCAGGTTGAATTGCTTCCGCGCGAGCGCCACGGCATTGCGAAGACCGACCGAATTCACAAACGGGCCAAAGTAGCGCGCGCCGTCCTCCTTTTTCATCCGGGTAAAGGTGAAGTGGGGGATCGGGTCGTTCAGGTTCACCTTGAGCATCAGGAATCGCTTGTCGTCCCTCAGGCTCACATTGAAACGCGGCTTGAACTCCTTGATCAGCTTGCTTTCCAGCAGCAGCGCCTCGGGCTCGCTGCGCACGACGTGGATATCAAAATCACAGATGGCCTCCACCAGCGCGTTGAATTTTAGGTCCCAGCCCTGGCGGCGGCGGGATTGGAAATACTGGCTGACGCGCTTGCGCAGATCGCGGGCCTTGCCCACATAGATGACCGTGCCGAAGCGGTCCTTGTGCAAATACACGCCGGGCTTGTGCGGCACGGCGCTCAATTTTTTACGGATGGCTTCGGAGACAGGCACGCGCTGAATTTCAGGCAAAGCCGCCCGGGGCGCAAAGAAATTCGGGGCGCGAAGGGGTCGAACCGGGCGAAAGTTGCGTCAGGATTTTTTCTTCAGGTGCCGGTGGACGAAGAAATAATAGAGACCGCCCAGGGCCACCATCCCGCCCGCCAGCCAGAGGGTGATGCGATGGTATTCCCCCTTCATCAGCGATTCGTCCTGGCCCATCTTCACCCCCAGCCAGCACAGCACCGCGCACCAGATCGCCGAGCCGAGCAGCGTGTAGAGGGAGTACTTAAAATAGCTCATCCGCACAATGCCCGCCGGAATGCCAATGAGATGCCGCACCACCGGAAGCAGCCGCGAAATGAAGATGCCCATGGACCCGTAATGCGCCGCCCATCGCTCTGCGCCCTCGATTTTGTCGGCGGAGAGGAAGGCATATTTGCCAAAGCGCACGAGCAGCGGCCGCCCCGCCAGCCGCGAGACCCAATACATCGCGGTGGCGCCCATCCAGGAACCGAGGGTGCCCGCCAGCACAATGCCCCAGGGCGACAGCGGAATCTGTCCGGTGTGGGCCAGGTGGGCGGCCGGGGGGATTACAATTTCGCTGGGCAGCGGAAAAAGAGAACTTTCCAACGCCATCATAAACGCAACGAGCAGATAGCCGCCCGACTGCAGCGCGTGCAAATACCAGTCGTTCAGACTTTGGATGAGATGATGCATGAGGACGTGTTTATAGCCGGAAAACAGGGTGCAGGGACAGGATTAAATCCATTTCAGATTTTTAGCCCGAACTCCGAAGCGATCAACAATTTTGCGCGCTCTGCGAAAGCAGGAGCGGGGCAGCCCTGCGCACCAAGCTCCTCTTCTCCCCAGCCCTCTCCTCAATGGAAGAGATGAGGCAGTCGAACCGAGCCGCGTATATTACATGTTTGAGTAACGGCGGAGTCGGTTATGCAGTCAATTAAGCAACCGCGATAAATCGCGGTTGCTTAAATCGGGGGTTAATCATTTCAGGATGTAGAACTCCATCTGGTTGGTGGCCGTGTTCACCAGGTTGGTGGACAGATTGCCGCTGCCATTGTAGATGCCCGTCCGATTCGTCGGCCACTGGCTCAACGGCGTTGTCAGGTTCGTGCTCGACAGCAGTGTCCATGCGCCGAGCGGTGATCCGTTCGTCGCGTTCAACGTCAAGGTTGTGCCGTTGACGGTGATACCGGTGAATACAGGCGGGGTGGAACCGGGGTTATTGACAGTCACCGTCGTAGTGTTGGTGGCGGAATTCAGGCCGCTTGCCCCGGTCACCCAAACGCTGTAGGTGCCGCCCATCGCCAAGGTGGCACTACTTGAGACGGTGGGATTCTGAACATTGGAGATAAATCCATTGGGACCGGTCCAATTGTAGTTGGTCGCCCCAACCACGGTCGACGCCGTCAGGTTCAATGCGCTGCCCACGTTGACCGGGCCGTTGTTGCCGGCGGTCGGCGCCAGCGGGACGGTGTAGCGAATGGACGCGGGACCGAAGGCCGTTTCGACGCTGGCCCCGTTTCGTGCCTTGACTTGGAATGCGTTCGTGGTGCCGGGACTCAAGCCGATGACGGTGATTGTGCCCCAGGTGTTGGTGGCCTGCCAGACCGCACTGGCACCCAAGGTACCATTGGTCTGGACGTATAAAGCGGAGTTGGTTTCCTGAATGGCATAGAGCGTTGAGGCTGAATTACCGCCCCCGGCCCCAATCTGCACATTCAAAGAGTTCGTCGTGGCGCCATTCACCGTGGGGGCGGCGGGCACATTGGCCAGGGTCCAGAAGTTTTGTTCCGCAGACAAGCCGGTTCCGCCGGCGTTGATGGCAAAGGCCGCCCAGAAATATTGCACGTTGGGACTCAAGCCTGAAAGCTGGTTACAGGTCATCGCAACGGATGCGGAACCGTTGTAAGTGAGCACCACCTGGCCCGGGGCGCCGGAGCCGCCGGAAAGAGAATTCGTGTTATTATTAGCAACGCGGGCACCGCCGCCGCCGCCGCCAGGAGGAAGGGTCGGCGAAGAGCCGGGATTAGTTCCGGTGGCTCCGGTTCCGCCATTGCCACCACCCGGAACCGCCGCTGCGCCAATGGTTGAATTTGCGGCTGCGGAATTTCCGGCACTGCCAGTGCCACCACTTCCGCCGCCGCCGCCGCCTAGGGCGCCGGTCGTGGTGCTCCCGCTGCCGCCAGCATTTACCACATCGCCCAAGCTTCCAGTCGTAGTGCCCGCACCGCCAGCACCATGCGCACTGGCAGCACTTTGTAAAATACTACTTTGACCGCCCGCGCCACCCGCGGCGAGGATGGTGGATGAAGGAGAATTGACCGAGTTAAACCAAGAGTCGCCACCGGGGCCTGTGGCCTGGTCGGTGTTGACACTCACGCCACCAGCGCCCACGTTGATGTAATAGGTGGTTCCCGGAGTCACCGCGTAAGCATTCAATTTGGCATATGCACCTCCCGCGCCGCCGCCCGCGTTCGCATTGACGGTATTATTAGTAAAAACCCCGTCGCTGGCCCAGCCGCCCGCGCCGCCGCCGCCCCAGCATTCCACCTGCACGCTGGTGACACCGACGGGACAAACCCAAGTGTAAGTGCCACCCGTGGTATAAGTAACCGTGCCCCTATTCGTCGTGGTGTAAACCCCGGTGCTGGTGCCATAGACGAACCCTTGATTCGTGATGGTCCCGCCGCCGTTCGTCACAATGTTACCGCTCAACGTCGCCGCGTTGGTGGTGATACTCGTGGCGGCAGACGCAGTCACCGTGGGGGCGGAAGGTATGCCCGTCCCCGTCACGGCAACATTAACCGTGGTCGTACCGTCGCTGAGCAGCGCCACATTACCGGAATAGGCCTCCATTGCCGGAGGAGCAAAGCGCACATAGATAGTGGTGCTGGCGACCGTGCCGCCCGACTGCGTCAGCGTCAGCCCTGAGCCGAAGCCCGAGCCGCTGCTGGTAGAAATTTGAAATCCCGACGGAGCGGAGATGGTAATGTCCGCCGTCAGGTTGGCGCCGGAAACGGTGAAGGTTTGGTTAGTGGAGGTCTGTCCGTAGATCACATTGCCAAACGGCAGGGTGACCGGGTTGCCGATCACGAAGATGGTGGGAACGGTCAGAGTGGTCGCCTGACTGCCCGAAAGCGACGACGCGGTGAAGTAGTTGGCGGTCAAATTGGTGCTGCCATCATAATTGTATTCATAGACCACAAAATAATAGGCCGAGCCGGCGGTCAGCCCAGACACGGCCACCGAACTGCCAGTGCCATCGTAAACGACATAACCCCCGGCCAGCGCGGCTCCGCTGCCGTAGGCGGCATTGGCGGCATACTGGGTGGCATTGGCTGGCGTGCCGCTCGGGGCGCTGCCAGCCTTGGCAATCACGAGATGGCGGTAACCGTCGCCGGGTGTCCAATTCACGGTCATGTTATTGTCGTTAACGCCGGAGAAATTCATGCCCGATGCAGATACCGTCGGGGCCGTCGAAAGGGTGTAGAAAGTGCCGACGGGGCTGTAGCCCGTGTTGCCTGTCAAGTTGGTTGCGTAGCCACGGTAATAAATCAACGTGGCGGGCGGCAGGCCGGTGCGGGTCTGGGTGAAGGTGCCGACGGCAGTGCCGCCTTCGCCCAAAGCATTGGCGGTGGGATTTGGGTTGATGTCCCAGACCGTGCCCCGCAATCCGAGGGCGCTACCGCCATTGTATGTAACCGTCGCCCCGAGGGTCGCCGAGGTGTTGGTAATCGCCGTGGCCGTCGGCGATTGCAAAACCGGGGTATTCGGCTTGAAGACGGCGACGACAAGGTTCATCTGCTGACTGCCAGTGAGAGCAGCAAAGGTGTCGGTAAAGGTGGCGTTTCCGCCCAGAGCCGAGAGGTAGCCCTGATTCACAGTTGCATAGGCATTAGCAGCGGACAAAAGATTCGATATGCCTCTGGTCGTGCTCGTGGTAAAGCCGCCACCACCATTGTTAGCGGAAATCAGGGCGCAGATTGCGGCGAAGCCCCCAACGGGAACCCCCGCCGTTGTCGGGGAGGTAATACTGTAGGGGGCGGCGGTGGCGGCGGTGTTGGTGGAAACGGTAATGGGATTGCTGTTCGTGTCAACGCCGGTGAGGGTGTATGCCGAGACATACTGCCGGTTGCCGCCATTGATGGTGCCTTGAATATAGCCGGCACCGGAATTAGGATTCCAGAGGTAATAAATCGAGGATCCAAGAAATTTTGTCGGTGAGTTTGAAACACTGGTCGAGCTGGCCATGGTCAAAGTTTGGGTAACCGTACCGCTGCCAGTTACCCAATTCAAGGGGACCGGGCCCAGGGCATTCACCAAACCATTGGTCGCGTTTTGACAGGTATTGACCACCAGCACGCCGGCTCCCGCAGAGACCGTGAAGTTAGTGCTGATGCTCCCCTGGGTGGAAGTTAATACATTGGTGGCAGAATCAAGGACGGTAATCTGCGCCTGCGCCTGCAGGCCGCCGAGCACGAGCAGGGCGCAGAGGGCGAATCGTATAAGGGATTTAATGAGTGTGGTTGACGACGTTTTCATGGATTCAAGATGGTGGCTGTGGTTAGCTGAGGGTAATGGGCGAGTCATGATTTTTTATGAGATAAAAACGTGCATTTGGAGACTTCCCCGAAAGCACTGAGTTGTTTGGTTAAGTTTTGGTTGAAGATAACCTCGCGGAAATCGGTAGGGACGTCTATTACATCTTTGGGTAATAAAGGAGGGAACTATTCAGGTCTGGGTAATTTATAAAGCCATTTAAATTTAATCATCTTCGCTTCTTTGACGAAGAAAACATCAAGCCATAGTCCGACCGCGAAGAACCGATGACCCGAACGTGAGCTGTCTGACCGCCATCCATGGAATTATAGACACTTTTTATAAATAACGAGGCGCATAGCGTGCGACTCCTGACAGGTGATGCGGGATCAAAAATCACTGAAACACAACTTTCTAAAGGAATAGCCCTTTTTTAAGGATTCTCCTGGTTCCTCACTCAGCGCTACCACTCCTTCATAATGATGACGTTCCGCACCTCGGCTTTTCAGAACAAAGTTTCACATAATCAGGACCCGAAAAAGGGCTAGACGCCAGCCATTTGAGCTATCGATTTTACTGAATTGTCTCTAATTGCATTTGTTTTTTGGTTTCTGGCTAGTGTGGGTTGTTAATTTTTTCCGTGCCCAACCTACAGCAACATCTGGCGGATAAAGCTGATTCCCCAATCGTAATCCAGACCATCCGGGTCGTTCAAATGATCAGCCTTCAGCCATCCCTCGTCCGCTTCAAAATGCGGCGAGATAAGACCTAATTTGCCTTTTCCATAGGGAAAAATGACCGCCGCCGCAACCCGATCCTTGGAAAATCTCGCCAAGACCGAAATATTCGAATCTTCTTTGGGGTAGAACGCCGGGCCATCCTGAAAATAGACCCAGCGACTTTGACCGGGTTGCCCCCATTTAAGTTTGACCATGCGGGCAGCCGTTGTCTTTGAATAATTGTTTATTTCGCCGGGAAAAATATCCAGACCGCGCTCGCCGCCTTTCTCGTCGATCCATTTTTCGGGCAGATACGCGCCCCCGCAAATTCCGACGTAGCGGCCGCCATTGGCAATGTGCTGCTTGAGCCAGTCGAAAGCATCCGCCTTGACCAAATCCTGTTTGAGCGTCAACTCGCCATCCTCGTTGTCCTCGGCGGTGCCGCCTATGATAATCATATCCTGCGGCTGAACAGCGGCCTTCAACTGTTCCGGACCGATAATTTGGCTTTGTATTCCAGCGGTGAACAACAGCTTGGAAACGGCCTCCGCGCAGCCGCCACAGATGCCGGATGATTTCAAAATGAAAATATGCCGTTGCGTCGAGCTGTTGCTATGGCTTGGTGGCGTGGTGCTACAGCCGACAAGCGTTAACAGAATGGCCGGAGTTAAAAACAGTTGGTGAAATATGTTTTTGAAAGGTGTGGACATAAATTCTAACCCGTTTGTTTGAGAAAACTCACGGCCCGCCAGGCCATGTCAATGGCGGCGTCCATGTAGGCTTTCCCGGCGGAATCGGAGTTGGCAAAGGCGATTCGTCCGTGCGGCTTACAGGCCAGCCGGTGCGCGGGTTTGCCGTCAAACTCCGCACCGTCCCAGACATAACCGTGCGGCCAGCGGTTCACTGTGATGGCCGCAATGTCCCGATCGGCATCAAAACCATGCGCGCCGAACATCTGTGTCAGTTGGAAACGGATTTGCTGTTCGTATTGCTCAAAAGTCGTGACCATGATTTCAGCGCGTCCTTGCTTGGCGAGTTCCGCCACCGTGCCGCTGGCGAAAAACGGACATGGCAGGCGAATGAGCAGCAGCGTCATGGGGTCGGCGGGCGTGCGTTTGGGCTGGAAGGCGCCGAGACTCACTGGAAAATCCGTCTGCACAAATTGAAAATAGCTGCCGGGACAATACGCATAGCCTACGCCGCTTTGCTGCACCGGCTGCCATTGGCGCAAGGCCACTTGCGCGTAGATCAAAGGCAGTTTGAGGTTCGCGCGCATTGCGGCCTTCTGGCGCTCCGGCAGTTCCGGCACAATGTGCGCGGCCATAATGTGCCAGCCGGCCATCACCGTGTGCCGCGCGCGGGCTTCGCGAAGTGCGCCCTTGCACACATAGCGCACCCGCGTGCCGTCGCTTGTGTTTTCCGCAAGGATGGCGGTGCTGTTCAGTCGGAGACGGACGGATTGGCCGGGCACGTCCAATTGCGCGTAGTCAAAGCGCGCAGTGGTGGATTCCTCCGGTGACTGAAAGCGGGCGAGGCCCGGCATCAACCGCTGCGCCAGCAACCGAGCAACCGTCGCATTGCCATCGGGAAAATGGTAGATGTAATCGTCCGCCGACTTGTCTTTGGACTTACCCACCCAGCGGCTGAAAAAAGATCGGGGCGGCAATCCGAGCAGTTGCTCGTCAACCGCCTCCTCCAGCGAAATCATGTTGCCGCCCAGCGCGCTGTCCTCGGCGCTTGACAATGACAGCAGTTTTAATAGCGCGCTGTCCTCAATGCCATAAACAGTTCGCAAAAATTGGACGTAGTTCGTCGACCAGAAGCGGTTTTCGCCGTCCTGACCTTGAAAAAATTCCTTCGCCTTCCCCGGCACGGCCAGCACTTCGCTTAATTTAGCCCGCTGCGCATCGGTCAACGGTATTTTTTTCAACTGGCTGGCAAAATCCGGCGGCACACAAAGTCCGCCCATCAAAGTGCTGGAATAATCTGTCACCGGTCGTTGGTCGGGCAAGCCGCTTCGCAGCAGCACGGATTTGCCGAAAGTGGCCGCATCAAAATAAATTGCAGTGGACAGTGCGTTACGCCGGAAAAATTCCCGGTCGTAGGCGGTTTCAAATTTTTTCAGATCCACCCCGAGGTCGCGCAACAGTTTTAGAACCACACCGCTGTAATCTGAGGGGCCGTCCATGGACTGACTGCCGCCGTAGGTGAGATAAGTTTTTCCGTCCACGGTAAATTCGTCCCGTCGAGCGTGACCACCAAAGTCGTCGTGGTTGTCCAGAATAAGAATGCGGGCGTCGGGCTTGATGGTTTCGCGGTAAAAGTGGGCCGCCAAAAGGCCACTAATGCCAGCACCGATGACAACCAAGTCATATTGCTCCACCTGACTAACCACGGGGCCAAAGTTTTGCTCCGGTGAAAGCGCCACGGCATGCGCCGCCTCGAACGAACCCGGTTGGCTGCCGCGCAAGCCGATCAATGCCGGCGGATAAAGGATTCCATCGGGTATCGGTCCCGTCAGGTTAGTCAGCAAGTCCACCGGACTAGCCAGCCCGCCGACACCCAGAAGCGCAATGCCGTTCAAGAAATCTCGCCGGGTCAACTTCCCCATCAGACGGTTGTCATTGTCCGCTTGTTTCATAATGTATTTCGGTGTTAGTTGAGCATTCTTGTGAGCGGCGCAGAATCCGAATTACTGCGGCGTCCACCAATTGCCGGATAAAACGATGAGGCAAATCATTTTGATCGAATTGCCAAAATAACTGTCTTCCCCAATCTTACGGCTGGCGACGTGCCGCCAGAGTTTATCCAGCCAGATCTGGTTGGTCGGATTGACCATCGCGCTGACGGCGAATGGCGCCGTGAACGCAAGCGAGGTGTCATGGCCAATGTTTTTACCGGTGGCCAGGCGATAGCCGGCGTTGATTTTCGCGGGGTCGGCGGCGGTTAGGGTTTGAATCCAGCCGTTCATTTTGTTCAGCGCCACGAGCGCACGATTGTCGCCACTGATCAGAAAATCCGTCGCGAGCCGCCACGGCACACGACAGGCATTGTAACTGAACTCTCCGTCGTTGCGGCTTTCTAAATAATGCCCGGCAGCGGGTGCGGGCGCTGTGTCGAGTCTCACGGCAAAATCAGGAAGCAGCCCGGTCTGGGGACTGAAGCGAGACTGGATTTGGGCGATGACGCGATAACATTCATCGGTGACGCGCGACCAGTTCGTGTCTTCGGTGGCGTGTTGAAACGCACGAAAGTGATCCATCATGAAATCGGAAGGCCGCGTTCCGTAGTAAAATTTTTTGTCGTCGGGGGTGGCCCAGTCGCCAAGGCGCACCGACCAAATTTCACGATTGATTTCCCCGCGCATTACCGCCGCGATGGTTTTTTTCGCCTCGACCAGATAGTTGATTTGTCCGTCGCTGCCCCATTGCCGGTCAGCAAGCAACAACGCATAGGCAATGTCCAGATCGCCGTCCGTGGCGGAATCATCGCCATCGGGAGCGGCGGCGCAATCGGGCGAAACCTGCTGCCACCCCATCAAGCCGGGCGTTAGCCGGCTGGGGTGATTAGTATAAAAACGGAAGAGGCCGTCGAAATAAATCTGGGCCGCCGGGTCATGTCCCGCCATCAGCGCCACGATGACCATGCCGTAACCGTGACCTTCGGAAACTGAAATCGCGTTCTTTAGTTCCGGGGTCCAATCAGCGCTGTAATGGACGTAAAACTCGTTGGTTACAGAGCCGTTCACAAGGTAGCGCGCCTTCCACGCGTCGTAAAAATCCGTCGTGGCCTGATCGAGCACAACCTGAACAACGGCGGGCTTGATGGTTTGAGCCGTGTAACGAACATGCTGAGGAAACGGAAACTGCTGAGCACTCGCCGGGAAGCTTAGCGCCAGCCAGAAACTTACGGTGGTAAGGAAATGTCGCTCCATGAAAGACGGGCATGATCTCTTGGATGTCATGTTAGTCAATGAGTTGCAAGGTCTGCGTAGGCGGCAGGTCCCTACGGTTCCAGCAGGTCAAACTTCGCCGCGTGCGTGTCGCGGCTGTTCGGTCCGATGAACACCTGAAATTCGCCCGGCTCCGTGCCCACCGTCATGTCGGCGCGCAGAAACTTGAGTTCGTTCTCGCCGATGGTGAAGGAGATCTCGCGGCTCTCGCCCGCCCGGAGTTCGATCTTCTGAAAACCTTTCAGCTCCCGCACCGGCCGCGTCACGCTGCCGACGAGGTCGCGAAGGTAAAGCTGCACAACCTCCGCGCCAGCGTAGTTGCCGGTGTTGGTTACTGTCACTGTCGCCTGAATTTTTTCGCCGGGATTGAGCGTGGCGCGATCCAGCCGGACCTCGGAATAGGTAAAGGTCGTGTAACTTAAACCGAACCCGAACGGATAGAGCGGATCATTCGGGCAATCGAGATAGGACGATTTGTATTTCTCCTTCGGATTCGCCGGATCGAGCGGGCGGCCGGTGTTCTTCGCCGCATAAAAAATTGGCACTTGGCCGACCGTGCGCGGAAATGTCGCGGGCAGTTTGCCGGACGGATTGTGCCGGCCGAACAAAACATCCGCCGCCGCCGCACCGCCTTCCGTGCCCGGAAACCAGATTTCCAGCAGCGCGTCGGCGAGTTGTGATTCTTCTTCGAGCGCCAGAGGACGACCGTTCATCAATACGACGACTACCGGCTTGCCGGTCTGTTTGATTTCGAGCAGCAGTTCCGTCTGCACGCCGGGCAGACCAAGGCTGGTGCGGCACTTGGCCTCGCCACTCATCTCACAACTTTCGCCCAGCACCAGCACGGCGAGGTCGGCTCGTTTCGCCGCCGCCACGGCTTTGGCGAACCCGGCGCGGTTCGTCGAATCAAGGTCGCAACCGGCGGTGAAAGTCACCTTCGCACCCGGGTTGTTGCGTTGGATCCCTTCGAACACGGTCTCGCACGAATTTGCCTTGCCCTTGGCAATCCACGAGCCGAGCAGGTCGCGCCGCGAATCCGCGAGCGGGCCGATGACGGCGATTTTCTTGCCGGCTTTCAAGGGCAAAGTCTGGTTGGTATTCTTCAGCAGCACGAAGGATTCGCACGCGAGGCGATACGCCGTGGCCAGGTTTTCCTTGGCGTAGAAAGCTTGCTGCTCGCGCTGTTCATTGAGATGCCGGAACGGATTGTCGAACAAGCCTAATTTGAATTTGATTTCCAGGATGCGTTTGACTGCGGTGTTGATTTGGGCCTCGGTGATTTGGCCGGCGGCCAGCCTTTCCGGAAGGTGGTTCAGATACGCGGCGCTCTGCATGTCCATGTCCACGCCGGCCGCGAGCGCCTGGCGCGCGGCGTCGCCCTCGTCCGCCGCCGTGCCATGCATCACTAACTCATTGATGGCCGTGTAGTCAGTGACGGCGAAACCCTGGAAGCCCCACTCGTCACGCAGCACCTGCTGGAGCAAAAAGCGGTTGACCGTGGCGGGCGTGCCGTTTAATTCATTGAACGAAGCCATCACACTCAGGGCGCCCGCGTCAATCGCCGCGCGATATGGCGGTAGATAAATTTCGCGCAGCGTCCGTTCCGACAGGTCCACCGTGTTGTAATCCCGTCCGGCCTGCACCGCGCCGTAAGCGGCGAAATGTTTCACGCACGCCAGCAGCGTGTCCGGCGCGGCGAGATTGGTTCCCTGAAAACCACGCACGCGAGCCGCCGCGACGGCCGAGCCGAGAAACGGGTCTTCGCCCGCGCCTTCGCAAATGCGGCCCCAGCGCGGGTCGCGCGCGATGTCCACCATTGGCGCGAAAGTCCAGTCCAGTCCGGCGGCGGCGGCTTCGGTGGCGGCAACGCGATCGGAACTTTCAATCAAGGCCGGATTCCACGAGGCGGCCGCGCCGAGACAGATGGGAAAAATGGTCTTGTAGCCGTGAATCACGTCGTAACCGAACAGCAGCGGAATGTGCAGGCGCGTCTCTTCGACGGCGACTTTCTGAAATTTTTTAATCTCCGCGACGGAAATCAGGTTGAACACATTCCCGCAATCGCCCTTGCGGACTTGTTCCAACAGCGACCGCTGGGATTGTTCCTTCACCGGTCCGGTGATGCCACTGTAGCCGGTGAAGAGAGTCAGTTGCCCAATCTTTTCTGCGACCGTCATCCGTGCCAGTAAAGCGTCGGCGCGGGCGCCGGCGGTCTCCGGCTCGGCGGACCGTGCTGATATAGTGTATAACAATACGGTGGCGAGCAGTAACAAAACAAGCTGACGGCCAGCTAAATTGGTAAAAAATATTTTCATAGTTAGATAGTAGTTTTATTGTTGTTTATCGAAGTAAGGTCATTCAGCAGCAGTGTGTGCTCATTCGTGTAGAAGCTCACTTTGCCGACCGCGCCGCAGCGGCGTAGGTTTTACCGAGTTCAGAAAGTTGACCCCTGGAATCCAGAAGATACCAACTATCAGTTTTTGCTTTGCGGTTTGAATTGAAGACAAACCAACTGTAACGCTCAACGAATGGTAACTTTTCCAACATGGGAAGAGCCTTGAGCATGAACTGTTGCTGTTCG
>Ga0114971_10001247_pt1 | contig 17302 bp, 13 predicted proteins | sample M_140625_MF_Meta_FD_87320 | JGI IMG/M metagenome (GOLD analysis project Ga0114971, IMG submission 87320) | Freshwater microbial communities from Lake Montjoie, Canada to study carbon cycling - M_140625_MF_MetaG | ecosystem: Environmental > Aquatic > Freshwater > Lake | place: Lake Montjoie...
ACGTCTCCTTGGACTTCCAGATCGCTCGCGCCGTCGCCCACCATCACCGTCTTTTGTGGGTTAAATTCGCGCTTGAGTCGCTGCGGCACTTCGTTTTTACCCCGAGAACGCGCCGTGGGACTGTCTGCGGCAAACCCTGTAAACAGTCCGCATGCGTCAAATTCTAGTGTTACAGCCTCCACCCGAGCAATTTCCAGATGTGTAGCCAGCGGGCGTATCGCCTGTGTGAAGCCGCCGCTAACGATAATCAGCGTCCAACCTGCCTCGCGGATCTTATGGAGCGAAGCAATCGCTGTGGGTTCGATCTGGGCGATGTAAAGGGCTCCGACGGCCTCCACTTCCTCTAAACGCGGCTGAATTAATTCCAGGCGACGGGCGAAAATTTCCTCCATCGCTGCGCCACCTTCCATGGCTGCGCGCGTCATACTTTCCACTGCCGCAAAGGTGGCCGCCCCACGCAAGCGGGCGAGTTCGTCAATGCCTTCGATTGCGCTGAGGGTCGAATCGCAGTCCAGTAGGAGCAGTTTATTGTGAATCACGGCGCAATTCTCCCCAAGCAAACGTAGGGGTCAAGAAAAGGGAGGACGGCGAAAGGCAAAGCTCCTCAGACAGTCTCCGTACCCGCTGGGAGGAATCCAAGGGGACGGAGACGCTGGAGGCCGACTTGTGATTAACCGAAGATCTGTGCGTTGAAAATATTCTCAAGCAGCTCTTGCCGACCGCTTTCAAGGGTCGGCGCTGGAATCTCGTGCGCGTAATGATCCAACTCGTCTAGGGAGGTGGTGCGCGAGGCGATCTTGGCTCCGATTCCGGAGTCGAAGCTTGCGTAACGGTGCGCGACAAACTGGTCTATTCTACCGCTTTCAATGATGCGATGCGCGGCTTTAAGGCCATAGGCAAAGGCGTCCATTCCGCCGATGTGGGCGTGGAAAAGGTCGGCAGGCTCGTGGGATTCGCGACGGCGCTTCGCATCAAAGTTCAAGCCGCCTGTGGTGAAGCCACCCATTTTGAGAATGCGCAGCATGATGTTGGTCGTGAGGTAAAGGTCGCTCGGAAACTGATCGGTGTCCCAGCCGAGGAGCGTGTCGCCACGATTGGCATCGACGGAGCCAAGGGCGTTTGCGGCGATGGCGACTTCCATTTCGTGCTCCATGGAGTGGCCGGCCAGCGTGGCGTGGTTGGTCTCGAGGTTGAGCTTGAAGTGGCTGAGCAAATCGTACTCGCGCAGAAAGTTGAGGCAGGCGGCGGAGTCTGAATCGTACTGGTGCGTGGACGGTTCTCTGGGCTTTGGCTCGATGTAAAATTGACCCGTAAACCCGATTTTCTTGGCATGGTCCACCGCGAGATGAAGCAGCGTGGCGAGGTTATCCAATTCGCGCTTCATGTTGGTGTTGAGGAGGGTAGCGTATCCTTCTCTGCCACCCCAAAATACATAGCCTTCTCCGCCAAGGCGATGCGTCGCCTCAAGCGCGTATTTTACTTGGGAGGCAGCATACGCAAAGACGTCCGCAGAGGGAGAAGTTCCAGCGCCCTGCGCGTAGCGTGGGTGAGCAAAGAGACAGGCCGTGCCCCAAAGGAGTTTTTTGCCCGTTTGCTTTTGTTGAGCTTCAAAGGCGCCCACTACACGGTCCAAATTCTTGTGCGTTTCGCTCAGAGTCGCGCCTTCAGGCGAGATATCTCTGTCGTGGAAACAGTAGTAAGGAATGGTGGTTTTTTCCAGAAATTCAAAAAAGACGGGAACCCGATTGAGCGCATTTTGCAGCGACTCGGTGTGGTCGTCCCATGGCATGAGGGCTGTGGGGGCGCCGAAGGGGTCTGAGAGCCCGTTGCGCATGACATGCCAATACGCAGCAGCGAAACGAAGGTGTTCCGCCATGGTTTTGTTGCCCACTTTTTCTTGGGCGTTGTAGTGCCTGAACGCAAACGGATTGTCGCTCGATATGCCTTCAAATTGAACGACGGGAATCTCTGGGAAATAACTCATAAGGGAATGGTGATGTGGAGGATTTGAACCGGTGCCAGTTTTGATGAAGCGCGAGAGCGGTTGCACCTTTTCCTTTTGTTTGACAGTAATACTGCCATGCAACGTCCTTCTATGGCACGAGTCGCCAACCTTGCCGGCGTCTCGAAAAATACGGTGAGCCTCGCCTTGCGGGGCAGCACTCGGATTGCCGCTGCCACGCGTGAGAAAGTCGAAGCTGCGGCTGCCTCGCTCGGCTACCGGCGGAATCCCGCCGTGGGATGCCTTATGGCTGAATTGCGCCGCAGCGGTTCAGCCCGGTTTGAAGCGACGCTTGCGCTGCTCAACGCCAATGGCGATGCCTCAGCCCTTCGCACCCACCCGACAGTGCCAGTGTACGTGGAAGGGGCGCGACGACGTGCTGCTGAGTTGGGTTACGGGATGGATGAGTTTTGGCTTCACGATCCAGCGATGGGCGGAGCACGGCTGGCAGGCATTTTGCGGGCGAGGGGAATCCGGGGAGCGGTGGTGGTTGGGCTTTTACGCTCGAACGAATTGCCGGAGCAAATGCGCGTTTTGTGGGACGAATTTCCAGCGGTCGTCACTGGGGTGCGGGTGCGTTCTCCGGAACTTTCCTTTGCGGGTTCAGACCAATACAGCTTGGCCTTGAAGGCGTATGAGCACGCGTGGGACTTGGGCTATCGCCGCCCCGCTTTGGTACTCGACCCTCAGATTGATGCGCTTATTGACGGCCGTTTTACCGCCGGTTACCTCATGGGGCAACAGCGCTTCCGGGCTGGTGAGAGGCCTCTTGAGCCCTTCGTGCAACTGGTTGAAGCACGAAAGGATGTGCGTCGGTTTAGAGAGTGGTTTGATACGAGCAAACCGGATGTCCTCTTTGTGCTATACCACGAGGTGGAGCGCTGGCTTGCAGCCTGTGGTTTGCGTGTTCCAGAAGACGTGGGTCTGATCCAGTATGAGTGGCGCAAACAACGCTCGCACTGGGCGGGGATGGATCAGCGAAACGATCTGGTTGGAGAGGCGGCGGTGGACCTTCTCGTGTCCATGATTCACCACGGTCAGCAGGGTGTGCCGGAGCGCTCCATCGCCACGCAGGTCACCAGCAAGTGGGTGCCGGGGAGCACTGTGCGGAGGCTGTCCGTGTCCGTTTAAGGGGCAATCTGTTAGCAAAAAGAAACTGCCGCAAATCGAGAAGTTTCGACTAGTTTTTGCCGGAGATGCCGCCCGCTTTCGCTGTTTTAAGAGCGAGATCCTCAAGGATATTGAGCGCTTCTTTTTTTGCAGGATCAAAGCTCACCGGCGGGCTCTTGAACTGCGGCTTTTCTCCTTCCTTCGCAGGTTCCGCTGGCGGTTCTTCTTCTGCTTCGCCTTCCTTCACGGGCTTTGGTTTAACGAACACCACTGCCGACAATTCCTTCGCCGCTACGTTGTCCAACGTAAACCGGTAAGCGGTCGTGTCTTCATTTTTAGAACGCTCGACGCGCTCCGAATCGCGTTTCTTTTTCCGCACTTTATCCTCTTCCACCTCGGCTTGACGCTTAGATTCGTTTATCGAAATCTTGTTTTCTTCAAGAGCTTTACTGATCCGTCCGAGATCTTCCTGAATGTTCGCAAACTCGGGATCCTGCTGGATGCGGCTCTCGGAAAGTTTCCGCAACTCCTCAATGAAAAGTGGCTTTGGCCACTTTTTAAAAGGCTGCGGCTCGATCGTGTCGTACGGCAGGGGATCCTTTCTCGAATCCTCACCAAATTGCGGCTGATCTGAAAGCGAGGGCAGTCGGATGTCTCCCTCCACTCCATGAAGCTGGGTGGAACCACCGGCCACGCGGTAGAACTTTTGAATCGTCAATTTCACGGATCCCGCAGCTTCCTCTTTCGCGAGAATCGGTATCACGCGGTTTAATTCGATGAGCTGCTGGACGGTACCCTTTCCGAAAGTTTTGCTGTCACCGACCACAATGGCGCGTCCGTAGTCCTGCATGGCTGCGGCAAAAATCTCGCTCGCAGAGGCGCTGTTTCGGTTCACCAGCACGACTAAAGGGCCGTCGTAAGAGATGCTTGGATCGTTGTCGCGGTTCACCCCAACCTCGCCGTTCCAGTTGCGAATCTGGACTACCGGGCCTTCTTTAATAAAGAGCCCAGTGAGGCTAACGGCTTCCTCCAACGAACCACCGCCGTCGTTGCGAAGGTCCATGATCAGTCCTTCGATGCCCTCGGTCTTGAGCCTGTTCAGCAGTAAGAGAACGTCCTTCGTCGTGCTCTTGGCGTTCGGATTCCCGTTCTGCGTCATGTCCCGGTAGAAAGAGGGGAGCTCGATGCGCCCAAGCTTCATGGTATGTCCGTCGGGCGTCGGCCACTCGAAGAGTTCGGCGTTGGCCTCGCCCTCCTTAATTTTGATCTCGTCGCGTTTGATCAGAACCTCCGTTCGCTCCGAAGCGAGGGCGGCTCCCGCAGGGATGATCTGCAAGCGCACCATCGTGTCTTTATCCCCACGGATCATTGTAATGACCTTGTCCAAACGTAGATCCACGCAGTCTACAAATTCTCCGTCGCCCTGTGCCACGCCGACAATTCTGTCGCCCGCCTTCATCTTGCCTGTTTTGCTCGCGGGACCGCCCGCAATGAGTTCGTCTACTTTGGTGTAGCCATCCTCGGAGCGCAGCCTCGCGCCTATGCCGAATAGCGAGAGGCGCATGGTGATGTTAAACTGCTCCTGGTCCGTCTTGCTCATGTACTCCGAGTGCGGGTCGTAAGTCATGGTTAAGTTGAGCAGGAACATTTTAACCACGTCGTCGGCGGTCTGCTCATGGACGCTACGCAGGAATTGGTCGTAGCGCTTTTTGACGATGGCAGCGGGTTCCTTTTCCTTCTTGTTCAAGCGTTCCTGAATCATTTCGGAAACAATACGGTCACGCCAAATCTGATTCATGGCCTCGCCGGCAGTCGGCCACGCAGCTTTTTGCCGGTTGGCGTCAATAAAACGATTGCTGGAATAATCGACCTCCCCAGCCAGCGTTTCCTTCGCAAACGCCACGCGCTCCTCAACGCGGGTTACGAAAATCGCATGGATCTGCTGGGCGGCTTGAGTGCGCCCGAAGACAATTTCCGAGTCGAGGTTTTCGCCCCATGCTTTGTTAAACCCGTCGACGTCTTCTTTGGTGAAGAGAATGTGATTGTAATCGAGATATTCTAAATAGTTGCGCAAGAGCCGCTTAGATATGTCTTTGTTGAGGCGCTGCTTGGAGTAGTGAACCTGTTCCAGCAGACTTGCCACGCCGATTGTCACCTGCACAGGATCCGGATCTTTGGCGGAGAGCCGTCCGGGGGCGAGAAAGCAGAGGACTAGGATGGCGCGATGGGCGAGGGAGGAAAACTTCATCGTAAAAGATTTTATGGAAGTAGATGGTGGCTTTTTTGGCACATTTTCAAGCCTTTCCCGCTCAAACTTTGGCTTCTGGCGCTTGAAGTTCTCAGTTCTGGGTTGTTGGTTCTTGGTTCGTTGTTCTTTGAGGTTGAGGAAAAATAATATGGATTTTCTTAACGAGTGGCTTTCTTGACGATTGCTTATGCCGCTATTAGTTTGAATGCGATGTCACGTTTCTCCCTACAGTCTGCCGCCTTGCCTGCCGCGCTGCTTTGCGTTTCGGTCTTCACCCTTCCCGTAGTGTCCCACGCGGATCTTGTGTACAGGCCCAACGAAGGATGGGTACGGGAAGGCGTTAGTATCTTGGGGACTTCGGCTCCGGTGGCGAAGACGGCGGATTTGCAGCTAAAGTACGCTCAAGACATGGAGGCTAAGGGTGACTTTGATAAGGCAAGTGACGGTTACAAGCGGCTTGTTAAAGTATTTCCCCTTTCTAAACAGGCCTCCGAGGCTCGCTTTAAATTGGGCGAGACTTTGGAAAAAAAGGGGAGATTTGAAGACGCTTTCGAGGCCTATGACGAGTTGGTCGTAAAGCATCCCGAGAGCAAAGAATTTAGTCGGGCCCTAGACTCGATGTTTGGTATTGCCAAACGTTACATGGCAGGGGAACGCCGTCGCTTGTTTGGAGTAAAAATGTTCGCTTCAAATCAGCGTGCCGAGGAAATGTTTGATACGATTTTAAAACGTGCTCCGTACTCGCGGAGTGCTGCGCAAGTCATGTTGTTCCGAGGATTGATGATGGAGCGGCAAGGCAAGGATGCCGAAGCGCTGGCTGCGTATCAGCAGATTATTGAGAGGTTTCCTTCAGATTCCATCGCGGACGAGGCCCAGTACCAGATGGGCTACATCCGACTGCGAAGTGTCAAGAAAGGGTCTTACGACAATACCGACCGCGCGCGCGCGCAGGAGTCCTTCGAGGACTTTTTAAACCGCGCTCCTCAAAATGGGCGTACCACACAAGCCAGGGAGAATTTACAGTTGCTGGAATCTGGAAACCGGAAAGCTGCTCTGGATGTGGCGAAGTTTTACGAGAAGACCGGCAAGAACCGGGCCGCTGCCGTGTATTACCGCGATGTGATTAGCAAATACGCTGGCTCGCAGGAGGCTAGATACTCTCAGGAGCGGCTTGAGGCTTTAAAGGCGGCCCTCGGAGAAGAGGCTCTGCGTGTGGAAAATAGTGCGCCGGACTCACCCGCTAATGCGGAGAGCCGGAAGAAGATGCAGGCTTCGGTGAGCACCTCGTCGCGTCCTGATTATGTAGGGCCGAAGTTGAAGAATTCCTCCGGAAAAACGGCGGGCGGAAGCGGGCCTGAGGTTTTGGTGCCCTCGGCTGCAAGCTTTCGGCTTCAGGAGGCGGATATGGCGCCGCTGCCCTTGGATGCGGTCAAAGGCGGTGCACCAGAGAGTCCTTCGCTGATTTCTCCTCGTGTCACGCCTCCGACGCCTCGTAACCCCTAGTTAAGAATCGGTACGCTTTGCTTTTTTGCTCGGCCATGGCACCTCCTCGCGTAATTGAGCCTGCACTTCTTTTTGTGCGGCGCATTCTGTCACTTGCGTCGCTAGTTATTTTAGTGGCAAGCACTTCCGGATGTGCTGGCTACCATCTGGGACCGGTGAAACCTGCCGCTTTGGCGCAGGTGCGAACTCTCGCGGTGCCTGCGTTTAAGAACAACACGCTGGAACCTCGCTTGGAGGTGCTGTTCGCAAATGTGCTCATCAAACAGCTCCAGCAAGACGGCACGTATCATGTAGTTTCCGAAAAGGACGCGGACGCTGTGGTGCTGTGTACTGTGGATAAGCTGGATCGGCAACCGGCTCGGAGTGTTCGCAACAATGCGAGCAAAGGAATTTTAGCTGATTTTTATCAGACCAGTGAGTTCACTTTGGATCTTGTGCTCAAGGTAGATGTGCAAGAAAAGAGCACTGGTAAAAGTGTGTTTAAACGGGAAGTGCGTGGCACATCCAGCTTCTTTGTGAGCAGCTCCAATCCGTTAACTGCGGATGTGAACCGAGACGAGCGGCAAGCGATTTCGCAAGCTGCTGAGGATGCCTCGGTGCGTTTGACGAGTTATTTGAGCGAGGGTTGGTAGACGAACTGCCCTGTGCTTTACCTCGTTGCGACACCAATTGGCAATCTGGGGGATATTTCTGCCCGCGCTCTGGAAGTTTTGCGTTCTGTGGATCTTGTGGCGGCTGAGGACACTCGACATTCGGGCCACCTCTTGCGTCATTTTGAGATTAAGGCGCGAATGGTTTCGTATCACGCACACAACGAGGCCCGGCGCACGGCGGAGCTGTTGGTGGATCTGCAAGCGGGGCGTTCCGTTGCGGTGATTACAGACGCAGGGTTGCCGGCTATTTCCGATCCAGGCCACCGCTTGTTGCGGGCGTGTATTGCACAAAAGCTTCCCTACACGGTGATTCCAGGAGCGAGCGCCGTGCTGACTGCGTTGGTGGGCTCGGGCTTTTCCACGGAACGGTTTTTGTTCGGAGGTTTTTTGCCAGTGAAAAGCGGCGGGCGTGAGCGAGAGATTGCGGCGGCGGGGGCTCGCGCGGAGACGACAATATTTTTTGAATCGCCGCATCGTATTCTTAAAACATTAGAGGCCTGTAACCGACTGATTCCCGGGAGAATGCTATGCGTCGCGCGTGAGCTCACCAAGCAGTTCGAAGAGTACCGTCGTGGCCTTGCTGGCGAGTTGCTTGCGCACTACACGGCACACCCAGCGAAGGGAGAAATTGCGCTGGTAATTGCAGGAGAATAAAGCGTTTAGCGCCTTACGGCATCGCGCTGAGTTGTCTAATCCGAGTTTCTAGTGCGCTCCACCTTGCGTAAGCATTGTGGTAAGCTGCTTGCAGCGTGTCAAAAGAGCTGGCGTAGGCGGTTTGAGCCTCGCTGATTCGCTTTAGCAACAGTTTGCCGTAGGCGATGAGTTCTGCGGCTTCCCTTTGAGCCGCAGCCGTAAAGGAAGGATCGTTTTGAATGGACGTGGGCGGACGGTAGGACCGATGGAAGTTTTGTTCATGCAGTCTGCGCCATTGCAGGATTTTGCGGGTGAGTGTCAGGCCGAACCCAGGGAGCGCCATGAGCGTTGACTCGGTGACGTCCCACGCAGTAATGACGTGATAGGATTGCAGAGTGGCCAAGCGGCTCTGCCCTAAGCCAACCACTTGCGCACGATAGAGAAGTTGTCTTTCCAAGTGACGCTGTAACGCTTGTTCTCGATGGTCGGACATTACTTGGGCGATGGCCTTGGAGTTCGGGGAACCGATATTCTTAATTTTGGCGGCGGTCTCATGCGCGCTTTTGAGAAAGGGCTGTGCGTGGGCAAAGTTCTGTAAATAGAGAGTGGAGGCTTGATTGGAAAAGTGGCCCAGAGTCTGGCTGGCTTGGGATAAGCGGGTCTTTAGTCCGACTAAATGGCTGGCATTCAGGTTTCTTTGGACAAATGGAATTTGCCGTAGGAATCCTGGCATCCAGGATTTTAATTCAAGTTCAAGAGCGTTTACTGCAGCAGTTTGCAGTGTGGCGGATGGTAGGCCAAATTGAATGGGCTCAAAGCTGACGGCCAGGAGACGAGCCACCCAAGCGTTAAGCGGTTCGAGGGAAGCCTCTTGTTTTGGGATGGCGCCCAGTGGCACAGGAAATAACTCCACACGTGCAGTTTGCAAAATATGACACCAAGGACATCCCTCGCTTCCTTTCCAGTGTAAATGAGCAGATGAGGCCGCGCATTGCCGCAAACTTCCAGCCAAGACCCTCAGCTCCGTGACCCACTCACTGGGCGAGGGGCGGGCTCCTGGGAGCTGTGAACCACGACGGAAAGCGCGCAAAAAAAGATTTCGGAGTGCTGGAGGCAGCGATTTGAAGGGCGGAGCCGCGGGAGGGGGCTCCAACAGGCGCTCTTGCGGAGTGGGGTCGAAGGCGAAGGCGAACTTCGCGATCGCGGCTTCCGGCGGCAGCGCTTCGTTGGTAAGCGGCCTTCCCGCGAAGGGATAGCGTCCCGCAAATAGCAGCAGGAAAATGAGTTGTGCCAGCCCGAATGCGTCATGGTTGGGAGTACGCTCGAGTTCGGCGAGTGAAACGCCCTGCAATTCGGGCGGCGTCCATAGGGGCGTCCCGACGTTGCAGTGGTAACGCTGACCGCTACGCTCGATTTGAAAACTGTCACAGTCGATTAGTCTGAGTGTCCCATCAGGTCGAACCTTGATGTTTTGCTCGTTCACATCGCCCATCACTATTCCGTTTTCATGGAGGACTTTGAACGCGATGGAGAGGTTGCGTGCCGTTTCCACGAGAAAAGCGAAATCAGCTTTTTGGAAGTGTTCCCTGCGACTTTGAGGATTGTAGAGCTCGAAAATATCGTGCCCTTTAACGAACGGGAGAATTACACCAATCGCTTGTCCTCCATAATTTTGGGGAAATATGAGGCTCAGCGGGAGAGCGAGTGTTTCCCGGAGCTCTTTTGGTAATTCGCAAAGTGCCCTGAGTTTGGCTTCCTTGAGAGAAGAGAGCGGAGCGGCGTGGTAAACTTTTGCGCAATACTCTGGGTTGTGCAGCAGTTGATATACAACGCCCTCACCACCCGCCGCGATTTTTGGGCCAAGATCCCACGCCCGCCCAGTTTCATCGAAAACGGGCATAGCTCAGGGACATTTGAAGCTTAACAGTTCCTACCATCAATTTATTACACTTCAATAGAAGCCCATCCGCTGGTGGGCGGCAATTTAATGGCACTTCCCGGCGCACTCGCGGAGGCAGATTTTAGCGAGGCGGTTAGCCAGCTGAATAATTCCCCAAAATGTAGACCTTTCAGTTTGAGCGACGGGCGCTTAGGCGGGCACAGCGCGTTGAGCACGGCCTGATCCGCGTCGTTCACCGCTACCCCGAAAAAAAGCAGGCGTTTATTGGCCTCCCCCTCGTGAACCAGGCGAATGGCATCTTTCCAGTGTTTGGAATGAGTGTCGGTTGGCTCGCCGTCGGTTAGCAGAAACATCCAGGGCCGGAAGTAGGACACTCCAGCGCGGCGATATTCCTCTTTGCGCGATTCGAGCACAGAGTAGGCGCGCACCACGGCCTCGCCCATGGGTGTGGCGCCGTCGGCTGCGAAGTGCGGCGCAATGAGGCTGCGAGGCGAGGTGAAGTCGGCCGCCAATTGGACGGAACTCCCAAATGTGACAATGGCGACTTCCACGCGACGGCTCGCAAGGCTGTCGGCTGAAAGCTCCTGAATGAATTGCCCGACGCCTCGGTTGAGTGCCTCAATGGCATCACCGCTCATGGAACTCGAGACGTCGAGTACCACCACGCAAGGGCAGCGCGGTTCGGGATTGTCGGCGAGTTGTACGTTATGAAAGAAGGGAATTTGCTCGTCCATGAGTAGTTTGATAGTGAGGGCTCCTCGGCTTCCGCTCTCAAGCCTAAGTATTACACAACTCAACAGGTTTCAACATCCACTCCGGCAGAGCGACGCTTTACAAGTACAACGGGAGCATCTTTCGCCATGCCGAGCCCCGATGGGCACGCCCGTCCCACACGTGTAACGAATGAGAAACGCGCTTCGCATCCAACAAGCGGCTTAAATGACGATTGTTACCCAAAAAGGGATCTTCCGCACCGATGGTCAGCACGATGTCCATGCGGCGCAGATGCTCTAATAGGGGCTCGCTGTTTAGTTGCCCGAGAAAATGGGTGGGCGTGTTAAAGTAAATGTCCTCGTCGTAGTACCCATCGAAGAGGTTGCGGAAGTGTTCGACGGAGAGGGTGAGGTCGTAACGTCCTGAAAAAGCGCAGATTTTTTGAAACAAATACGGATGGCGCAGGGCGATGTTCACGGCGTGAAAGGCTCCCAGACTGCAACCATGCGCGATCGTGCAGGGGTGCTTGTTTTTCTGGTTCATGAACGGCAGGACTTCCTGAAGAACATACTTTTCAAACTCTATGTGGCGTCTGATACGTCCCGAAGGCTGGTTCCAATAACAGTAGAAACTTTCGTGGTCGATGGAATCCAGGCAGAAGAGTTGTAGAAGCCCAGCGTGGATCTTTGGCGCAATGGAATCCACCAGACGCAGCGCTTCGTGTTCCCAAAAACGGCCGTCGCGCGTGGGGAAGACGAGGACCCTCGCACCAGCATGACCAAACACCAGAAGCTCCATCTGGCGGTTCAATCTCGGGCTGTGCCAACGGTGGTATTCGCGGTTCATAGCGACGTGAAAAATTCTTTGAGCTGATGTTCTAAAATTTTCTCTTGCTTGGGTTTGTCTGCGTATTCGAAGTGGCCTGCTGCAAGCACAAGGAGCTGCTTTTTTCCCGGTAACGCGTTGTAGATGGCGAATTGCCCGGGAGGCGGAACCATGGGGTCGAACGCTGCGGCTGCCATGTGAATAGGCTGCCTGAGAAACGAGGCGGCGACGGCTGCGTCAAAATAAAGTAACGTTTCCACAACCTCAGGGTGTTGTTTGTAAAAGCTGCGAATCGCCGAGAGGCTGCCGTTCGATTCAAAGCTCAGGCGCAGTTCCTGATGCCCGAAAGTCGGGATACAGAAGTGACCTCGCGCAATGCGCGTTTCCCAAGGCAAAGCCAGCGCACCGATCCCGCCGCCCAAACTCGTGCCCATGTAGCCGATACGCCCTTGGATCCAGGGATAAAGCGTGAGTAGCGCGGACACACCGAGCCAGAGATCCTCTACGCAGCCTCGCATGATATAACGATCGCGCTGGTGCAGGTCGTGAAGTACGTGCCACTGCGGGTTGGTGGATATGGGGGCGCGGGCACTGCGAGAGAGGCCGCGAAAGCAGGGAAAAAGGACGGCGGCGTCGCTGATTGGGAGCGCGAAATCAGGGCCGGTGCGTCCGCCGTATCCGTGGCCCATAATTAGTGCGCGCTTCACGATTCCGTTGCGTGGCAACAGCAACCAGCCCCCAATGGTGAAAACGCCTGTGGAGCGGTACTCGATGTCATAGACGAGGTATTCCTCGTTTTGAAGAGCGGAGCGCCGCAGGGTCGGGCGCGGATCCACTGCCAAGGCGGTCTGATAACTGAGCTGCCAGAATGACTCAAAATCAGCCGGCGCCTTTGGAGGCTCAATTTTAAGAAGTTCGGCCAGTTCGTACCCGTAAGTCGGATCGAAGGAAAATGAATGAGGAAAGGCCGACATAGATAAAACAAGTGGCAGACCGCCTCATTCGTCCGTCCTAGCCGCCGATTTTTCAAGCAATGTTGTTCAAGACAACGCATCGCAATGGCTCGATGGCTTTGTTTTTTGAGATTCCATGTCTACGCCTGTGGGCTAGATTGCTTCACAGCATGGATACTTTGCTCAAGGTCGCAGTGGTTGGCGCAAGTGGCTACTCAGGGGAGGAGTTGGTGCGGATATTAGTGGGACATCCCCATACGCAGTTGGTCGCCCTTACTTCTCGGCAGTTGGCGGGGGAGCGTATGGGAAATGTTTTTCCGCGTTTCGAGGGGTTGCGCTACTCGGACCTGGTGTTCATCAACTCGGAGGTCGACGCGATAGTTGCAGCGGGCACAGAAGTCGCCTTCTTAGCATTGCCGCACGGGCTGGCTCATGAGTTCGCTGGGCCGCTGCTTCGCGCGGGATTGCGCGTGATTGATATGAGCGCGGATTTTAGGATCAAGGATCTTGCGGTGTATGAGGACTTTTACGGTGCCCCTTTGAAGGAACCGGCGCTTGCGCAAACCAGCGTTTACGGCTTGGTCGAAGTTTACCGCGAGGCGCTCAAGGAAGCAAAGCTGGTGGCCTGTGCAGGATGTTATCCTACGAGTATCTTGTTGCCGTTGATTCCTTTACTGAAGCACAATCTACTCGAGCCCGACAGCATTCACGTTAGTAGTATGAGCGGGGTAAGCGGGGCGGGACGGACAGCGAAGGTCGATTATTTGTACGCGGAGTGTAACGAAAATATTCGCGCTTATGGGGTGCCAAAGCATCGGCACTTGGCGGAAATCGAACAGGAGCTTTCCTTGGCCGCCGGAGAGTCGGTGTGCATTAGCTTTACGCCTCACTTGGCTCCAGTAACACGCGGTATCCATTCGACGATCTATGCCAAACCGCGCGCGGGTGTGGCTCCGGAGCGCATCGGAGCGGTCCTGCACGAGGCGTACGCGCGCGGCGGGTTCGTGCGGTTGTTGGAGGGAAACGCCTTACCTGAGACGCGTCATGTCACGAATACGAACTTTATCGATATCGCTTGGCGCCACGATCCGAGGACGGGACGCGTGCTCTTGCTGAGTGTGGAGGACAACCTTGTAAAGGGCGCGGCTGGGCAGGCTGTACAATGTCTGAATGTGATGTGCGGTTGGGCTGAATCTAGCGGGTTGATGTAAACTTTTGGTTCCTTCTCCGCTAACAAACATTTCATCTGGAAAATTCGCTTCCAGAAAATCATAATTTGTCTGTTAATCAGGACTCTCTGCTCTCCCCATGTCCTCTGTCTTTTCTGAAATTCCCGGCGGCCTCAATGCACCAGTTGGTTTCTTAACCGGTAGCATTTATTGCGGCATTAAAGCGACCAATCCTGATCGTCCTGATTTGGCGATGATTGTGTCAGAGTTCCCGGCGGTTGCCGCGGGTACCTTCACAACCAACCGCGTCAAGGCGGCGCCGGTACGAGTCTCAAAGGTGCATCTACGCTCAGCAGAAGTCGTTGCCATTGTTGCGAATGCTGGTAACGCGAATGCATGCACTGGGGTGCCAGGTATTGAAGGTGCCAAGCGCATGACCCAAGCAGCCGCAAAGGCTTTGGGAGTGAAGGGGCGGCAGATTCTAGTGTGCTCCACGGGACGAATCGGGGTGCAGTTACCGATAGAAAAGCTGGAGCACTCGATTCAGGAGTTGAGCTCAAAAGTAATTTCAACCGGTTCCAATGCGGTCGCTGAGGCCATCATGACCAGCGACACCGTCAAAAAGGAGATCGCCGTGGAAGTCCCGCTTTCTTCTGGCAGCATTCGCATCGGCGCAGTGGCCAAAGGGGCGGGGATGATAGATCCCAATATGGCGACCATGCTTTGCTTCATCACCACTGACGCGTGCATTGAAAAGGCAGAGCTCCAACAGGCGCTTGCTGTTTCAGTGGAACATTCATTCAATCGGATCACCGTCGACGGCGACATGAGCACTAACGACACCGTGCTGATGCTCGCCAATGCGCAGGCGAAAAACGCTCCTCTTCGCTTGGGAACTTCCGACTTCGAGCACTTTCAGCGCGCGCTGGATCACGTGACGCTTTCGTTAGCCAAGATGATCGTCGAAGACGGCGAAGGCGTGACAAAGTTTGTCGAAGTGCACGTCAACGGAGCGACCTCCTTTACCGATGCGCGCCGGGCCGCCGAGGCGATCGCGAAGTCGTGCCTAGTCAAATGCGCTTGGTTTGGAGGCGACCCGAATTGGGGACGGATCATGGACGCGATCGGTTACTCGGGGATAAAGATGAGGGAGGAACTGGTCGACATCTATTACGGAGGGACTTTGGCCGTTAAAGGCGGGGTGGCGAGTTCCACTCCAGTGGAGCAATTACAGCGGGTGGTGGCGCAAGACCGCTTCTGCGTTACAGTGGATCTTCATCTCGGTAAAGCGGAGTACACCGTCTTTACCACGGATTTGAGCACCGACTATGTGACGCTCAATATGGGCGAGTAGGAGAGCATTGAAGGGGGTGGGGGCGTTCTTGGTTCTGGGTTATTGGTTCCTAGTTTTTGGTTATTGGTTCCTAGTTTTAACCCAAAAAAGCACAAAAAAAGGCCCCAGTGAGCTGGGACCTTTTTTCGAAAGATTATCGCGTAGAGCTGAGACTCAATAAGGCGCTTGATACTTCCCGCCAACAATCCAGCCCTTCCCCTCGTCTGGTTTTAGAGCGTTATCCATTTCACCGGTTTTCAGCTTAAAAGTAGAATCGAGGCCCAGCTTTTCTACTGAGCCATTAATGCGGGCGACGATGGCAACTTTCCCTTCCCAAACTCCACCTTTCTCTCCTTTTTTATTGGTGTAAGTTCCATCATCTGATGCGGGTCCGTCGAAAATGAGGGGCCAATCTTCGCCACCGTCAGTTGAAAGATTGGAAAAATACGCCCAATGATTTTCCTTCGTTCCAATTTTAAGTGCGTCGCTCTGGTTGCCGGATGCAACCGAAGGTGTGTAGGCGGAACCCTTTACTATAAAGGATTTTTTATCCTTAATGTAGCCGGATGAAGTTGCATCCCCCGGTAATAGTTTCGTAAATGCATTCGCTGCGGAGGTTCCATCGGGGAAGGCGTTGTCATGGTCGTATGCGAAAAGCTTAAGCGCCATGGCCACGTTTCTTGCGCCATTAATAGCTTTAGCTTGGTTGGCGTTGGTCAGTACGCCGTTGATGGCGGAGGGTGCTAACGTGGCCAAAATTCCGATGATCGTAATAACCACCAAAAGTTCGATGAGCGTGAAACCGGCGCGTAGAGATGAGTGTCTTTTCATAGAGGGAATTTTCTAGGGATTGCTTTTATACTAAGAAAATGGCGGGGGGTTTGCAAATTCAATCGCATCCCCTGAGCGCCGCCTGTGTCAGTCATTAGCCGACTCTTTCTAAGCATGCTACTGACGGCGCGCCGACGTTTCTTCACTCGAATTTTCAAGTGTCAGAAGCTCAGGGATCGGGCGACTCCAACGGAAACCAATGACTGCCAGCGGCGGTAACTGCAACAGCAGCGAGTGCGATTTGCCCTGCCACGGCTGTTCCTGCGCCCAGGCGCCTCCATAATTGCCTTTGTTTGAACCTCCATACGTCTCTGCATCAGTGTTCAAAATTTCCTGATAAAAACCTTGTTGAGAAACACCTACGCGATAATTAGCGCGTACGACAGGAGTCGCATTCACCACAAAGACGAGCACGTCACCTCCAGCGCTCATGCGCTGAAATGCTAGCACCGATTGATCCGCGTCATGGAAGTCTATCCAATCAAAGCCCGCATAGGAGTCGTCCAACTCGTAAAGGGCCGGTTCGTTTTGGTAGAGCCAGTTGAGGTGCTGAACCAGACGCCGAAGGCCGTCGTGCATCGGCGAGCCCAACAAATGCCAATCCAGACTGCTGTTGTGGTTCCACTCGGACCATTGCCCAAATTCACACCCCATAAAAAGCAGCTTCTTGCCTGGATGCGCGTACATCCACGCATAAAGCATCCGCAAATTCGCAAATTTTTGCCAAGGATCCCCTGGCATTTTGGTGAGCATCGACCCTTTGCCGTGCACCACTTCGTCATGACTGAAAACCAGCATGAAATGTTCGTGGAAAGCGTACAAAAGCGAGAAGGTGATCTCTCCCTGATGATACCGACGGTGCACAGGCGAGCGACTCATGTATTTCAGGAAGTCGTGCATCCATCCCATGTTCCACTTAAAACCAAAGCCCAGCCCGCCCAGATACGACGGCCTTGAGACTCCCGGCCATGCGGTGGATTCCTCGGCAATGGTCATGATACCGGGGAAGCGTTGATAACACACTTCATTGAAGCGTTTTAAGAAGTAAATGGCTTCCAGATTCTCCCGCCCCCCGTGGATGTTTGGAACCCACTCATGTGCCTCTCTTGAATAGTCGAGATACAGCATCGAGGCGACCGCATCCACTCGCAGGCCGTCGATGTGGTATTCCTCTAGCCAAAATAATGCGTTCGAAATTAGGAAGTTCCGCACTTCATTGCGTCCGTAGTTAAAAATGAGCGTGCCCCAATCGCAATGCTCGCCTTGCCGAGGATCTGCATGCTCGTACAAGCGAGTGCCGTCGAAGGCCGCCAGTCCGTGCATGTCCTTTGGAAAGTGACCGGGTACCCAGTCCAAAATGATCCCGATTCCCTCTTGATGCGCTACATTGACGAAATAACGGAAGTCGTCTGGATTGCCATGCCGACT
>Ga0114971_10001249_pt1 | contig 17288 bp, 13 predicted proteins | sample M_140625_MF_Meta_FD_87320 | JGI IMG/M metagenome (GOLD analysis project Ga0114971, IMG submission 87320) | Freshwater microbial communities from Lake Montjoie, Canada to study carbon cycling - M_140625_MF_MetaG | ecosystem: Environmental > Aquatic > Freshwater > Lake | place: Lake Montjoie...
AAATCTGCACGAACCACTTTTGAGTCCATGCATGTTTGAGCCTGGGGGCAAATCAGTCCACTGCCAAAATCTGCACGAACCACTTTTGAGTCCATGCATGTTTGAGCCCGGCGCCAAATCAGCCCGTACTTGAACGATTTTATGGTTGGGAAGTTGACGAGTTGATATCAGAGACTTCCAAGATGGTCGAAGCAGGAACTTCAACAAGAATGGATTTTTTTGTTTTCGATTCGCCCGCAGTCTTCTCGCCCGCAGTCTTCTCGCCCCCAGCCTTCTCGCCCCCAGCCTTCTCACTTGCAGCCTTTGCTGGATCTTTCGGTGGCTTTGCAGTACCTCCTGACTTCTTCTTCGCAGAGTCGATCTTGGTTCGGTCTGGAACCATAATCATCGACATTCTTTTTCCGTTAAGTCGAGGAGTCAACTCGACACGACCAATATCGGAGAGCGCCTGCGCAATCTCTTCCATACGTTGATCGCCCTTGTTTCTGTACGCCAATTCGCGTCCACGAAAGTTCTGCACAAAAACAACTCGATAGCCTTCCATGAGAAACTCGCGCGCTTGATTGACGCGGATCGCGACATCGTGCGGATCGATTTTCATCGATCGACCGAGGCGAACCTCTTTCATTTCGCCAGCTTTCGATTTCGTTTTGTTCTGCTTTTCTTTCTTTGCCTGTTCGTACTTGAACTTTCCGAAGTCCATAATGCGAACAACCGGTGGCCGCGAGTCCGCTGCGATCTCGACGAGGTCTAAGCCCGCAAGCGATGCGAGTCGCTTGGCTTCTTCGAGCTCCACAATTCCAACCATCTGACCATCTTGGTCGAGCAGCCTAATTGGGGTGACGCGAATGCGATCATTGATTCGAGGACCAGAGTCTCGAGAATCGCGGAAGGGTGGACGGCGGTTGAATTGGGTAACAGTAAATTCCTCAGAGAACAGGTGAAAATGAAAGAAGGAGATGACGGCTCTTGTCAGAAATGACAAGAGAACAATGAATAAACATGTTGTTTTGAAAGCGAGTTCGGTGTGCTGCGCAAGTGCCGGATCGACGATGGGTGAAGCCCGTCGTCATACGGAAAAACTGTTTGAGAAAATCATGAGTCGGATGGTCTCTTTGGTGCGCTGTTCAATCTCGATAGAAACTCGAGACTAGAACACTTTACTACGCAATTTGCCCTTTGCCCAATAAAAGTTGAAAAATTAATTGAATTCATGCGGGAAAGGCAGCTTTGAGAGACTCCGCACCACGCGTTCTGTATTCATCGCTCAAACCAGAAATGAACCGATCGAAGGGCAATTCCCCTAAATTTGCCTCAGTTCCGAAGGCCCGGACGCTGACGACTCGTTGTTGTGCATCGCGCGGGCCGACAACCGCAAGGTATGGGATTTTCGCTTCACTTGCATCGCGAATGCGGGCTTGGACCCGTTCATTTCCTGAATCGATGGTGGCACGCAGACCAATCTTGCGGATCGCAGCAAGAACTTCGAGCGCATATTCCTCGCTCTTTTCGCTGATGGGCAAAACGCGCACTTGCTCAGGCGCAAGCCAAAGAGGAAACGCACCAGCAAAATGTTCGATGAGCACACCGACGAATCGTTCCATCGATCCAAACGGCGCACGGTGGATCATCACGGGCCGGTGTTCTTTATTATCCGCGCCGATGTACGAAAGATCGAATCGAATCGGCAAGTTGTAATCCACTTGCACCGTTCCAAGTTGCCACGATCGTCCGATGACATCGCGAACAATGAAGTCAATCTTTGGGCCATAAAACGCAGCCTCGCCAGCCTCTTCGGTGAAAGGGACTCCCAAAGAACGCGCTGCATTTCTGCATGCTTCTTCGGCCTTATCCCAGTTCGCAGAATCGCCAACATATTTATCGCTCTTGGGATCGCGCAGTCCAACGCGCACACGATAGTCATTCATACCGAGTGTTCCAAAGATCAACTTCACAAGCGAAAGGCAACCCTGCAATTCCTCAGCAATTTGATCTTCGCGCACAAAGAGATGCGCATCGTCTTGTGTGAATCCACGCACGCGAGTCAGTCCGCCGATTTCGCCAGATTGCTCCCAGCGATAGACCGTTCCAAATTCGCTCAGTCTCACCGGCAGATCTCGATACGAATGCGGCTCGCTGGCATAGATGCGTATGTGATGTGGGCAGTTCATCGGCTTCAGCAGATAGCCCTCGATTTCCCCCTTTTCCATGCGGTTTGCAAGTTCGCCACAAGTGCAACCTTCTTCCGCAAGTTTGCTCATTTGATCTTGATCAATGATCGGTGGGTATTGACTCTCGCGATAAAACGGAAAGTGGCCGCTTGTTTTGTACAACTCGAGTTTTCCGATATGTGGCGTGAAGACTTGCTGATATCCCTGCACACGCAATGCCTCGCTAATGAATGTCTGCAGTTCTTGCCTGACTGCGGCGCCCCGCGGAGTCCACAGCACCAAGCCTTGTCCAACCATTTCGTCGATGTGAAATAGTCGAAGCTGCTTTCCAAGCATTCGATGATCGCGCTTTTTTGCCTCTTCGAGTTGTTTGAGATGTGCTTCGAGTTCTGGTTTCGTCGCAAAGGCTGTCCCATAGACGCGAGTCAATCGATCAAGTGTCTCATCGCCTTTCCAATAGCTTGATGCAAGGCTCGTAATCTTGAACGCACCGATGCGACCAGTGGATGGAATATGCGGCCCTCTGCAAAGATCTTCCCAGTTTGTTCCTGGAATTCCCGTCGCATACCAAGAAAGAGTTGTCGAACCCGCTTCCTTCGCACGTTGCGCATTATCAATTTTGAATTTACTGCCTTCTTGATTCAACTTTGCCAGACCTGCGTCAAGCGAAAGATCCGATCGTGTAAATGTGCGATTCTCAGCGATGATTTTCGCCATCTCACTTTCAATCGCAGCGAAGTCATCGGTGCTGGGAGCGCGTCCGCTTGGGAACGCCATGTCGTAATAAAAGCCACTTTCGAGTGATGGGCCATAGACCAGCATCGTTCCAGGAAAGAGTTTTGCAATCGCCTCGGCCATGATGTGAGCGCACGAGTGTCGAAGCATCGAGAGCGCATCCGAGTCGACTTGACCATCACGAGACTTTGGAGTCACTAAAGCAAGTGCGCAGTCTCGGTCGAGTGTCGTGGAAAGATCGCAGAGTTGTCCGTCGACCTTTGCACCGAGTGCGGCCTTGGCAAGCCCTGGACCGATATCTGCGGCAACTTGTGCTGCGGTTGTTGGGGCGTCGTATTGTCTGCTGCTGCCGTCTGGCAGTGTGATCTTTGGCATTGGAATGGGCTCCGGGTGCGAATATTATTTATCGTCGAAGAGCGACGGATGATCAGGCGGCGTTGGCGGTTTTTCAGTCAAGCCAATGATTTCGGCTTGGAATTCAGTCACACTTTGAAAGTTGTGATAGACGCTCGCAAATCGAACATATGCAACTTGATCGATATTTCGCAGAGCGATCGCCACACGGCGACCGACTTCGACGCTTGGAACTTCGTGTTCGAAGTCGCGATGAATTCCTTCATCGACTTCGTCTGCGATTCGTTGCTTGACATCTTCTGGCACGGGGCGCTTTCCGCATGCAGCTTGAATTCCGCGAAGAATATTTGCAATATCGAAGGGAACTCGCGAGCCATCTTTCTTCACGACTTTGATGCGTGTCAATCGTTCAGCGCGCTCATAACTTGTGAATCTTTTTTTGCATCCAATGCATTCGCGTCTGCGCCGAATCGCATGACCGCTCTCGATAGGGCGGCTGTCGATGACTCGGGCGTCTGAACTATTACAGTAAGGGCAGTTCACAGTTGGTTCGGCTGAAATCGCCGTGGGTACATCTTCGGCGCAAGGGGGGAGAGCGTCAAGGAGTAATCGGCTTGGAAATTACTTTGGTTTGTGTGGCGGGCAGCATGCGCAGGTCAAGTTTCGCTGCGCCGTCGAGTTCGAAATAGAGAACCGTCATCGTCACATCTTTCTTCTGGGAAATCGAAAATTTGCCTTGATCGATCGTGCTTCCGCTGCGATTCCAGCGGTCGATCAAGATTTTTCCATCGAGCAAGACGCGCACGCCGTCATCGGAATCTGTCTGGACGATCCAATCGCCGGGTGGAGCAGAAAAAGTGGTTGTGGCAAGCAGTCCAAAGTTGTCCTTGGGGACTTTCGGGGATTTGGGCATCAGATTGACCGCATCAGGACCCTCCATCCCGAAAGGAAAAGTCAGCGATTCGACATAGACGCGATATGTGTCCTTCGGCAATTGATCGAAGATCGCAGGATCAGGCATCGCTCCCGAAGTGGCGGGCTCTGGAAGCGAAAAGATATCGACACGCCAATTTGTACTGAGCAATGTTCCGTGTACGCGCTGGAATTGATCGGGAGCTCGACCCCAAAATATGCTGAGTTCATAGTTTGTCAAATGCCCGAGAGTTTCCGTCTCGACTGATGCAGTATTTGTCGTTGGATCAATGTTCGTTCGAATGTCAGCCGTTCCTTCACTTGCTTGAACAAACAGAATGCTTTGCGATCCCAAAAGTTTCCACCGATTGATATTCGTCGGACCCGGCTCATAGACAGCCATTGGCGATACAAAATCATATGGACCAAATTCGCCGATGACGATCGCAGCACGTCCTGCAAGTGGATTGCGTTTCGAGATCGGCATGCCATCAACAATATCCACTGCGTTTCCAGTTCCAGGAAGAGTTTTCTCGAGAGCATTCAATTCTGTCCAGTCTGCTGTTTGTGCAAGAACTGAAGCGTTCTGAGCCTTTTTCTGCGCAGTGTTTAAGTCAGTACGACTGCTTTCGTCGGCATCGATATCAACACCAACATTGGTCATCGTGTTTGATTCGATGGTCGTTCCAGGTGAAGCTCGAAGAAAGACTCCGATCTTTTCACCTTTGAATATATTGCGTGTGATGACACTTCCGGTGGAATCCACTCCATTCGCCTTTGCCCAAGGGAGCTTCGCAAGTTGTGCATCTTCGTCCCACCACAATCTGACGCCAGCCGAGTTGTTGGAAAAAATATTATCAGCGATGAGAGCATCGCGACCATGTTCTATGTTGATCGCTCCGTTTTCGCCGCCGACTCCTGTGTCTCCTGTCGCGCGAAAGATGTTGCCGCGGATCTGAAGGCGCTGGGAATAACCGCCCCAAATTCCGCAGATCGCATCGCGATCAAAGCGGTTACGAAAGATTCGGTTATCGAACGAAAATGTTGTTTCAAGTCCGTGCGCTGCAGCATCAGAAAAATCATTCAGAGCGATCAGATTTCGATTGCAACCTTGACCAAGATTGTAAGTTGCAGTTGGTGGGGGAGCTCCTTCACCCAAGTTTTCACCCAAGTTTTCACCTAAGGCTTCGCGCCCAGCGAAGCCAAAGAATCCATCGCCACAATGTGTCGCAGAATTCATCATGATTGTGTTGTCTGAAGATTGCTCAAAGCACAGAATTCCTGCAGAATCTTGGCCGCGGTTATAGATATTGTGGCTGTATCCACGGATGCAGAAATCAAGCGAGTTTCGACAAATTGTGTTCGAGCAACTTCTCCATAATGCGATTCCCCATCCCGAAAGAAATGATGCGTCGCAGTTGTACACCTGTGCTTTTGAGACGCGCGAAAGCACAATTCCATTCTGGCCTTGACGGACACCGATTTCGCGGATCACGATTCCTTGAGAATCGCTCACCGCAATTGCAGCTCCATACTGTGAAAGCCACTCCCCAGAGTCGTTCCTCTGTGGTGCGAGCCAGTCCTTGGCATCCTCGCGCTCTGTATTGGACGCAAGTCTTTGCGCAAAGTTGCGAATGAATTGCATGCCTTCGAAGAGGGCATGATCGCAATGTGTCGCAGAAATCCCTATACGAAATCCAGTGACAGTCCCGTTTCGAATGGTAATGCGCTTTCCGTGGGCAACAATTCCAATACCCCGCAATTCATCTTGGGGAGTCTTGACATCTGCTCCTTGAAGAGTTTGGTCGCCGAAGTCGACCGTGATGTCGTCACCTTCAATCTGAATGACACCGTTGTTATCTGCGTCGATCAATGGCCGAGGCGCAAGTATGAGTCTGCAAGAACTTGTGATGCGGACGTTGTCATCTGCTACAACAATTTGCGGAACTTCCACAACTGCGGGAGCAATTTGAGGCGGATTCTGCGCCACATCGCGAGCGCAGAAGCCATTTGAAACCACAAAAATTTGCGAGCAAAAAGCAAGAACGATCAAATGACGAAGGAGCATTTTTTTATTATATCTCTTCGACTTCGGAAACCTTCTTGTTCGTCAGGTCGTCAATCTTGGTCGTAGTCTTCTTCGTCACTTCGTCAATATATTCCTTGGCGCTTGTGACTTGATCTTCTGAAATCTTGGACTTCGGATCATTCTCGAGTGCTTCGAGGGATTTGTTCGCGTCACGGCGTTCATTACGAATTGTCACTCGACAATCTTCCGCCATCTTTCGGACTTGCATCGCGAGTTGTTTTCGTCGCTCTGCAGAAGGAGGTGGAAGCATGATGCGAATTTGCGATCCTTCTGATTGTGGATTCAGACCTAATCCGCTTCGTTCGATTGCCTTGATGATTTCAGCTTTGGATCCAGGATCAAAAGGCTTGATCAGAAGTTGCGTGGGCTCTGGAACGCTGATCCCGGCAATTTCGCGAAGATCAACGTTGCTTCCGTAATACTCGACTTTGACATATTCCAAGAGCGCGGTATTGGCTCTGCCAGTTCGGACGCCGCGATATTCGCGCTGTAAATATTCAATGCTCTTGGTCATCTTCTCTTCTGTTTCCAGAAGTACGGTGTCAATATCCATGTTTTATCCTTCTATATTTGAAGAGCGAATTATGCGTTTACCAAAGTTCCAATGCGTTCGCCGTTGATCACTCGACGAATATTTCCCTTCGTCTTGTAATCGAAAACGACGACTGGAAGGGAATGCTCCATACACATTGTCATTGCCGTCAAATCCATTACGCCAAGTTTCTGATCAAGCGCGTGAGAAAATTTGAGCGTTTCATATCGTGTTGCCTTTGGATCCTTGCGCGGATCAGCAGAATAAATCCCGTCAACTTTAGTTGCTTTCAGCAAAATCTCGGCGCCGAGTTCAATCGCGCGAAGCGATGCGCATGTATCTGTGGTGAAAAATGGATTTCCTGTTCCCGCCACCAAGATGATCACTCGACCCTTCTCGAAATGGCGCAATGCCCTCGCACGAATGAAGGATTCGGCAACGCTTGGAACGTGGATCGCACTCATGACGCGACTTTCGACACCAACGGACTTGAGCGCTTCTTTCAATGCAAGTCCGTTGATGACGGTGCCGAGCATTCCCATGTAATCCGCCGTGGACTGATCAAACTTTCCAACAGCTGCAAGCCGTGCGCCGCGAATGATGTTTCCGCCACCCACGACGATTGCGAGTTCAAGACCTTCGCTCATTGCACTTGCAATTTCGCCTGCAATATTTGCAAGTTCTTCGGGGTGAATTCCAAAGGCACCCTCCGTCGCAAAACTCTCGCCGCTGAGTTTCAAAAGAACTCGGCGATATCTGGGTCGATCGGATTCAGGACTCGTGGTCATGGATGTGCAGACTACTATCTCCTGCGAATGATGGCGTTCGCAAACCCACAATCGATGCAGCAGGAATCACGCTCCAAAACAAGGAAGGGAGCCTTTTCATGGATTTGGATCGGGCTTGCGATCTCCTTGCCCATGCACGCAATCTTGTTGGCGATCTTGTCGAGTATCAGCGTTGGTATTGGGACATCCACTGGAAAAGGAATCTCAACGATTGAGGTTTCACTGATTGATTCCGAACCACTTCAGCCTTCGCCAGATTCCTCTTCATCTGGGACAGTTGCGACACCGGAAGTTCGCCCTGCGGAAGATGCGGCGAATTCTGCAGATTCAAACATGTTTGGATTGCCAGCTCCTACGGGAAATGATCAGGGTGATGAGGCGGTCGTCTCTTCTGGAGCAGAGGGCCTGTTCGCTTCTGGTGGCGGTGGTGGTGATGGAGGAATCGGTGATGGAACAGGCGCGACCACAACTTTCTTTGGTGTCAGCGGTCGTGGAAAGAAGATTGGATATGTCGTTGATAAATCTGGTTCGATGGGAATTGCTGGTCGAATGGATCAGGCGAAAAATGAGATCATCAGGAGCATCAGCGAACTTCCCGACTATACGTCGGTATGCATCGCACTCTTTGATGAAGACTTTCAGACCTTCGATCTTGATGGTGGTTTCGTCAAATGCCGAGAGGGTGTCATTTCAAAAATTAAAAAGTGGATTCGAGATGTCGCACAAAGCGGAGGGACAAATCCCGTGTCTGCGTTTCAGTTTTTATTCAGTAGACGGGAACGTCCAGATGTCGTGTTTTTTATGAGTGACGGAGAAATTCCACCAGATGCGGCTGATGAGATTTTGCGACTCAATCGGCGTGGGCCGAACACGGTCATTCACTGCATCGCATTTGGACAAGCCGCAGCAACTGCACCGCTTCGTAGAATTGCGAGTGAAACTGGGGGAACCTTTTCGATTTCAGTTCCGAAAGGGCCACGATGAATCTGATGGGGAATCAGTCAACGATCACCGCGCTATCTCGTGAACATTTTCAAAAATATTTTCTCGCAATAACTGCTGCTTTGTGCGCGATGTCTCTTTCTGCGAAGGCCGAGCACACGCTTTGTACTGTGGACTTTCGGGATGGTGGCGGTCGTACAGAAGGTGTCGTGTTGAAAGAGTCTGGAGATGGAATCGAGATTCAGGTCGGGTCAACGAAGTCTGTCACCACCGATGCGACCACTCCCCAGTTTATTCGGTGGGATCAAATTCGATCGATGAGTGGAGATTCTGCTGAACCAATACGGTCACGTCGACTTGAAATCGGAGAATCACTTTGGCGAGGACGAACGCGTTTGATGCGCGGCGACTTGAAAGGCGCACGAGAATGTTTTCTTATTGCTGCAAAAGGAATAGAACCATCTGCGTCACTCTTAAGAATGATGGCCTCTGAAGGAATTGCGCAGACCGCTTCTGTCGCCAGAGATGAATGGGCGCAATCACTCGAAGCCGCGCTCAAACTTTCAGTGCTTCGAGGGAGAATTGGAGTACCCAAATTATGGATCGACGCGATCGATCCGATCGATCATGATGGCGGACTCATTCTGTCTGTTGCACCTGTATGGATTGATGGTGATTCAGCTAAGAGTGCGCAAGGCTTCTTGGTTGCTGCAGCAGATCGCGCTCGAAGTGAAAACGATCTTGCGTTGGCGCAAATTGATTCTGATGCCGCGCGAATTGCTGCCGCTGATGCGGGATTACCTCAACCTCCAGCGGGAAAATCACGTGAGGCTCAGATTACTTCTCCAGATTCACTGCCTTCGGGAAATTTGCCGCCCGCGACCAATTCCGCAAAGTCTGCTGCAAAGAATGGAGCAAAGTTTCTAGCGCTTTGGGCAGATGCTGTTTCCTCTGATCCCGCCGCACGAAAAAAGAGCCGGACTTCACTTGCTCAAATGATTCGAAGTGAAGAGGGAATGCTTCGAGTCTGGGCGATGTATGCCGAAGGTCGGAGTCTTGTCATGGAGAGCGATCCAGATGAGGTGCGAAAGGGAGTTGGGAAGATGTTGATGATTCCAGCCGCATATGGAATTGAAATGCCGCGCCTCGCTGAAGCAGCTGTGGCTCAATCAGCAATCGCTCTTGCTCGCATTCAAGATGGTGAATCTGCAGCAATTCTGCGTCGGATTCAAAGTGAATACCAAGCTCAGTTCAGTGAAGGTGCCGAGAAAGATAATGACAAACAAATTGAAACGCAAATCGATAAACAAAAAGGAGATTGATCAGTGAGTTTTTTCAAATACATCGAAGGTGGCGGAATCATCGGATACATCATTCTGGCACTCAGCATCGTTGGGGTTGCATTCACCATTTCAGCAATTTTGCGCACGCGCCGAATTCAACTTGTCCCAGAAGAGCAGGTGAAGGAACTGAAGTTGCAGGCTGATGCAAGCGATTTCCAACAGGCTTTGGACGATTGTCGCAGTGAAGAAGGTGATACTTTTCTTGGACGCATCGCGGCCGCAGGAATTGATCGGTCTTTGCGTGGACCACTTGGCGGACTCGAAGCGCGCGCGGCGATGGAAGATGCTGGTGAAGACGAAACAGCCAGGCTGTTTCGAGCAATCGATCCAATCGCCGTGATTGCAAGCGTTGCTCCACTCCTTGGTCTGCTTGGAACCGTGCAGGGAATGATTGGTGCGTTCGAAACGGTTGCGAGTACTGCGACGAGAAGCAGTGCGTATTACGAAACACTTGCTTCAAACATCAGCATCGCACTGATCACCACATTTCAAGGTTTGGTTGTTGCGATTCCATGCGTGATGGTTCACTCTTGGCTTCGAAATCGAATTGATCGCGCTGCCTCAGAAGCTGGTCGAGCGCTTGAACCACTTGCGATGTCTCTCGAGCGCATTGGAACTGCATTCACACAGGATGCTTCGCCACAAAAAGAAAATGCAGGGAGCAACGTCGGGTGAGAATTAGCCGCCGTCAATATGGGATGGCAATCTTGGATATGACGCCGATGATCGACGTTGTATTTCTGCTGCTTATTTTCTTTCTTACGACGGCTCAGATGGCTCAGATGGCTTCGTCGCCGGTGACTTTGCCAGAAGAGGCTGGAAACGCCGAGGAATCCTCTGGATCAACGGGAATGGTGGTCAATATCGATTCGATGGGGGTTATCACAGTTTTGGATCAAGCGATCGAAACGAGTGAGTTGATGAAGCGTGCCAAAGAAGTAATGGCCCAAGATCCTGTCGCTGTTCCTGTGATTCGCGCGGATCGCCGTTCAACAGCGGCGCGGCTGAATGAAGTCGTGGATGCTCTTCGAAGCGGGGGTTGTCGCGCTGTGCGAGTCGCAACGACCCAAGTGAAGGAACCAACATCATGAAGATCGGAGACAAATCTCGCCGCGGTGCACACGGTCCGATCTCGCTCAACATGACGAGCATGATCGATGCAACATTCTTGTTGTTGGCATACTTCATTTTTACGACGGTGTCCGGCGATCAAGAATCGCAGTTGATGGCGGATGTTTCAGCTTCTCGTGTCGGGACGGGCGCTTCTGCATTGAGTCCTCAAATTGTCGATGTCGAATCTGATTCAGGCGGTGCAATCTTTCGGATCGGCTCACGCAATATTCGAGCGCGAGAAGATTTGGCTGCAGTATTAAAGCAATTGCCTCATGACATCGGCATCGTTGTCCGAGTGCATTCCGGACCCGATGTCGCCGCAGTTGCAGCTGCGATGCAAGCGGCGCAAGATGCTGGATTTGAGAAAGTCACCTATGTCACAGCGTCAAAGTAATTCAAATGGAATACGAATTCCCCAAGGATTCCATGGGGTCATCGCCCTCACGTTCGTGATTGCATTCTTGTCTTGCTCGCAAAGCGGATATGCGGCATGGATCCCAAGTGCCCCAACCGCCGACGACACAGAGAAAGCTGATGAATCCGCCGCCTTGACTGAATGGCTGACGCAGGCGGGGCTTGACGAAATTCTCGCAGTGATGCTAGACGAACAAGTTCGAAAGGCCACAACTTCCAGTCCAGCAGCGATTGCTCGTTTGTCGGATACATATCTTCGACTCATCAGAGTTGCACTCGACGAAGATCGAGTTGCAAATTTGCGCGCGAGAATCGAAAAGTTTCTCAGTCGTGATCGGGTACCAGATCAATTCAAACTTCAAATCGCGTTGGGGCGCGCGGATTATCGTATGGCACTGCGGGGCATCGAGCGATTGCGACAAGGACAGGCAAACAATGATGATAAAGCGCGGACATCTGCATCGCTTCTCCATTCGCTCGAGTCACTGGATCAACTCTTTGATCAGTTAAAAAAGCGTATCGAAGAAATGCGAATTCTCGCGGCGGGAGGCGATGAGCAGCAGAGAATCACATTTGGCGCTGAAATTGATGACGATTCAGATCTTCTGATGGAGGTGAAGTTCCTTCAAGCATGGTGTCGATATTGGCTTCTTTGGATCGATCGTCCGATTGCAATTTCGCAACGGAATTCTGCATCGCCTTGGATGCGTCAGGCGTCCGAATTGGTCGCAGCATGGTCTGACCTTCTTGAAACTGGGAAGTCTTTGCCAGAACCAAGTGATTGTTCAATCGATCTTCTTTCAGAGCAGTATTACGCTCAGTCCATTCTTGGCATGGCGTTGACAAAAGCGTTGCAGAGCGATCTTGCTGTTGCGGATGGGTGGTTTGCACTTCTAAAACAGAGTGGGGTTTGGGAAGGACTTTCTGATTCATCTGACTGGTATCTCCAAGCACTTGTTGATACAGGTTCGTATGAACGTGCGCGAACTTTTCTTGCGAAGTCATCCGAGACTTTGAATTGTTCATCTGTGGTCGGTGCGGCGGTGCGAGCCGTGGAAGAATCTTCGAACAACCCAAACGCACTTGAGTTTGCAAAATCCGCCGTTGCAGTTGCTGCAATTCAGGGTGACTTCGGATCTGTTCGACGGATCACTCGTCGAGTTCCTTCACTTACGAAAGGAGACGAGTTTTCAGCTTGTTTGGCTCGTGGAATTGATTTGTATGACCAAGGTCGTGCGGCGACTCAGCCCAAACTGAAGAAATCACTTTTGGAATCAGCGGTTCGCGAACTTTCGCTCGCTGTGCAATCTGCTCCAAAGGAACGGCAGACTGCGGCGGCAGTTCAAGAACTTCTCGCATGGGCGTTGCTCGGTTCAGGACAACCTTGTGAAGCAGCGGAATCATTTGTGCTTGCATCGAATCAACTCGCAGGAAATCGTGCGGATGAATCGCTTTGGATGGCTGTTGAAAGCTTGACGAAGGGCGGCTGCCCTGACGCAAAAAAAAATAAGGACTCTCGCGGATTTGTAATTGCGGGGGAGTATCTCGAACGTTTCGAATCAGGAAATCACGCAGGAAGTGCGGCGTCAATTTTGAGCCAAGCGCCTGGAGCGGAGCATGACGATGTCTTGGTTGAACGTCTGATCCGTGATACGCAGCGAGAAGGAGAATCAAGCCCATTACGCGAATCTGCGGCATCACTTCTCTATCGCCGATTTCGAGCCGCGCAAGGATCGGATCGAGCAAAAGAAGCGAATCGTTTATTAAACGTCCCCCGTTTGCCCTTCACTGCCTGGCCTGTAAATTCGTTGGACATCGTTGTTCGCCAACAACTGGAGGCTGCGCTCGATTCTACGGTTGCACAGATTGATGACGCAAAGAAACTTTTGCAACTGGTCGAAAAGAAGTATCCAGTGGGCGAGGAACCGATGGAGTTTCGATCGGAACTTGCAGTTCGAAGGATCGCCCTTGCGCAAGCAACGCAGAATTTTGAAATGTTGACGGAAGCAATCGCAGCGATTCGGAAAATATCTGATCTGCAATGGCGCCCAATTGCAGAAGGGATTTATATTCGAGCAGCAGAGTCAATGATTCTGCAAAGAATTCTTTCCCCACAGCAAACGATTGATTGCCAATACTCATTGGTGGTCGCACGAAGGTTCATGGTGGATACCGCAAGAAAATCTGCTGATTCTCAGCGAGCCGATGCGGCGAACATACAACTTGGCCTCGCGTTGTTGAACGCTTCCCGCACCCTTCGTGCGAATGCGTCTGCGGGAATCGCACCTCCGATTGGTTTGGATGCGCAAACGATGTCAAAAGATGCGCTTTCAATTGCAAAGGAGATTCTCGCAAATCGACCTGATGATGCACAAGCATTTGCACTCATGGCCGATGCAGGAATTGCGTCTGGTGATTTTAATGTTGCATTTGAGGCGCTTTCGCGATTAGTCGGCGCACTCCCATCGCGGTCAGACGCGTGGTTCGAGCGGAAAGCAGATCTGTGCGAACTGATGGTCGCATCGAAGCCTGATGAAGTTCGCAAAATTTTGACGCAGCATGTCGTCCTCATTCCAGACTGGGGACCAGGCCTTGGTGGCGCACGGTTGAAAGCATTGGCAGATCGTTTGGGAGTTGTATCGCAGAAAATTCCCATGGAAGGCAAAGAGAAAAAATGAGCGCTGCACGCCAGATGCTGAATCTTCCAATCAATACAGACGATTGCGGGTTGCTTGGAGTCAGTCCTGGATCCTCTCGTGCGCAAATCATTCATGCTGCTCAAGGCAGGCTGAACGCAATTGCTGTTCATTCTCAAGCAGAGAGTCAAGAGGCACAGCTTGCTCGATTGGAAATTCGCTCTGCAGCACAAAGATTGGTTGCGATTGCAGCGAAAGCAAGTAAGCAGGCAAGCAAGCAGGCAAGCAATCAAGCCAAGCCAATGCAATTCGGTTCGATTGCCGCAGCAGTTCTGATGCGCCGAAATCCTCGGCGAGCACACATGTTTTTGGCTCGGATGAAGATGGACGAACCAAAGGTTTCGACATCGCAGGATTTCAACTCGCCGAAGATCAGTGAGCGCGCAAGTGAAATTGACTTCCAAAGTGATCCAGAACACGCTCGCCGCGCTCCGTGGTTGTTAGTCACCTTTGTATCGCTTTCGCTTATTGGTTTTATTGTCGAGATATTTGTTTTGCGTGCACAGATGCAGAGCACGCAATCGCAAGATGATTCCAAGAAGGCGGATACAAGTCAAGAAAGCCCTCTCGCAGTCGCGCCCCCACGAGTTCCTGTCACGCCAGCCAAAGTCGAAGAGCCTTTTGTTCCGCCGATCACTGAAACTTCCAGTTCAAATTCGACTGCCCAGAAGGGTGCGAGTACCAAGTCATCGACAAGCAAGATCAATGAAGCAAGTCGATTACTTCGAAATCGATGGCAACGTGCAGCGCGCGCTGCCGCAGAAATCCCGCCCGAATCAATCGCGCCTGCTACTTCAAGCAACGAAGATCCTCTGCAAGAATCACTTCGACAAGGCATTTTACTGGAACGTATGGCTTCGCTTGATTTCATCGCGCGTCAATTGGAAGCGGGGGATGATCAATCAGCGACTCTCTTGCTCGATACAATTTCGACTGAGTCGTCAATCACGATCGCAACGCGCGCGCCGATCACTGCTCAACTCTCAATGGAAATCGATGGTGAATTGAGCAAAGGTCTCGCTCGATTTCCTGGGACAAGTCAAGGCCGCATCGCGCTTCTTCGCTCCTTTCGTACTCGACCATCAGCTCCTGGAAGGCTTGACGCTCAAACGCTTGTTCAGGAAGCGCTCAAAGGACCCAGTCGTGCAAGCCGCACAATTGCTCAAGCAATTCTTGTGGATCGTGGGATGAATTCTCTGAATGTCCTTGATGCGGTCGATGAGCGATTCGTCGAATTGGCAAATGACCCAACGCTTTCTGGAATGATTCATTCATTCAGCGGCATCGACCCGAACGGTGTGGAGGGTTCTCCGGCGGCACGTGCATCGATCGTGAAACAGATCATTGTGCTTCGTGGATCTCGGGTGAATGACCTTGACATCGCATCTGAAGAATTTGCAACGACGCTGCGAAAAATTGCCGTGTTCATGAGAATCCCGAATCCTCCCAAGGAGGCCTCAGAACTTTTGCGAGCAATCAACCCGAAATATTCAACTCGTCAACTCCGCATGGGTGGGTTGAACGATTCTGGCGTTCTGCATGTGCTTGTTCAGAATGGCACAGCGTTGTTAAGAGATCAAGCATCAATGTTGAAGGTTCGTCGTCCAGCGGACCATGCCATGATTGATCAAGTTGTATTTGATGCGACCATCGAACGCAGTCTTGCGACAACTGCTCTGGGGCAAGCGGTCGTCAATGCACGTGCACTCTTGGCGATGGATGCGATTCAGTTGGGCGTTCCTTCTCTGCAGGTGCAAGTGAATCATTTGATCAGCGCACCACTTTCGCTTCAATGGGATGCAGTATTTGCACCAGAGATTATTGCTCGTTGGCAGAGCAGGCTTGAAGCGCTGACCCCGTCAAACCCTGCCGAATATCTGAATCTTGCTGAAGAAGTTGCAGACGAATCGAATGATGCGGGAAGTCAGCTGCTTGCGCGGCAACTTTATTCCTTGGCGGCTGCGATGGATGCCGATTCTCTTGCCTCGACTGCGGCTTTGGGGCTCGCTGCTTTGGAGAATGACAAAACTGTTGAAGGGCGTAAAGCGAGTCAGCGTTGGTTGGCAATCGCACAGCGCTGGTCGAAGTCTGAGATTTCGCGTGGCGCAGATTTCTCGGGGGGAGTTGATTCGGTTGGGTCAGCCGTGCGACTTGGTGTGGTTGAAGCAATCGTTCAATATCGCCGTGGATATGGAAGGCGAGCAAATGATCGACTGAAAAAACCAGAAGTTCGCGCCTTCTTTGATTCGTTTATGCAGAATGTGCCTGGAGGCATCGAGGAGTTTGATCGACTTTCTGCAATTCAAACCAACGGAACTCCGCCGCCTCTTTCTCCAGAAACAATCGACGCGCTTCTGCGAGTCGAGCATGGTTTATTGAAGCCGAAGAGTGTGCTCTGGTCTGACGCGATTTCGATGGGTGAGGGCGAGCCAACATTTGATGCGCCTAGCGGTACACCTGCGGAGATCTTCGGCGTTGATCCCGCGCGAAATCGTTGGACACCAAAAGGGTGGATCCAGGTCGATGGTGTGCGGGCTGACAAGAAGTGACGCGCTCGCTGTTTGGCGCTCGATCGAAATTTTTAAGCAAATGCTTGTGCCAAATCCGCAATCAGGTCATCTGTATTTTCAATTCCAACCGAAAGTCTCACCAGCGAATCCATAATTCCAAGTGCTTCGCGTTCTGCTGTCGGAACGCTGGCGTGAGTCATAATTGCTGGATGTTCGATCAGACTCTCGACGCCGCCAAGACTTTCGGCAAGCGCAAACAGATGAACGCGCTCTAGGAATTTCCGACTCTCTGCAATCCCACCATGCAAATGAATCGTGATCATTCCGCCGAATGCAGGCACGCCATTCATGCGCATTTGTCGTGCTGCAAGCGCGTGTTGCGGATGTGATGCAAGACCGGGATAGACCACCGTTTTCACTGCAGGCTGAGTGGTCAACCACTGTGCGATTTTCTGCGCAGATTCGCAGTGCTGTTTCATTCGAATGGCAAGAGTCTTTGCGCCGCGCAGTGTGAGATATGCATCGAATGGTCCCATCACGCTACCGATCGCATTCTGCATAAAGCGGAGTTTCTCTGCGAGATCACGCCGTGATGTCACCAAACAACCGCCGATGACATCGCTGTGACCGCCAAGATATTTCGTTGTTGAGTGCATCACAATATCGATGCCGCATTCGAGTGGTCGCTG
>Ga0114971_10001251_pt1 | contig 17281 bp, 32 predicted proteins | sample M_140625_MF_Meta_FD_87320 | JGI IMG/M metagenome (GOLD analysis project Ga0114971, IMG submission 87320) | Freshwater microbial communities from Lake Montjoie, Canada to study carbon cycling - M_140625_MF_MetaG | ecosystem: Environmental > Aquatic > Freshwater > Lake | place: Lake Montjoie...
GGTATCTTGCTCCTAACCGACATGCAGAAACTTGAAGTAAAGGCCGTAATCAGCCGCTTCGGAGGGCGTTCTACCCTCTGGCGCAAGCTGGGTGCTGCCGGTCACAAGATCAACATCAGGGCCATCGACCAGTGGGTCGCTCGCGAGAACATCCCGACCGTGTGGATCATCCGCTTGCTAGAACTCGCCGGCAACGAAGGCTGGAACTTCAGCATCAAGGACTTTCTTTCCCCTACCAACAATGGACTACATCAAGACTAAGACCACCTCCGACCTTCGCAAGATGGTCGCAGAAATCAACGAAGTGAGCGCCTTACACAAGGCGACCATCGAAGCGATCTACGCAGAGCTCCTGGAGCGCTACGGCAAGACCTTCCAGAACGAACTTGCCGAAGCCGGCAAGCAAGACGGCGAAATGACCCGCGACATTGACGGCCAGCGCCTCACCTTCGCCATCAAGGCCAAGGTCAAATGGGACTCCAGTAAGCTCCAAGAGGTCGCTGCGACCCTTGACCCTGCCCTGGTCTACAAGGTCTTCAAAATCGAATTCTCGGTGCCTGAGCGCACCTTCAAGGCCATGACCGACGATAAGTTGGTTATGCAGTTGACTGAGGCCCGCACCGTAGAATACACCACCCCGAAGATCGTTTTCTCCAACTAACAAACTTTGGGGAAGTCAGGATAGAACGGGTGCAGTAATGCCCCGCATGCTCAGGATCGTTTTGGCATTGTTGATTCCCACGGCTTCCCCTCCCCTCTCCCACCATACCGATACCATGATTAAAATCATCAAAGCCAGCGACCGGCTCAAGGCCGCTACCAAAGTCAACATGCTCATCTTCGGCCCTTCTGGGGTCGGCAAGACGACGCTCGCACGAACGCTCAATCCGGCCACGACTCTGTTCGTGGACTTGGAGGCAGGCACCCTCGCCATCCAAGATTGGCCCGGTGACGTCATCGACGTCCGCGCCACCGCCCAGGAGTTCGGTCGCTTCCCATGGGAGATCGCGCGCGCGCTCGCCCTCTACATCGGTGGCCACGACCCCAGCGATTCCGCCGGCAACTACTCCAAGCCGAACTACGACGCCGTTGTCGAAGCGTTCAAGGATATCAACCTCCAGAAGTATGACACGATCTTCGTGGACTCTATCACCGTTGCCTCCCGCGAGTGCTTCAAGTGGGCTGAGAAGCAGCCCGAAGCCGTCTCTGAGAAGACCGGTAAGCCCGACACCCGTGGCGCCTACGGCATCCTCAAGAAAGAGATGATGCGTTGGACCACCCACCTTCAGCACTGCAACAAGTCCGTCATCATGGTCGGCATCCTCAACCGCGAAGAAGATGATCTCAAGCGCGTCACTTGGTCTCCCCAAGTCGAAGGCGCTGCCACCGGTCGCGAACTCCCCGGCATCTTTGACCAGGTGATGACTCTCCAGAACTTCAAGGCCGAAGACGCCACACAGTACCGCGCCCTTGTCTGTCAGCAACAAAACCCGTGGGGCTACCCCGCCAAGGATCGCTCCGGCTGCCTCGAAGTCATCGAAGCTCCCGACCTCGGCGCCCTCCTGGTCAAAATCCGCGAAGGTAAGCGCGTCGACACGACCATTATCACCACTCTGCCCAAGCAGTAATCCAACCCAAACCCAAACCCAAGAAAACATCATGTTCTCCTCCACGTCCGGAGCCTCTGAAAAGAGCAACTCCCTCATCCCCAACGGCACGCTCGCCTTCGGCATCCTCAAGGTGCTCGAAATCAAGCGCAGCCAGAAGACCAACGGCGAGTACGCTCGCATCGAACTGATCATCACGGAAGGCGAATACGCCAACCGCCACATCTGGTCGATCGTCATGAGCCCGCTTGACCGTAACAACGTCAACGAAGCCAACCGCAAGGAAGGCAAGGCTGACGGCGCCAAGATGGGCCTTGTCGCCCTGACCCGCATGTACGAGGCCGCAGGCCTCGTCGACTGGTCCAAGGGTGGCAACTACTCCCAGCTCGACAGCCTGTCGTTCCAGGAGTTGCTTGCCCAGCTCGATGGCCAGACCGTTGCCTTTAAGGTCAAGGTCGCCAAGGGCACCGAAGGCTACGAAGACAAGAACGAGATCGCGGAGTACCTCTCCCCGAACCCCGGCTCTGGTAGTGTCGTCGGCTGGCGCAAGCTCGCTGCCGATGGTGTCGCTCACATCGGTCAGCAGATCGAGAACGCGCCAATCGTTAAGCCCTCGTTCGTCGCCGGTCCTAGCCAAGCTCCCGCACCGAAGGCCGGCTCTGCCGGCCCCGCGTGGCTCAAGCGCCCAGGAGGTAATCCCTTCTAAGGTCGCAGGAAGTCCAAGGACGTCCACAGAAGGTTTGACGAGGCTTTAAAAACTCGTCAAACCTTCCTTCGTCTAGGGCCTCGATCTTTATCATTTTTAACGTGGCGTGGATATGCGGCCAAAAATGGCGTCGGTTCCATTCCGGCAACAATATCCTTTGTGCGTGATGCTCCGTTGGTAGCCTCTCCGCAAGCCCCACTTAAAACATGCAACTCAGACCCCGACAAAGGGAATTCGTAGACAAGTGCCTCAGGGCGCTTGAAAAGAACGGAGATACCGTAGGCGTGGCGCCGACAGGCGCCGGCAAGACGGTCATGCTCGCAGCTATCACCAAGGAGGTCGGAGGCCGATCCCTTGTTCTTCAACACCGCGTAGAACTCGTGACCCAGAACCGCCGCACGTTCGGCAGGATGGCTCCCGATGTTATAACGGACTTGTATACGGCTGACCGCAAGGAGTGGGCGACAGGCACGACCTTTGGAATGGTGCAGACCCTGTCTATGGACAAGAACCTGCTCACCATGCCCAAGCTGGACTTCATCGTCATCGACGAAGCCCACCACGTTGCCGCGCACAGCTACAAGAAGATCGTGGATAAGGCCATGGAGATCAACCCAGACGTCAAGCTGCTCGGAGTCACTGCGACCCCTGGTCGTGGCGACGGCAAGGGCATGATCGAGATGTTCTCTAATGTGGCCGATATCATCAAGCTCGGCGAGCTCGTAGCCGGCGGCTTCTTGGTGAAGCCTAGGTTCTTTGTCATCGACTGCTGTATCCGCGAGGAACTCAGCAAGGTCAGGGTGACGGCCAGCGACTTCGACATGGAGCAAGTGGCTGCTATCATGGACCAAAGTCCAGTGACCATGAAGGTCATCGAAGAGTGGAAGGACAAGGCAGGAGACAGGCGCACGGTCGTCTTCTGCTCTACCGTGCTGCACGCCCAGCATGTATGCTCCGCGTTCCAATCGTCTGGCGTCAAGGCTAATTGGATTTCGGGCGAGATGCCCATGCCGGACCGCATCGATATCTTGCAGCGCTTCGACAAGGGGCTCGTGCAGGTGGTCGTCAATGTGGCCGTGCTGACCGAAGGCTGGGACTGCCAGCCCGTGTCGTGCGTGGTGCTGCTGCGCCCGTGTAGCTACAAGAGCACCATGATCCAAATGATCGGGCGCGGACTACGCAAGGTAGACCCAGAGGTGTACCCTGGTATCGTCAAGGACGACTGCGTGGTGCTCGATTTTGGATACAGCCTGGTCAAGCACGGCTCGATAGAGGCCGGCGCCAGCATCAACGGGAGCTGTGAGGAGGATCAATTCCAGACGTGCCCTGACTGCGGAACGGTATGCCCAGCCAGCGAAGAGTTCTGCCCGATGTGCGACAAGCAACTCATCATACCGGTCGAGCCGGTAAAAGAAGACGAAGAAGAAAAGCTGCCCATGCCAATCAAGGTGCCGACCCTCGAAGACTTCAGGCTGCGCGAGGTCGAACTGCTGGACGCATCGCCCTACAAGTGGCAAGACCTATTCGATGGTCTCGCTACTGTCGCGAACGGCATGACCGCTTGGGCTGTGATCGTCTACTACAACGAAAAGTGGGTAGCCATTGGCAAGATTGACGACCCGCAGACCGGCAAGCGACCAGCGAGACTCCTGGCCATTTCGGGCAAGGAAAACCGCCCTGCGGCGCTCGCTTCCGCTGACGACTTCCTCCGTGAATACGGCGACGCAGAAGCCGCAAAGAAGACGAAGCGTTGGCTCACCCAGCCGGCTACGGAAAAGCAACTTCAGCTCCTGGGCTATGAACAGGTTTCTGCCTTCGGAGTCACAAAGTATCTTGCCTCATGCCAGCTTACTTGGCAATTCAATGAGCGCGAGATCCAGCGTCTCGTTTTGAAATCATGACCGAACTATTCAAGCCCGAAACAGTCAATCTGTTCTCTGAGGCGTTCGTCTCCCACGTTGATAATGCACTTATCAATAAGAGGGCGAGCCAACCAAAGCGACAGTATCTGGGCGCCTCCATGTGGGGCGAGACTTGTGAAAGGAAACTAGCATACATCTTCCATCAGCAACCTGAGGACGAAGGAACAGGCTTTAGTGCCAACATCCTGCGCATCTTCGACATGGGGCACGACTGCGAGGATCGCGTAGCCGAGTACGTCAAGGGCGCACGCTTCGAGCTGGTCACGCACAAGGCAGATGGCAGTCAGTTCGGGTTTGAAGCAGCCGAAGGCAAGCTGAAGGGTCACATCGACGGCGTGATCACAAGCGGACCTGCCTTTACTCAGTTCGAGTATCCTGTCCTGTGGGAGAATAAAGGGCTCAATAACAAGAGCTGGAACGATACGCTCAAGAAGGGCGTCAAGGCTTCCAAGCCCCTCTACTATTCGCAGGCACAGACCTACATGGCCTACATGGAGCTCACCAACGGTTGCATCTTCACGTTCCTCAACAGAGATAGCGGAGAGCTCGCATCCGAGTTCCTGCCCTTCGACGCCCGACAAGCCCAGGAGTCCAGCGACCGCGCCGTGCGCGTGATCCAGACCGCCAGCCCCATCGAGCTGTCCCGATGCACCAACGACCCGGCGGACTTCCGCTGCAAGTGGTGCAACTTTAAGAAGACCTGCTGGGACTCAGGTATCACCAGCGTAACCACCGAAGACACCCTACCGTTATGGCTAAGAAGAAAGTAAACAAGAAGGTCAAGAAGACCGGCATTTGCCTCGTCCGCAAGGTGCTCGACAACTACGTCGACATTGTTGGCGACGAAGAGATGCTTGTCGCGGATGGCTTCGATGAGGCCATTATCGGCGTCACCTACGGCTACGGCGATCAAGTCGTGGTGTATGATTGGGACGCGTGCATAGAGATACTCCGCAAGGACATGTCTCATGAAGACGCGCTTGAGCACATGGGATACAATGTCACCGGGGCTTACGTCGGAGAACGCACACCGCAGTTCGTCCGCTTCATCGACTCAATTCAAGACGAGTATGGAACCGGAAAATAAGCACAAGCGCGCGCGCTTTGAATACAAGGGCGTGTCTATGTCCTACTTCCGCATGGAACGCATCAAGGAGATTGCCCCGATGATCCAACGCGCCAACGACAATCGTATGACCATCCCGCAGGCCGCCAAGTGGCTAGGCTGGTCGACTTCCGCGCTCCGTAATTGGCTGCGCATCTTGGGCATGCATTGGCATGCCAAGCCGAAACGCACCGTGTACCGGCTGGACAAGGATGGCTGGGATGAGAAGATCAAGGCCATGCGTGAAAAGAAAGTATCTATCAACAAGATAGCCATGGAGCTTGGAGTCGGTCCTTGGAACATCTCGCGATACGTTCGCGACCACGGACTTCAATCCCGCGCCAGAAAGAACAGGGAGCAACTGTGAGCGACCTCATCATTGGAAGGGATGCGCTGAAGCTGCATCTCCAGGTAATCTTCGGCAAAATTCCCAAGTATGGATACATCAATGTCCGTGGCATCGGAGAGAAGGGCACGGATGGCGAGGGCGAGTTCCGCGAGGACAAGTTCATCGACCTGTCCGACTGCTCAGACCCTATCAGCGAAGTGTGGCGACATGTCGAACGCTGGTCTGAGTTCAACCGCGCAAGCTTTGTCGTGCCGGCCATCCTGTCGCAACCTCGCGGAACAAGCGAGAACGTCAGCGAGTTCCGATCCATCGTGGTCGACCTCGACTCCGGCGACATTGACGCCAAGCACGCTTTCTTAGGCAAGACCATCGGAGAGCCGACCGCTGTCGTGCTGTCCGGCGGTGAGATCGAAGGCATGCGTAAGCGCCACCTCTGGTGGTCGCTCATGGACCCGTGCAAGGACATTGAGGGCTACATCAAGCTGCGCGACGAAGTCGCCAAGAAGGGTGGAGGCGACATGCAGTTCGGCCTTGGCGTTGAGGGCAATCCGTTCGGCAGGGCTCACCAGCCTGTCCGTCTCGCCGGCTCTACGCACGGCAAGAACAACGTCATCAAGCAAGTCGCCATCAAGGTAGACACCACCAACGCCCAGGCATACGGCTTCGACCGCATCCGTGAACGCATCATCGTCCAGCACGCTGCCTTTGACGGCTCTACCGTGTCCGCAAGCGAGCCCATCTTCCGCGCCGAGAAAGCCCAGGTCGACCTGAGCGAGAAGGTCTATGAGGGTGGCGACGATGAGAAGAACCGCTTTAGCCAATTTAGCCGAGTGTGCGGCTTCTACATCAGCACCGTCAGACGTGGAGAGAAGACTTTGGAAGAAGCCAAGGAAGCCTTGTTCGGCTGGATGGAGGTCAACATGGTCCCGCCATGGCCCCTCCAACGCGCCGAACGTGAATGGCATGCCGTGCTCTCGCGCGACATGGCCAACCATGGCCCGATGCCCGAGCCCGTGAAGCCCATGATCGCGGACGGAGACGGCCTCGAAGTGTGGGCTGCCCACCGCTGGTCTATGTCTGAGAAGCCCAAGCGCCGCTTTCTCGTGGACAACCTTATCCTCGCCGGCAAACACCAACTGCTCGTCGCCGAAGGCGGCGCAGGCAAGACATTCCTGATGCTCGACCTTGCGATCAAGGTGGCGTCCTATGAGCCAGGTGAGAAGCTTGAATGGTGCGGTTCGCGTGTCAGCGAAGGCGGCACCGTTGTCATCCTCACGACCGAAGACGACAAGGACGAGCTCCACATCCGACTGCACGATATCGACCCCGGCAACCGAAGGGAGAGCGCTGGCGATAAGCTGATCATCTTCCCCACCATTAACTCCGGCGGTGCGTTCGCTATCACCGAGGTCGATGCAAGGACAGGGGAGGCGAAGCCTTCCCGACGATGGGCCGAGTTCATGGCACTGCTCCGCAGGCTTCCCGACTTGAAGCTGGTAGTGGTCGACACCCTTAACAGCACGCTCCACGGCGAGGAAAACTCCGCCACCGTGATCAATGAGTTCGTCCGCGTAGCCTCTCAGGTATGCGGAGACCTTGGTGCTGCCCTGGTGCTGACCCACCACATCCGCAAGCAAGGCGACGAACCTATCCGTGGGGTCGAAGACATGAAGTCCAGCATCCGAGGCTCATCCGCGCTTCCCGCCGCCTTCCGTGCCGTCATTGGCATCTGGCATTGCTCCGACTACGACCGCAGACTGACCGCCATGGGCTTACCGCCTAAGCGCGGACTCCTGTGGAAGATGGCGGTCGTCAAGGCCAACAACCCGGAGATGTTCGATGGAGAGCGTACCCTGCTACGCTCCGACTCCGGCCTGCTTCTTGACGTCAGCGACCGCGATCAGTTCTCCGTTGTCAACATGGGCGAACGCCACGCTTGGCTCGTCCTCGCCATCGAACAGGCGGCCTTCAATGGCCATCCTTACTCAATCGAAGGCAAAAACGCCAAGTCCGGCCTCTATCGTCGACGCGCCGAGCTACCGCAGGTGCTCCGACAGGTCGGCCCTGGGGAGTTCCAGCACCTCGTGGACGACATGCTCAGTCGCAATCTCGTCGTATCGGCCTCCGCGCAAGGCGGGAAGGAGAAGAAGTGGCTCGATATCCCGACCGGCCCTATTGCTCGCGACACCGAAGGCGCTCACTTGACCTCCGGCGCCTACCGCCCGCCGAATTGGGATCAATGGGAATACGACCCCGTAATGAATGTTTGCATCTGACTTGCCATGTTCAAAAGCAAATTCAAATTAATGCCGAACACCATCATGTACCGAGATATCAAAACCGAAGACCTGTACCTTCGTATCAACGAGCTGTTTGATGAAGTCGTCATGTTGCGCGTAAAAGTCGCAACCAGAGACGAGCACGTCAGCGCCGAGATTAACGAAGTCGTCCAGGAGAACAACACGCTGCGCGATCGGCTCAAGGAATCAAACCACGAAGTCCTCGTAAGGGGTAAGCGTATCACCGACCTTGAAGCCCAAATCGAACGCATGGACCAGGAGGCATCCCGATGACTCCCAAGCAATCAAAACGCAATGAAATCAAGGAGCTCTACAAGCTTCTGGATAAGGCCAACGAAAAGGCCATGCGCATGACCAAGGTAGACGAAATCAAGGAGCACCTCCACCGCGTAGCCGAGATCCGCATGCGCATCTCCGTGCTCGAAGGGGAGATCAACTACTGATGCGACACGTCGCAAGCCTCCTCTTGAGCGTAGCAACCGTAGGTGCCGAGTCAGTCCCCGAAAGGTGGATTGACGCCATTCAGATCATAGAGTCTGGTGGCGAAGCCAACCCCGATGCAGCCATTGGGGACGGGGGCAAGGCCAGGGGGCGATTCCAATTTCACAAGTCCGCATGGGAAGACTGCTCCAAGGTCCGCAAGGATAATAAGGAGCGCGTCTACCCCTACGCCAAGGCCAAAGACCCCGTGATCGCACGCGAGTATGCCCGGACGTGGCTCACCCACCTCCGGCGCCGGCTCACCGCGCGTATCGGACGGCCTGCCGATGCTGCCGAGACTTGGCTGCTCTACAACCTGGGCTGGGCCGGCTTTGAGCGCTTCGACTTCCACTACGCCCTTGTGCCTCCCGCCAAGTTTGAGAAGGCCCTTGCCGTACTTAACCTATCCCGATGACCGATAAACCTAACCCCCTCCCCCTAAAGTTCAAGGACAAGGAGAAGCTATGGAAGGGCCCCCTGAAGATCACTTCTGAGGGCTCGTCCGAACTAACCGAGAAGCAAGCTGCTTTCTCCCGCTTCTATGCGTCAAATGGCGGCAATGGGGCACAAGCTGCTCGCGACGCCGGCTATTCCGAGGCTAACGCCAAGGACCAGGCCAGCGAGCTCCTGGCTATGCCCAAGATACGCGAAGCCATCGAGATCAGCCGCGATATCTCCATCAAGACGTCCGGCGCCTCAAAGGCATGGTCGGTGATCGACTCCCTCATGACAGACCCTTCTGCGCCCGCCCAGGTTCGCTTCCAGGCCGCGAAGTGGACCCTGGAGGCATCAGGGCATGGACTGAGCGCTGTCGCCGCCTCCTTGCACCTGGGGATGAAGCGCAGCGGCAAGCTGCTGTCCGAGATGAGCGTCTCCGAGCTAGAAGAGTTCATCCACCGAGGGCGAGCTACCTTCGACCACATGAAGACCACCGTCAGCACCGTGATGAAGGCCCACGAGGCAGCACATGGCGCAATCGACGTGCCGGCGGAAAAGGGGGATCAATAGATCCCCTTCTTCTTGTCCGCTTTGACCAGCTTCGTCACCCTTCGCTTGTCCTTATTGGCCTTCTCTCGTGCTATGAAGCCAGCCGAGTCCCATGCCATAATGTCGTCCAATTCCTTGCGGATTTTGGCCCTGTATGTCCTCATCCAGTCCCGGCGCTGCCGCTTCTTGGCCGTGGGCGAGGCCTTGATCGTCTTCTTCGCGTACCAATTAGAGTTGGTTTTTCGCTGTTTATTGATGCGCTCGAACATCCAAGCGACCAATTTGGACATTGAGAAATCGGGCATTTTTGCCCGTTTTAAAGGGGTCGGGATTGAGGAAGCACGCAAATCATCCTTTGAGGATGAATTGGCGGTTTTTCGGAGTTTAGACATGATCCATGGACATAAAACTCCGAATTCCGAAATGTCAATCGACAATAGCAACGGGCGTTTTACGCGTTTCTGTATAAGTCCGGAAAAGTCGAGGAAGGTCATCCTCATCCCCTCTACCACTTTTAACCAATCGTACCAGCCGGGCCGTGAGGATTCCCTACGGGAAGGATTATAGTCCCTAACGGTACTCTTAATCCCTTACCCCTTAGCAAAGGGGAGGGATAAAGACTAATCGCCATCCACCGTAGCAGCCCACTAAGTTATCAACATGCTCACAATAGTATTCACAGTAAATGGCACCCCCCGCCCACAACCTCGCCCACGCTTCGTGAAGGGCCATGTCGTGTCCACCGCCGACCAGGGCACGCGCCTGTGGCGAGCTAAGGTCGTCTCGGTATGCGCCGAACTCCCCAAGCTGCCCGAAAAGACCCCCGCAGCCGTTGAGATGGTCTTTCGCATGCCCTCGGCCAAGACTGATCGCGTTAACCTCCCGCACCTATCCACCCCGGACGTGGACAACCTGGCCAAGCTGATCCTGGACGCCATGCAAGACGCGAACATGCTGCCGAATGACTCTGCCGTCTCCCGCCTCACCGTGATCAAGCGCTGGGCTTTGCCAGGGGACGCCGGCGTCTCGGTCCAGGTGTCGGACGATGTGCCTAGCGGGGATGGGCCGCAAGGCCCTCCCAAATGGCTTCTGGGCGGTCTTGACCCGGATGACGGGGAGTGAGCCCCAAAAAGAAGAAGCCCCATTCCTGGGGCTTCGTAGACCGTCCTGTGGCTTAGGCCTATCTCGTGCCTAGCGTGTGGCCGGCCACGGAGGCGTCGACCGTGCGCTTGCCACCGTTATGCTCGGCAGCAGCGCGACGGATCGCCCTCTCAACGTAGGCGTCCAAAGCCAGAAGGAACTCCTTGGCGGTGCGCTTGTCGGCGACCTCCTTGATCAGTTTCTTCACGGCAGCAGGCTTGATGTATTGTATCTTCATGGGGGAAATTAGCCAAATGTATTCCATAGGATTACGCTCGTCGTCGTCCTCTTCATCATCCGGTTCGATGGCATGGCTGTTGCACATGGCTTGGCTTGATCGTCACGTTTCGGGTTCATGCGTAGAATTCAAGCTCCCATTTCAATTCCTTGTAATACCAATCGTGCATGTCCCAGCGCGCCTTGCACAATTTGTAGTAAGTCGCTTCGTCCTCTTCGCTCAATGCGGCGTTGAATAGGTTGGTGTAGTGCTCCGACGCGTGCTTGAAGCTCTTGTCGTCAGCCCAAATCTTCCAATCCTGCCGGAGCAGGCTTCGGGCTTGGCTCACTTGGTGGCCCTCCACTTGTTGCGGAGAAGCAGCGCCTCCCATGCCTTCTTGTAGTTGGCGGTCATGCGTCCGACCAGGGCTTTCTCCACCGGCGTCAGCTGCTTGAGCCCAGGCTTCATGATCTCAGGCCTGCGCTTCTGCTTTGGCTTCTTCACGGCTGCTTGCCCTCCAAGATCGCGATCTGGTTCAACGCCTGGGTGTAGAGCAAGGTCAACCGCGCAACGTCGTCTTGCAGGATCATGTAGTCGGACGTGCGGACGAATTCCTGGCGCTTGTCGTCATGCGTCCCGCCCAACAGCCCAAGCGAACCGCCGACGTAGATGTATGTCTCGGCCGGCTTCATCGCGCGTCCTCCTCAATGTCTTCGGCATAGGCCGAAGGGATGCGCTGTCTTGTCTTGTGGCAACAGAAGAGCAGCGGGTGATCCCAATTCACGTCAATGCCGATCACGTTCCAATCGTTCCAGCGGTCGGTGTCCTTGGCGTCAATCGCCTCGCGGATACGGTCGGCGTTCTCGACAGCAGCCTCGAAAGACAGCGCCTCCAAGTCGGACATGAGGAAGAAAAGGGGATAGCCCCCCGGCCAAGCCCATGGGCCTGCCGAGAGGTATCGGTCGAAGTCTTCGCGCGTTTCGATTTTAACCATTGGCCTCGTCTCCGATGGAGTTGACGCGGTGCGGTTCGAGGATGTGCTGCTCGAACAGGTCGCGCAGGTTCTTCGTTCGCGTGGTGGCCTTGATGCCCTTGTCCGCGAGCAACTGCACGACCATGTGCTTGGTCGCGGAAGTGTGCCGGAACTTCAAGCCCTTTTCAGCTAACTTCAAGACCCCATTGATGGACAGGAGTCGGTAATACTCGATGCCCATCTTGCCGGTGATCATCTGGCCTCCGTGCTTGTCCTGCTCGATGCGCGAACCGTCCACCAACGTCCGAACGGTCGTGCCGTCGGGGTTGGTGGTCAGTCCAGGGGTGGGTTTATTTTCTTCTGGTGTGTTCATGTTTTTGTGTGGGGGGAAATTATGAGCCGATGACTATGCCGGTCTTGGCGAAGTGATACGCGCGGTTCAACTGCTCTTCGATGGGCATCTTGTCGTCCCAATCCATGAAGAGGAAGCCGTCACCGTGGACGCCAACCGCGCAAAAATATCCGTCACCGATCTGGATGAAAACCTTGCCGGTCTTCATTGCGTATTCGCCACCCAGGTGAAACTCGGCGTCGGTTTCTTCGGTCTTAGCTTCGCTCTTGGTGATGATGATACCGCGGTCTTTAAGCCAGTCGAAGACGCGCAGAGAGACGTGCTTACTGACCAAGCGCTTGACCGTTTTGTTTGTGAGAGTCTTGGACATGTTAGGCTTCCTCGGTGTAGTAGAAATCGAGAAACTCGAAGGTGGGTCGGCCCTCGTATCCATCGAGCCAAAACATCAAGCCCTTCATGACCTCATCGCGGATCATCTCCTTGGTCGCGTTAATCGCGGGGCAAGAGACGTCGATGTAGAAGTCGAAGACGAGCACGTCTCGGACAAACATCACCCGACCGTTGCCGTCCGTGGTCGGCTCGTGCTCCATCGAGACATTGCCGGCAATGGTGTCGAGCACGTCCAGATGAATGTCGGGCAGCACTTCGTCCATCGTTACGTTTTCGAGCACGTCGTTGCGGTGCGGGAGGGGGACGCCCTGCGCTCCTTCGGATCGTGCGGTGTATTTGCCCGCGTAGGGCGCGGTCAGTTTGTAGTGGATTTTCGTTCTCATTTTTGTGGTGGGAAGGGGTGGGGTTATGGGTTTGCAGAATAGTCGCGTCGAGCCTTTTCGGCTGTCGCGCGTAGGTTCGCGTTCTTGGCGATTAGTTTAGCTCCGGCGTCCTTGGTCTCGTCTTCGAGCCCGATCCGTTTCATCTCGCCGGCGAAGGTGATGGCTCGTTGCGTATTCTTATCGGCAGACGCGACCAGGAGCGAGAGCAGCAGGTTGTTCATCTCCTGACCGCCTCGGACGCTCGTAATGACGCCAGAGTAAGCGAGAGATAGGCGCGCGAGGTCGTCCGTATCAAGAGACGAGAAAGACAACTTGCCATCAATGGCGACGCGAAGGGCTTTGCCCAGCGCCTTCGCGAGTCGCTCGGCTTCCAGCCGTGGGGATTTACTCATTGTCTTGGGCGTATCCATACATTGCCCGTAGGGTGTCAAGCCCTCGGCAGGCCTGTCCGCTGGTTAGGTGTTCGGGGTGGTCTTCAAAGAATTGGATCACTTCAAGGGCATCCTCATCGTCCTCGATTGCACGGAGTCCAAGCACCAGCATAAGCGCGTCGTAAGGTTTCATTGCCAGACCTCCATGCAGTCCACGCAGACGTTAAAGGTCGGCCGCATCACGACCGGGCAAGACCTCCAAGCCTTGCCCCCTTCGATGTTCCTGCTGATCCAATTCGCGCGACGTCGCCCCGTGCGGATCGCGCGGACGGCGTAGCGTTCGCCAGCCAGGTGCGTCCCGCAACAGTCACAAGGGCGGTTGCTAAACTCGTTCTTCTCGACGTCGCCCATGCTGCCGACCGGAATGGTCGACAGCACTTCGAGCTTGGGGTGAATGAGGTTGCTTCTCATCGGGATCGGGGTCCGACCGTGCGGAGGATTGCGAAGCCTTGGCGCGCGTTCTCAATGGCTTCAATGCGATTGCGGTTCGCGTGAAGCCGGAGGCCGGCGGTCATCTCTTCGGCGGTCTTTCCGTTGCTGGGGCGGTCTGCTCCTGCTTCGATGCGGTTCGCCCATTCGGCGTTTTCCTTCGCGCTGAAACAAGCCCTGCGGGCTCGCTCCAAGTGCTTCAAGGCTTCGTCGATGTGGCTGATGTGTTCGGGGGTGAAGCCGTAAGGCTTCGCGGTCTTGGTCGGTGTGGGCATGTTGGTGCGGGGTGAAAGGTTAGTTGTTCTTCGGATCAGTTTCGGGGGCGGGAAGGCCGTCGCCTTCTTCGTCTTCGTCTTCGTCTTCTTCGTCTTCGTCTTCGCGCTCAATGAGGACTTCGCCCGTCTTCTCGCCGGCGAAGAATGTCGCTTCGTAGGTCTCGAAAAGCCCGCCCTCTTCTTCAAACTCGGCGGTGATTTTTAGTCCAGGGTATTGCCGACTAATTTCGATTAGCACGGGCTCGCACGGAGCCCACGCGGTGTCGAAGGTGTAGCAAAGCGAGAAGGCTTTGCCGGTCTTCTCAATGTCGTGCTTCATAACGTGGCAGGCATCCCACTTCGTGCCCCAGACCTCAACGTGGAAGTCGTAAGCGCACGAATAGCCGAACCTCGCGATTAGGTCGGCTTCGTGCTTCTTGTAGGCTTCGGTTTTCTCTTCCTCGCTCTTGTAGACCTTGCATCCATCGTTCCATTCATCGAGCTCCTTCGGGCAGGGCAGGAAGTTTTGAAAGGTCAGGTCGGTCTTGCCGTGGGCGTCTTCGTCCTCGCCCATTGCCTGCTTGGCAAAGGCTTCGAGGTCGCGGCGCTTACCCTTCAAGACGAGGGTGGTTGAAGTCCAATTAGGCATTGGCGTCGGTCTCCTGTTCGGTGTGTTCGATGATCGAAACCGTCTTTGCCTCTTCGGCGTCGGCGTCGGTGCAGAAGGCGAAGCAATACCGGCCGTCCCCTAGGTATGTCGAGACGACAGCGGTCGCCTTCTTCGGGCGTTGGTGTCCTTCGGCACGGAGGAAGGTCAGCAGTTTCAACGCTGCTTGCGTTGCGTTGCCTTGCCCTTCGGTCTCGTAGTCCCATTGATGGACAAAGTTGGGTCGCTTGTCCTCGTCTCCGGCGAGCCAGGCACGAACGCGAGCGCCTAGGCGGTTGGTCGGTCCGTGGTATTGGGTGAAGATTGCCCGCCCTGCGTGGGCGTGCTTCAATTCGGTTTTGGTGGTTGCCATTGTTGTGGGGGGAAAGGTTTAGAGTCGGCGCTTAATGTCGTCAAGGTTCGCTTGCGTGAGGGCGTTAAGTCCTGAGGCTTCGCGGATCGCGTCGGCGTGATGCGAGAGCAGCCCCGCCACCTCGGAGAGTAGTCGGGCAATCCGTGCGTCCTGCGGGAAGCCCGGCCCCGTGCGGTCGTAGCGTTCCGCCTGTTCGTCTAGGGAGGCCGCGAGCCCTTCAAGGGCGTTGGCTGATTGGGCTAGTATGTAAAGCCCTTGACGGGCTTCGTGGGGGGTCTGGTTGGTGTCTTGCATTGTTGTAGGGGAAAGGGGGGCTTGGTCTCGTCAGTCGGCGCTTAACGCCGATACGCCTCACGGCGTTTCGACCTGGGCTTAAATCAATCCGGCTTCGCCAAAGCTAAACCAGCCTTTTCCGGCGGGGTCGGCTTGGGGCGTCCCAATGATAACGTGGTCGAGCAACTCAATCCCAATCATCCGGCCTGCTTCGAGCATTTGCTTCGTCACGGAACGGTCAGCAGGGGACGGGGTAGGGTCGCCGCTTGGGTGGTTGTGGCAAATGATGACAGCGGAGGCGCTCGAAGTGAGGGCGACCTTGAAGACCTCACGGGGGTGCATCAAAGCGGAGGTGGCCGTTCCGACGCTGATCTCGACCGCCCGAATAAGTCGGTTGCGGCGGTTGAGGGCGAGCACGATACAAGCCTCTCGGTCGTGCGGGAAGCGGGGACGCGCGAAGTCCCAAACCTTTTGCGGGGCGTCTAGTTTCTCGGCAAGGGTTGCCTTGCTCGCTTCAACTCGCTTCACGACCTCGAAGAGCGCCGACAGTTTCGCGGCTCTCGGCTTCGTCGTCAGTTGTTCGAGCGTGAGCACGTTGGCGTTGTGCAACTCCGGATTGGAGAGGCTGCCGAAGTGTTCGAGCACGGCGTCGAGGTCTTTCGACCCGAAGGGGACGCCGACCACAAGGGCAAGCAACTCGGCATCAAGCAAAGCCTTGACCCCACGGGCTTCAAGTCGCGTCTCGGTCTTGTCTTCGTTGAGCAGGAAGGGCAGTTTCATTTTGCTTTTCCTTTCTGTTCTTTCGGCTTGGTGAGAGTTGCGCGCCGCGTCTCGTTCAAGAGGTCGGCGAGCGTCTCGACGTGCAGCCGGAGGGCGTCGAGGTGATTGGCTATCGAGCGAAGGGACGCGACCGCATAGGGTGGGCGTCCCCGGTGTTTGTGTTTGTGTTTCATATCGGGGGGAGGGGGCAATTTATGATCGAGCCGCCCGCCACTAGCAAGCGTCTTTTGTGCTTGTGCTCTTCGAGCTCCTGGGCTTGTTTGGTTGTCCCATGTCATACCTAAATGAATACCAAAACCGCCTGACCGAAGTATTCGGCTCATGCCCTGCCCTGCTGTCGTTCGACGAAGCGAACCAGCGTTCCAAGGCCGCAACCTTCGAGCACGATACCAAAGACCTTGAATGGTCGCTTCCGCCGGCGACCTGCTCGGTCTGGGCTTCGACCGCCTTCGTCGATGCGGTCGCCCTGCTGCGTTGGCTTCGGTCGCTGTCGCCGGAGTTGCGCGCCGAAGCGGTCGAAGGGGAATGGGTCTTCGGCTGGTTCACGGAAGACGACCCGACCGAGACCAACAGCGACCCCGAAGGGGAGTTTGTGTCTTCGCTGTCCGTGTCCGACATTGAAGACCCCGAAGACCTAGCCGGTGCGGTCGAGCACGCTTCGCGGTTCGGCTGCCTGTTCTTCGAGGTCTGGCCGAAGCGACCGCCCGGCTGCGGTCAGGTCTTCGACCAAGACAAGCGAGACTAGCAAACGCACGGCACGGGGTCGCTGACCCCCTTCGTGCCCCCCGTGACCCCGACCGCTTCGTGAGCGCTCGGGGTCGCTTCGTCTTGGGGTCTGGCTGGGCTTGTGCGGTCGCTTCGCTCCCCTCCCCTCCCCTTGCCCCCTGTCTCGCGTCGTCGTCGTTCCTGGGCTTCGCGGCGTCGGGGCGCCGGCGTCGAGCTAGACAAGCCCAGGTCAAGACGCGAACCCCGGTCAGGACGATCCCCCTAGGCGGTGCGGAGCAGCGTCGGGACGTCGACGGGACGGCCGAGGGGTGAAGACCCGCCCGCCTGCCCCCTCCCTAGGAGGGGCGAAGCCCCGACCCCCTACCCCCCCAAAACCTTTTGGTTTTTTTGATCTCCCCCCAACCGGCAAAATCTGTGGTCTGTAAAAACTTAATGCTACACTACGTTCTCGCTTGCAA
>Ga0114971_10001257_pt1 | contig 17229 bp, 16 predicted proteins | sample M_140625_MF_Meta_FD_87320 | JGI IMG/M metagenome (GOLD analysis project Ga0114971, IMG submission 87320) | Freshwater microbial communities from Lake Montjoie, Canada to study carbon cycling - M_140625_MF_MetaG | ecosystem: Environmental > Aquatic > Freshwater > Lake | place: Lake Montjoie...
GTGATGTTGCCGTGGATTATGCAACGCAAACGCGTGAAGATTTCGACGATGGCCAAACAGTTCAATCTCACAGAATCAGAATTGATTGAAGACTTACTGATGGCCTCTGTCTGTGGCGTGCCGCCGTATACCCCAGACGCATTGATTGACGTATATATGGACAACGGCATGGTTATCGCCGAGGTTCCACTTTTGTTCTCTCGCCCGCTAAAACTAAGCACTGCTGAACTGTTTGCGATTTCGGTGATGGCCCAAACGGCGTTGCAATTGCCTGGCGCCAATAAGAAGGGTCCACTCTCAACGGCTTTGACAAAAATTGCGCCACTGATGCCAACGGGTGCAGAGACAATCAAGGTTGAATTGCCGCGAGCAAAGTTTGTTAAAGAACTCCGTGAAGTAGTGGCGACGGGCGAGCGATGCGACATCGAGTATTTTTCGCCTGCATCACAGAAACGCTCGAAGCGAATAATCACGGCACGAAAAGTTTTCGAAGATGCGGGTCGTTGGTATGTCGCTGCAGATGACCATCAATCTGGCGAAGATCGCATTTTCAGGATTGATCGAATTGAGCAAATCAAACCAGTTGGTATTTTTGATCAACTTAATGAACAAGATGACCAAGATCAGCAGTGGTTTTCAGCGCAGATGTCGCAAGTAACGCTGCGCGTTGAGCCTTCGGCACGATGGATTGTTGAGTCATACCCGTATGTTTCGCGCGTCAATAAGCGCATCAAAAACATCGACGTCGTAGATATCACGATGTCGATCACATCTCAACAATGGCTTGGCCGTCTGTTGTTGCGCGCCGGTGGCGGCGTGAAAGTTCTTAAGCCTGTCGAATATCAAAACCTTGGCAAGAAATCTGCCCAAACTGTTTTGGACCGCTACAAAAAAAGTGGCAAAACTAGTTAAGTTAAGCCCCGAAGTGAGTTGCCAGCTGTTCGGCAGTAGTGATGTTGTGACTTCGAAGCAAGTGAGGCAATACCAGAGCAGTGCCCAAGGCATCAGCAAGTGCGTCATGCGGGCGACTCACCACGACGTTGTAGCGCGCAGTTACATCGCGCAGCCGATGCGATAGCGAACGCTTTGGGTCTAAGGCTCGAGAAAGTTTCAATGTGTCAAGTGGGCCATTTAATTTGATTGCTGTCTTGGCGCGGTTTGCTTCGCCAGTGAGAAACGCAATATCAAATTTTGCATTGTGCGCAACAAAAATAGTAGTTGCGAGATAACTGTTGAGTCGCTCGAGCATCTCACTTGGAGCAATACCGCGTCTGAGATTGCGTCTCGTGATGCCGTGAATTTTGAAAGCGCCAAGACGACCTGGCTTCCAGAAGTTGCGCCTGACGAAAGTTTCGTATTGTTCTTCGATTGTGCCGTCAGACCTAGAGATTACGACGCCGAGTTGCAATACATAATCGTCAGAGCCAGATAAGCCAGTCGTCTCGGTATCAACAACGGCGAACCGAATTTCTTCTAGCGTTTTATTGGCTAAAGCATTAATCATTGATGGCAATGTAACTAATGCGTGTTGTAGTGACGCGAATTATTTCGCAGCAAGTGCTTTAGTAAAAATTTCGCGATCAAAGTAGTCTCGCCATAATGCGATTTTTCCATTGCTGATAACAAATAGTCCCGCGACGTCAAGGTCAACCCATCGGCCGTCTATTTCAAATCGGTCAGTGCGCTCGTTCATTACAACGCCGTGCTCTAAATCGCCACTCGAGACTTGATGGTGGATGAGCCACTCGTAGGCACTGCATTCGGCAAGAAAACCGCCAAGGGTTTGCTCAATCGCGGATCTGCCAAAAACTTTTGTGATCGGCACATTGTCATATTCGCAGTCATCTGAGACCATCTCAAGGGCCGCAGTGAGACGATGCCCTTGGATTGATTCAATGAATGTAGTTACGAATGCATCCGGATCTTTCGGAAGGTTTGATTTCGGTTCTGAAGTTTCTGTTGATTTCGGTTCTGATGTTGTCCGAGATTTTGGTCGTAAACGCATACAACAATCATGACACGCCAGCCACGTCAAACTTGGTGTTGCTAAAAGCGGTTAATTATCTATCAACGGTTTTCGAAGATGTCTTGCGCGAATACCGATTGGTGCGGCAACTGTAAACCCCGCAAGGTGACGCTGCTCTTCACTTTCTCCACCCCAATATCCATATTCGTGGTGCTCATGAGCGAACTCTAAACAATCTGCCTGCACCGAACACGACAGACATAATTTTTGTGCCTTTGCTTCGCGACGCTGACGAGCTTGTGGGCGCTCAGCATTCGGGGCAAAGAATAGTTTCATTTTTCCCTTGCAGTTTGCCAACTGACCCCAATTAATAATTTCGCTTATTGATGCTGGTTTTTTGGCAATCTTTAGTTCTGAGACATTGAGGTTTTCAGCCCGATCAATCTTCGGGACACGTTTTGGTGAAACCCGTGTGTTTAGCACTAAGTGGAGAGTACGCCTACTAACGGACAATAGTCAAGTTATTTTTTGCAAGATTTACAAATGTCTATTGCGAACTACTGTTGTGAAATTCATCACAGTAGTTCGGCTGCAAGACTTGCTACTTCGCTGCGCTCACAGGCTTCAAGGGTGATGTGACCAAAACAGCTTTGACCAGCAAAGGCCTGCACCAGCACGGCAAGAGCGTTATTTGATTCACCCATATACGGTGCATCAATTTGGCTGGTGTCTCCAGTGAAGATCACTTTGGTGCCGTCACCAATTCTTGTCAGAATCGTCTTAAGGGTCGTTGGCTCAAGGTTTTGTGCTTCGTCAACCACGACAATCTGCGCTTGCAAACTTCGTCCGCGCAAGAAGGTCACCGACTCAAGAGTCAGTTGACCGCGATCAATCAGGTCGTCAATTAGCCCGCGGGCATCTCGACTCGAGCGGTCATCTGTCAGCGCAACAACTGCATCGTGAATCGCCGACATCCACGGATCAAGCTTTTCTTCAAGACCCCCGGGCAGAAAACCCACATCGGCACGACCAACTGGCACAAGTGGTCGATACACGGCGAGTCGCTCATAGCGGTGCTGCTCAACTACTTGCTCAAGCCCAGCGGCGATCGCGAGCACGGTTTTTCCGGTACCAGCGCGACCGTCAAGGGCTACGACAGTAATCTTCGGGTCAAGCAGAAGTTCAAGCGCAAAACGCTGTTCTTTGTTTCTGGCCCGAAGACCCCATGCTTCGGGGGGTGATTGTTGGATCAGACGAAGTTCGTTGTCATAGCAACGGGTTAGCGCTGATTGAGATCCACATCGTAAAACTGCGAAATTATTTTCATACAAACTGGCGGCTTGTGCAATATCTGATTTTTCGATGCCTTCTGTTTTGTAAAGACTGTCAATTACTTCAACCGTTGTGTCATAAGTTGACCAACCCATCGGCCGTTCATTTCGTCCGCCACTAACTGGTTGATGTTCGAGCGCAGTTAATCCAAGATGAGCAGCTTTAATTCTCAGCGCGGCATCATTTGAGACTATGCAAGTCGGAGAAATTGCAGCCTGGCCTAAAGCGGCACCGATAATTCTGTTGTCTGGCACCTTCGGGTCGAGCCCGTGTTCGATTAAAAGATGGTTCTGTATTCCGTTGACTTCAATCTGCACAGTGCCACTTGTAACGGTGCCATTAATCGGTGTCGGATCTTTTAGTGAGCCGCCTGCTTTGCGGCGAAGATCTTCAATTGATCGCAGTGCGCTTCGCGCTGATCTTCCGACGTCATCCATTCGCGTTTTTAATCCGTCAAGTTCTTCGATCACCGTCAGCGGGATAACAATTGCGCAGTTTGGAAAGCAACTTAAACAGTTTGGATCTGCGACGAGCACCGAAGTATCTAAGACGACTCGCGAACCAACGGGAGTCGCGAAAATTTCTGCGATTTGCGCAAGAGTTTTTTCAGAAAGTGAGTTTTGTGTTGACAACGAAATTAAGTGTGGTCGGTGAGGTAATGACGATGGGGGATGGTTCACACTAAAAATCTCTAAAAGAGCGAGCATTTATTGGTTTTTTTAAAAATTTCTTTAAAATTCTTTTTCAGATCTAAAAATTCGGCGAGGATTTGGTTTTGAGAGAGCTCGCGATGACGTCATTTTTTGAGATCATTTTGTCAACGCGGATTTACAGCAAATAGTTTTTCAACTTGGTCTGGCGCACCAAAATTCTATATTTCCCATATTCTGTATGGGTTTTATGAGGATGCTGTATGGCGTATCGAGCAGACGCAATTAAGTTTTGCGACGAATTTAATTAAATATTTTGCTTGTCGATGAAAAATATTTTACGAATTTTTAAATTTTTTTATCAATTTTGAATGTCAACAAAAAATTCTCAAATTCACGACAATGCTTGCAATTTGTTCGCGGATCTACTCAAATATATGCGTAACGGTAATCCGTAACTGAGAAAGCAGGTTAGATAATGACTAAAGCAGAATTGATTGATGCAGTGTCACAGAAGGCTGGAGTGTCGAAGGCAGATGCCGAACGCACGATTTCCGAATTCTTTGAGCTCGTCGTCTCATCCGCTAAGCAAGGCAACAAGGTTGCATGGCCGGGTTTTGGCTCGTTCAGCACCTCAAGCAGAAAAGCCCGCATCGGCAGGAATCCTCAAACTGGGGCTCCTGTTCAGGTGAAGGCATCAACAGCGATGAAGTTCAGCTCGAGTTCAACACTCAAAGCTGCACTGAATCCAAACCGCTAATTAAGTAATAACAAACAACAAGGAGAAATAAAATGGCAGCAAAAAAGCGCAAGAAGGCAAAAAAAGCCGTAAAGAAAGCACCTGCAAAGAAGAAGCGTAAGGCCAAGAAGAAATAAGGCTTTAAGCCAATTTAAGCAATACAGTTCGGAATACTGTGAGAAGAGGGGCTTCGGCCCCTCTTCTTCTATTTACGGGCTTAATTTAATAGCCTTATTAAAGCGTTTAATTAATCGTGTTGATTATTGTTTTGAAGTTTCTGGGCAAGATCTAAATCTTGTGCGGTGTCGATGTCGACAGATAAAAACTGATCGTGGATGATTCGTAACGTCAAATTGCAATTCTTGGCATTTTGCTGGTGCTCGATAAAACTGTTTCTACCGTAAGCAAATTCGAAGTCGCTCGCCGTCGGCACGATCATCACATTTGTGCCATCTTCATGTCGATCGGGCACGACGGTGATTGAAGTTTTTAAAGTTTGTAAATCGCTATCTTCGAATAGGTGAGAAAAGCCAGTGGCTAGTGGTAGGTCACTGTGGATGATCATTGCTAAGTCAAAGTTTCGTGCCCGAACAGCTTTGACGCCAGCCCTAATGGCGTTGTTTAAACCAGACTCAGATTGCCAGACAATCTTGGCGTTTTGTGCCCGAGCCCACTCGGCAACTTCTTCGTCGTCGCACACAACAAAAACTTGATAGCCCGCCGATGCCTGAAGAACTCGCTCGGCGCATAATTTGGCGAGCACAAAACGCTCAGCCGGCGTCAGCAGATCTGACAGCCGTTCTTTGGCTTGGTGAAAAGCCTTGATCGGGATGATGATTGCCAATGTTTCGCTCAAATCGGCTGGTTGCTGCGAAGGCACCTGCGAATCCTACGGTTGTATCGCTCAAAGTAGAAGAAACTAATTGTTAGTGCTCGCATACGCTTAGGGTCGTGAGTAGTCATATCGCGGTCATTGGCGCGGGCTCGTGGGGCACGACGGTGGCCAGTGTCGTAGCACAAAATCAGCCAACGATGTTGTGGGCAAGGAGAGATGCACTTGCTAAACAGATCAATACACAACACCAAAATGTTGACTATCTAGGTGGAGCAGTACTGACCGAAAGTCTGTCTTGTTCGGCGAAGTTGCAAGATGTAGTTCAGAATGCATCGATCGTGATGATGGCGGTGCCATCAAACGGTTTTCGTGAAGTGCTGATTGAAGTTGCGAAACATGTTTCTGCTGGGGTGCCGATCGTGAGTTTGACAAAAGGTTTAGAGCGCGAAACCTTGATGCGAATGAGCGAAGTTATTGCTGAAGTTTTGCCGCGTCACAGCGTTGCAGTTTTAACAGGCCCGAATTTGGCGCATGAAATTTTGGCTGGCCAACCTGCCGCCACAGTTGTCGCATGTGCTGATGATGAAGTTGCAAAGCAAATTCAAGTGCTGCTGACTCGACCAACTTTGCGTGTGTATACGAACCCCGATGTGCTCGGTTGCGAAATAGGTGGTGTCGTAAAAAATGTCATTGCGATTGCCTCAGGCATCGTTGAAGGAATGGGCTTTGGCGATAATTCAAAAGCGACATTGATCACGCGCGGACTTGCCGAGATGTCACGACTCGGTGTCGTTCTTGGCGCTAATCCCAGCACATTTACTGGTTTGGCCGGCATTGGCGATGTCATCGCGACGTGTGCGTCGGCACAAAGCCGTAACAATGCAGTAGGTGTGCGACTGGGCAGAGGCGAATCGATTGATTCAATTACGGGGTCAATGAAGATGATCGCTGAAGGTGTCAAGTCTTCACTCTCGGTATCGCAACTTGCACGGCGATACAAAGTTGATATGCCGATCACCCAGCAAGTTGCAGCAGTTTGCGAAGGCACGACAAGTGCGAGCGAAGCGATGGTGCAACTAATGTCTCGAGCCAGCAAAGCAGAGTTGGATTAATGCTTACAGTAGGTGTGCGCGGTGCGCAATGGCGAGGCGAAGTCACGCCGTGGGGTGATGTATTAGTTGATGGCGAAGTTCGCTTGCGGTGGTTTATCGCCGCGGATGATCGGTGGTATGAGCCGGCGCGAGAAACAACTATTCGTCAGCGACAAGTTTCTGGGGTGCCGGTGATTGAGACTCGGCTGAAAGTTCCGGGTGGTGACGCGATGCAACGCGTCTATGGTGTTGCCAATTTTGGTGGTGTCGTAATTGTTGAAATATATAACGACTCGTCGTTGCCGTTTGCTGTGGCGTTTGATCGTGCAGATATTTCAACGATGCGTGAACCAAGCCCAACTGGGGTGCAAGGTATCGACTTGCCAAGTGGCAGTGTCGTGTTTCCGGTGGGGCATCACGCCGCAATGCGCGTAGCAATTCGAATTGGTGCGGCTAACAAAATTTCAGGACAGCTTACGGCTAGTGAACTTGAGGCGTTGCCAAGTTATGAACAAGTTGAACGCGGGTGGATTGCCTCGTTACAAGTTTCTAGCCGTGTTGATCTGCCTGAAATTTCTTGGTCAACTTTGCTGACACAAAAACGTTGCGAAATTTTGCTGAGTGAGCCTCAAGTATCTGATCGCCAATCTGATGATGTCGAATTTATTTTAGATATTGCCGAGCGCGTTCGGCTCGGTGACAAACCTGCCCAATGGGCGAGTGATGTTGCCGTTGCAGCCGAAAAAATCATCAAGCGTTGCGTTCGAAATAAAATTGTGCAATGGGATGAAGATCGCGCGATCTTGGCGGCTGGCATGGTTCTTGACCGCGCCGGCGAGAGCCGCGGGCGCGACGACGTGGCACGAGTTTGGGCAAACCTGCCAGAGTCAGATGTGTCGCGCGAAATGACTATGTTTACGAAGTCAAGTTCGCGTTGTTCGTCATGGATCGAATCGCAACTTGTAGCGCACCGTCGCGACGGCAATATTGATATTTGCCCCCGCGGGATCGATGAATCTTGGCTTGGAGTCAACTTTGAGTGTCACAAACTGATGGCAACACCAGTGCACACGATTTCATACGCCGTGCGTTGGCATGGTGAGCGACCTGCATTGTTATGGGATATTGACGGACCAACTGGTGTGCGTGTCGTGGCAAGCGCGATCGATAAAACTTTTTCAAGTACTGATATTCGTGGTGAAACTTTGCTCAGTGGTTTTGCAAATTTCGGCGTGAAATAGGCTGACGATATGACTTCGGCAAGTGCACAGTTTTCTGTGCCGATCAAATTAACCGAGTGGACATCGTGTGGCGGATGTGCAGCCAAATGGGGTGCTTCATTATTGACAGATCTCGTATCCGAACTTGCAAACGGCGCGCAGTCAAAAATCGATCCTGCGTTATTGGTTGGTCTAGCGCCGTTTGATGATGCCGCGGTTTATCAAGTCAGCGAAGATGTTGCTTTAGTTAGCACAACAGATTTTTTTCCACCGCTTGTCGATGACCCAGATGATTTTGGTGCGATTGCCGCGGCTAATGCATGTAGTGATGTTTTTGCAATGGGTGGACGAGTTGTGATGGCTGTAAATGTTGCAGCGTTCCCCGAGCACTTTCCACGTGAGGCAATCTCAACTATTTTTGCCGCCGCAGCCCGAGTGGTGGCACTAGCTGGTGGCTCTGTTGCTGGTGGTCACACAATTCGCAACCCTGAGCCAATCTTCGGACTTGCGGTGCAGGGAGTTGTTGATCCTAAAAAAATATTTCGTAAAGCCGGCGCCAAGGCTGGTGACTTCGCATTGCTTTCTAAACCACTCGGCACCGGTTTGACGCTTGCCGCTGGCACCGATGCAGAAAAACTTGTGGCAATTGCTGGCATGCGCCAATTGAATCGCCAAGCCTCTGAGCAATTACAACAACTCGGCGCTGCCGTGCATGGCGTTACAGATGTGACTGGATACGGGCTTGCCGGTCATGGATGGGAGATGGCGCAACGCTCGGGCGTGCAGTTGGTGCTTGACTCATCGGCGTTTCGTGCATACCCAGGTGCACTTGAAGCCGCGCAACGCGGTGTGCGCACCGGTGGCGACCCACGTAATCGAACTTACGTAGACGGTCACTTTTTCGTAGATGATAAAAACTTTGATGATGACGCACACGTTGCATTGTGTATGGATCCGCAAACTAGTGGCGGGTTACTTGCCGCAGTGTCGCCTGAGGCTGCCGAGAAACTTTTGCAAGACAAGATGTGGTGGCAAGTGGGCGAGTTCACGGCAGCAAGTGCGGGCGTACGGCTGCGTTAATGTGAAAAATAGCTAGTGAAAAAAATTAAGCCGTGGCCTGATGCGTCGCGCGAGCGAGCCTTAAATCAAGGTGGTGCGAGAACAATTGTCGGCATTGACGAAGTTGGTAAAGGCAGTTGGGCTGGGCCACTCGTGATTGGTATCGCAATGTTGAGCGACGAGGTGATTTTTGGTGATCAGCCAGCGGTTGCGCTTGGTGGCGTGCGCGACTCGAAACAACTTTTAGAAGCCAAGCGTGAAGCGATGTTCGATGAAGTTGCTGCTAAATGTCTCAGATGGTCAACCGGTTTAGCAACAGCCGCAGAGTGCGATGAACTCGGCATGGTTGCAGCGCAACGGTTGGCAACTACTCGTGGGTTCGCCGCGCTGGGATTAAATGTTGATGCAGCAATCGTCGATGGCCGTTGGGATTTTGTTTCACCGCATGCGCGCAAAGTTGTGCTTGAAGTCAAAGCAGATGTCAGTTGTGTTTCTGTTTCGGCAGCGTCAGTGTTGGCAAAAGTTACACGAGACCGAATGATGCGCGAATCGGCAAATGATTATCCGCAGTGGCATTTTGAAACGAACAAGGGCTATCCGTGCCCAAAACATCGAGCAGCGCTGCAGGGATACGGGCCCTGTGCAATTCATCGCAAATCGTGGGCGTTCATGCCCAACTATGTGCCCTGGCTAGCTAATTAACTAGTGAGCTAGTTAGCTCGTTAACTAGCTTGCGTGCCGACTTTGATGTCACGGAATGCAGATTTTGAATCGATGCCTGTGTCTTTCGGTAAACCAAGCACGCGCTCGCCGACAATGTTGCGCATCACTTCATCTGATCCGCCCGCAATTCGCATTCCAGGTGCACCAAGTAAAAACTGACTCCACGAGTAGGTGCCCCACTCGCCAGTGTCGGCTTGTAATTTGCTGCCCAAGACAAGGCATAAGAAATCATTCATCCGCTTTTGATTTTCGACCAATGCCATTTTGGCGATTGACATTTCAGGGCCAGGCGTTTGGCCGGCACGAATTTTATCCATTGCTCGTTGGTTGTTGTAGCCGGCAACTTTGGTGCGAATAAAAAGGTCAGCCATTTTTTCGCGCACGATCGGATCTTTTGCCAAGCCAAAATGTTGCACCATGGCTTGAATTCGCGTAAACGCAGAAACTTCACCACCACTAGAAGTGCCAATTGATGCACGCTCGTTCATTAAAGTCGTCAGCGCAACACCCCACCCATTATTGACTTCGCCAAGACGATAACTATCGGGCACGCGCACTTCGTTATAAAACACTTCGTTGAAACTTGCGCCACCAGTCATTTGGCGAAGCGGACGAATCTCAACGCCGGGTGCATGCATGTCGACGATAAAACCAGTAAGTCCCTTATGTTTTGGCAAACCTGGGTCGGTGCGACAAATAATTTCGCCGATGTCGCTGTATTGCGCGCCCGATGTCCAAACTTTTTGACCAGTGATAATCCATTCATCACCATCGCGTTCGGCTTTTGTTTGCAGTGATGCAAGATCGCTACCTGCGCCAGGCTCAGAAAATAATTGACACGCGACAATGTCGGCACGCCACATTGCACGAAGAAACTTTTCGCGCGCAAAGTCGCTGGCGTGCGCGAGAATTGTTGGCGCGACCATGCCTAATCCGATTTGAAAAATTGATTGATTCGGAATTTTGTATTGCGACTCGGCTTTGTTGTACGCCTTTTCGAATTCATTGGACAGACCGGCACCGCCATACTGAGTTGGTCCAGTTATCCAGCCGAAGCCGGCATCAAATTTTTGTTGACGCCACTTTTTGGCGCGCTCGACTAACTCGTCTTCGGATTGTTTGCTGCGTTCTTCGAACATTGAAACATTGTCAGAGCCTTCACCCCAGACGAAAGCCTTCTGAGATTCGCGCGATTCGGCGTTGGCGGCAAGAAACTTGTGGGCGTCGGCCGTGAATTGTTCAATAGTTTGGTTATTAGGTGCATCCATGACGTATAACCGTAGTTGTGATTCGGCAATTTGATGAAAGCGTAAAAACTCACAGAAAACCAGCAAAAAACTGTCAAAAAACGTGCACCGTGCCTGAGTTTTGACTAGCCTGCCTCGGGTGGGTCAGCCAGTAGACGTCAAACAAACAGTTGCCGGAGTGCCAGGTCGAATTCGGTTCGAATTAAATCGCACTCTGACTGGGCAAGGCCACGAGAGATTCACGAGTGTCGCGCAAGCGATCGGCCCGCGCCCAGCAGCCGAATTGGCGCGAAGGTTGTTTAGTAGCGGCGTCGTTACCGGGGTTCATTTGTTTGCAAACATCGTCACGGTTGACCTTGTGCCAGGTTCGCGTGATGGCGATTTAGCGCAGATTGTTACTGATTTGCACCAATATTGGAAGCCTGGCATGAAGCCTCCAAGTATTGAAGAGTTGATGGCCAAAGTTGCGCCTGCAGTGGTTGAATCCGGAACTACTGACGGTTCGGCGCCAGAACTCAGCGCCGCCGAAAAATTGATCCCACCTCATTTATTGGCCAGAAGCAGAGCCGCACGCAGTAAGGCTCAATCGAGCTAGCCGCACGCAGTAAGGCGCTAGCTAACTAGACAGCTAACTAGTTGGTCGTGATTCGTACTGCTCAGTAAGTAATGCGCAAGATAAAGTTTGCACAAGCGAACAACATTTCTTTAAGTGTAGTACCATTCAAGTCTTGATGGTTAAATATTTGACTTTGCTAGAAGTTTCCAAAATTTTAGATGTTCATTACATGACGGTTTATCGTTATGTTCGCGAGGGGATGTTGCCAGCGGTTCGCGTTGATCGTGGTTGGCAAGTTGACAAAGCTGTCTTAAAGGAGTTCCAATTAGCCAAAAAATCAAGTGGCAAAGGAGAATCTAAAGCCCGGCATGGTGGACGTGATTCGGCTGATTGGGTTGATCGCATTGTTGGGCGACTGATTGACGGCGATGAGGTGGGTTCAGCAAATATCTTAAATTCAGCACTGCGTAGTGGTCATGATCTTCAGTTTATTTATGTGGATATTTTGATTCCGGCACTAGTGAATATCGGCGATCAATGGGAATCTGGCAAGATAGATATTTATGTTGAGCATCGCTCATCTGAAATTGTTTTTCGTTTGATTGTTCAACTTAGTTTAAAATTTAAGCGTCGCGGAATTGATCGCGGCACAGTAGTTATTGGAGCCCCAAAGGGAGAACTACATTCTCTGACGATTGCAATGATCGCGCATTTGTTGCGCCACGAAGGTTGGAATGTATCTAATCTCGGAGCCGATCTTCCAGCTGATGAGTTTGGCAAAGCGGTAAACAATCTTCAAAATGTGGTTGGTGTTTGTGTAGTCGCGACGATGCCTAGTTCACTTTCTGAAGCCGCTAAATCAATTTCAGCCGTTCGAAAAGTTTCTAAATCAAACGATGAAAAATCCGCTAAACCAACGGTCAAATGTTTTGTTGGTGGACCAGCGATTCGATCTGATGATCATGCTCAAGAACTTGGCGCTGATAAATGGGTCAAAGACCCTCGGGAGTTGATTTTCGCTTTAGATTCAGTGCTTAGTAGGGTTAGTTAGCGACTCTAGATAGCGAGTAGTTACTACGAACAGGTGTTCGCTACAGTGCTGGTATGCAACTAGATACCAAACAGCGCGTTACAGAACTTTCAATTAAAGAACTTTTAGCCACACAGCAGTTAAATACAAAGCCTCAAGTCGTAGAACGTCTGGCAGTGGCCGATGACGTGCGCGAGTTGTTGCCAGATTCTGGCTTAGTGCGTGGGCGAATTGTGCGCTGCAGTGGCGATGCTGGTTTGTCGTTGGCGCTTTCTCTTTGTTCGCTTGCAACTCAGCAAGGGTCGTGGCTTGGTGTCGTTGGCGTTGATCATCTTGGTCTACTCGCTGCCGTTGAGCACGGTGTTGCTTTAGAGCGAACAGTGTTGGTCCATCCGCCTAAGACTTCTCGTGAATGGTCAATCACAGTTGCTGCTGCGATTGAAGGTTTAGATTTGTTGATTGTTGCGGTTCCTGAACGGCTATCGGTTAACGATGCCAGGCGAGTACAAACGCGATTGCAGTCTCGTCGCGCAGTCATGATCATTGTTGAAAACACGGTTCTGTCGCAATCTAGATCTATGCACGGTTCGAATGAGTCGCAACAGTTTCTTGCTGACGTTGTTTTAGATACAAAAACAAAAAGTTGGAGCGGCGTTGACAGGGGTGCCGGATACTTGCAACATCGTGATGTGCGAATACGAGTTAGTGGACGACGAGTTGCACGAGAGCGCAATTATCTAGTCACACGCTCGTGCTGATTTATCTGTACTTATTTAGCTGTACTTATTTAACCGTGCTTATTTAATAGCAACATGCCCGCGCCTAGGCGATTAGCGGTTTTGCGATGTCTCGATTGGTCGGCAGTCGTTGCTGCCAAAAATTCGACTACTCCGTGCGCGGTGATTCATGCACAACGAGTCATATCGCGAACGCCTGCAGCAATGCGTTACGGCGTGCAAGTTGGCATGCGTCGTCGTCATGCCCAAGCGTTGTGCCCAGATATAGAAATTGTTGCGCATCAGCCAAGTCGTGACCGTACTGCTTTTGATGCAGTTGTTCGTGTGGTCAACGAGCTCGTGCCGCTAATTGAAGTCAGCGAACCTGGGTTAATAGTTTTTGCTGCACGTGGTCCATCTAGGTATATGGGCGGCGACGGGCCAATGGCTTTAAAAATAGTTGAGGCGCTAAAGACTTCAGTTGCCGATAGTCATTTGACAGCTTCGCTTGTTGGTCTTGCTGTTGGTGTTGGCGTTGCCGATAGTCGCTTGGCCGCTCAGATTGCATCTCATGCCAGCGCCATGGCGAGCAGTAGCGCAAATTTATTTGTGCCGTATGTCGTCGAGCCAGATAAAACCAATGAGTGGCTTGCCCCGCAGTCGGTGCGAGTACTTAGCGAATTTGCAAACATCAATCGTGAAACAATTTCGTTACTTGAACGACTTGGGTTAAACACATTGCGCGATGTTTGTACTCTAAGCGAATCTGTTTTGGCTGGCAGATTCGGCGAGTTGGGCGTTGAGCTACATCGACTTTCTCGGGGTGATGAGCAGTACCCGCTTGCTGTGGTTCCGCATCCGCCAGAACATCTGTGCATTGAAAAGTTTGATGAGCCAGTTAGTGATCAACAAATCATAATTAACAGTGTGCAACGAATGGCAGTTGCATTCACCGAGTATTACTCGGTTCATGGCAGTGTTTGTGTGCGAATTGTTATCTCATTTGAGTCAGAGGCGGGCAAGCGCTCTGAACGATTGTGGTACCGCCCACAAGGTTTAACAACGAGTGCAATTATTGAAAATGCAAAGTGGCAACTTGAGGCTTGGCTCGCTAGTGATATCTCTGGTGATCCAGAAAGTCATGCTCTAGAAAATTATGGTCTGGTTCGTGTGCAGTTAATCGCTGACGAAGTGCGAACTGATACTGCACAACAACTCAGGTTGTGGGGAGGCAGCACGCAAACTGATGAAACAGCGACACAAGCAATCGGTCGATTAAGTGAGTTGCTGGGTTCATCTGCGGTGCAAGTTGCTAAGTGGCAAGGTGGCCGCGACATTTTAGATAGTTATGAACTTGTTTCAGCAACACATGCTCAGACTATTGGTAGCGCTAATAGTCACGAACAGATACCAGCACAGAAATGGCGTGGCGCACTACCGAACCCGGCGCCGAGTGTTGTTTATTCAGAGCCAGTTCAAGTGCAGATAAATGATCAATTCGGAAAATTGCTCAGCGTTAGCGCACGCCATGAGTTAAGTGCTTCGCCGGTTTCTGTGATTATTGGCGCAACACATTACAAAGTAAATTCATGGGCAGGGCCTTGGCCGGTTGAAGAGCGCTGGTGGGATTTAGCTCGTAGTCGGCGATTAGTTCGACTACAACTAGTCTGTGAAAAAATCACAGTAGATAGCGTGTCACAGATTTTGGCGATGCTGGTAATTCTCGAACATGGCGAGTGGACAGTTGCTGCGATATATAGCTAGTTAACTAGTGCGATATCGTGCAGTTGATGATTTCTGATGCAGGCGTTGAATTCGTGACTAAGTTTTGTGCAGATCTGGCAACGCACACACCAATAGACGATCGTGAGCGAGAGTCGATCAAAGTCTTTTGCGAACTTGCACCATCGTTGCGTGCACCGTTTGACGAGCACAGTGACACAACACATGTCACCGCTTCAGCAATTGTTGTTGGTGCGCCTGGTGTGGTGTTGCACTTGCATAAACGCCTCAATATGTGGCTGCAACCAGGTGGGCATATCGACGCCGGCGAGTCAGTTGATCAAGCAGCATTGCGTGAAGCACGAGAAGAAACTGGCTTACAGCTACAACACTTTTTAAGCTTGCCGAGATTTATTCATCTTGATGTACACCCTGGGCCCCGCGGGCATACACATTTAGATATGAGATATTTATTAGTTGCTGAAAACGAAACATTTGCCCCAGCCGAAGGTGAAAGCAAAGAAGTCAGATGGTTTGCTTGGGATCAAGTTCTAGACACGGCCGAAGATGGCGCAAGAGGTGCGATTCTCGCTGCTCGGCAAATAGTCAAGATATAACAGCAACTATTTGGCACTAGCGATTAGCTATAAGCCAGATCGCAAGATTTTTTCCATTGGTCGCCCTTTTCTCTACTTTTTTCACCTAATGGGGATACACATCAGAAAATGACATCAAAAATATCTTGTGCACGTCGCTAAGTGTAGAGAAGTCGCTTTATGAGCGACCTTGAAGGCCAGTAACCGCTCTAGTTTCAGCGAAGACTAACGCTTTAGTATAGAGCGAACATATGTTCGCTAGCCTAACTTGGGTGTCTAGTTACGCCGAACTGCACTGTCGTTCAAACTTTTCGTTCTTATACGGGGCTTCGCACCCTGAACAACTAGTTGAATCGGCAATCAAAATGCAACTGAGTGCACTCGCGCTAACCGATCGCAATGGTCTTTATGGGGTTGTGCGGTTTTCTCAAGCGGCGCGTGGTCTCGGCTTGCCAACGTTATTTGGTGCCGAGTTGCAGTGCACAGAAAAACAAAGTTCATCTCATGCAGAGATAGTAGTTATCGCCGACGGGCCTAGCGGCTATGCACGCTTATCTCATGCGATAACACTTGGCCAATTTGCCGGAGCAAAATCTGCACCAGTTTTTACTACTACCAATATTGCAGATGCTGTTGCTGACAGCTGCTGGGTTTTGACTGGCGCTAGCACTGGAGTAATTACTCAGGCGCTCGAGCAACACGGCCCAGAAAGTGCTTCTCGAAGGTTGCAACAATTGATCAGTGAGTTTGGTCGCGACCGTGTGTTAGTCGAATTATGGGATCACGGTGATCCGCTTGATTCGGTTCGCAATGATGCGCTCGTACAAATTGCAATGCGTTGCAATGTTCAATGCATCGCAACTAACGATGTTAGTTATGCATCGTTGCGTGAGTACCGATTAGCAGTTGCGTTGGCAGCAGTTCGACAACGCGCAAGTCTTGATGAAATTGATTCGCAATTACCACCGGCGCCAAGTGCTTACATTCGTAGCGGCGCCGAGCAACTTCGTCGGTTCGCTAGATATCCAGGTGTTGTTGAAATCACGGCAGAGATTGCAAAGTCATCTGCGTTTGATTTATCGCTTGTTGCACCAAAGTTGCCACCGTTTGAGTGCCCTAAAGGTCTAAACGAAGTTTCGTATTTGCGACTATTGGCTGAGCAAGGTGCAACACGTAGGTATGGCGCACGACCAATAACTCAACTCGAAGATCTCTCACTTAGGTCTAAAGCCTGGCGAACAATTGATCACGAACTAGAAATAATTGAAAAACTCAATTTTGCTGGATACTTTTTAGTTGTCTGGGACATCGTGCAGTTTTGTGAGCGCTCAAACATTTTTTGTCAAGGCCGGGGCAGCGCGGCCAACAGTGCTGTGTGTTTTGCGCTCGACATAACTAAAGCCGATGCCGTATCGCTTGGCTTATTGTTTGAGAGATTTTTGTCAACTGAGCGTGATGGTCCACCAGATATTGATATAGATATTGAAAGTGGTCGACGCGAAGAAGTTATTCAATATGTTTTTAATCGTTACGATCGACATCATGCGGCGCAAGTAGCCAATGTGATTACATATCGTTCACGCTCGGCGATTCGCGACATGGCTCGGGCATTGGGTTTTGCTCCTGGTCAACAAGATGCATGGAGTAAGCAAGTCGGTGTGTTTGGCTCACTGGCAAGTGACGCTAAGACAGGCGAAGTTAATACTGGTCATGAGATTCCTACCCAAGTTATAGAACTGGCTCGACA
>Ga0114971_10001258_pt1 | contig 17221 bp, 4 predicted proteins | sample M_140625_MF_Meta_FD_87320 | JGI IMG/M metagenome (GOLD analysis project Ga0114971, IMG submission 87320) | Freshwater microbial communities from Lake Montjoie, Canada to study carbon cycling - M_140625_MF_MetaG | ecosystem: Environmental > Aquatic > Freshwater > Lake | place: Lake Montjoie...
ACAGTACGGATGCGAGGCGCGGGCCACGTGCGCGAACGGCGAGAGCGTCTCCAATTTCAAGAGCCTCGACCCGTACAGTAACTTGGACATCTTCAAAGCGGTGTGCCAGACGTGTCCACGCGGGACGTGGAACACATGCACGGAGAAGATCCAGAGTCCGTACACGACCTGTGCGTGGAACATCCCGGATTTCAATTCCTTCCGCCCGGACAGGGTCGGGACCATTTGGATTGTCGAGGCCAGGCTGCCAAGTATGTGCGCTCACCGTTTGAACGATTCGCGAACCGTTACTGAATCGCCCGCATGCGCACCACAGTCGGCACATGCTACCCGTGCCCCGCCGCCGTCGGCTTCTTCCATTACAACAGCACAGACTTTCAGCAGGTGCCTTCCGTTTTTTCGACGAGCGTTGCGTGCGACCGCGTTACTCTCGCCCCTGCGCGCAGCAAATCCCCCTCGGATCCGACGTGGCGTGCCGCGGGGGGCAGGCCAACCCCGTCATCTGCGTGCCGCCCAAGAGGCACAGCGACGATTACGGGGAGTGCGTGTGCCAGCTGGGGTACTTCATTGACAGCGACGACACGTGCAAGGAGTGCACTGCCGGATTTTTCTGCCCCGACGGCAAGACACGCACGCCGTGCCCGGTGCACACGTACCAGGACGGCACCCAGTCGCCCGACTCGAGGATCGAGTGCACCAAGTGCACCTCGACGGGCGACGAGTACGGGCGGCCGATCCAGTACTGCCCCGAGGGGAAGCAGGCCGCCTGGTGCGACCGGACGTCCTTGGCCGCCTCGCAGAGCCGGCCCATTGGGGACAACTGCATGGACTGCGTATGCTGCAATTCGGACTACTACGAGTCAAGGCTCGCCTGCAAGACCAACTGCTACATCTGATTTTGTTTGGCGAAATCTCGCCCTTTCGCGCCCTGGAGCGCAGAACTCGATAAATGCGTCGGTTCGAGGCGGCGCCTGGGTTTATGGAGCGCGCAGACACGCCACGAATTTTAAACTGTTTTACGCCCCATCTGCATTATTATTTATAATGATCTCAGCAGCGCCTGGGTTTGTCGGTGTAAAATATGGTTTACCAAGCGTGACCCTTGTACACTCTACGCGCGCAGTTTTAAACTGGTACACTGTAGGCGCCCGACTTTAAAACCAAGACACCTGTCTTTTCTCGCAATTTCCCGACCAGCCTGCCACGAAATGGAGCGTACCCCGTCCGTCTTTGCCCCGCCCACGCCGCCCTCGCCCGGGGACGGGAAGCGTGAGAGGACCGTGCCGCTCTACGACTCGACGCCGACGAAAGATACTCAAGAGACCACGATGGAGTGCGACGAGGAGATGCCCAGCATGGTGAAGCCGCTGCCGCAGAAACTTGTTGCATGGTTTCGACAAACGCCTCGACTTGGGGATGCAGGGCTCTCACTTATTTGCTGCACGCAGATCCCGCTCAAGCCCGAGGCGGACGACGACAGGAGGAAGAACAAGACGCACTCTGTGTTTGGCGCCGAGCCAGAGAGCCCGAGTGAGTACTTTCCGATGCAAATTCATTCGAAAAAATACCCGTACGCTGTGGATTTGAGCCTGATCGTAAGAACACGACCAGCGACGGCCAGGCGCATTGACACCGAGCTCTCGAGGCTCTTGGACATGGGCTCGACGGCCGGCGAGGGCGAGTCGCGCCCCAAGACGCCGGCGCCGCGCTTCGACCGCGTGGACGACCTTGCGCGGCACAAGGTGCTGGTGCTGGACACCAAGGACGGCGGCTACTCTCCGCCCGACCCCTCGATCCCGACGCCGTCGAGCAAGACGACGGGGGTGATGGTGAACCCGTACGCCGACCCCAAGGTGCTGCGGGACTTCAAGGCGCCGCGCCGGGCGCGCAAGTTCGAGTGGGACCTGTCGGAGCAGATGGAGCAGGACCCGCCCAGCCCATACGACGCGTGGAGCCGCGCCAAGACGCTGCGTGTCTCGCACGACGGCCCCGCGCAGCAGGCGATGCTGACGGAGCTGGAGCGCGAGGCCGCGCTACCCGACACGGCAAGGCCCTCTGTGGTGGATTGGCTAGACCGGGTCAGGGACTCCATCGAGTCCATCTCCAAGGAGGCCAAACACATGACGCTGATGCACCGGCGGGTCGCGATCCTGGCCGACACGGAGAAGCTGACGGACGCGATGCGCTCACTGGGCATCGAACGGCCAAGCGCGGTGTGCAGCTCGGACGAGGCCATTGACGAGGAGTACAAGCCCTACTGCATGAAGAAGCGCGCCCCGGCGGTGCTGGAGGCGTCGACGCGCCAGGCCGTTCTGGCCAGCCTCAAGGCCCAGCGCACGCTGCACGAGTTCCAGCAGGCGCGCGCCGGGTTCAGGGCGGGCACCGTGAGCGAGGCGGAGTTTGCGGCCAGCATGGACAAGACCGCGAGCGGCTTGAGCGTGGGCGCGACGGCCTCGCGCATGGCGGCGGCGATGACCCCCGACCCTGCGAAGGACCGCGACGTCGAGTGGAGGGCCGACAAGCTCGCGCACCTGCTCGAGATGAACGCCAGCGGCAAGGCGATGACCATGGGGATGGCCGTGCGCGACTCGCCCGTCATCGTGAGCCGCGGGGTGTGCATGGAGCTCCTCCAGTTCTGGGCCGTGGAGAAGGACGCGAAGCTGTATGAGCACTACCGCAAGGACTATGTCACGCTCAAGCAGCTGTACCTGCAGCGGTGCGCCGAGACGCAGGCGGTGCACATCCGCCTGATCGAGCAGGCGCTCGACAAGCTGTACGGGGGCAGCCCGCCGCCGGACAGGGCGGGCATCATCAAGGAGATTCTCAACGCCCCGTTGAGCCGGTCGCCGTCCTTGCCCGTGTCGCCGTCCGCCGCCGTGCCGAGCCAGCCCTCGCAGGGCAAGACCGGGGCCCCGTCGGGCGCGGAGGTGGAGAGGGCCATCGTGGACGACATGGCCGCCGCCTCGGGCCCGCGCCGGGAGAAGACCTGCTACCTTGTCCAGCAGCTCGAGGACATGCTGAGCGGGTATGACTCCATTGCGGAGGACAAAAACCTCGATGAGCTCAAGGAGGCGATGCTGGAGGTGATGAAGGAGCTCGCCGAGATGGAGGCGGCCTTCAAGGCCAACGGCTTGTCGGACGACGAGTTTGCGCTCCTGGGCCGCCTGGCCGTCTCGCTCGACGAGGAGCACTGTCCCTCGAGCCTCGTCAAGTGCGACTTCGCCTCGCTGGGCGGGAACACGCTGGAGGCCTTGGACCGCGCCCGGGCCGCCAACGTGACGCACGCGGCCTACGCGGACAAGCACGCGCGGTACGTGGCGGGCGAGGTCAAGGACGAGGAGTTTACCGCGTGCATTGAGGAGACGCTCGTGGCCATGGGGAGCGAGCACATCCTGTATGCCAGGGGCACCACGGTCCGCGCACGCGCCGACATCACGAAGGAGCTGGTGTACAAGCACAAGGTGGACAAGGAGGGCGCCTTTGCGCGCCAGGTCAAGCTCCTGCCCACGCTCTCGTTCCGCGGCTACACCATGACGTGGCCGGTCTTCAACAACGTCAAGCCTGGCATGTTCGCCGTCATGAACAACAACTTCATTGCCTACACGTTCCAGGACCTCAAGATGGAGTTCCTCAAGAAGAGCGCGGAGCTCCAGGCCATCCGCATCAGCATTGCCAAGCTCACCATGGAGCAGGAGGAGGAGAAGGAAATCTGAGCGTCAATCAGGGCTCAAGACCTTTGACCGGAATGCGCTCGAATGAGCCGTATGCGACACGAGCCAATTTTCGCCCACGAACGGCCTTTAACCGTGCTGCGCTCGAATTGAGACGTATGCGACACGAGAAAAAAAAAATGAATCGCACGTTTGCTGCCAAATATATTGTGTTTGCACTGTCCTAGTAGAGCAGATTTGGGATGCTTGTGCGCCCGGGCGGGCCCGTCCGTACAGTTTGCGGTGGCTCCTGCGCTGACGCTGTCACTGCCTTTAAGAAATCGTAGAAGGGGTCCAGCACGTGCTGCATGATGCTCAGAAGGCCGTCGAGTATGTCAGTGCTGGGTGGGGCCGTGTGGTTGTGCGCGCGCACGTGACTGCCCACCAGCTCTGGTGCTATGATGGTACGGTTCCAGTGGAGCAATTTGGACTTGATTCGCTCGTGCTTTACTGTGGCGTCGGGTGACGAGGAGTGGGGCCGACGGTACCCCATGAAGGTCTGGTGCGCCTCAGCGAGAGAGCACAGCAGCGCGACGGTCAGCAGGCGCCACATTCGAGCCGCCCCGCCCCGGCCCCCTAATATACCCTCGGAAGCGAAAAAAATAAAATCCGACAGCACTGTATATAATGCTGGCCCGCGCCCGCACGGCCAACGGGCATGCGGGAGCTTTTTGCCGTCGCCCTCGCCCTCTCGCTCCTCTCGTTTGCCGGGGCCGCCCTGGTGACGCACGCGCTGGTGTGCCTGACGCAGCGGCGCGCCTCCCCCCTGAAGCGCCACTCGGGCAAGCAGCTGCTGGTGTCCATAGCGTCGCTGGCCTCGGCCGGCATGGCCAGCGGGCTGCAGGCCCTGCTCGCCACGCTCGCGGGCCTGGTGCGTTGGTGGCTGCTCTTCGGGGCGGTGGTGGCGCTGTTCTCGACGCTGCACGTGACGTACACGGAGTACCCCCAGGTGTGGCTGGAGGGGGCGCGCCTCTACAACGCGGCGGTGGGCCCCTACGTGCACCAGCTCGTGGTCGTGCCGCTGCAGGTGCTGGACGTGCTGCTGCGGGCGCTGCTGCCGCTCTGGAACAGCGTCCTGTGGTTCGGCAAGGCGCTGGCGGTGCAGGGGCTGCTGCCGATCCTGATCGAGGAGGCGCAGACGGTGCTCAAGATGGCCGGGGCGCTGATGGAGCTCGTGACGCACCTGAGCGCCGCGCTGTTCTCGTTCGTGGACGGGTTCGCCTGCACGGGCGCGGCCTGCCTGTACCCCGAGGCCGGGGTGCTGGACCTGCTCTCGAGCCTCGGGGCGCTGCGGGAGTTTGTGGCGCTGGGCACGCGGCTGCTCGGCGCGGTGTGCGGGACGCTGTCGGCGCCCGTGGACGTGCTCGTGTACCCGCTGCTGGACCTCAACCTGGCGGAGGGCGTGCACAGCCTGGCCAACGCGGCGCTGCAGCTGACGCTCGTGCTGCCGCGGGCCACGTGGGAGCGGTGCCGGCTGGCGGGCGGCGGGGACGGGCCGTTCGGGCTGATGATGTGCACGCCCGACTTCACGCCCGCCTTCAACTTCCTGGTGGCCGGGCTGGGCAGCCTCGGGCTGGCCGTGGACAACTGGATCAACATCGCGTACCTGATCGTGCGGCAGGCCGTGACGGGCGGCGGCGGGGCGTCGTGCGACGCGGCCTACGGCGGGGGCATCCCCGACATCCTGGCCGACGCCAAGCTGTTCCCCGGGGGCGAGTCCGTGGTGGTGGGCCTGACGCAGTGGACCTACGCGGTGACGGACGGGGTCACGGCCGTGTACGCGGGCCACAGCGACCTGGACGTGCGGGTGCAGTCGTGGCTGTTCCCGATGGACCTGGCCTACGGGTTCGCGGCCGTGGCGTACTCGGCGGTGCACGACCTCGACGTGAGCACGCTGTCGAGCGGCGTGACGACGGGCGCGTCGCAGACCAACGACCTGCTGGGCTGCAACTGCACGGACACGGGCGGGGGCGTGGCGATCCTGTGCTCGATCCTGCCCTTCGCGGGGGTGCCGTCGGGCGCGACGGCGGAGCAGTACCTGCTGCAGGCGCTGTTCCCCGACCTGGTCACGCCCACGCAGCTGGCGTGCGCCGGGATCGACGTGTACGTCAAGAGCGTGCGGTGGCCCTACACGCGCTACACGCGGCCCGGGGCGGGCCCCGCCACGGTGGGCTCGTCCCAGACGACGCTGGCGACGACGGACTGCATCTCGCGGGGCACGTGCCGCGAGACGGACGCGACGGTGTGGGTGGTGCCCCGGTGCGGGCAGGACGCGTCGCCCAACGGCCCCCTGGCGTGCGTCCCGACGGCGGCGTGCTTCCCCTTCTGCATGGCGGTGCGCCCCACCGGGAGCGGGCGGGAGAACCTGATGCTGGCCGGGGCGAGCCTGTGGCGGACGGGCCTGACGGTGCTGGCGCGCGACTGCGGGCTGGCCGAGACGGGCCCCGAGGGGATGGCGCCCTCGGCGGGCCGGCCCGGGGAGACGACGAGCGCCGTGCCGTCGAGCGGGGACGACACGCTCGCGACCGCCGGGCTCGCCGCGCCCATCTACGCGTTCCCGCCCGCGGGCGCGGCGTGCCGGCCGGCCGCCCGGGTCCGCAGCACGGTGTCGCACCCCGAGGCGCGCGTGGCGGCCAACGTGATGGCGGCGGGCCAGCCCTTCGTCATCGTCGGGGACGCGATCCTGACGGAGCACGACGTGGGCGGGGGCCAGTCGACGGTGCTGGTGGAGCGGCTGGGCGGGGACGAGACCAACGTGTTCAGCCTGGTCGGGCTCGGGCTGGGGCTGCCGGCGGTGCCCAAGACGGCCGTCCCCTCGGAGCAGGCCGCGTACGCCGACGGGCAGCACGTGCTGATCCCGTACCGCTACCAGACGACGGCGGGCGCGGCCGCGGCGTCGCGGGACTACGTGTTCTACGCCAGCAACCCGAGCATGGACACGTACTCGGCCTACCTGAGCTACTGCTCGCGGCCGCCCGACGACCCGGACCTGCCCCAGATGGGCCTGCAGTTCGACACGAGCTACGCGCCGATCCTGATCTACCGGGTGAGCGCGTACCGGCGGTGCGCGGCCAGCGCGTGCGGGCCGGACCTGGTGCGCAAGGTGCAGCTCCCGAGCTTCGTGACCAACCTGACGCGCAACTGCGACCAGACGTTCAACGCGCTGGTGCTGGCGATGGAGTACCTGAACGAGGACAACGTCGCGGTGACGGTGCTGGAGACCAACGTGCGGCGGTGGCAGGCCGAGACGGGCACGTGGCGGCCCGGCGGCGGGACGCGCACCAAGACGCTGTGGCTGAACCCGTCGACCATGCAGGTGCGGGACGCGATCTGGCAGACGGCGGTGCCGAGCTCGAGCTTCGCGACGCTCTGCCCCTCGCAGCAGGTCCTGCCGCGGCTGGGCAGCTTCGCGACGGAGGTGGCGCTGGCGGGGTTGTTCCTGCTGCGGGGCGCGCTGTTCGCGGTGCTGTACACGCCCGCGATGGTCCCGATCTGGGCGGCGGGCAACGCGTGCCCCGCGGTGCCGGGGGGCTCGTACCACCACGGGGTGCTGGCCAACTGCGGGGCGGGGCTGTACAGCCTGGACGACTACTTCGACGCGCTGGACGACGCCGCGTCGCTGTTCTGGCACAGCCTGACGCTGCTGGGCCAGCTGGTGGCGCCGGCGGTGGGCCGGGCGGCCTCGCCCCTGACGGACGTGCTGCAGGGGATGGAGCAGTACGGGCGGGGCACGGTGGACCTGTGGACGGCGCGGGCGTCGGTCATGACGCTGACGAAGCTGCCGGTGCGGGAGGGCCTGCAGAGCCTCTGGGGCGCGGTGCAGGCCGGGGCCGGGCGCCCGCAGTCCGCGGCGCTGGCCGGGCAGGCGGCGAGCGCCATCTGCCGGTTCTCGGTCAAGCACACGGCCGCGGTGGCGCTGCGCATGGTGCAGGCGGTGCTGCAGGGGGCGAGCATGTCGGCGGCGGACGCGTGGCGGCTGATGTGGGCCGAGATGTACGACGCGCGGGCCGAGTTCACGGCGGCGGTCACGCGCAAGAGCCACCTCGGGTGCGCGGGCCTGCGCCAGCTGTTCGGGCTGGGCAACCCCTGGTCGGACCTGCTCTACTACCAGTGCGTGGCCTCGGCGGAGCTGATCGACAACCTCGTGCAGCTGGGCCTGAACCTGTTCGTGCAGATCCCGATGGTCAAGTGCGTGTGCAAGGACACGAGCGGGGAGGACCTGATGCAGTTTGTGCAGGGCACGTGCAAGGGGCTGGTGCCGACGACGCTGCTCCCGACGCTCTACACGATCGCGAGCCAGGAGAGCGGCCGGTACAACCTGCAGGGGCTGGCCTGCGCCCGCCTGCTGGACACGGCGCGGCTGGCGATCAACTCGTCGATGGACCCGTGGTTCCAGGCCCAGTACGGCGGGCTCGACGCGCTTGGCGGCGCGATCGACTACGCGATGTTTGCGTTCGAGCAGAGCGCCGGCCGGTGCTCGGACTTTGCGCACGACCCGCACGCGGTGGTGATTGTGCCCTACCCGTTCGAGTACTTCCAGGGGTGCGCCAAGACGTCGCGCTGCAAGTCGCTGTGCGCCGAGCAGTGGGCCGACTTCCTGGCCGCCATGCAGCCGCCCGTGCCGCAGCCAGCGATGAGCGTGGCCGCCGAGAGCCTGTTCTTCCCCGGCCAGCTGGACCCGTCGCTGCAGCTGGCCAACGCCTCGGCCTCGATCGAGGTCAACGGGACGGGCAAGTGCCTCGCGCGGGCCGCGCCCGCCCCGCAGGACACCGCCATCGCCGTGGCCGAGCTGGAGGGGCGGGCCCTCACGGTGACGGTCTGGTGCGTGCCCATGATGCCCAGCTCCACGGTCTACCGCGCCACCAACGCCGGCCTCGGGCCCGCGGCGCTCCCGGGCGACGTGCTGCGCCTGTCGTTTGGGGGGCCCGGCTGGGTCGCGCTGCTGCTGCAGGTGGCCGACGCGCAGGTCGTGGCGTGGCTGGACGCGGACGGCCTGCACTTCCCGCGCTCGCCCGCGGCCTTCCTCGCGCCAGGGCTCGACTACGTCGGCATCATGAACCTCTGGTGCGCGGGCTGATGCGGGGGTTTTCGGGCCTTTGCGGTTTTGGTTTTCGGCGAGGGGCCTGACGGGCGATTCCTGCCGCAGGACGGTGGGCGAGGTGATGCTGGTCGACGTCGTGACGCGGCAGCTCACCGGCGTGGAGACGGCCTCCTCCGACGGGCACGTCGCGCACCTGACCCTCCTGCCGGGCAACGCGACGGACTGGCTGCAGACGGAGGTGGACCTGACGCCGCTGGGCACCGGGCACTTCTGGGTCACCGTGATGCCCGACGGGACGACGTGGTTCCTGCCGCAGCTGTCCGGGGGCGTGCCCTTCACGTGCATCTTCTCGCGGGCGGGCGACGGCCGGCTGCGCTGGGGGCCGGGCCTCGCGCCGCACCCGTCGATGGACCTGAGCTCGCTCAGGGGCCTGACCCTGGCCGCCGCCACGCTCGACGCGGGCCGGGTCCTGGCCACGGCGGCGGTCGGGTGGGACTGGCTGAGCGAGGTGCGGCTAGGCGACGGGTACGTGGCGGGCGTGTTCAACTCGGCCCGGGTGCGCATGACGGTGCAGGCCGGGGGCAACTGCAACGAGCGCAGCTGCGAGGGGTGCGCGACCCTCCAGCTGCAGCGCATGTGCCTGGCGTACGGCAAGTGCGCGCTCATCAATTGCATTGGCACGCCCGTGCACCAGCGCAAGCCGCTGTGCGGGGTCGGGGGCCTGCTTAAGCACACGGGCGACATGGCCCTGCGCTCGACGCACGCGGCCTGGACGGTCTTCTCGGAGATGCTGGGGCTGGTCCTGTCGCTGCGGCTGCTGCACCCGCGGGAGGCCCAGCTCCTGTGGCCCGAGGACTCGTTCATGTGCTACGTGTGCGCGGCCAAGGACGGGAGCGCCGAGTTCTTCTCGATCCTGACGGCGACGCTCAACATGGCGCTGCAGCTGTCCGGCGCCAACGTGGGGTACCTGTACGGGGGCGCGAGCAACGTGAACCGCAACGCCGACGCGGTGCTGACGATCGGCGCGACGGCGCTCAACGGGTTCATGCACCAGATCGCCCTGCTGCCGCTCTTCACGCTGGTGGCCTCGCACCAGGTGATGACGTGCCAGACGGTCGGGGTGGTGGCGCTCATCAACAGCGCCAGCAGCTTCAAGATCAGCCTGATCCCGCCGGACCAGTCCACCGACTCGGACGCCATCACCGGCCGCTGCCTGAGCGCCAGCGCGACGGCCCTGACCCAGTACCCGACGGACAGCGCCGGGGGGCTCGGGACTATGGTGGGGTCGCTCATGTCGAGCGCGGCGGACCTGCTGCTGGCGTCGCAGATCGAGCCGGTCCTGCACTACGTCGACATGGGCATCGCGTACCTGATGGGGGTGCTCAACTCGTTTGCGGTGCTGCTCATGTCGCAGACGATGGCGCGGTGCAACCCGCCCGACTTCGCGGTGCGCCAGGTGGTGGTGTGCGCGTGCGGGGACCGGCCCCTGAGCATCCGGGCCGCCGCGCGGGCGCAGGGCGTGCTGACCAAGGCCCACTGGTGCACGGGCGTGCTGTCGATGCTGGACGGCAACGGGCAGCCCATGTACGTGTACAACCCGTACACGTACGACGAGGTGGTGGCGCGGGCCGCCGGGATGCAGGCCTACGTCGACTGCCTGGCCGCCGGGACGCAGGGCTACTCGTGCCTGCCCCCGACGGACCCGGTGTACCAGCAGCAGGGCGTGAACGCGCTCAACGTGCTGGTGGCGTGCCGGGAGAACTACGTGAACCGGCGGTGGGACCCCGCGGCCTTCGTGCTGTACGGGCGGCCCGTGGGGTACCCGCTCAAGGTGCCCACGCCGATGCCGGACGACGACGGGTGCGGGGTCAAGGAGTGCATGCAGCAGCCGACGTACGCGAGCGGGTCGCTGGCCCAGGAGTGCCTGCAGGCGTACCTGGCGTGCGTGGGCGCGTCGAGCGTCGACTACTTTGCGTACGAGCACGTGACCGCCCCGGGCCCCGAGCGCGTGGACGCGTGCCTGGTCTTCTCGGGCCCCTCGCTGGCGGGCCCCGCCTTCGCGGCGTGCGTGGACGGGCCGGACGAGGGCAACTGCACGCTGCCCGGGCACTGCTGGACGCCGCAGTCGAGCGGCAACGTGCCCGTGTGCGAGCAGCACGTGGTGCTGTCCACGGGCGGGCACCTCGACGGGACGGTGCAGCGGCTGTACCAGACGGCGCGGGACCTGGTGCGCTCGGCCGTGGAGGACGCGATCGCCGAGCAGTACAAGACGCAGGCGGCCATGAGCTTCTTCAGCGTCGAGGGGGACGTGCTGCACCAGACGGCGGACTGCATGTTCATGGGGCCCTACTCGCGCGTGGACTACTGGCCGCTGCCGGCCTGCGGGCCCGGGCAGGAGTGCCTCGCGGGGCCCTACTGGGCGCGGGACGAGGGGGCCGGCGCGACGCGCAACGTCGACATCAGCCACTGCCCCGCGGAGACGAGCCTGCCCTACACGTGCGGGAGCGTGGCCCGGCGGTCCCTCATGCGCTACTTTGTGACCAACGTGCTGGCGGGCAACGGGGCGGCCAAGAACAAGAACATGTCGGCGATGCGCGAGATCATGCTCGCGACGCTGCGGGGGATCGACGCGGACTGGGCCAACACGTCGCGCTTCGGGTGCGCGTGCCCAGGGTCGGCCGAGCGGCTGCCGTCGTGCTGCGGGCCGGGCAGCGAGCTCCTGCCCCCGCAGCTGGGCAGGACGTTCACGTCGCTCGAGACGGACACGGTGCTGCTGGCCCTCGAGGACGACTTCGCGGACGTGTTCCAGATGGCGACGGACAGCCACCTGCCGTGGTTCGCGAACCTGGACGCGATCCGGCCCGGGACGCGGGCCTCCTACGACTGGCGCGGGTCCAAGCGCGCGGAGGACGAGGCCCGGCTCAACCCGTCGCAGCCCTCGCTCAACTACACGCGGGACGAGGCCATGACGCCCGTGCTCACGTCGGCCAGCACCGTGTGGGACCTGTGCCATGGGGCGCTCAAGCAGCTGCTCTTCACCCTGCCCCTGAGCGACACGGGCCTGCGGTTCGACGGCCTGGACCCGTTCGACGGCAACATGTCGCGCATCGAGGAGTACGTGCGGGCCTTCACGGCGGAGGCGCTGGAGCGGAGCCCGCTCTTCCGGCACTACGCGCCGCGGCACGCCCCCACGGACAGCCAGATGTGCGCGTCGGGGCCCGGGACGGACCAGGCCCAGGGCGCGGTCACGTGGGACAGCTTCGTGCAGGCGGGCGCCACGCTGCTCGACAACTCGAAGGGCGCGCTGCCCCCGCTCCCGGCATACGGCCCCCAGCGCTTCCGGGTCGGCGAGGCCGGATGCCTGTGCGGCTGGCCGCGGGCGGGGTCCAAGTGCCAGGCCCCCGCGGGCGCGACGTGCGCCGCCGTGTGCCGGCTCGTCGCGTGCGTGGGCTGCTGGTACGCCGCCTCGCTCGACGCCGGGTTGGCGGCCCGCTTCGACCCGGCCTGGTCCTGCCCCGAGGTGGAGGTGTCGCCCCACTGGGGGGTGCTGGACGCGGACGCGACCGAGGCCTGGCTGGCGCGCAACGCGACGGCGCTCAACGGGTCCACGCGCGACCTGCTCACGCACGGGCGCGCCGGCCTGCGCGTCGGGAGCCTGGGGACGCTGCGGGCCCGCGCCAAGGAGCGCGTGTCGCCCGCCACGCGCGAGGTGCCGCTCGAGCGGGGCCGGCTCACGGGCTGCCCGGGCAACCGGCCGGCGTGGGGCAGCGACCTCTCGCAGGCGTTTGTCGAGCAGCTCTTCCCCGCAGCCCAGGGTGTGGAGGAGGCCGGCGCCGTCGCCTACTGCCTGCGCTACACGATCGAGGTGGCCCGGTTCACGGCGCTGGAGCTCATCGATCCGCTCACCGCGGCGACGCTGGCCCAGCGGGAGGCCGTGGAGCGCTGGCGGGTCCGGTGCGGGGCCCAGCTCCAGGTCGTGACGCTGTGCGTGGGGCTCGACGCGTACCGGCCGCGGGCCTTTGGAACGGACCGGGCGTGCCCCCACTTCACGGCGACGGGCCTGTCGCCCGGCGACTACGCGACGCCCGAGTGCCTGGTGCGCGTCGGGGCCACCTACTACGACCCCTGCCGGTGCGTGCCCTGCGTCGGGGCCCAGGCGACGCCGCTGGCGCCCGCGCAGTACGCCCGCAAGGAGTGCGAGATCCGCTTCGACCCGCGCGCCGTCGCCCCGCCCGGCGTGCCCCTCGGCTACGTGGACGGGCGGGCGCCGGACATGCCCGCGCCCGTCCCCGCCTTCCCCGCGGCGGCGCTCGACGACCCCGACGCCGTCGGCAACGCGCTGCCCAGGGCCGAGTGGTGGTCGTCCGAGGGCCCGATGGACGGCACGAGCCAGTTCTGCGACATGGTGCAGGACTGGTGGCCCGACTGGGACTTCCCCGTCGGGTACCACGTGACGGTGCCGTGCGACGCGGGCGACACGGCCTACCGCACGTTCGTCCAGTCCTTCGCGGTGGACCGGAGCGGGACCCAGCCCGTGCTCGTGTACCAGCACGACCTGCTGCGCGACGCGGCGCTGGTGGACACGGCCTTCGGGGTCGGGGGCCTGTGCCGCACGACCAACTTTGGGATGCCCATGCCGGTGACCAACACGATGCGCTACTGCACGGCGGTGCCGCTCGACGGGGCCGAGGACTTCACGATCCCCGGACTGCACGAGGGGGGGCCCGAGCCGGCCTTCGCGGACTGGCAGTGCGCGCCGGACAGCGCCGACCTGCCGTGGCCCGACTGGGTGCGCGCCGGGGGCGGGGTGTACCGCTCCAGCCAGTACTCGGTCGGCACCGTGCCCAACATGCCGCCGACGCGCCAGACGCGGACCTACCCGGCGACGCTGGAGGACATGTACGAGGTGGGGCCCTGGCAGGACCTGGCGGGGGACCGGTGGGGCACCGCGGCGGGCAAGCAGTGCTCCGACTATGCGCTCTACCTGTGCGCGGCGGACCCGGACTGCCCGGCCGGCTTCGCGTGCAAGGGCCGGATGTGCAGCAACGACTTGGCCCGCAAGTGCACGGCCGACGCGGGGTGCGGGGCCGGCGGGCGGTGCCAGGGCATCTGCATGGACGCGGCCACCGAGTGCCGGCGCCACGACGACTGCCCCGACGGCGTCAGCATGTGCTCGGGGGTCGGGACGTGCGAGACGCCCGCGCTGGTCCTCGTCAACACGCTGGCCGTCAACGCCAGCCTCCAGCTGCAGGTCGCGTCGGACTGCCCCGCGGGGTCCACGCCCTTCACGCTCCGGGGCGGCTCCTTCTACGCCCACCCGTCCACGGACCTCCTGCAGGCGCACGGCATGTGCTCGTTCGAGGACTGGTTCCGCTACACGTACACGACCCTGCAGCTGTGCGCGGCGAACCAGACCCGGGCCCAGTACGTGGACGTCGACCCCACGGCGTGCACCCTCCTGTACGTGGAGGACCCCCCCGGGAACCAGACGCGCTGGTGGGCGCAGGGCAAGTCCCGCCCCGACTTCATGTACCTCCGCCCGACCAACTGCGACCGGGACTACGAGCGGCTGGCCGGCTTCCAGCAGTGCGCCCCGACGCCCGGCACGGCGGGCGTCCTCGACGCCGCCAACGCCTTCACCACGGTGGTCCAGCAGGACCGCTACGTCCGCCTGCACGAGTCGCCCAACTCGGTGCGCATCGCGGTCATGCCGGAGTCCGACACCGCCGTGGGCCTGAACCTGGGCTTCCTCGGGCTGGGCAAGAACAACAACATCACGCGGGTCGCGCAGCTGCAGGGCGACGGGGGCAACAACTTCATCACGTGCGCCTCGCTGAGCCAGTGCTACCCCGCCAAGTTCACGGTCAAGGGGGTAGCCGTCGCGCGGAACGCGACCAACCTGGACACGGGCCTCCGCGCCCAGTACCCGGCGGGCGACGCCTTCAAGTGCGGGGCGTTTGGCGTCATGCAGGCGTCGACGGGCCTGTGCGCGGTGGACACGGGGGTCATGCAGCTGTACAAGCACCTCTGCGGCACGACCGTGCTGGACTCGTGCAAGGGCCTGTTCGACCGGGCGCAGGCGGACCGCACCCGCTTCTGCGCGGCGGTGCTGCCCTTCTACGAGCCCGAGAACGCCAAGCGCGTGGCGAACCTGCGCGCCCTGACCGACCTGTTCCACATGTTCCCGACGTTTTCGACGTTTGACCAGTACCTCGACGTGGTGCAGTGCTCGAGCGACCTGTACGCGCGGCTGGCGGGCGCGAGCCTCTACTACCCGTTCATGTACAGCCTGTTCGAGGTGCCCTTCGACTGGTTCTACCAGTGCCTCGTGATGGCGGGCTCGTCCGTGAACCCAGCCTTCCGCGGCTCGCAGGACTGCGCCCAGTTCACGCAGCGCCAGTCCTACTCGCCCGAGCGGTACATCACCAGCAACGTGCAGGACGACAACGTGACGTTCCTCCAGCGCGTCGCCGGCGGGTACACGCGCGCCTACTACGACGCGTACCGGCGCCAGCAGGGCGCGGCGGTGGCGGCGAGCCTCCAGGCCGCCCTCAACGCCACGCGGGCGCTGTACTACTCGAGCCCCACCGCGGACAAGAGCTTCCCCATGTGCTCGCGGCACAACCTGTGGCGGGTGGGCGTGCAAGGGTCCACGAGCGGCGCGTACGGCCGGCTGTTCATCGGCCCGTACGACAGGCGCAAGCGGCAGCTCATCGCCAACGTGTACGACACGCAGCAGTGCAAGACCACGTGGCAGACCGACATCCTGCAGACCGTCTACGGCGACGCGAGGTACCCGTGGGTGGAGGAGAACACCGTCCCCGACCCGGACCCGGCCAACTGGGTGCCCTCGCCGCTCTACACCCGCTTCACCATGCTCGGCCTCCTCACGGACGGCCTGACGCGCTCGTTCCAGATCAACTACACGGGGGTCCCTTCCGGCACGCCCAACGCCAGCTGCGTCCTGTTCGACACCGCCCTGCCGACCGGCCAGGGCGTGTTCTCGTTTCTCAATGACGCAGGCAACGCCTTTCTCATCCCGCCCAACGACATGATTGGCACGATGGTGGGCCTCGGCGACGACGAGTCGGACATGACGTGCGCGTACCCCAAGGAGGACGACCCGCGGTTCGCGTCGTCGGACCGCTCGTCGTGCGTGCCCGACACGACCCCGACGGCCGCCGGCTTCACCCGCTACTACACGCGGTGCGGCAACCGCATGTGCCTGCCGGCCCCCATGCGGTACGAGGCCAACGGGTTCTACAGCTGCGAGTACAAGAGCGACCGGGGCTCGCTGCCGGCGTGCGGCGCCACGACCCGCCAGGACTGCGTTCCGAAGGTCGCCGCGGCCGTGCACGCCACGGTCCTCCAGAACTACCGCGCGCCGCCCCCGCGCCCCCTGCCGGCCACGTCGCTGCCGTGGTTCACTCGCTCGTGGGCGTTCGCCGGGTTCGACCTGTCGGACGTGCTGGACTACCAGAGCAACATCCAGCCCAACCCGGCGCTGGCCGTCATGTGCGAGATCACCACGAACCCGGACGCGGCCATCCAGTTCATGCAGTGCCGGAACGAGCACTACGACGCGCTCAAGGCGCACGTGGACGGCGTGTACCGGCGGCCCGGCCCGCCCATCGCCCCGGCGGGCACGCAGCTCGAGTGGCAGATGGACCGCCCCTCGCTCACGGCAGGCTTCATCCTGTCCTACGCGAGCCAGAACCGGAGCCTGGCCCTGCGGTACCTCGACGGCCTCTTCGACGACAACACGGTGTGCAAGGACCCCGTGGTGGACAACCAGCGCATCTGCTGGCGCAACGCGACGGGCCAGTTCAACTCGATCAACCCGTGGCTGCTGGGCGACTTCAACCCCTTCCACATGTGCGACGTGACGTTCACGAACCAGAACCAGCAGCAGGTCGAGTCCATCCACGCCACGTGCTACGACAACAGCGCCAACCGCAACCCGGCCTGCACGGACTACGGCACCCGGCAGATCCCGTCCCAGTGCAAGGCGCAGGACCGGCACCTGGTCACGATGCCCGGCGTGCCCCCCATCTCGCACGGCACGTACCTCAACTACAACCTCTGCCACCACACGCTCAACGAGGACCCCAACGGCTGCATGGAGGACATGGGCCTGCTCGGGGGCTACAACGGCCTGCCCGTGGCCGCGCCCCCGGGGGCCGTGAACATGCTGCAGGGCACCAAGTACGCCGACGGGGCCTACACGGTGGCGCCCAACCTGTACGAGGACTCGGCGTGGGCCATCCCCGACGACCTGCAGGGCGGCGTGTTTGCGGGCACGAACCCGCTGTGGGCCGGGAGCGGCGACACCCCCTACGGGTACCTGCGCGTCAACGGCAGCGAGCTGGGCGGGCACCGCATCGGGCTGAGGCTGGCGCGGGCCCAGCCGGGGGACGCGATCAGCGTCCTGACCGTGGCGCGCCTGCCGCTCGCGGCCGAGCAGCCCCGG
>Ga0114971_10001259_pt1 | contig 17214 bp, 15 predicted proteins | sample M_140625_MF_Meta_FD_87320 | JGI IMG/M metagenome (GOLD analysis project Ga0114971, IMG submission 87320) | Freshwater microbial communities from Lake Montjoie, Canada to study carbon cycling - M_140625_MF_MetaG | ecosystem: Environmental > Aquatic > Freshwater > Lake | place: Lake Montjoie...
CAGACCCAGGGGCCAGAGACCGGGCGGAAGGAAGGCCGGAAACCCGCAAGGGCCACCGACACGAGCAACTGTAACGGAACATTGCGCCGTGTGTGAAGCGGCCTTCATGAAGAAATCTGGAGGCCGCCGGCGGCTGGGCTCTCCCCCTTGCTCGCTCAGGACTGGTCCGGTTCCTGCAGGAAGCGCGGTCGAGGGCCACTGCCGGGGCCCCGGCCGTAGGCAAGCCAGCGAAAATCGCCCAGGGCGTGGGGATCCACCAGCCGCAGCAGCGCCTCCCGCCGCCCCAAAAGCTCGGCGAGCGGCCCAGCCTCCCCGCGCTGCAAGCCATGCAACCGACCGGCCAGTCCCAGGGCCAGCAACGCCTCGCCCTGGCGACACCCCCCCAGCGGTTGCCACCCCGTGGCCCGGGCGGCCGCCTCCAGGCTGTCAATACAGAGGTGGGCCGTGAGGTCCCATTCCCCCGGGTCCTGGAGGGGATCGGAGCTGGCCTGCTGGCTCCTGTAGGCCATCAGGGTGCCGTTGGCCCTGGCCGGGGCGTAATAGCGCCAGGCTTCCAGGGCGTAGTCGATAACCAACAGCTGGCCCTGATCCAAGGCGGCGGCCGCCTCGGCCAGCCAGGGAGCCAGGCCTGGATGCACTTCCGTGCACCAACCCGACGGCAGTCCCCCCGGCGGCTGCTGCCCCTGCATCAGGGCCAGCAGCGGCTCCAGTTCGGCCGCCTCAAGGGTGGCTCCGGCCGTCAGAGCCAGCTGCGGGGACGGGTCGTCCGCTGGCACCAGGGCCACCTCCTGCCGCCGCCAGTCGCCCCCATCCCAGACGATCCGCTCCACCGCCAGGGCATCCAGCACTTCGTGGGCCAGGATCACGCCGCGAACCGGGGCCTGGGCCAGCTCCCTGAAGGACACCCAACGGCAAGGCAGACCACATCCCGCCAGCCGCTGCCGCTGCCGAAGGGCCATGCCGGCATTGGGTTCCACCAGCACCAGTTCAAGGCGGCGGGCCAGGGCCGGCCATTGGCGCGTGACGGCCTCGCTCACCTGGGCCGCTAACTGCCCCTCCCCCGGCCCGGCTTCCACCAGAGCCAAGGGGCCCGGAATCTGCTCCAGCCAGTCCGCGATCTGGGGAGCCAACAAGGCGGCGAATTCGTCCCCCAGGGCGGGGGCGGTCACGAAGTCCCCCTGGGGACCAATGCGCAGCCGACCCCGGCCATAGGCGCCGTGCAGGGGATCGTGCAGCACCCACTCCATGAAGGTGAGGAACGACACCTGGCCGCCGGCGGCCCGCAAGCGCTGAACCAGCCAGGCCGGGACTGGGCGCGGAACGGGGGCGAAACCGGGCGGAGAGACAGGCACGGTCACGCGATCGGCGCAGGGCTTGGAGAGAATGCTGCACCACGTGGGCTGGCGCCGATGATCTGGCTTCTGGACTGGTTGGGAACCCACGGCGGGCGGCACCTCCGCCAACGGTTGGCGGCCGCTGTCCTGCTCCTCGTTCTGATGCTGCCGGCGGCTCCTGCCCTGGCCTTTGACAATCCCGAGCTCCTACCGGATCACCCCACCCCGGTGATTGATCTCGCCAAGCTGCTCACGGACGGTGAGCGCACGGACCTGGCCAGCGAACTGGACGAGTTCGAGCAAAGCAGCGGTTGGAAGCTGAAGGTGCTCACCCAGTACGACCGCACCCCAGGGCTGGCGATCCGTGACTACTGGCAACTGGACGACCGCAGCCTGTTGCTGGTGGCCGACGAGCGGGGCGGCAATCTGCTGAATTTCAATGTGGGCGAAGCCCTTTTTGCCCTGATGCCACGCACGTTCTGGGTGGAACTCCAGACCCGCTTCGGCAATCAATATTACGTGCGCGACCACGGTGGCGATGGCGCCATTCTGGACGCCATCCACGCGGTGCAGGGGTGTTTGGTGAAGGGTGGCTGTCAGGTGGTCCCCGGCCTGCCTCGGGAACAATGGCTGCTCACCTTCTGCACTTCCGTGGTGGGAGGACTGATCGTGGGCTTTGCCGCGTTTCCCCGTCAGCCTGATCGAAGGGTGGAGTGGGCCTGGGTGCTGTTGCTCTCACCGCTGTGGCTGATTTTGGTTGGGGTGTTCGGGGTGGCACCGATCGTCACGCGCACCCAAGACCTGATGCCGCTGCTTCGCAATGGGTTGGGCTTTCTCGCCGCGGCCGTGGGGGCCTATGGGGTCGCCCAGCTGGCCTTGGGACGCCACCGGGACCAAGAGCCCGAGGCTTGAGGCGGCAAATCCCCGATTCGAAGGAAACGCAGTGACGGCTGATCCCCTCTCCGGGGTCATCAGCCGTCCGACCGAGAGAGGTCAGTCTCAGCGTTTGGCCGGTAGAGAGGGATTCACGCCATCCAGCTGGCAGCTGAGGGTGCGCTCATCGCAAGGGGCGACCTGACGAATCGCCACGTTCTGCCAGCCGCTGCGATCGTCGCCGCGAAGCTGGGCCAGATTCTCATCGTAGAAACGCTTGAGATCGGCGTAGCGTTGGACCGGCTGGCCGTAATAGCTGCTGCCAGCGAGGGTGGGGAAGGAGGCCCACTCCGGGGACAGCCGTGCCGTGAGCTCAGGGGTGAGCACACCGCGATCGGCGAGAGCCAGGGCTCCACGGCGATGAACCAGAAACAGAGCCGCCTGATCCTGGGCCTCTGGCTGGAAGTCAGCCAGCCCTAGGGCCTTGGAGGCCATGGACCAGGTGAACGGCATGAACTGATAGGCCCCAGCCGCAGCGCTGGCATAGCGGGAGGAGTACATCACCCGATCAGGGTGGCGGTCCAGGCTGCTGGTGAGGCTGCCGCCGAACAGCACCCGATAGCCGGTGGGGTCGCCGTTGATCCAGGTGCCTTCGGAGTAGCGGATGGTGTTGAGCAGGGCCCGACGCTCAGGGGTGATGGCGTAGGTGGATGGAGACCCGGGGAGGGCAGGGAGCACCGCCACCTGGGGGGCTGACACCCCCGGATCCATGTTCAGTGTCCAGGTGCTGGAGCGGTCACTGGCCAGGGAGGGTGCCGCAACGGCGAGGCCAAGTCCTGTGACAGCAAGAGCGAGATGGAAGCGCTGAAGAATCGTCAAAACAAGTCGTGCGTAGGACAAGCACGGCAGGGGCCCTGAATCTGGAGGTCAAGGGTCCATTCGTGAGGGTTGTAGGGATCGGGAGGGATCCGGTCGGTCAGACCAGTGAAATCAGATCGATTGCAACTGGGACTTTGATTCGGAGCCGAACCCGAAAGAACCCTCGCGGGAATCGGGATCGAAACGTGTGCGCCAATTTGCTTAACAAACTGCACCAAAGCGATCGCAATTGTGACGATCGCAAAAGTGTCCATAGGTATCAATGCGCACGCGCAGAATTCGAATCACTGATCCCAACTGAATTTTTCCCGATTAACAGAACAGAACTTCAAACCTGCATCCCCTGATTGATCGGAACTTCTGATCAGCCCTCCACCACCCCCACAAGGGCCCTCGCCGCCTCCGCCGCTCCATCGCTGGCCAGGGGGCCCTCCTGGGGAGGCAGCAGGGGCTGATCCAGTTGCCACTCCCCGCAGCGGAACTGCTCCTGGCTGAGCAGGCGGTGCCAGCCATGGCGTTGGAGGGCCCTCTCCAGCACAGGGGCTTCCGCGAATCCCTCGCGATGCACCAGGTGCAAGCCCACCTGCTGACTCAGGGCTTCGCAAAACGTGCTGTAGCCGGGCTTGCTGATCCAGCGCCCCACCAGGGGCAGCAGGTCCAGCGGGCGCACCGCCGTCGGCAGGATTCGGCCGTTGGGAGCGCGGGCGACGCCAGCCTCCGGGGAAATGAACACGTGGTCTGGCCAGAGGCTCAGCAGCCCAGGATCGAGATCCAGACCCAATCCTCCGAAGCTGACCATCACCACGGAGCTTCGCTCCGACGGCAGCCGCAGCTCCTGGGCTAAGGACGCCAGCTCCAGGCGGGGGCGCGAACTGGTCAACCCCAGCGGCACCACCGGCACCCCCCAGTGCATCGGCATCGCCAAGGGACAGGCCAACAGCAACCCGCCGCGTCGATAGAGCTCCAGGCAGCGCTCCGCCCAGGGCGTGAAGGCGGGGCCCATCGGGCCGTAAATCGCCTCCCAACCAAAACTGGCCAACCAAACCAGGGGAGCCCCCACCCGCTCCGCCAGCAGCGCCGCCGCCGGAGGCACGTCGGCGAGGACCAACAGGGGAACATTCTGAGCGCGCATCCAGGCGGCCTCCTGGGCAAGCCGCTGGGGCAGCTCCCGCTCCAGGCGCTCCAAGCCCTCCAGGGTGGCCGCCGGATCGGCCCCCAGGGCATCGGCCTGGATCACCCCCACATCCCACGGGCAGGGACGTCGCTCGAACGGCACCTTCCCCATGGCCAGCGTCAGGAAGGACTCCGCCACGGCCGTGGACAGCACCAGGCGCCAATGGGGGCGTAGGGCGGCCAACTCAACCAACACGGCGGCACTGCGGGCAGCATGGCCATAGCCATGGCTGCTGATGCAGGCGTAAATCAGCATCGACTCGGAACGACGGCTTGCCACAGCATCTGTTCATAGAGCAGTTGACCGTCGCAGCCATACCAGCGATGGCTGAGCCGTTCGGGCCGGCCGTTGCGCAGGCAAACCCAGCTCAGGTGCCGCAGCCTCCGTCCCTCGGAATCGACGCCATGGCGGGGAACGCAGGCCGTGTTGAGGTAGAGGGTGCCGGCGCGGTCCTGGCACCAACTCAACCGTTCCCCCTGGTGGCGCCTGAGCTGGTGGTGCATGTGCCCGAAGACCACCAGGGGCACTGGGCGCTGGCGACCGATCTGGCGGATCGCCAGGGCCAGATCCAGATCGCCCCAATCGCAGGCGGGTTTTTTCCAGTCCCGACCGCAGGGATCGGCCGGCCCACTGCCCAGGCCACTGGGGCCGCAGTGGGCCAGCAGCACCAACGGCAGCGAGGGATCGGCCGCCAGGGCGGCCCGGGTGATGCGGTCGGCCGATTCATGCAGGCTCACCGGGCCGTACACGGCCCGCACCGCCGGAGACTGGTGATAGCCACCGCCGGCACTGCCGGGACGGGCCCCCACGATCGCCAGCCCCGGGGGGCGCAGTTCCCGCAGTCCCCAGCCGCAATGCCGATCCCCGAGCAGATCCAGCTGGCGGGCCAGCTTGCCCCCGCTGGCATCACGACCGGTGTCATGGTTGCCGAGCACGCAGGCCAGGGGGGTCTCCAGGCGGCGCAATAGGGAAGGAATCCGGCTGGAGCCATCACTCAGATCCCCCACCAGCAGCAAGGCATCCGGCCGGATCAGATCGATCAAAGAATGGTCGGATCCATCCCATTGGTCGTGGAGATCACCCGCGATGGCAATCGACACCAGGACATCGGCGGGAGCGGGCACGGCCGCCGGAACCGGTGCCACGGACAAAGGTTCGGCCATCACGGCCGGGAGGGATGGAGCGAGTGGATCGGGCAATCCCCGGGCCTGCCTAGGCTTGATCCATCCTGCATGAGAGGACGTCCGTTTGGTGTTTGCCTCCCCTACCCACTCCATCTCCGGCATGGCCTTGGCCCCGGGCCTGGCTGGGGAGACACCCGGATCCGCCGAGCTGCCGGCCGCGATTGACGCCTTACGCCGTGAGCGCAAGGCCGTGATCCTGGCTCACTATTATCAGGAGAATGCGATTCAGGATATCGCCGATTACATCGGCGATTCCCTTGAACTGGCGCGGCGGGCTGCGAGCACGGAGGCGGAGGTGATCGTGTTCTGCGGGGTTCACTTCATGGCCGAAACGGCCAAAATTATCAATCCCGATAAAATTGTCTTGTTACCGGATCTGGACGCCGGTTGCAGCTTGGCCGATGCCTGCCCGGCGGATAGCTTCGCCCGCTTTCGTGCCGAACACCCGGATCACTTTGTAGTGAGCTATATCAATTGCAGTGCGGCCGTCAAGGCCCAAAGCGACTTGATCTGCACCAGCAGCAACGCCGTTCAGTTGGTGCAGCAATTACCCGCCGATCGCCCGATCCTGTTCGCCCCTGATCAGAATCTCGGTCGCTGGGTGTCCCGCCAGAGTGGCCGGGAGCTCACCCTCTGGCCCGGCAGCTGCATGGTGCATGACTCCTTCAGTGAACAAGCCCTGCTGGAATTGCAACTGGAATATCCAGAAGCGGAGGTGATTGCCCATCCTGAATGCGAACAACATCTCCTGGATCTGGCCGATTTCATCGGCTCCACCAGCAAGCTGCTGCAGCGGGCTCAAACCAGTGACGCCAGCCGCTTCATTGTGCTAACCGAACCGGGAATCCTCCATCAAATGCGACAACGGGTGCCCAACAAAACCTTTCACGAGGTTCCAGGCGCCGATGGCTGCAGCTGCAATGCCTGCCCCTACATGCGGCTCAACACCATGGAAAAACTGTGGCATTGCCTCGCCACGATGGGCCCGGCCATCGAGCTGGACGACGCCATCCGGGAGCGGGCCCTGCGTCCGATTCAACGGATGTTGGCCATGAGTGCCTGAAGGGCTCCAACGGCACCGGGGTCAGCCGATCTTGAGCCCAACTCCATCCTCCAGCCATTGCCCGAGGCGCCCGGTGAGCCGACCCAGCCGCCCTCGGCAGGCGGCTCCGAGGGGCAAGTCGGCTCCGCTGGCGGAATCCTGAAACATCGAAGGGGGGAACACCTGAAAGGCCAAGGTGCGCAGCAGGTCCTCGGGATGACGCATCAGGCTGGCGCCCTGGCACCAGTGCTGCCAAGCCCGTTGCGGATGCCAGGGCCGTTGGCCGTGCTGGTGGGGGAGGTCGAGCTGGGCCTGCCAGGCGCGATCGAGCACGGTGCGTCGCTGGCGCCGTCCCAGGCCCGCCACTCCCTTCAGATGGGGGGCGCCGGTGGCGGCGATGGTGACCGCGGCGCTGAGGCGAAGGGCCCGCTGGGGTTGGAGGCTGAGCACCTGCTCAGGGCGGAACTGCCGCGCCAGGCGATCAATGTCCACCAGGGCGCGCAACTCCATCCACTGATCCCGTTGGGCATGGACACAGGCGTAGGCCAGGGCATGCCCACGGCTCAAGGTGTCCACGGCATGGCCATCGATCGGGAGGGTGGCCCGTTGGGTCCAGGCCGCATCAAAATCCGGCAACCCATGGCGCAGGGGGGCCAGGGCCCAATGGAGATCGATCAGTCCAGTGGGTCGCCGCAGCTGCTGTTCGTGATGAACCCAACAGACGTAGCGCCAGCGGCGCTGCCCCGGATGGCGCGGTAGCGCCCCGAGCTGGTCGTAGCCCAGTCCCTCCAGCACCCCCACAGCCCGGCTCAGGTCGGCTGGGGCCACGAACAGATCCACATCGCCGCCCCCCCGGTCGGTGTAATTGGCCGTGGTTTGCATCGCCAGGGCCGGACCCTTGATCAACAGGGCCCGCACATCGTGAGCGGCCAGGGCCCGCAGGGCCTCCAGGGCCGTCCGCAGCTGGGCCATGGCGGCCAGGCGCTGCCGGGCGGCCAGGGCGCGGACCGCCTCAGCCCGCTCCTCGGACCAGGGCCAACGGCCGAGATGGGGTTCCAGCACCACCGCCAACCGGTGGCGACGGATGGCCTCCAGAAGTCCACCCACCAGCAGCTGGTCCGGATCCGGGGCCGCAGCGCTGGACGACGAATCCCAGGGAGGGCTGGTTTCCTTGGCCATGGCGATGGCCAGCAGGGCGTACAGGGCCTGCAGGCCTGCCCCGGTGGGGGGATCAGCGGAGGGTGGCATCGCGGCTGACGGAGCTGGTCACGGCGGTAGAACGGCGGATCCGGGAACCCTGGGGGACTTCAAACAGGGTGGTGGGGGTGAATCCCTGGGCCTCTCCTCCCCCCACCAAGCAACCGCTGCGCCCCAGCAGCCAGGCATGCACCAGCGGGGCCCCCTGGGGCTGCGGGCGCAGCCCGATCACCACCACGCCCCCACTCTGGCGGCGGCGCAGCATGATCTGAACCGCGGCGGCACGGGCCAGGCAGGAGGGCCGCCAGGGCAAGCGGGCCTGGGCCCGCTCCAAGGCGGAACAGACCCGAACCTCCCGGCCATGGCCCCAGATCCGGGGCAAGGACTCCGCCAGGGGGAGCCCTTGCCAGGACTCTGGGACGGGGGTGGGGCGACCCAACAGCGGGGCCCAGGTCCCCAAGGGGAGCCATTGCTGGGCGGCACTCAACCCCAGCAGCAGCAGCAGCGCTTCCCCCACCCGGGCGTAGCCCCGCAGCCGCAGTCCGGCGGTGGCGATGGGCCCAACGGAGTGGGGACTCATGGCGGGGGGAGGGTCGTGGCGGGCAGGCAGGCCAGCTGGAGCGCCAGCTCCTCGGCCACCCGTTCCAGCTGGCTGAGATCATCGGTGAGGCTCACCCGCCACACGGGCAGCTCACTCACCAAGGCCGCCAACTGCGTCAGATCGTGGCGACGGCGTTCCGGGTGGTGAAGGCGGCAATAGCGCTCGGCCATCAGGGCCGGCAGGGCCTGCTCGGGGCTGAGGACCTGCAGCCGCAGGGGAGGCCCGCCCGAATGGCGGGGATCCAGCAGCAGCAGGGCCCGCAGGGGACGGGCCGTGGCGCTGCTGGGCTCGGTGCTGATCACCCGTTTGCCGGCCCAGTCCAGGGGGGCGTCCCTCCCCAGAAGTCCCAGGTCGGCGAGTTGGGCTGCCGCCGCAGCCACCAGCCGCAGGCGACTGCAGCCCGGCAGCAGGAGCGGTCCTGGCTGGGCCACCACGCAGGTCGGTTCGTCGGCCAGGAGGGTGGCCCCTCGAGCCAGCAGGGCCGCCGCCAGGCTCGACTTGCCTCGCCCCGACGGCCCGCAGATCACCACTGCTCCGGCCGCGAGCTCCAGGGCCGCCCCGTGCAGCGGCACCGCCTGGCGTTCCCAGCGGGCGATATCCGGCAGCACCCAGCGGTTGAGCATGTCCAGCAGGGGATCGGCCACCCCATCCAGACTGTGGCGCACGTCGATCCGCCGCTCCGGCCAAGCCACATCCAGCCGACCGGCCGATGGGACGGCACCGCCGCTGAGATCGAGCCAGCTCTGGGAGCGGTGACCGCTGTCGTGCCATTGCCAGTGCAACGGACCCTGGCGTGGAACCGGATCGCCGGGGCGCTGCGGTGCGGCCATCACCATGGAAATCCGCCAGCAGGACGCGGGCGAGGCCGACGGCTGGCCGGAGGAGGGGAGAGGCCAACCCAGCACGGCCTGATCCAGGCGCACCCCCACCCCATGCAGACAATGGGAAGGGCCGTCTTCAGCGCCGCCTGGAATCACGGGAGATGACGATCAATTGAAGCTGCTGAGGGGGACCTTCGACCTACTTTCCAGTGCCTACCCGGTTCTGGGAGGTACTTGTGTGGATCCTAGGATTATTGCAGAAAGCAGACCTCCGAGTTAAGCTGAACAGGTTATTAAAAGTTGCTCCCGCTAAAGTCCAGCTTGGAAATCCACCGGGGGGCCATGGTTGAAGCCCCAACTCCCTGCGGTGATCCCCAACAAAATCTGGACGTCGCCCCGATTCCAAGCCTCACCTTCTTCCTCCCCTTCCACTGCCTGGCACAACGTCCGTGACCGAAGCCACCACCCCGTCCCATGATTCAACCCGCCAGCCCTATCGGGCGCCTGCGAAGCCACGGCTGATCGCCTCCGCCAACGACGCAGCCTTTGGCTCGGATCAAACCCTGGCCATGCCCCAAGATGGGGTCACGGGCTATTCATTTCCAGATTGACTTGCTGAGCGGATCAATCCCCAGAAATCCAGGAATATTTCAACCGCACATTTTAATTAATCCAAGCCTGGCAAGTTCGCCGATAAAAATCTCGGCATCCTTCCGGGCTTTTTCCGTCGTCACTGTGTAGCTTGCGCTAATCGTTTTGGCGATGTCCTCCACGGAGTTCCCCTGGGTCAATCCCTCCCAGATGGCGCGACCCGTGGCGTCAATCATAATATAGTCAAACCTTTCATTCAACAGAACATAATCCTGGCCGATTTTGGCGGTAATAACGTCCCCGACAATTTCAAATTTCATGCCTGCCTTCCGCCTGAAGCACCGATGGAATTTTTCTTCAGCCTAATCTCACTCTAGCCTCAGATTGCTTGGTCATGGTCTGGTCCCAAGGGAGCGCCAACGGCGCCAACCGATCCAGGGTGGTCTTCCCTTGAGCCGATGGCATGGCAGCGGCACGTGGGGTGAGGTCCTCAGTCTGAGGCTCGGAGAACGCCGGGCCCCAGGGGTGTGGTGCTGGGGGGCGGGGACCCGGGGGGGGGACGATCTGGCGGAGACGTTGCTGGTGGATCCCCGTCCCCAGGAGTGGCTCGGGGAGGGTCCCTGGGCCGTCGTGATCCGCTTCCCCGACGGCGCCATCCTCGCCAGTGTCTCCAGCAGCCTCAGCGCCGGACTGTTCTGGAGCGACGAGCTCCACCCCGATGGGGCGCCGCTGCTGATCGTTTCGGCCCGGCTGGGGAGCGTGGTGCAGGCCCGCCGCCGCCCCACCCAGCTGCAGGGCGACTACATCCTGGACGCCCTGTTGCTACGCCCCTCGGCCCAGGACAGCCCCTACATGGGGGTGCAGCGGATCTCCCCGGGCACCTGCCTGCGCTGGAGCCAGCCCCGCCAGGCCCCGATCCGGGAGGTGTGGTGTGGTCCGGAGGTCTGGCCCCCGGCCCATCGCGAAGGGGGCGCGACCCGACAGCGCTATCTCGCGACCTTCGATCAGGCCGTGGACGGCTTGGTGCAAGCCGATCAACCGCTGTGCGCCACCCTCTCCGGCGGGCTGGATTCCCCGTTTGTGGTGGCCTCCCTGGTGCGCCATGCCACCCCGGCCCGACCGATCCACGCCTTCATCCACCGCCCCCTCCCCGCCGCCGCCGCGGTGACCCTGGGCCGCAGCGACCCGGACGAAGGGCCCCTGGCCCAGGCCATGGCGGACGCCTATCCGGGCCTGATCCGGCCGATTCCGGTGGTGGTGCCGGAGGGGGAGCTGCCCCTGGATGGGGCCCGCACCTGGGCGGCCACCACCTGGGCTCCCACCATCAATCCCGCCAACACGCTCTGGTACAGGGCCATGGGCGAGCGGGCCAGGGCCCTGGGGGCCAACCGCCTCTTCATGGGCAGCCTGGGCAATGCGGCCTACAGCGGCGAGCACCACTACGCCGCGCGGTATTACGCCGTCCGGGGGGATCTGGGGCGGTTGCTTGCCCTGGTGCGTCGTGGCCACACCGGAGGCCTCAGCTGGGGCCAGGCCTGCCGGCGGCGGCTGCTGGTCCCCTTGCTCGCCCCCTGGCGCCAGCACCACCATCGCCCCCAGGGCCCCACCTACGCCGAGCTGATCGGCCTGGCGGCCTTGGAACCACCACGCCAGCCCTTGATGGACCGCCAGCGCTTCCTGCGCTGGATGCGCTTCGACAGCGGCCTGAACCTGATGAACCAGCCGGATGGCCACGGGGTGCTGCCCGTGGATCCATTCAGTTGCCGAACGGTGCAGGACTTCGCCGCGGCGATCACGCCGCTGGAGTGGTGCCAGGGGCCCTACCCCCGGGGCTATGGCCGCTTGCTGGCGGAGGGGCGCGTGCCCGATGCCATCCGCCTGCGCACTCGCCACGGCTTGCAATCCGCCGATGGCTGGCACCGGATCCGCCATCAGCGCCAGCGCTATCAGCAGGAGCTCCAGCTGCTGGAGGCCACCCCCCTGCTCGCGGATCAGCTCGACCACGCCCGGGTGCGGCGCACGGTGGAGGGTTGGCCCTGGGGGGAGGGGGGCGGCGCCCCACTGCTGGAGGTGTTCAGCATCGATCGCTTGCTCAGCGTGGCGGGGTTCCTGCGGTTCACCAGCGCACGGCTGGAGCAGTTGGCGCAACGTCCGCCTAAGGCAACGGCGGCTCCTGACGGGGAATGGCAACATCCATGAACCCCTGCGGCGCCGCGCCCCGGCTTCCCCCATGGACAATCCTGCTGCCGGCTCCACGGTGCGGTTAAAGCGACGGGTGCAGAGCCAGCCGGTACCGGACGGACTGGTGCTGTTGGACCTCGACAGCCTCGCGGTGCTGGAGCTGGATGCCCCCGGGGCAGCGATGTGGGAGGCCCTGGCCGCCGCTCCGGAGCCGGCCACCGCGATGGAGCACGCCATCTCGGTGTTGTTGGCCCGCTACGACGTGGACCGTCCCACCCTGGAGGCGGATCTGGGGCGATTTGTGGAGGAGCTGGTGGAGGCGGGCCTGGCCTCCCCGGCGGACGAGCCGGCAGCGTCAGAGCCCACCGCTGGGATGACGCCCCTGCCCGCCCCCTCCGGGCCGAGCCCTGGCGATCTCTATCTTGACCTGCTCACCCGGGCCATCGCCGGCCTCACCGTGCCCGCCAACCTGCCGCGCCTGGACACCCGGGTGCTGGGCCGGGATGGCCCCTGCGGCGATCCGGTGCCGATGTCGATGATTGGCCTGGTGCGCCTGCGCAACATCCGCGATCTGGCCGAGCGGGTGCTCGCGGACGGCGTGGCGGGGGACTTCATCGAATGCGGCGTCTGGCGGGGGGGGGCGGCCATGGTGATGCGGGGGGTGCTGGCGGCCCATGGGGTCAGCGACCGCAAGGTGTGGCTCGCCGATTCCTTTGCAGGGCTGCCGACCCCCGATCCGGAGCGCTACCCGGAGGATGCGTTCTGGCAACCCTGGGCGGGTCGTTTGGCGGTGTCGGAGCAGCAGGTGCGCCGCAATTTCGAGGCCTATGGCCTGCTGGATGACCAGGTGCGTTTTCTGCCGGGCTGGTTTGCGGACACCCTGCCCCAGGCGCCCCCCGGTCCCCTCGCCCTGCTGCGGCTGGATGGGGATCTGTATGCCTCCACCGAGGTGGCCCTGCGCCAGCTCTACCCCCGCCTCTCCCCCGGTGGATTCGTGATCATCGACGACTACTACCTAACCTCCTGCCGTCAGGCCGTGGACGACTACCGGGCCGCCGAGGCCATTGAGGCGGAGTTGCAACCGATCGATTGGACCGGGGTGTGGTGGCGCAAGTCAGCCCCCTGAGGGCTCCAGCAGACGCTGGCGGCGCACGAGATCGGCCTGGATCCAGGCCCGCTCGGCGGTGCCAGGGGCCTCACGGCGCAGAAAGGCCTCTCCCCAGGCCCCCAGTTCGGCCACGGCCCGCGCCCGTTGCGAGGGCGTAAGCCCAAGCCTTGGCCGGGCCCAGGCCAGCACGGACACCAGATCGGGCCGCCGGCCCAACCCTTCGGCGGCGATGGTCTGGCGGAGCCGGGCCACCTCCAGCACCTGGGGATACCGCTGAAGGCGGCTGAGCTGCCCAGGATGGCAGCGGTAGCGGCACACCACCTCCGGCAGCACGCGCACATCGCCACGACGGCAGAGTTGCCAAAGCATCCAGTAGTCGTCGCAAAGGGGATGGTCTTCAGCGAAACCCCCGACGGCCCGCAGGGCTTCGGTGCGGTAGAGGGTGGTGGAGGCCAGGGCGGCGCAGGCCAGGGGCAAGGCATAGCGCACCGCCACGGGGGCCAAGGGCACGAGGGCGAGGTCGGCGGGGGCCGCGACAGGCAGCCCCGCCCGATCGATCGGTTCCAATCGCCCCCCCACGGCCTGCAACTGGGGCTCCGCCGCCAGGGCGGCCAGCTGGCGCCGCAGGCGGCCCCGCACCATCAGATCGTCCTGATCCAGGGTGGCCACCAGCGGGGCCCGCACGGCGGCCAAGCCCAGATTGCGGGTGGCCGGGGGGGCCAGACGGCCTTCGCTGCGAATCAGCCGGATGCGCGAGTCCTGGCGGGCGGCGGCCTCCACCAGGGCCACGGTGCTGTCGCTGGAGCCCCCATCCACCACCAGCACCTCCAGGTCCTCGACGTCCTGCAGCCGCACGCTGGCCAGGGTGGCCCCCAGGGTGGCTGCGCCGTTGTAGGCACCGATCAGCACGCTCAGCTGCGGACGGGCTCCAGGCGCGAACAAGGGAACAGACGCGACGGCGACCGCCATGATCCCGTGGCCGGGGAGCGAAGGCCGGGCCCCACCCCCAGAATCAGGCCAACCCCTCCGCTGCGGTCTGCGCCTCATCCACCTGCCCATGCCCCGTTACGCCTGCGTTGAACAGCTGTCCGAGGAGGATTGCGGCGCCGCCTGCGTGGCCACGGTGGCCCAGCAGCACGGGGTGCGCCTGCCCCTGGGCCGGGTGCGCACCCTGGTGGGAACCGGCGCCACGGGCACGACCCTGCTGGGGCTGCGGCGCGGCGCCGAGGCGCTGGGATTCCAGGCACGCATGGTGCGGGCCCGGCCGGAACTGCTGGATCGGCTGGACAGCGTCAGCCTGCCGCTGATCCTGCATTGGCAGGGCGATCACTGGGTGGTGCTGCACGGCAAGCGCCGGGGGCGCTTTGTGGTGGCCGATCCGGCCGTGGGCCTGCGGCTCTTGAGCCGCGAGGAGCTGCTGGCCGGCTGGCGCAATGGGGTGGTGCTGTTGCTGGAGCCCGATGCGGAGCGGTTGGCGACCCTCGCCCAGGACCGCCCCAGCAGCGGCGTCCTTGGTCGCTTCTGGCGCCAGCTGCGGCCGTTCCGGCCCCTGCTGCTGCAGGCCCTGGCCATCAACGCCGTGCTGGGGCTGCTATCGCTGGCGATGCCGCTGTTGATGCAGATCCTCACCGACGATGTGCTGATTCGCCGGGACACCCAGCTGCTCACCAGCCTGGGAATCGGCATGCTGCTGCTCTATCTCTTTCAAGCCTTAATGGAGTTGATTGAGGGACATCTCATTGCCCATTTCGCCCAGCGACTCCAACTGGGAATGGTGCAGGAGTATGGCCATAAATTGCTGTCATTGCCCCTCAGCCATTTTGAAACCCGCCGCAGTGGAGAGGTGGTGAGTCGCGTGTCGGATGTGAGCCAGGTGAATGCCCTGATCACAGATCTCGTGCTCGGACTCCCCAGCCAATTGTTTATGGCAGTGGTGTCCTTAGCCGTGATGGCAAGCTACAATTTAAACCTCACCCTGGTGGCCCTCGCCAGCTTCACGCTGGTGGTGCTTTCCAATCTGGTTTTGCTGCCCAGCCTGCAGCAACGCAGCCGCAACTTAATCGTTAAATCCGCTGAAAATCAAGGGTTTCTCGTTGAGATTTTTCGAGGGGCCCAGCTCCTAAAAACCACGGAGGCCACCAGCCAGGCCTGGGAGGAATACCAAACCAACTTCGGCCGCCTAGCGAATCTCCGCTGGCAGAGTCTGCAGTTGCAATTAATCGGAAACGGCGGCACCGATTTTCTCAGCAATATCACCAGCCTGGGCCTGCTGTGGTACGGCAGCAGCTTTGTGGTGGCGGAAACCCTGAGCCTGGGGCAATTGCTGGCCTTCAGTGCCATGGGCAGCCACGTGCTCTCCTTTCTGCATGCCCTGGTGGCGGTGGCCGATGATGCCATCGCCGCCCAAGTGGTGGTGCGCCGACTGGGGGAAGTTCTCGATAGTCCCTCGGAAGAGGCCGACGCCCGAGCCTGGGTGACCTTGCCCCAGCCCTGCCCGATCCAATGCCAGGGGCTGAGCTATAGCCACCCTGGCCGGGTTGAATTGATCCGGGATCTTGATCTTGAGATTCCTGCCGGCCGCTGTACGGCCCTGATTGGCCCCTCAGGCTGTGGCAAAAGTACCCTGGTGAAGTGTCTTGCCGGGCTCTATCCGCCCCAGGCCGGCACCATCCACTATGGCGCCTATGGCTTAAGGGATCTGGCGTTGGATTGCCTGCGCCAACAGGTGTGCTTGGTGCCCCAGGACACCCATTTTTTCAACCGATCGATTCTGGAGAATTTTCGCTTTGCCTATCCCCAGGTGAGCTTTGAGGAGGTGGTGGAGGCCTGTCGCCTTTCCCTGGCCGATGCCTTCATCCGCGAACTGCCCGATGGCTATCACACCGTGTTGGGGGAATTCGGCGCCAACCTTTCCGGTGGCCAGCGCCAGCGGTTGGCCTTAGCCAGGGCCCTGGTGAATCGGCCTGCGGTGTTGATCCTCGATGAGGCCACCGGTGCCCTGGATCCCCCCCTGGAAGCGCGGGTGATGGGCTCGCTGCTGGAGGAGCGCCGGGGGCTCACCACCCTGTTGATCAGCCATCGATCGGCGGTGATTCGTCGTTGCGATTGGGTGATCCAACTGGAGAGCGGCGCCCTGCAGGCCCAGGGCAGCCCAGCCCAGCTGGCGACCCAGCCCACGGCCGCCGTCTACTTGGAGGATTAACCCATGGCCAAGTCCCCCGGTGGTCAACCACCCCTGCCGTTGACAGAATTGCGGCTGCTCGATCCCGCCGACTTCCTGCCCGGAGTGGCGGGCTGGATCCAAGGGGCCGGGGTGCTCCTGGTGGGCAGTTTCTGCGGAGGGCTGGTCCTGCTGGCCGTCACCCCGGCCCCCCAGATTGTGCGGGCCACGGGCCAATTGCGACCAGCGGGGGAAACCAGCGTGGTGCAGGCCCCCAGCGACGGCAGGATTACGGAGATCCTGGTGGGGGCCGACCAGGCCGTGCGGGGGGGGCAGGTGCTGGCCCGGTTGGATCCGGCCGATCTGGTGGCCCGACGCCAGGCCCTTGGGGAGCAGGAGCAAGGACTTGCCCAACAGATTGTTACCCAGGAGCGGGAAAATCAGGCCAGCCTCAATGGCCTGACCCTCGATGGGCAGAAGGCAGCGTCGGCCCTGGAGCTGGCCCAGTCGGAATGGCAGCGGTATGCGTTGCTCTATCGCAGCGGGGCTGGATCCGCAGAACAACTGGAGGCGAAAGCCGCCAATTACCGGGCGGCGGAACTGGGCCTGGCGCGAACGGAACAGGAGCTGAGTGAGCAACAGGCCCGCAACCAAAGCCGCCTGACCCAATTGGAGCAGCAGCGCCGCCAGGTGATCGCTGACGCCGCCCAACTGGGGCGGGATCTGGGGAGGACCGAAATTCTGGCCCCGGTGGATGGGGTGCTGCTGTCCCTGCAGTTACGCAACCCCCAGCAATGGGTCTCGGAGGGCCAGGAGCTGGCGCGGATCGCCCCCTCGGGGCGGGCCCTGGTGGCCCGGGTGCAAGTGCCCTCCAACGCCATCGCCCGCCTGGCCGTGGGGCAATCGGCACGGCTCAAGGTGGAGGGCTGTCCCTATCCCGATTACGGCACGATGCCGGCCCGGTTGATTCAGGTGGCCCCCGATGTGGTCAGCACCGCCGGGGAAGCAGGCCACCACTTCGCCTTGACCCTGCGGCCCGCCAGGCTGGAGCTGGGGCGAGGGGGAAACC